>Ga0213874_10000046_pt1 | contig 16661 bp, 13 predicted proteins | sample BarmaccomBMRX_R7_FD_160098 | JGI IMG/M metagenome (GOLD analysis project Ga0213874, IMG submission 160098) | Root-associated microbial communities from Barbacenia macrantha in rupestrian grasslands, the National Park of Serra do Cipo, Brazil - RX_R7 | ecosystem: Host-associated > Plants > Roots...
GGAAAATTTAGGTAAGCTCCCAACGTCGGGAATACTTACGGGCTGGTAATTTGAGCGATTTTTTGGCACTATAAATTGGCTCCTTTCATGGTTCTTGCATGGGAGGTAGAAGTCGTCTCGGTTGGTGTTGATAGTCACCACGCCGGGGCGCGTTCTTGTGTTTATTCGACTTGCAGTTGATTTTACATCAAAAGAGGAAAAGTGCAATCTGCCCAAGAGCAGCAGCGCTCAAAAGCTCACCGCCTGGAAAAGCTGCGCTGAACAGAAAGTAAGCTAAAAATTTTATTAATGCATTACTTAAGTATTTAAGTATTTAAGTAATGCAGTAATACCATAACTTAGCGGCAGCAGTTAGTAATAATTGTTTCTATGAAATACGTCGCCAGCTTATCTACAAGCAGACGCACTATGGAACAAAAGTGGAATTGGTAGACCGTTGGTATCCCAGTTCAAAAACTTGTTCCCGGTGCGGTCATGTTCAGGAGATGAAACCAAGAGACCGCATTTTTAAGTGTCAAAATTGTGGACATAAAATTGAGCGCGATTATAATGCCGCAATCAATTTAGAGAACGCTCCAGACAATAAAGTAAGGTTGGCTTGACCTGAATTTAAGCTTGTGGACAAGAAGGAGCCGACTCCCTTGGATGAAGCAAGAAATTAGCGCTAAACTAAGTATGACTAAGTTTAGATAAGTCTTTTAGAGCAGATAAAAGAAATTAAATAGGGTAGGGCATACCCGAATTTACGCTTGGGGAGTAGTCCAAAAGAGTGCTTGCCTTTTCGGTGTAGTCGGACTAAACATGAAAACAGTAAGACCAAGACGCTTCGTTGAAGCGTAGAGGCAAGATTCAGTCCAAGAATCCCCGCCGTTTTACGGCAGGGAGTGTCAATGAGTAGATTCAGAATTTTCTGATGTATCCGTGGCAGTAGATGAGGCAATAGCATCGGCTTTCAACCATTTACAGACGGTATTGTGGCTAACGCCCTTGCTACGTGCCACTTCCCGAAGGCTCATGCCTTGTCTATACATAGCGAGGCATTGCTGCCTCAACTCCAAAGGATAGCCTCTATGGGACTTGGGCTTAGACGGTTGACTAGGATCGCCCGCAGGTTTTTTCTCTTTTTTCGGAGGCAAACCTGCTTGTCTGACCCAGTTAATCACGGTGTTGTGGCAGACTCCAGTAGCTCGTTCAATCGCACGAAGAGCCATGCCATCTTTATACAGATTCAGGCATTCTTCCCTTACGGTTTGAGAATATCCTTTAACTGAATATGTATCTAAAAATTGGCGACCGCATTTGACGCAAATGTAGTTCTGCTTACTTTCGCGGTAGCCGTTTTTGCGAATCTGTGTTGAGGAGCATCTAGGACATTTCATTTCTCTATTATTAAACGCAGAGCCTATCTCACACTATCGCAACCCATAAAATAACTTTGGTCTACCAGTACATCTTTAAGGAGTACTCAGGCTTTACGCTCAAGCTAGTTCTGCGGCTCACACAAAGGTTGAGAACCACTGTACTTATTTTTGCTCAAGAATTTTGGCGGGGATGCCAACCGCTGTTTTTCCAGCAGGAATGTCGGATAAAACTACAGCATTGGCTCCAATATTGACATCATCTCCAATCGTGACATTGCCAAAGATTTTCGCCCCAGCCCCAACGTTAACCCGCATCCCCAGTTTTGGCGCATCCAAGGGACGGTCTAGATAACGATTTCCCATCGTCACCCCTTGACGAATAATACAATCGTCGCCAATTGAACAATAGCCATGAATCACAATGCCACTTTGATGTTCGATCACCACACGACGACCTAACTGCACCGTGTAAGGCAACTCAATCCCATAAGTATTGCGGACTTTGCGATACAATGCCCGGTAGAGAATGCTAAAAGGAGCCCGAAGTATCTTCGGTTCAAGACTCATTCTCCAAACACCAAAGCGATAAACAGCGACAGCTCGAAATCCTGGCTTTGTCCAATCCCGTTCATGAGCAATCCAATCTTCTTTAAGTTGTTGCCAGAATCCAATTTTATCGGGTTCTGATGAATCATTTGTACTTGATGTCAGGTCTGGCTGTGTAACCATAAACTCCGCTCCAAAAAAGTTGATCAAAAAAGCAATAACTCAAACTTTATTGACTAATATGCATTTAATTTGTATTGAGAGCGAAGCAAGCCTGAATACTTCACACTCCACCCCCTCGAAGGAACACACTATTTCGGAGAAAATCACTCAAAGCTTGTGGTGGATCAGAATCTGGCTTGCGTTGAATCAACCGCCGCAATCTCCACAAAGCAAACCCAGATGCCCAAGATGCATCAGCAACAGCCGTGTACAACCAACCATGATTCTTCAGAAAGTACCGTCGTCTTGAATCAAACCAGTACTGAGGTAAACGCTTAGGTGTCCGCTTAGTATCCGTTACTCCTGAACTTTGCCCAACTAAGTGTACAACCCGACTTTGAGGCACATACCAGCAACTCCAACCAGCTTTATTAGCTTGTAGACAAAAATCCATTTCTTCGTAATACATGAAATAGTCTTCGTCCATCAATCCCACGGCTTCAAAAACCTCGCGGCGGACAATCATACTTGCCCCAGCTACCCAATCAGTTTGACAGCATTGATCAGAAATGGGAGGTGCAACCCACCACTTTTCCAATAACTTAGATACCACACCAAGTCGCAAGCCGTAATCCAATTCACTGAACACGGAATGAAAGCGGAAAGCTGAGTGCTGCGGTGTGCCATCTGGATCTTCCAAACGACTACCAGCAATCCCGACTTCCGGGTGTTGATCCATAAACTCCACTAGTTCCTTGATGCCTCTAGGGCGAACAATTGTGTCTGGATTGAGTAACAGAAAGTAGGGAGGGGGATTAGTTGACTGCATTACTGGGCGGATTGCTGCATTGTTGCCGTAAGCAAAACCACCATTGCGTTCTAATGGCATAAATGATACCCACTCACCCCAGCCTTCAGTAGCGATCGCGTTGCTGATTTTTTCAACTGAATCGTCGCCAGAAGCATTGTCGGTAACAACAACACGAGTACCTGGTAGTGCTTGCACTTCACTTACGACAGAATGTAAGCAGTCAATGGTCAAATCGGGAGTGCGGTAGTTAACAATTACTACAATTAAATAAGATTTTTCCTCTGTGTTTTGAGCAACATTCATAGATTTTTCTCCGGAGCACTTTCAGACATTTTATTATCAACTTCCCTACTTACTAAAATTTGTCATTGATTCATTACATTAGCGTTGATAGCAATTTTTTTTATATGTAAAATTCGCGATTCAAAAGTCTTGTCGAATGTGTGAACTTGAGCGAAATCCAGCGATTTAAATGACATCTTTTTAATTTCATCTCGATTACGACTTAGTTCAGCAACTTTTTTTGCTAACATTTTAGGCTGATTCATTTCCACAAGCCATCCAGCTTTTGACTGCTCTACCAGACCCACAAAGGCTTCATTCGCATAACCGACAATCGGTACACCACATGACATTGTTTCTATATAAGTACAGGATGGATCTCCCTGACGATGACAACAAATAAACAAATCAGCATTTTCTTTTACAAATGGAAAAAACACCGTATTAAAATCGGGTACGCCCATCATTTTGACGCAATTGTCAAGTCCATCTTCAGCAATTCGATGATGCATACTTGCTTCTAATTCACCAGCACCACTGATAAATAATTCAAATGCAATCCCTAGTTGCTTGAGTTCTTTCGCAACATCTAGTAGATGATCTGCTCCTTTCATCCTGTTGAGTCGTCCTGAGAAAACTAACCGCAGAGGCATATTCTCGGTGCGATTAAAGCTACGCTTTTCGATGTCATCAGGCGTCGCTAACATATCCTCAGTTATTCTAGTATCAAAGAAAATAATTGGATCGCGATTAAGTGTGCGATAGGCTTCATAGGTGGGAGTACCATTACATTGCAGTCCATCAGCCAGTGCTATAGCCTTGCGTTGTTTCCACTCCTGCACTTCTTCCCACCGACTTCGCCAAAACTGTCTAAGGAAATTATTGGGATTTGCTACAACTGCAATTTGCTTTCTGGTTTTAAGAGTATATTCTGAAATATAAATGCAAGGAATGCCAGCTAATCGACAAATTTTACTGATATGGTTTTGTCGATATCCAACAGTTGCTAATACTATAGATGCTTGATTTTTAAACTGAGTCGGAGTAATGGTATCAAAAGACAGTATTTTCAGTTCAAACGGAAGTTCATTTAGATGGAAAATTCTTTTGTCGAGATTATCAGTTTCTTTACGAGTCTCCTCCATCAGCACTGTAATTGAACCGGGCCAAAGATTAGCAAACTTAACTATTGCTTCTATGAATTTTCTTGTTAACAAAATCTGATTATTTGGTAACATCTTGGCTTGGAAAGCCTGTAGGATAGTTAAATTCAATTCATTAGACATTACAATTATGGGTGAAATTTGCCAATTTACTAGTTATTACAGAATATTTACGGCTTAATCAGTAAATAAATTAGCTAAAAATTTAGTTGCTCCCATCAAGATGAACCTTGAAATTTAGATGAGGCAGTAAAAATTTAGCAGTTATTTTCATCATCTGCTTTCTAGTATTCTATCTGCGTTTTAATTTTAGCCTTTGGATATCTTAAGCAGAAGGAAAGCTGCCTTTTAACTGTTGCCAGTTTCCTATTGCCCTTTATCAATATCTGTCATCCAGTCTGCCCTATCCAATAGCTTTTTGTCATCGAAAACTCCTGGGTCTGTTGCCCCGTCCCTCAGCGAAGCGGAGGACGGCTTTACACGAATACACGCTAAAAGGTGATATTCTAGTTGGTTCAAATAGAACATAATTTATGTAGTTAACTACCCAGCACCAAGCCAAGCGCTGCACCTGGGGTTTCACGCGAAAAAAGATGAACATACCAAAATGTCACATATGTGGTGCAGAGCTCGTTCAAATAAAACTGACTGACGATGCTGAAATTGGCTGGTACTGTGTAGGCTGTGACTCTGACTTAATTGGCGAAACAGAAGAGGCTCCGACAAAAATTGATGAATAAGAACTGAGTCAATCAGTATGCAGTTGTTAGCAAACGTTAGCAAAAAAGTATCGGAATTGTACGCTAGAATGAAGATGTGGCAAGGGTAATCAACCACATTCAACATCCAGTCGCCCTCGCGTGGCAACGCACCTTGAAAACTGAAGTTATGGGGTTCTGTGCAGGAAAGCTTGCACAGGTAAAAACTTCAAGCTTTCCTGCACAGAGAAACCAAGATTTTAGGTTTGGAACTGTAGGGTAGGGCATACTCAAACAGGCAAGCGAGAAATGGAGTAAAACGCTTGGGGAGAGAACCATCTTGCTGCATAACGCCGGGCAACCTGCTTGTGTTAAGTGGACTCGTGGAACCAAGAATCCTCTCGCATGGACGGCAGAGGAGTGTCAAAAGTTCGATGCTAACGAATCAAACTGAACAAAACAGCGGGAACCCTGAGCTAGAGACATTAATGACTTGTTCCAAGAGTAACTATGGCAAGTCAAGTTTTGAGTGTTTTATGGCTGATGGTTCTTTAGCTACATCAGAGCAGGAGACTTGGTTATCACAAAGTACTCAACGCGATTTGGTCGCTGAGTTACTTGCAGATAAGCGGTCTGAGCATACCCGTAGCGCTTACAAGAAAGATTTGCAAGATTTCTTTCAGGTTGTGGCGCAGTCTGAGGCAACGCCAGTTCTTGTAGCAGAGTTCTTAGGCTTAAATAGGTTCGCTGCTATTTCTTTGGTGTTACGGTACAAGGCAGCACTAATTGAGAAGGGACTCAAAGAGGCGACAGTCAATAGGCGACTAGCAGCAATTAAGTCACTGGTGAACTATGCCCGTAAGATTGGCAAGTGTGACTTTAGCCTGGAGGATATCCGGCCAGAGAAGTCTAAAGCCTACCGGGACACTAGCGGTGTTAGTGCTGATGTTTTCAAGCAAGTCCTTAACCAATGCGATCGCGCAACGATTAAGGGCAAGCGAGATTACGCTTTACTCCATCTACTTTGGTCTAATGCTCTGCGTCGCAATGAAGCCGTAACTTTGAACATTAAAGAATTTGACCCAGACGCCCGAACACTCTCAATTTTAGGGAAGGGCACAGGCAGCCAAAGAGAAATAATCTCCCTTAGTCGTACTACTACAGACGCTCTCTGTGACTGGTTGAACGAAAGAAAGTGTTCAGACCCTAATGCACCTCTGTTTTGCTCCGTCAGTAAAAATCAAACAGGGCATAGACTAACGGGAGAAGCTATGAGGCAGATTGTAGAACAGACTTGTAAAGCCGCCGGGGTTAGCAAGAAAATGTCGCCTCACCGTATCAGACATGGCTCTATTACCCACGCTCTAGATCAGACTCGAGACGTGCGCAAAGTTCAGCAATTGAGCCGTCATGCCAATTTGGACACTCTCATGATTTACGACGACAACCGCACCAATTTCCAGGGCAAGGTGTCAGAGCTTTTGTCAGATTCGCTTCAATAACCCAAATCGAGGTAATATTAATCCCAAATAAACTACCCACACCTACTTCGCCCTTGGTGTGGGTTTTGCATTCCACAAAGCTACAAGTTATTGTGAGACTTAACCCTAGAGAGAAACAGAAACTTAAAGATTATGCCGAAAGTTTGAGTGTTTCTATGTCTGAAGTGATTCAGGACTATATTATATCGCTTCCCAACAAACGGTAATGCAAATCTCCGTTCCTACGATTTGCCGCGCATACCCTCCCTACCCTACAACGCTATCGGGTAGGGACTCCGCGAGCCGTTGAGCTTCATCAGGTAATTTGAAGAAAAAGTAAAGCTGTATTGACACAAAATTAAAGAAACTATAAAGTTAGAGAATTTGACTTGCTCTCTATGAGCAAACTTTCGTATATTTTGAACATTGAAGGAAACCTCTAAACTATTTTTCGGCTTGAATCAAAGGAAACCTCTAAACTATTTTTAGGCTTGAATCAGGGGAGTTACCGATAACAAGTCTCTAGAAAAATCAAGTAGGATTGCGTTAAATGAACCGAGTTAAACTTCTCAATGTTTCTGTTGATAACCTGTCACAAGCAGAATTGTTGAACAAGTTAAAAAGTGGTATTGTCTTTACCCCTAATGTCGATCATTTAATGAAACTACAAAGGGAGCGAGAATTTTTTGATGCTTATGAATTTGCTAGTTACAAATTATGTGATAGCAAAATTTTATTTTATGTATCTAAGTTTTTAGGAACACCAGTTAAAGAAAAGATTTCTGGTTCTGACCTTTTTCCGGCATTTTGCGAGTATCACAAAGATAATGAAGATATTAAAATCTTTCTTTTAGGTGCTCGTGAAGGAGTAGCGCTTAAGGCTCAAGAGAAAATTAATTCAAAGATTGGTAGACAGATTGTAGTGGGAGCGCACTCTCCATCTTTTGGATTTGAAAAAGATGAAAAAGAGTGTTTGGATATTATTGAGATGATTAACCATTCAGGTGCTACAGTTTTAGCTGTAGGAGTGGGAGCGCCCAAACAAGAAAAGTTTATCTGCCAATACAAAGAGCAACTAACAAATATTAAAATTTTCTTGGCTATCGGTGCAACTATTGATTTTGAAGCTGGCAATCTCAAGAGAGCGCCTAAGTGGATCAGTGAAGCTGGGATGGAATGGTTATATCGATTAATAGCTGAACCAAAAAGATTATGGAAACGCTACTTGGTTCATGGTCCTTCTTTCTTTTGGCTTGTCTTAAAGCAGAAACTCAATCTTTATGTAGACCCCTTCAGTCCTGATTATTCTATTCATTCTGACGGGGTTAGCGACTGTGATTTAGTTTCTCGACAAAGTTATCCTTGATATCTTCCCTCTTTTTAAGAAATATTTGAAAATCAACAAGTTGATATTTCCCGAACTAGAAGTTTATTAAAGGCAACAGTCCATGAGGGCAACAGGCAACGGTCTCTTGTCGAGAATTGGGATTGAAACTCTTCCCAAGACAAGCCACTTGTAGAAGTGGGAGCCTAGTAGGCTACTCACTGTTTTTTGTGGGAACTCGCTCCAACTTGATCGTTCCCTGTTAAGAAGTTCCCCGTTTCCTTCTTGGTGATTCTTGGAGCAATAGAGAGCTAGTTTATCTGCCCTTGTCTGATGCGAGAATCTGCGTCTCTTGACTAGCGCAGAGTGTCAAAGAGTTGTCAAAACCTCTGGTTTCTAGGTTATTTTGATAGTACGTTGGGGAATTGATGACTGAGCGCTTATTACTTTATTTGGTTCTGGCTCTTTCATTACAAGTCCTGATAGTCCCCCGCTAGCTAGCATAAAGACTGGACAAGTCATGGCGTTCAAGGCACTGTCCAACATATATAAAATTAATATTAATGCCAACCCTGCTGCTGGTGCTACTTTAGGGTTAGACCAGGTACTAGGTGGATAACGTAAAAAGCAAAAGCCCAAACTAGGTACAAATAGCGAAGAGGTAAAACTGATCAAACCGACTAGTCCCTGAGTGCCATATGCAATAATCCACAAACTGTCTGTCACTGAAATATCTCTACCCTCTTCATCATATATACGGTTTTTTCCCGAATCTCCCCACCCAAATATCATTTGGATTTTCGCTTTTTGTGATAAAAGTTTTTCATTAGCGATTCTAAATGCTAAAGATTGAGACCGATCATTATTACCATTCTCCGCTGCAAACAAAAAGGAAGAAACTTGAGGAGTTGTATAAAGAGTTCCCGTTGCACCCATATACAAGTAGGTCGATAACGCTATTACTAAAAACAATACTGGAAAGGCTGTACGCAGCCACTTACCAATAAACAAACATACAATTCCGATTGCTAAATAAAGGTAAGCACCTGTAGATTTAACTAATATAAATACGATAATTAATGCTATTACAAGCCGAGTTATAGGAATTCCCCAAAGCTTCTTGAGCGTCCCACTTCTCCATAACACAATTCCTAGAAATGCGGCAGCCATCATCCACATCCCCACCCACAGACCATGTTCCAAGAATACTGTGGGTCGATATCCTCCATAACGAATTGTTTGGCTGAAGTCTTGACGAGCATGAAACCCGTATACCCTTAAGTGAAGTACCGGAGCAATGCGCATTTCTAGCAAACATAGCGGCATATAAACTACCCCACCAGCAAAAATACCAACTGCCAACTGGCGCATTCCAGCTAGGTCATTGAGATAGATGCGACCCAGAAAATAGGGTACTCCCCAAGTGATAATCTGCCCAGTGGTTGGTGAAATCGGACTCAGACCATTATTTATTTGTGCAGCGATTGGGCATAGACACCAGATTGCCATCGGTAGATCAAGCCAGCCCGGTTTAAATGAACTGAAACGTTCAGGTGCGAAAATCAGTGTAGCTAGCAGAACTGCATAGCTAATCGCCGACATCTTTTCATAGGGTGGAATTCCTGCCACAATCGTATATTTGACCACTTGTGGCAGGAAGAGAAACCCCGTCACGAAACTCACAACAACTGCCCGCTGAGGTGGAAACCGATTAAAAAAATAAAGAACTAATGGAATCCACCCGAACATGAAAAGAGGTACAAAGGGAGTCATAGGCTTGGCGAGAGCACAAACAGGATAAGTGCTTTTGTGTATATAGCGATTCTCTGTTGAGTGAGGTAAGTTTAAGAGTTAATAAACCGCAGATGTTAGTGGAGTGGCGCAAAGAACGCTACGCAGATCAATGCAGATAAGTTAGTACCTCATTGAGATAAGAATTGCTATAAAGCAACTCAACCAATTTCTGCTAAATTTATTTATTCTCACTAGAGTTCTGCTTATTCTGTAGAGAAGTCACTACATCAATTAAGATGGGAGGAACTAGTTTCTTTAAAACAACTTTTGCCGTTGTATTTAAAGATTCTTTTTCCTTTATTTCTTCTCCTGGGCGGCTTTGGAATATGGTTGAATGTCCTGTGCCACTAATCTCTTCAGCAGGTCGCCCATTAGTATAGTAGTAAAGTGCTAATGACTTTCTTGTCCATCCTTCAGGGCAAGTTAATGGTTCAGGGTGTCCGTGATAGGAAAAATCTGTTGTTGTGAAAATCACAAGCCGATTAAAGATTGGCAGAATTTTTTTCTCACATTGCGTCATTTTGCTATCCCACAATTCGAGATATCCTCCATATTCTTCTTGCCAATCTTTATTAAGATATAGGAGTAGATTTAATCGGCGATCAAGACGCAGTTCTTCATGGCGATTAAAATCTACGTGCATTTTTAGATATCCACCTCTTTCGATTTGGTGAAGACCACCGCCTACATAATGAGGGTCTGGGATAATTCCCTGAATACCTGTCAATTTCTCTAAAAAATTAATGAAAGTTGAAGAATTTAACTGATATAGGAGAAATCTTGTATTGTCTCCCATATATTTTTCATGTCTGTTAGCTAGCTTTTTTTCAGCCTTGTTTTCAAATTTTTGCCAATCAATGTCACCGGCTTTGGGAAATTCGCTCAAAACTCCATCTAAAATATCCTCTGGCAAAAAATTGTCTATGACAATGTGGGGAAATGGTTTAGCTTCAGCATAGTCTTTCTGATATTTATCCGCTAAGTCTTTTAAGTAATCTGCATCAATCCGAAACATTAAATTTGAATTCATGTCATCCTCTGGCAAAATTTACAATGTAAATATCGTAAACACTCTGATTGACAACTCACTTAATTGTATATTAACCAGCACTGTCTGCTTTTGACTACATCGGCAAGCGAACTACAAACAATAAACACAAAATAATTTGACCAAAAGTTCTAGGTAAAATCGCTAAGAATGTACTTTCTCTAGTAACTAAAGTCATAATCGCCGCCAAAATAAAGCTGACTACAAGTCCAAACCAGATAATTCTCTGTTTTTTGACCTGGCGGATGATTTGGCTGAGATGTTCTACCGAATGCGACAGGAAAAAGCTAGCAAACAAGACAGCTATAGCTATCAAGCTGTACTTAAATAAGTCTACTCCCACTCCTCCACTAATAACTATCAAGTGAATTAGAAAATAATGTATAGGTACAACAGCTAATGAAGCAATTCCCCTTAGTGATAAAGCTTCTTGGTAAGGTCTTAGCTTGGAAGTTCCGCATATTGCCAACACGATAGCAAGTCCGATCAGAATCACCGTAAAACTTACGACGTAAAAACCTAAACTTACCGTTCCCCAACGAAAGAAAGAAGCGCCGCGTTGGGCTAGGATTAATCCTACAACTCCTGGGAGTCCTGCGATGATTAATAAACCCGAAACAACTTGTAATCGACGGGTTTCTATGATATTCCTGTAGCGCATAGCAGCAACACCAAGTAGGTATCCAGCAAATGGATAAGCCATCCAGGGTGACAATGGATAAGATATCCCAGGAATGGCAGAAGTACCAAATACCCAGCCAAGCACTCCCCATGCTTGTTGATCATATCCAAGACGATGAATTATAGGTCCGACCAAATAGCGCATCAAGGAAACTGAAGCTAAACCAGCAATACAATAAGTTATCGGTGATTTTGAGCGTCTAATAAATTCCATTACTAAACTTGAAAGACCGATGAACCCAAGAAAATCTAGTCCTAACCATCTGCCCTCACTCCAGTGCATTAATAGATCGGCAAAAATTAGGATGAACACCTTGTTAAGGATGACATACCAATGACTAGCCTTTTTCTTTTGGCTAGACTGAATACCGTAACCTAAGCCTGTGACAAAAAAGAAAAGAACCGGCGCAAAACTACTGATAAATAATATAGTTCCCGCCAATCCACTATCAGTTTGGTTGGTAGCTAATGTTTTGTATCCGACATGATTCACAATCATCAAAAGAGCAGCTAATCCTCGCAAAATATCTAACTCTTGCCAATGAATGCTTTGCTTTTGAGTATTATTTGTCATAGACCGTAGAGCTAATCATCGAAATAATTGGATTGAAAACCCCGTCATAAGAAGGACGGCTTTACATCTAGGGAATGAAATACTTAGCTTGAGCTAAATTAGGCGCTTCTGACTTGTTAATGAAAATCAATGAGGGGATTACCATAACCATTGTTTGATGAATTTTTGAATAAAGCTTTTGGAAACAAAGAAACGTTCAGCGAGTTTCCTTATTGAGCTACTTTCCTTTTCATGAACTTCAATTATTTTCTGCCTAAATTCAATTGAATGAGGTTTTATTGCTGATTTTTATAATTGATGAGCTTTAACTAGACTGTACCTCCTAAGCGTGAGAAATGCTAGATAAAACCTTTATAATGCCTAGCCGCAGCACCAATTTTGAAAATTGTTTTTCATGAATTATTAAATATTTTCCAGCTTCCAATTCCCTAGTTTTATCTATGGGGTTAACTCAAAACTCAAAACTTTGAACCTATATCTAGTATTATTTTGTCTCACTAGATCGAAGGGATGAGGCTAAAGGGATGCCCAAAACCTAACGAGAAGCGAACTATCAACACTAACGCGAGGAGTCCCACAAATAATGTAGTCATTAGGAAGTCTTGTTTTAAAGTGGAAATCTGTTCTCGCCAAAGACCATAAGCAATCATCCCATAGATGGGCAGGTCATTCAGGGCAACAACAATTACCGCTCCCACAATCCCTTTTAGGTAAAATCCAAGTGGTAACCCAACGCAAACAAAAACACTTTTAAGAAATTGACCGCTAGCTTCATATTTAGGTAACCCAATTGCCATCAGGACTTGACGCAGCGTCTCAAACAGCAAGTTGGGCCAGATGCCGATAGCCAGGATAGGCAACATCCACGCTGCTTGAGCGTACCTATAATCATAGACAGATAAAATCAGGACATCTCCAAAGCTGCTTAACCCGATTAAGAATACTGCTGCACCCATCAGCAGCAATCGACGGTTGTTCAAAATCTTAGCGCGAAATTCTTCGCGGGGAAGGTGAGCAAGCTTTGAAGCTGCTGGCAGCATCACCTTGTAACCGACTGATGAAGCAATGCCACGTGGCATCTCAGCAAATGTCATGGCAATGCCATACACACCTAACAAACCAATTGGGATCAATTTGCCCAGAATCAACCGATCAGCTTGCATCGCCAAAAATGCTACCGCTGTTGATATAAATATCCATTTCCCCAAGGAAAAAATTTCTTTAACTGCCTCTGGCTCCCAAGCAAAGCGCATCGGCTGGGTAGGAATCAACCGATGACTCCACACTAGCTGTACAATTGCGGAGACAATATTCCCAGCGACAAGAGCCCAGATGCTTGGGCTAAACCAAGCCCAAATAACCATGACCATAATGGTTATCACTTGTATGCCAATGTCGTACACTAATAGCTTGCCAACTTCTAAATCGCGTTCCAGCTTATATAGAGCAGTAGAGTTGAACGAACTAATCAGCGTATTCAGTCCAACTATGGGGATTAGCCATAAGAGTGGCGGGTTGTTATAGAAGTGGGAAATGGGCCAAGCAATTATAATACAGCACAACCACAGCACTCCCCCCCGTAAGACTTGCATTGTCCAAGCTGTGTGGAGAAAAGCTGGCTCTTCTCCATGCTTATTCTGTATGATGCTCGGTCCAACACCGATATCCGAGAACAAATGCAAGCCCATGAGAAAGACATTGACTAATGCCATGAGTCCGAAAAACTCTGGAGCAAGCAAGCGAGTTAGGATGAGATTGCTGCCGAGCCGTAGAATATTACTTAATCCATAGCTAGCAATTGTCAAGACGGCTCCACGAAAGGCAAGCTTTTTAAGTGATGACATGATGTCCCAGGCGATTGAAAAAATCGGATGTGTGAAAGTTTAATTGATGTTTAGGCATCAGTTTTGCGGTGTGGGTGTTGATGATAAAATACCCTGTAGCATTTCGTTTGTCGGATTTTGAGCCTTCTTGATGTTAGATCGAAACAAGGCGGCTAATTTACTGGCTTCTATCGCCGCATCATGCCGTTGAGCGACACTAGATGCTCCCACTTGTCCCATTTGTTCTAGCTGGTCTACGCTAGATTGCAAAGCTTCACGCATTACTTTTGTTAAAGCTTCAATAGATCCTGGTGGTACTAACCAACCACACTTCCCTGGTTCCACTAGCTCTGGTATGCCAGCGACATATGTGCTAATGACTGGACGAGCAAGCGCCAATGCTTCCATAACTACTACTGGCAACCCTTCAGCAAAGCTGGGTAGCACCATGGCGCGTGAAGCTAAAATTTGCTGCTGAACATCATGATTACTTGCCCATCCAGTAATTATGATCCGGTCTTCCAGACCCAGCCTTGCAATCATACTTTCAATCTCAGTCCGTAAAAGACCGTCGCCTACCAGTACTAACATAAACGCTAGCCCTTCGGCTACTAACTGACCTGCCGCTGCCACTAACAGCAGATGCCCTTTCTGTTCGCAAAGCCGACCAACACAGACCAAGCGAGGTACGTCAGGCACAGGGGTATGTTGTTGAGTCAAAAACAAATCGTCCACGCCACAATGAACTTCATGGATTTTTGACCACTGTTCGTGTTCGCACCATCGATAAAGCTGACTCTTGCCGAAAGAACTGATGGCGACGACAAAAGCGGCACGTTTGATTTTTTCTTCTAAAGCGATCGCTTTGGCTTTGTCGAATTCTTCAGGACCATGTACGGTAAAGCTGTAAGGTGGTCCGCCCAAGGCATGGCACAACATCGCTACTGTGGTGGAATTTGTGCCAAAGTGAGCGTGAACCTGCATAACTCCTGACTGGGAAAACCAACCCAGAAGTACACAAGCTTCAGCTAAGTAGGCTATATGGCGCAACACACCACGCTCTGAAGACCATCCCACCTGGAGCATTAACTTTAAAGCACTCAAGAAACGCACAGGTCTGGTTATTGCCACACCCAAAAGTGCCAAGATCAAGCCAATTTTCCCAACTCCTAAGACAACACGGGTTTTCTCTAGTTCTAGTTTGTCTACTTCGTCTACAAGTTCAGCACCACAGGAACGGATGGAAAACCGGGCGACTTGAAGACCACAAGCTTCTATCCCTAAAATTTCTCGCCGGATGAAGCTGTGGCTAACCTTAGGATACTGATTAACGAGATAAGCAATTGTTGTCATCCTAAACTCAGGAAAATGGTATTTCTTGTCCAATTTGGCACAGTTCTCTTCAGAATAGCTAAGTACTGATACAGGACTTATCTTCTTAGCGCAGTTTGACAACGCGATCGCAATGCCTGCCCATTTGATGTAAAGTCATCTGCAAGTCAATAAAAGGGTTTGATGGGATTCGTTGGGTTATTAATATTCATCAGTATTGGGAAGCGCCCAAGGGTCAATGCCGTGCTGCAAAAGCAAGCTTTCAAAGTAGTCCCTTTCTGCTCTAATTTGGTCATCAGCGGCAAAGCCTTCACCCAAGCTGGTTAGGTCACGCTCAAGCTGCTGAATGCGTTGGCTAAGGCGATCGTTTCGCTCTTGTTCAGTATGGGCAACACCGAATGCTGTATCAAAACGACGTTCTAAAGTTTCAGTGGCTAGAGCCATCACTAAAGCTAGTGCCTGTTTGTTGCCTTGAAAGCATTGGTTAACCCAGTAAGCTGTTGCTACCTCTAAAGGTAATGCGTTAAACCTGCTTTGACCTCGCCTGCTAGGTTCCGGCTCAATCTCTATTTGAATAGGAGTGTAATCCGTATAACCTTCTCCCAATAAGCTTTTGATGGCTTTTGACTCCAAAAAGCGTAATGCGTTAACTGGAGGTTTGTCTACGGCTTGGGCTACCTGAGCTTGAGACATCCGGTATGAGCCATCAGGCAGCATGAAGCCATCTACTTCCAGCGCTCCAATTTGCACGGAGGCACGAGTAGCTTTGATTGATTCGGTCATGGTGATTTCTATTGCTGTCAGTATTTACATGAAACAGAAGGGTGAGCAATGCCCACCCTGTGGCTAACTCAAAATCAATGTCAGTTGAATACCAATTCAGGCGAATACTGAGCAATGAATCCACGAATCGCACTATCACTCATGCCCTTGAAATAAGGCGGGTTCTTAATGCCCTGGTTTTCGACTATTTGCAGTGCGATTGCAATTAAGCGAGTACGGCTTGCAACCTGCGGCGTGGATTGCTGTTCAGGCTTTGATTTCAGCAGCGCTGCCAGCTTCAAACCATTTTCTAGACCGTTTGGTTGACTGGCTAGCTTGTCTAACAAAGTCACAAGGTCTGGTGATTGAGAGCTATCCGAGCTAAAATTCTGAAGCATATTTTTATTTTGTTCAGTGAATGTGTTGGCGGCTTGCAGCTAATACAAGTCAAACCGCCAAGAAATTAAACTTAGACCGAGAAGAGCGCTGTTTGTATTGGTAGTACAACGGCGTTTTTTCGTGTCTGTCTGATTAGTTAAACATTAGATTTTTACGTGGTCAAGTGATTAATGAACTAAGATTTGTACTGTGTGTTTCAACCGATCGCACTTTTCCTCTTTTGATGTAAAATCAACTGCAAGTCGAATAAACACAAGAACGCGCCCCAGCGTGGTGTTATAGCACCAAGCCAGGACGACTTCTACCTCCCATGCAAGAACCATGAAAGGAGCCAATTTATAGTGCCAAAAAATCGCTCAAATTACCAGCCCGTAAGTATTCCCGACGTTGGGAGCTTACCTAAATTTTCCCTATCTAAAT
>Ga0213874_10000047_pt1 | contig 16605 bp, 16 predicted proteins | sample BarmaccomBMRX_R7_FD_160098 | JGI IMG/M metagenome (GOLD analysis project Ga0213874, IMG submission 160098) | Root-associated microbial communities from Barbacenia macrantha in rupestrian grasslands, the National Park of Serra do Cipo, Brazil - RX_R7 | ecosystem: Host-associated > Plants > Roots...
CAGAAAAGACATGGTAAAAGACTCCTAATTCTTCACTTGTTAGAGACATTTGTTGCAGATGCGGGGCCAGCGTCCTTCACTGACAATTTGATCACGTGTGAGCACCTGTTTCCCTCCTTTCTCAGTTTCCATTCAAGAGAACAAGTGCGCAGAAGCTTTCTATTTCCTAGCTACGGCTACGCAGGTCGCGGACAGCCTTACGCATCTCCTGTGGGCCGATGCCTCTTCCCTGCGAAAGTTCCTGTAGGCAATCAGCACGTTGTTCAAGAGCAGTACTAAACTGCTGTTCTGTCATACCGACTATAGTAGCTAACTCATCGAGGATAGTTGAGTCCGCGTGCAGGAACGTGTCATCGAACTGATTCCACAGCGACAAAGGTAGAGTCACAATAGTGTAGGGATCTTCAGGGTCGGCCTGAGGACGAATGAAATGAGTTGTGAGCCAGCGACGACGCGGTGGATAGATATGTCCTACCAACCCAATGTTGATGATCAACCCAAGGAGGCGTACATCTTCGGCGCGTAAACGCAAATCATGCTGGTACATGTGAATAACATCGTCAACGGTATCAGCATGCACACTGGTTGCGATATGATAGCCTTGACTGGGTAGCGCCAGATAGCGGCGGGCGACGCGCCCCCACATATAGATGGGCAGATGGTCACTCACCTCATTACAGAGGGCATAGGTCGTTGCGGGATCGATATCAGGTATGTGCGTAAAGGCAAAGTTTTCATACATGCCCGACATGTAAGCCAGAGCACTATCCTCGGGCAAAAATTGAAGCAGAGCATTAAGCGTTGTTGTTTTCCCTACGCCAGGCTGCGGGTCCGTCGGGCCAGCCACAGTCAGCGATGCTCCTTGCTCTAGCATGAGCCATACAAGAGCCGCTGTCTCTGTATCGACACTGCCCAAGGCGATAATTTGCGCTATCGTGAGCGGTCGCCGAGACTCATAGTGCCAGAAGTAGCGTTCGTAGGGATCACGTGGGTCAAACATGTTTGTTCCCTTCCTGCGGATACAACATCTTGCGTCGTGAGCGATTACGTCTTTTGCTCCCCTTGCTCCTGAGATTCACTCTTGTCTTTGAGTACATCAGGGATGGGTGCCTTGAGCCAATCAGGGCTGGGGCTCCAACCAATGGCGAGAACATGAGGAACTTTTGCGTCTTCCACTTCTACTAAACTGACTGACGCATTAGCGATAAATAGTGAGCCAGCGTGTCTGACCTCCAGACCGCTGTAGTGGGCCAGTAGCAACTTCACCACATCGCTGTGGGCAACAAAAGCGGGATAGGCTCCACTCTGCTCCTGCTTGCGCCAACGCTCAACAGCAGCTACGACCCGCTGCTGTACCTGAGGAAATGTCTCAATCCCCTCTGGAGCCTCGGTTGGGTTGCTCACATACTGCCCCCATGTCGGATCATGCTTTACAAGCTCCTCGATCACCTGTCCTGCCCATTTGCCGATATTGGTGTCCATCAAATCCGGTTCCAACTGCACAGGTAAATTTCGTCCCTGTGCGATAACCTTGGCAGTTTCACGTGCCCGTTCGAGAGGACTAGTAATGACGGCACTGATGGGTAGAACAGACAATGCCTCGGCGAGGTGTATGACCTGTTGTCGCCCGTTGTCATTCAACTCTACGCCAGGAAGCTGTCCTGGCAAACGATGCTCAACATTCCACGCCGTTTGCCCATGTCGAATTAGAAGTAGTGTTTGTTTCATGTATGAATGTCTATTTCCCACTCTACAAGATTGTGTAAGCTGCACCCGCCAGCACAAGAAGCGGATAGCTGCATCCAAATAGAGCCATGCAATACGTATCCAGCTTGCAGCGGTAGCTAGCAAAGCTTTTAAATTTTTTTTGTACATTGGCTGAATTTCAACTTCTTACACAATATGGAGTAGAGTTGCACAGTTGTTTTTTATTGTATCAGGGGAGAGAGCGAAGCCGCAAGCTGACAAGCATACGGCGAGATTTTTTGGTTGACAAAGCAACAGCAATGCAGTACAATCCTAGAGTCGATGTGCAAGCCACGCTGTATGCCTCGTTCGTCTAGTGGTCAAGGACGCCGCCCTTTCAAGGCGGAGGTCACGGGTTCGAATCCCGTACGAGGTACCGTTTTTGTAAAGGAGCCCGGCACCCAAGTCAAGAGTCGTGCTGGGCTTCTCTCTATCTGCCTGTTATCGCCAAGCCATCCACGCTGCACATTGTAGGAGGTGTTTGCTATGTTGAGCGTCGAAGAGGCTCTTACATTAGTTCTCGCCGAGATCAAAGCATTGCCTGTTGTACAGGTTCCATTATCTGAGTCACTTGGGCTAGTACTAGCTCAGGATCTCATCGCACAAGAAGACATTCCTCCCTTTGCCAACTCTGCCATGGACGGGTTTGCACTACTGAGCAAGGACAGTCGACCACAAGCTGAGCAACTTGCCCGCCTTCGTGTGATTGGAGAGGTTGCGGCGGGCTATGTGGCCGACCGGGCAGTCGAAACGGGAACGGCAATGCGTATTATGACAGGAGCGCCTGTGCCTCCTGGAGCAGATACAGTTATCCAGATAGAGTTGACGCGCTCCACTGCCCCAGATTGGGTAGAAATCTTACAAGAAATCCCAGCGGGAAACAACATTCGCCTAGCAGGTGAGGATATGCGTCAGGGGCAGATCGTGCTACAACGCGGTGCCGAAATTGGCGTATGGGAAATCAGCATATTGGCAACGCTGGGATGGGCACGTGTACCAGCGGTACAACGCCCACGTGTGGCGATTCTGGCAACGGGTGATGAAGTGCTAGATGTAGACGAACCTCTGCGCCCGGGTACGATTCGCAACAGCAATAGCTATCTGCTTGAAGCTGCCGTACGACGTGCGGGTGCCGAACCTCATCGTCTTGGCGTTGCCCGTGACACGACTGAAAGTCTGCGTGAGAAGTTCAGCGAAGCCATGACCTATGATCTCATCCTGACGTCCGGCGGCGTCTCGGTGGGGGAGTTTGATCTTGTCAAGAACATTCTATCGGAGCAGGGAGAGATGAGTTTCTGGCGTATCAATATGCGTCCGGGCAAACCTCTTGCCTTTGGTCATATCGGCAACGTACCACTGCTAGGATTGCCTGGTAACCCAGTGTCGAGCGCTGTAACCTTCGAGTTATTCGGTCGCCCTCTGTTGCGCAAGATGCTAGGTCATACACGCTTGCAGAGACAACAGGTCGACGTTGTAGTTGTCGACGGTATCAGTGACCGTGCGATGCGCCGCCACTATGTGCGCGCCCACGTTGAGTGGCATGACGGGCGTTTTATCGCTCACACCACTGGCAACCAGGGACCCCATCTGCTGACATCTCTGCTCAACGCCAACGCCCTGATCATTGTACCAGAAGGAGGTGTCAAAATAAATGCTGGAGATACAGCCAGGGCTATGATGCTAGATTGGCCCGAAAAGTGATAGTTGGAGTTAGCGTCCACTTCCTACAACAGCGTAGGCGGCGTTACTAGACGTGGGCACTGGAGCCTCGGGCTGTGCTGAAGCAGTTTGGGCACGACCTTGTATGAATGTTGCACCATACTCATCTTTGCTTGATGGTAACTGCTCTTTAGCTGAATCTGTTGCTAACATATATGATGGTATAAGGGAGCTAGGCAGTGGTTGAGAGTGCGGAATAGAGGCTGGCATAGCATGCTTGTTGTTTGGACCGGCTGCAACAACCTCTCTAACTGCTGAAGAGGACATACTGCTCTGCTCAGAGGTAGGATCAACAGCGTATAGCAGTCCCCCGTTCAGCAACTCAGCAGCGATCTGACAGACTGTTGCAGGTGTCATACCTAGTTCTTGACACATCTCTTGTAATGACGTGTAGCCATTGACACATGTCAGCACTCGCCATTGCTGTGGAGTTAAGGTCACATAGCGAGACTGATCCTGTTGATGCGAAAGTCTAGCGGGCATCAGTAGCATTTCTGGTCGCATAGAACAGGGATCGACGCCCCTAGTAGGAGATAGTGTTGATGGAGGAATAAGCGGTGCAGGAGGCGGAGTCTGCTTGTCGGGGAGAGGGCCGCCCCCTTCCTCTTTGCTCGAAAAGGTGAGCTGATTACGCCTTGAAAAGACATCAGCCGCAGGATGTAGGGAATTAAGCAGTGAGGTGATAGACATACCTACAAGTAGCCGACCAGCAGGAGGTACAGCTTCGTCTGCAAAGTGCATCTCACCTTGCGACCATGCAAGGACGACGCGCAACACCTCTAATACCTTTTCTGTAGCCCAGGAGCGCAGTTCTTCACGTCTAACATATCCTAAGTCCATTAAAGTGAGGGCTATACGCATCTCGGTTGCTGATTCAGTTCCAATGCACAGCATTGCATCCTGCGCCGCTTGAGGTGAAATAATGTTGGCCTGCACTAAGCGCTCTGCAAGAGTCGCGTTCGTGCGGAGAGGGCCAATACAGACTAATTGCCCACCTCGAAAATAAAATTCTACCCACTGCACTCCTTGCTTTACAACAAGCACCCCAGTTTTTGCATGAGTCTCGAGCCGTTGCAAGACCATCGACAAATCAAGCTGCTCCAATGTACCTATAAATAAGTAACGCATTCCTTCACCGCTATCCAAAAACGGCTCTTACCGCGGCAGACACCAGGGGCCACGCAAAGATAGAGAAGCTGAACACGTATAAGCCTCTTGCTTCTTGAACAAAAATACGCTTTTCCCACGAATGCGTCTACTAGCGCAAGAGTCCACTACAGTTTTCGTCTTTTCCTCAACGCCACCACTTTACGGAGGGAGAGGGATTCGAACCCCCGGGGCGTTCACCCAACTGTTTTCAAGACAGTCGCAATAGTCCACTCTGCCATCCCTCCGCCCGTAGTGTAGCACATTTTCCAGGCGAAAGGAAGCAGCAAAGAAAGAAGTCAGGGTGGGTATTCGTCGCAGTAGTGTTGTGTGTGCTATGATACGAAGAGAGTACACAGACCGAGCCAGCACACATTGATGTGAATGCAGCTAGCAATATAGGTAAAAAACCACATGATGAAGTTTCCTAGACGTATTGCTTTACTTGGAAGTACCGGTTCAATCGGTCAGCAAACGCTAGACGTAGTGCGACATTTCCCTGAGCAATTCCACATAGTTGCTCTGGCTGCACGGCAGAATATAGCACTTCTTGCACAACAAGTACATGAGTTCAAACCATCCTTTGTCGGCTGTTTTGCCGATACGCCCGCAGCAGAAGAATTGGCACGTATAGAGCTTCCTGAAGCTATTCTCGGTGAAGAGGGTTTGCTGGAAGCCGCAACGCATGCAGATGCGGACATCGTCGTCGCGGCTACTTCAGGCTTGATGGGATTGCACTCAACACTAGCCGCTATCGAAGCTGGCAAAGCTATCGCTATCGCCAATAAAGAGACATTGGTGATGGCAGGCGCACTGGTGACCCAGGCTGCACAACGTGCTGGAGTTCCACTGTTGCCCATCGATAGTGAGCACTCTGCCATCTGGCAGTGCCTACGTGGAGAAGAGAATTCCACAATTCAGCGTCTGCTTCTCACCGCCTCGGGTGGGCCATTCCGTCGTGCCACAGTTGAGCAATTGCGTTCGGTAACGGTACAACAAGCCCTCGCTCACCCTACATGGCATATGGGCCAGAAGATTACAATAGATAGTGCGACGCTGATGAATAAAGGGCTGGAGGTGCTTGAGGCTCACTGGCTCTTTGATATCCCATATGAGCACATCGATGTTGTTATTCATCCCGAGAGTATTGTACATTCTATGGTAGAATTTATAGATGGCTCGATTAAAATGCAAGCCAGCCTTCCCAGCATGCATTTGCCAATCATGAACGCTCTGACATATCCGGCACGGCTGAACTGTGCCACCAGTGGGTTTGTGCGTGAATTGCGTTGGGCCGACATAGGGACGCTCAGTTTTGAGGCACTTGACATCACACGGTTCCCTTGCTTCCGCCTAGCGTTGCAGGCTGCCAAGCTGGGAGGAACCTATCCTTGTGCTTTGGTGGGAGCCGATGAAGAAGCAGTAGAACTTTTCCTAACAGGCAAGATTGGTTTCCTGGACATAGCCGAACTGATCGAGGCCGTACTGGAGAAACACCAGTCAGTGCAGCAACCGGACCTGCCGGCCACGCTAGAGGCTTGTGCCTGGGCACGTAGAACGGCACAGCACTTGTACAAGAGATCTGCGTAATAGCTTAAGAGGTTATTAGATAGATAGAGGGAATGTTTGCATGAATAACTGGTATCTACTGGCCGCCATTCCGGTGTTTGGATTGCTCGTGTTGGTGCATGAATTCGGCCATTTCATTACAGCAAAGTGGGCGGGTATTCGGGTAGAAGAGTTTGGTCTGGGCTTTCCTCCCCGTCTGGTTGGTTTTCGCAAACGCAAGCGTGGAGGATGGGAGGTCATCTGGTTTGCTGGAAATCGCTCAGAGGGAGAAGACTACCTCGACAGCAAGCAAACACCATTTAGTGGTACGAGCGGCGGCGTAAGCACATTTAGTACGCCTGCTAATGCAGCAACGATCTACTCGCTCAATCTTATACCAATCGGTGGCTTCGTGCGCATGCCCGGTGAGAACGGCGACATACATGATCCAGATGGCAACTACGACCCACAGAGCTTTGCTGCTAAGAGCGCAGGGAAGCGTATTATTGTATTGTGCGCTGGCGTCACTATGAACGTCCTGCTTGCCATTGTGTTGTTTAGCATCGCCAATGGCCTCCCTGTGCCAACATCTCCGGCTGTCATTGGTCAGGTCGTTGCTAACTCTCCAGCCGCGCAGGCAGGATTACGGCCAGGTGACACCTTTATCCAGGTAAATGGCCACCCTGTGAAACTCTTCAGCGATGTACAAGCTATCGTCGGTCAGGCTATCGCTGATGACATGGGTCAACACGCGACGGTACCAGTCAACATGCTCATACAGCACAAGGGTGATGCTCATAGCACCTCCACAACGGTGAATGTGCGCGTACACCCACCAGCAGGTCAAGGCCCAATGGGCATTGACGCGGGGAGAACAGTCGTCTTCGTCAGTTCGCCAATCTGGCAAGCTCCCTTAAAAGGGATCGCACAGACCTTCGAGCTAATGCGTGTGATTATCAGCCAGATCGGTCTGCTGGTTGTAGGAGCGATTAATCTGCATATGTTGACCGGACCGGTAGGTATTGTCAAGTTCACCGGTCAAGTAGCGCAAACTGTGCCAGCAGTCGGCTTGTCACCGCTCCTGAGCTTCACAGCGTTTTTAAGCCTTAACTTGGCGATCATCAACATTTTACCTTTCCCTGCTTTGGATGGTGGCCGCGTTTTATTGGTATTGATTGAAGTTTTGCGCGGCGGAAAGCGCCTCAAGCCAGAGCGAGAGGGCGTTATTAACCTGATTGGTATGGCAATTTTGTTGACCCTGGTGGTTATTGTCACAATTAACGACGTATTCCACTGGGGCAGTTAGACATGTGGAGCAATGATTTTGTGATGGAAATCGTACGAAGGAAGACCCGACAGATTCATGTCGGCGATGTAGCTATTGGCGGTGAGGCACCTATTGTAGTGCAATCAATGACTACCACCTATACACGTGACGTTGAAAGTACAGTGGCACAGATTCATCGTCTGCAAGATGTTGGCTGTGAAATCGTGCGTGTTGCGGTACCGGAGATGGAAGACGCGCTGGCAATCGGCGAGATTAAGAAGCGTATTCGTATTCCGCTCGTTGCTGACATTCACTATAACCCTTCTCTCGCCACCGCAGCGATTCAGCAAGGTGTCGATAAGGTGCGTATCAATCCTGGCAACCTGATTAATGGGCGTACATCCCTGCAGCAGATTGTTGCGGCTGCCAAAGAGCGCAATATCGCTATGCGTATAGGCGTGAACTCAGGCTCTATTGACGCACTTGACCAGCGTACACAGATGCAGCGCATCCAGGTGAGACTGCGTGACGATGGTGTATTGGAGCGTAGCGATCCGGCTGAAGCACGTCGCAAGGAGCGGGAACACCTGGCGGAGCGCATGGTAACACGAGCTTTGGAGTATATTAGCTGGTGTGAAGCAATAGGCTATCGCGAGGTCGATGTGTCGCTCAAGTCCTCCTCCGTCATGACCGCTATTGAAGCCTACCGCCGTTTCTCGCTGCGTTCAGACTATCCTCTGCACCTAGGCATCACTGAGGCGGGAACGCTCATCTCCGGCTCAGTGAAGTCCGCTGTGGGCATGGGCATCTTGCTTGCCGAAGGTATCGGCGATACTATCCGTGTGAGCCTCAGTGCTGAGCCAGAAGAAGAGGTTCCAGTGGCCTATGAGATTCTACGCTCGTTGGAACTGCGTAATCGCGGTGTTACTTTTGTATCTTGTCCATCCTGCGGACGCGTAGAGATCGACGTGATTCAGGTTGCCAATGAGGTCGAGAAGCGCCTGGCCAAGGTGCAGACTCCCATTCACGTTGCCGTTATGGGCTGTGTGGTGAACGGTCCCGGCGAGTCGCGGGATGCAGACGTGGGTCTTGCTGGTGGCAAGGGCAAGGGGGTAATCTTCCGCAAGGGCAAGGTGCTCAAAACTGTTCCTGAAGATCAGTTCTTGGACGCCGTGTTGAAAGAGGTGGCGAGCCTGCTGCCAGAAGCTGAGGCCAAGCTGGTCTATCCAGAGGGAGGCATCAAGGAGGTTGCAGGTACTCATCGTACGCGTGATGAGGGGATGTATCTTCCTATTCTAAAGTCGTAGCAACAAGACACATCTGCCGACCCTGTCGGCAGATGTGTCTTGTTGAAAAGTGGGCGATACAGAACTCGAATCTGTGACCTCTACGATGTCAACGTAGCGCTCTAACCAACTGAGCTAATCGCCCTCAGATGTGTGCAATGATAGCATTGTCCCTAGGTGTTGTCAAGTAGGAATCTCCACTATCTCTTATGGGTGAGTACAACATTTTCCGCCTTGCTACCCCTTGCCCCACCACCGCTTGCTCTGCCACAGGGACGGTTTCGTACACACAAACCTGGACAGGGGACAGAACCCGAAAAACTCCTTATGCTGTATCTGCTCTTCTAAATGTGTTCAAATGTATTCAACACATCGTCGATTGCGGTGAACCCATCCGCACACCGCACGGGATCGCCCGTGTGTGGCCCTAGCCGGGCAAGATACCGCTTGAGGATATTCACCGCGCTATTCTCATCACGGTCTACCACTAAGCGACATTCAGGACAGCGATACGTTCGTTTCCAGAGTGGCATGTTTTGCTTATGTCCACATCCACTACAGGTTTTTGAAGTATCTCTTTCGTCTAAGATCACTAAGTCTTTCCCATAGAGCATGCATTTGTACACCAACATCTGAGTGAAGGTGTAGAGTCCCCAATCGTTGAAGACTGCTCTATTCAAGTGCTTGTTACGCTCTCGATGCTCTTTCATCACCATCTGCCGCTGACTCAAATCCCCGATCACAACGGTTCTTTCAACCAGTTTGTGTGCAATGAGATGTGACGCTTTATGCAGACTGTCTTGTTGCTTGTTGCGCTTCTGCTGTGAAACGCGCTTGTAGACTTGGCTCAATCGCTTGTATCGACGTGACTTCTTCTTGCACTTGTCGCGCTTGGAGCGAATCTTGTCCAGTTGGCGATTGTACCAGCGATTGCCCTTGAACCCACCAATGTGATAAAAGCGGCCTTGCTCATTGACGCCCGTTGCAAGCGTCTTCACGCCAAGATCAATGGCTAGCACCCCGTCGTGCTCATGCGTCTCTTCCTTGGCTTCATAGACAAAGGACGCGTAGTAGTGTCCTTGTCCATCTCTGGATATGGCTACGTCTCTGTAGCCTGTGGGGGCTTCTTCGGTGAGGGTGGCTATAATATCAGGGTACCGCTTCGGTCCGTGCCTACCACCACCTCCCGTTGGCAAGGTGAGGTGCCTACCTTCCACCCTAAGATACATTGCTGGATAGATGAGCGTGAAAAAGCAGTGTCGTGGACGCACACGAGGGAAGCCTGGCTTCTCTCCTGCTTTCACCCGTCGAAAGAAGGCTTTCATCGCCTCATGCAGCCGGAAGTACACCTCTGCTAAGAGCTTGCCATAGACAAAACACAGTTCAGGGTCATGTTGTTTACTCTCCTGCAGCGTCTTCTTGGCTTTTTCCCATCCAGGCCACTTCTCCCCATTACGTAGCTTCATCACCCACCAATTGTAGAGGCCGCGACACTTGCCCTGCATGAATTCCAGGGTCGCCGCGTCCTGCTCACTGACCTCAAGCCTGATCTTTTTTGCGATCAACATCTGCTCTTCCTCCCACGGTGGGCAAAGCTCGCCTGCTCGTTCATGCTTGCAGAGGCAAGACTCTTGCGCCATTTGCCCACCGTGGTCGGTGAGCACGCGAGCTTGGTGGCAATCGCTCGGTTCGATAACTCTGGCTCTTGACTGAGTAGTGCCTTGATGTGTTCTCCCAAGACTTGCTCGGCCTCCTGCTGTCCACGCTCTCGCTTTTTCCTGTCTAGGGGGATCACCTGTCCACTGTCCATCTGGACACGTACCTTGGACACCGGATGCACCAAGTGTCCACTGTCCATGTATGCCTGTCCACTGGACACTTGGTGCGGTTCTGCGTCCACTGCTCTCTGTCCACCCTCCGGCTCGTGCTGCTTTTCCCTGATCTCTGCACGCACCTTCTCCACTTGCGCTACCGCGCTCTGCAACTGCCTTCGTAGCGTGTCCACCTCGGCCTGCCCACTGTCCACTTGTCCACGTAAGGCGTCCAGTTGCATACGTAACGTGGACACTTCCCCCTGTCCACTGGATACCTGTCCACGTAGCCCGTCCGCCTCTTTGGCTTTCGTGTCCAGGTGAGCGCGTAGCCTGGACACTTCTGCCTGTCCACTGGACACCTGCTGCTGTGCCCTATGCAGTTCCTCTTGCAAACTGGTCACTTGATTGGTGTGCGCTTGCTTGGCTGCTCGCAAGCTTTGCATGGCCTGGCCATAGAGCACGGTCATGATGGAGCGGGCGGTCACTAGGCTCACCTCTACCCACTTGGTCAGACTGGCATCGACCTGCACCGCATGCGTGACACCCGCATAGGCCACCGTTACCAGGGTAATGCCAATGAGCACGTAGGAGACTACCCGTGCATAGGCCCACGTCCCTAAGCCTTGCTGCTCTGCCAGCTTGGAGAGGCCCAGTCCCCCCGCATCCAGCGCCAGAAATTGCGCAATAAAGGCGCAGGCACTCACCCCTGCTGGCGCTTGAGGCACTGCTGGTATCAGTTGATAGCAGGAAAAGGCCATTGTCACCCATAATACCGCCTCCACCACTCGCCCGACCAGCGTCATGAACCAGTCCCAGCACACCGTCACCCAACTTGAGTCGGCTAAGCGCTCTTTCCATCCATAGCGTTGTTGCATTGGTGCTCTCCTTCCGCGAGTGAGTGAGTGAGTGAGTGAGAAAAGAAGTGTCCTCTACGCTCACCACTGCCCTCTGTGGGGTCACTCACTCACTCACTCAGCTTCTTGCTGTTCCGGTTTTCTTGCATCGGCTTGCCGTAAAATCCTGTCACGCAAGCGGCGGGCTTGGTGATTGTTCAGATCGAAAATCGCTTCCATTTGACGGACGGAAGGCAGCATGCCATTCCAGACCTGAACCGCAATACTTAGATCAATCTCTTCTGCACGCCGTCCCTTCTCTGGCACAATGGGGGTTGGCACCTGTGCTCGTTCCGAGCGGTGTTCAGATGGGAGGAGCTCGCTCTGGCTGCTCTGCTGGGCTGCGCTGTGCCGTAGTGTCGGGACTGTCCGTAGAGACGGTGCTGCTGCTTCTGCCTCTTCTGGTTCCACTTCTTCGGTCGGCTCATAGGTGGACGGCCCCACCAAGCTATAAATGGCTTCATTGTCCATCCAGGGGGTAAAACCAGGACGAGCCTTTTTGCAGGTGGGCGCACGCACCACGACCAGCCCCTTGCCTAACTGCGACTCTGGGATCTCCCTGACATCGGTCTCAAGTATCTCCCGTACGGTGGTTTTATCCCCCCCAACATACAGACAGGTATCAAATTGGTCTCGAATGGCCCCACCGACATCAGCAAACACCGTTCTGACCTGAAAGTCTTGAGAAGCAATCACCAGGTGAATGCGATACTTTCCGCCCTCCCTGAGCAGCTTGGAGACGTATTTTTGGACGCTCTTCCTCTCGGCGATGATCGCGGGGTATTCGTCAATGAAAAAGAAGAGGTCGTTGCCAGGATGCTTGGACGCGCTTCTTCTCGCTTTCCTCTTCTCCAGCAGGGTCGTCGAGGCCCACTGCAAGACCTGTTCAATCCGGTTGTACTCCTTGCACTCCATGGGATCCGCTCGCATCCGCTCGACTAAATGCGGCGTAAACGGGGTCCAGTCCTCGTTGCTCTCCACATCGTAGGGCGTATAATGCGGATCCAACAACACACAGTCGCACCCAATCGAGAGCACTTGCGAGAGCAGTTGCCGAATGATTGAGGTTTTGCCCTGTCTGGTACTACCCGCAAGCGCAATATGCACCAGATCATGTAGTGGCACCATTACATGCGTCCCATCTTCCAGCATGGCCAGATACACCTGCTCCCGCGAGGGCCGCCACCCATCACTCATCAGGGACGAGAAGGTGAAGGTGCTGGGCCGTCCAGCTTGCAGCACGTCACGATCATCCTCCTGCTCCTCACGTTCCTGCTCTGCCAGCGCGGCCTCGGCTCGACGTTGCGCCCGCGAGGTCAGCAGCCGATAGGCCAACCCACGCGCCTTGCTGCTAGCAGGAAGCGCCAGGGGGGAAGGCTCCCCCCCGCGACGCTCAAACAGCTCATCGGCAAACTTCCAGGTGGCATAGGTCAGGCCACAGCCCACGATCAGCCCGATAGCTCCTTCGTGGTAGGCGGCCATGCCCGCTTGACTGAGCACGAAGACCGCCGTGGAGAGTCCCACACGTTGTCCGGTCGTTGCTGGCATGGCTAGTCTCCTACTTCCTCTATGCCTCGTTCGATCAAGGCCAGACCCGCCACAGGGAACACCACCACACAACACGCAATCACCGTGCCCACCAGCACCTGCAGCAGCGGGTCCAGCCCAGGCAGGCTATTGACATTGGACCAGCAATTGAGCGCCACCAACACAAAGCTAGCAGGCCCAAAGAACTTGGCACTTGCTATTGACCTTGGTCAAGGCATGGGTCACGTGATTGAGGGCAAAGGCAAAGATCAGATCCACAATCTCCACACCCCACCCATACAACCAAGAGAGCTTTTCGACCATTGGCTCTGTCCCAAAGAACAGTAAGTAGGGCTGCTGCAGCACATACCAGATGGAGGCTCCATTGCCCTTGTAGACTAAAATCTCACTGGTATTAATTTCCAGCCCGAAGGCGAAGAGGGCCGCCACTAGCGCCGCACCGCCTAGGGTCAACAAAATCAAGGGACTGGCACTAAAGGTGTTATAGTACTGCCGGATGCTCCGCCTCCTCTTCTGCTCGTGCTCTGGTTGGACTTGGGTCGTCTCAGTTGCCATGGGAAAAAGCGCCTTTCTGTTCTGTGAGCAGCCCAGGGACCCACGTTTGCACGGGCACCTGGGCTGCTCCAACGATGTTAGTTCTTGGTCCGCTCAGGCGGTTGGAGGTAGCGCACCCCTTTGCCCTGCTGCTTGGCATAGGCAATCTCACGGCGGGTACTCTCGCCGACATAGCCGCCAACGTTGAGGACCAGGATGTCATCAGCCAGATCAATTTTAAAGAGGTGCAGCACATCGAGCGTGTCTTTGTTGAGTGCCAAACCCGCCTGCACCAGATCGTCATCCGATGCGGTGTTGCACCCAATGGACAGCACCACGCGCCCTGCCAGTGTCTCGGAGAGGGTCGCCTGCTCAAACGCCTGGGCAAAGCGGGTACTGCCGCACAGACACACGATCTTGGGTCGTGGAGTGGCGTGCTTGACGGTGAGCAACTCGTCCAGGCTCAGCGCTGCGGTCTGCTGGTTCATGGGTTGGTCCTTTCTCCGTGGTCTAGTTCCTCTTCCAGGGCATCGAGAGCGTCGGGGTCGTAGTCGTGGCCAGTGCAGCGAAGCCAGCCGAAGGTGCGACAGAGCGAGCAGTCGTCAAACTGCACATAGCCTGGGCCAATCTGATAGCCGCTTGGCTCAGGGTGGCGGCCCCATTCGGCTAGCACAGTGTGCAGGTCGGCCTCTGCTGGCTGCCAGAGGGCACTGCCTGGGACGTAACCAGTAAGGACAGCGCCAATCGCCGTCTCCATCTGAGCGAAGCTGTCATACCAACTCTCATCAGGGTGGTTGGCACGTGCGCCATCTAGGTAGATGGCGGTCGCATCATCGCCAGGGTCATCAACCAGCACGGTGTGCCCAGCAAGCTGGGCATAGGCGCGGTCACAGCCTAAGAGCACGGCTGCTAGGGTGCGGTGTAATTGGTTCATCGGGTATCTTCCTTTCGTTGGTGAGTTACTCCTCAAAGGTGCCCCACCAGGTGGTCACGACCTCTTCGGAGGGCATCAGTTCTTCTGCCATGACCTCTCCGGCCTGGTCAGGGTCAAGGCCCAGTTCGGCACAGCCATCCTCCATCGCCTCATCGGCATCGGCGGCATCATAAACCACAATCTGGGTATCAGGGTCGTGCTCGGCTGGGATGGAGTCGAGCCAGACGGAGACGAGATAGTCGCTCATGGGTCGGTTCCTTTCATTCGTGTACTTGTTCCTCAGTCAAAAGCGTGTACAGGGACGCGCTACAAGGACAGCTTCCAGAGCAAGGGCTTCAGCCGCTCTAGACCCACTCTTGCAAGTCGATGGTGGCTGGTGCGATGAAGCACCGATCAAGAGGGCACTCATCACAGGTCAGATCACTGCTCAGTTCATCCGTCGAGAAAATGGGGGAGACGTAGCCGGTTTCATTCCCCTCGTCGGGCAGGTCGCCGTACTGGGCATGCTCAGGACAGAGTGTGTCGCCACCACTCTGGCTGTAGCCGAGAATTTCCATGTGTCCATCCTCTTTCTGGCTGGCAGAGCTTCATAAAGCCAGCGTGCTCTCAGGTGTGCACAGATCGTGGTACAGCGACGCGCTACGGGGACACTGACACAGTTTCTCAAGAGCACGGTTATGCAGTTGACGCACCCGCTCACGAGAGATACCAAGCTCGCGTCCGATGCTAGCAAAGGTACGCTGCTCACTGGTACCGTCCAGACCATAGTAGAGCACGATGATGGCACGCTCCCCGCTGGTTAAACAGGAGAGCATGGCAGAGAGATGAGCACGCTGTGCATGCTGCTCCTCGTGCTGAGCAAGCCGTGCATCAGGAGCAAGGCTGCCCTCATCCTCAAGGCATTCAGCCAGCGTCCAGCCTTCCTCACAGCACAGCGGCGTACTCAGGCTGATGGTGTGCAGGGACCGCGCATGCAGTAGATCAGCAAGGCTCTGTGCTGACAGGCCCAGCAGAGAGCCAAGCACCTGGGCCGTGGGTTCGGCTCCGGTGCTGGCCGTGTACTGCGCACAGACCCGTTGCAGTCTGCGCAGCCGTTCGTTGATCTGGACGGGCACACGGACAAGGCGAGCTTTGTCATCCAGGCCACGCATGATGGCTTGCTTAATCCAGCAGGTGGCATAGGTACTGAACTTGTAGCCACGAGTCGGGTCGAACTTGTCCACGGCCCGCAGCAGACCCAGGGTGCCCTCTTGAATGAGATCAACCAAGTCCATGCCCTGGTAGCGTTTAGCGATACTGACTACTAAGCGCAGGTTGGCTTGGATGAAGCGGGCGCGTGCCGCCTGGTCACCTGTCTGTACCAGAGTGGCGAGGCGGCGTTCTTCTTCAGCAGACAACAGCGGCACCGCGCTAATGTCAGCCAGGTAATAATCCAGAATGTCCTCGTACTGGGGCAAGACGGTGTGCTCAGGCATGGGGCACCTCCGCTGGGAACTGCTGGTAACGCATGCCATCAAGCTCGGGCAAGGGCAGTTTGCGGCCACGGAGGGCGTTCTGCTTGTAGAAGAAGCTCACCCCTGCATTCTGGCACTGGTCACGCAAGCTGCGCACCCACTGCTCCTGCATCGGGCGGGCACCGTGGCCGCTTTCGGCCCCCGCAATCAGCCACGCCATACCAGCCAGATCAAACTGGATGGGTCCAAGCAAGGGTTCAGCACTGATGAATTTGACCGGAGCAGCAGTGGCACGCAACTTGTCCACCCGCCACGTGTAGTCCTGGTTCTCCACTGAGACGCCCAGCCAGATGTGGGCAGGCCAGGGACCAATGGCTGCCATGATCTGGTCCGTGAGCGAGGTATGGACCAGGCGCGAAGGGCGCTTGGTGAGTACTTGGTAGGTGTGCTGTGGAGCGAGGGTAGCCATCGTGCGGAAGACTTGGACAATGAAGTCATCAGGAACGTCCTTGTGCAAGAGATCACTCATGGAGTTGGCAAAGATCAGGCGTGGTTTCTTCCAGCCCACGGGCACCTCGAGACGAGCTTCCCACAGACGCACGTCAAAGCCTTGCGCGTAGGGGTGACCAGCCACCCCACGGAAGCGCTCAGCAAAGGTACGGGCATAGCAGTGGTCACAGCCAGGAGAGACCTCAGTACAGCCCGTCACGGGGTTC
>Ga0213874_10000048_pt1 | contig 16582 bp, 13 predicted proteins | sample BarmaccomBMRX_R7_FD_160098 | JGI IMG/M metagenome (GOLD analysis project Ga0213874, IMG submission 160098) | Root-associated microbial communities from Barbacenia macrantha in rupestrian grasslands, the National Park of Serra do Cipo, Brazil - RX_R7 | ecosystem: Host-associated > Plants > Roots...
CGGCGCTCCTGACCGGGGCGCGGCGGACGCGGGCGTGGGCATGGACAATCTCAGCGTGCCCGGAAGCCCCTCGGCATCGATCGTGATCCCCACCCGGTCGCGGCCCGATTACCTTGGCGTCACGCTGGCCTCTGTGATGCCGCAAGCGCGCGGCGCCGAAGCCGAGGTGCTGGTAGTCAGCGACGGTCCCGACCGATCCACCGCCACGATCGCCGAGCTGCACTCCGCCCGGCTCCTCTGCCTGCCCGAGCCGAGGGGCCTCAACGCCGCCCGCAACGCCGGCATCCGAGCGGCTGGGAGCGACCTCATCGTGTTCATAGATGACGACATCGAGGCTCCGCCGTCGTGGCTGGCCAATCTGCTCGCGGGCGTGCGCCGAGTGCCCAACCGCGACGTCTTCGGGGGTCCCATTCGGGCGCGCCTCGAGGGCCGGCGCCTACGCTCGTGTGGACGTGAAGCGGCGCCGATCACGACGCTCGATCTCGGACGAGAAGACTGCGACGTCGCCCACGTGTGGGGCGCGAACATGGCGATTCGGCGGGAGGCCTTCGAACGCGTCGGGCATTTCGACGAGCGGCTCGCCGGCCGCGGCGACGAGGAGGAATGGCTCGAGCGGTACGCCGACCACGGCGGTCGGATCCGGTACGTGGCCGGCGCGGGGCTGGTACACCGTCGCAGGGCCGCCGACGCGAGCATCCGCGCGCTGGCTAGAGCCGAGTATCGGCTCGGGCACAGCGCGCGGCGCAACGACGTGCGTAAGCACGAGGCGCCGCCTCTGCGCGCCGAGCTCCGCACGCTGGCCGGATGCCTGTGGCACACGCTCCGGCGCCGCTGCGCCAACGGCGTGGTGATGGCTGCCCACACGGCCGGGCGGATCTCGGAAGCGATCACCGCGGAGCGCCGATGACCGCGACCGCGTACACGCCGCACGCGGACGCCGCCAGCCCCCCGCCGGACGACTTCCTCTCCGGCGAGAGCGGCGAGGTGAGCGGGATCCGCGCCACCGCCTCGGCGCTCGTGGCCGACGCGCTGGCCGGTGCCTACGAGCTGATGTTGCTCCGCCGCCTGCGCCTGCGCCGGGCCGCCCGGCGCTGGCCACGCCGGCGGGTGCTGGCACTGTCGGTCGAGCGCGCCGACGCCGTGAACGTGCTCGCGCAGGCGCGCCGCGAGCTGCTGCGCACCCGCCATCAGGTCAACTTCAGGAGCACCGTCGCCGGCGACCGGGGCAAGTTCGAGAACCTGAACCGGCTGCTGGCCGAGCATCGTCCGGGCGAGCACGACTGGCTGATCGTCCTCGACGACGACGTCGCCCTGCCACGCGGCTTCCTCGACGCCTTCATCTTCCTGGCTGAGCGCTTCCAGCTCCGCCTGGCCCAGCCGGCCCACCAGCGCCGCTCGCATGCCGCCTGGCGGGTCACCCGCCGCCAGGTCAGAAATGTGGCGCGCGAGACCAGGTACGTCGAGATCGGCCCCGTGACCGCGTTCCAGGCCGCGACCTTCGACGCGCTGCTGCCGTTCCCCGATCTCCGCTTCGGCTGGGGGCTCGACGCGCACTGGTCGGCGGTGGCGGAGCGGGAGAACTGGCGGATCGGGGTGATCGACGCCACCGCGATCCGCCACGGCTTACGGGTTATCGCCGCCTCCTACAAGCACGAGGACGCAATCGGCGAGGCCCGCCGCTTCCTCGCCGACAAGCCGTACAACCCGGCGAGCCACCTCCAGCGCACCTTCGCGGTCCACCGAACCTGGAAGTGATTCGCGCTTAATCCAAGCCGTCACCTACGCCTGGCGACGGATGCCGCCTCGCCTGCAAAAACCCTGCAACCGCTCGACAGCCTGGGATCGAGACCGCGCGCGCGTGCTTCGGTCACTCGCTGATGCTGATCGCCCGCCGTCCGCGACTGACGATGTGAAGCCGTTGCTACGCTCGCGCCGTGTCGTCTCTCGCCACGGCGCCTGGGGCCGCGCAACCACCGCCAACCCAGGCCGACGCCAGGGCGCGCGGGCGCGGGCCGTGGCCCAGCGGTGACGCGCTGCTCGGTACCGGCCTCGCCGCCGCCCTCGTGCTGCTGGCGTTCCTGACCACCGGCGGCAGCGACCTGTCGCCGAACACGTGGATGCAGATCGCGCTCGTCGCGCTCGCAGCCGCGGCGGGGATGTGCGTGCTCTGGCTCGGCGACGCGGGGCGCCGCTGGGGAGCGCTCACGCTGCTGCTGTTCGCCGCGCTCGTGGCGCTCACCTTCGCCTCGATCGCCTGGTCGGTCGAGCCCGCCGCCTCGTGGCTCGAGGCCAACCGCACGCTGTCCTACTTCGCCGCCTTCGCAGCGGCGGCGGCGATGGCGCGGCTCGCTCCGGGCCGATGGGCGGCCGTCACGGGGGCCGTGGCCGCGTTCGCGACGGCGGTCTGTGCGTACGCGCTGGCGGTCAAGGTGTTTCCCGCCACGCTCGACCCGAGCGATCAGCTCGGGCGCCTCCGGGCCCCGTTCGACTACTGGAACGCCACCGGCCTGGCAGCGGCCATGGGCCTTCCCGGAGCGCTGTGGGGCGGCGCCCGCCGCGACGGCGGGCGCGTCCTCCGGGCGCTCAGCCCCCCCGCTCTCACGATTCTCGCCTCCGTGCTGATCCTCTCCTGGGGACGGGGAGCGGTGCTCGCGGCGATCGTCGGCCTCGCCCTGTGGTTCGCCCTCATCCCGCTGCGGCTGCGGGCGATTCCGGTGCTGGCACTCGGCGTCGCCGGCGCGGCGGCGGTGACCCTGTGGGCGCTTGCCCACCCCGCGATCACCCACGACGGCGCTCTGCTACCGGCCCGGACGAGCGCCGGCCACGAGCTCGGGATCGTGCTCGTGGCCGTGCTGGCGCTGAACGCGATCGCCGGCGGCGTGCTCGCCGTTGGGATGGAGCGGATGTCGCTGCCAGAAGTCGTCCGCCGCCGGATCGGCGCCGCCCTGCTCGTGCTGCTGGCGCTCGTCCCGGTGGCGGCGATCGCTGCGTTGGCGATGTCGTCGCGGGGCCTCGGCGGCGAGCTCTCGCACGCCTGGAGCACCCTCACCAATCCCAACAGCGTCGTTTCGAATGCGCCCGGACGGCTGGCGGAGCTCGGCAGCAGCCGCCCGCGCTACTGGAGCGACGGCCTCAAGGTGGGCGAGCACGCGCCGGTGGCGGGCACAGGCGCGCTCGGCTTCGCCACGGCGCGAACTCACTACTCCACCGATCCGCTGCTCGTCCAGCACGCCCACAGCTACGTGATCGAGACGTTCGCGGACCTCGGGCTGATCGGCGTTGCGCTCAGCCTCGGGTTGCTGGTGGCCTGGCTGCTCGCGGCGCGCCGCGCCGTGTCTGCCCGCGCCGGCCCCGCGGCCGTCGGCCCGCCGGCCGCCGGCCACCCCGCAGACGCCGCCCACCCCGCGGACGCCGGCCACCCCGCGGCCGCCGGCCACCCCACGGCCGAGCGCGCCGGGCTGTGCACGCTGCTCGCCGTGGCGGTGACCTTCGGGGTGCACTCGGCGATCGACTGGACATGGTTCATTCCCGGTGTGGCGGTGCCGGCGATGGTTTGCGGCGGCTGGCTGGCCGGGCGCGGCCCCCTGACCGAGCCGATCGGGGTGGCCGCCGGTCGCCGGCGGCTGCTCGACGCTCCCGGCCGTGCCGCCGCGTCGGTGGGCGTCGTGGCGATCACCGCAGCGGCCGCCTGGTTCGTCTGGCAGCCACTCCGCTCCGCCGACGCGGCCGGGTCCGCGGCCGACGCCATGCTCCGCGGCGACTCCGCCGCGGCGATCGCCGACGCGCGCACCGCCGCCGCCAGCGACCCGGTCTCGGTCGACCCGTTGTGGGAGCTCTCGGCCCTCTTCGCCGCGCTCGGCAATCTGCCGGCGGCCCACCGGGAGCTGATCGAGGCCACCGCGCTTCAGCCGGAGAACCCGGCCGCGTGGCAGCAGCTCGCTGCCTACGACCTCCAGCACGGCCGCGTCGCCGAGGCGCTCAGCGCGCTCGTCCGGGCACGGGCGCTCGATCGGACCTCGGCCCAGGTGGCCCAGCTGACCAGCCAGGCGCAGGCCGCCCTCCACCACGGGTGAGCCGCTCAACGCCCGGGGCCCGCGCGACGGCACTCTCAGCACTCGGCCACGGGTGAGCCGCTCAGCGCTCGGCTCGGGCCAGCAGCAGCCGCCGCAGCAGCGGCGGCCCTCCGGCCGTCCGCACCGCGATCCGCCCGAAGCCGAACTCCCGCAGCAGCGTTTGCAGCGAGCGGCGGGAGTAGAGGTGGAGGTGGTCGCCGAGCGGCTCCGAGAAGCGCTCGATGCCCCCGAGCGCGAGCCTCAGCCGCCCGTGCGAGGGCGTCGTCACGAGCAGCGTTCCCGCGGGCGCGAGCACCCGCCTGACCTCGGAGAGCCACGGCGCGGTGTCGGCCACGTGCTCGATCACCTCGCTCGCCCACACGAGCTCGAATGCGCCGTCCGCGAAGGGCAACGGGCCTCCGATCGGCACCAGGCGGAAGTCGAGCTCGGCGTGGCGCCGGCGGGCTCTGGCGAGAGCCGCCTCCGCGACCTCGACGCCGACCGGCCGGGCCCCGGCCCCGGCCAGCTCGGCCGTGAACCGCCCGGCGCCGCAGCCGAGGTCCAGCGCGCTGACGCCGGGGCGCACGGCGGCGAGCAGGAATGCCCGCCGCAGCGCGTAGTCAGGCGCCTCGAGGTCGTCGGGCAGCCGCTGCCAGAGCTCCTCGTAGTAGTCCTTCACCGCGCGGCCGTACCGGGGGTCTCGAGCAGCAGCGTGACCGGGCCGTCATTGACCAGCTCGACCGCCATCAGCGCCCCGAACACGCCGCGCCCGGCACCGATCCGGGCGCAGAACCGCTCGTAGAGCGGCTCGGCCAGGTCGGGGCCGGCGGCCGCGACGAAGCTCGGGCGGTTCCCGCGCCGGGCGTCGCCGTACAGCGTGAACTGACTCACGCACAGGACCTCTCGCTCGCCCAGGGGCTCGTTCATTCGCCCCTCGGCGTCCGGGAAGATCCGCAGTCCGCGTACCTTGTCGGCGAGCCAGTCGGCTTCCCGCTCGGTGTCGGCGTGAGTGATCCCGAGGAGCACGAGCAGCCCGGGCCCGATCGCCGACACGGGCTCTTCGCCGACCGTGACCGAGGCCCGGCTGACCCGCTGCACCAGGGCTCGCACGCGACCCTCCGGCGATCAGGCGTCGCGCAGCTCGGCCGCGACCTGCTCGGGCGCGACGATGTTCAGGTGAAGGCCCGCGCCCAGCTCGAGGCCGGCCAGGTAGGTCAGGCGCGGGAGGATGTCGATCCGCCAGCAGAAGTGCTCGGCGCCGCTCGGTGCGGTCCGCACCCACAGGTTGAGCGGCGGGTGGGCGCCGAACCGGCCGGCCAGGCGCGAGAGCGCCTGATGGAGCATCGCGGCCCCGGTCGGGCCGTCGTCCTCGAAGCGCGCCCGCGGCGTCCGCGGAGCGATCATCAGCTGAAAGGGCACGCGCGCGCCGTAGGGCGCCATCAGCACGGTCTCTGGGTCGATCGCCACGATCCGCTCACGCCGCCGCACCTCCTCCTGCACGAGGTCGGCAAGCAGATTGCTGCCCATCGTTCGAGTGGCGTAGGCGCCGAAGCGCTCCCGCTCCCGCGCGACGGCGGCAGGAACGAACTCGAGTGCATACAGCTGGGCGTGGGTGTGCGGCAGCGACGCCCCCGCCTCGCGGCGCTCGTTGACGATCAGGTGGACGTAGGCGGACTCCGCGTGGGCGCGGATGCGCTCCCGCCAGACCTCCATCGCGCCCGCCACCTGCTCGGCACGCAGCTGAGCCAGCGAGATGACCGGATCCGGCGCGTTGACGATCACCTCGTGGGCGCCGAGCGCCGGGCCGGCCCAGAACAGGTCGAGATTGGCGTCCCGCGCGGGCGCGGCCGACTCGGGCGAGAGCGCCGGGTATAGATTGGGCACGACGCGCACCGTCCAGCCCGGCGTGTCGGGAGCGCCGCCGTCAGGGCGCACGGCGTAGAGCTCGGGCGGGGTGCGGTCCTCGTGGCCCTCGGCGAAAGGATCGGCCTCGGGGTCGAGCTCAGGGTCGGCCGGGACGCTGAGGCCGCCCCCGGGGCGTCCGGCCCGGTCGCCGGCCACGATCGCCCGCTGGCCGGTCAGCGGATCGACTCTGACCTCAGGCAAGCGCAGTTCCGGCCCGGGCACGGTCAGTCAAGCTGCTTCTCCATCGCCACGTGCTCGATGCCGGCCTCCCAGAAGACCCGTCCGCGCGACCGATACCCGGCGCGCTCGTAGAGGTCGCGGGCGTAGGTCTGAGCGTGGAGCACGAGCCGCCGGCCGCCGGCGGCGCGGGCCTCGGTCTCGGCGAGCTCGAGCAGCGCGGTGGCGATCCCCCGCCGGCGAGCCGAGACGCGCACGGCCAGGCGGCTGAACTGCCCCGTCGTCCCGACCATGACCAGGCGGCACGTGCCGACCAGCTGCCCACCGGCCACCGCCGCCAGGTGGATGCCCTCGTGGTCACGGCCGTCGAGCTCCTCGTGCTCGGGCACCCCCTGCTCGACGCAGAACACCTCGTGGCGGAGCTCGAGCGCCGCGGCCAGCTCCCGCTCATCGCGCAGGCGCCGGATCTCGTAGGCGGAGGTCGAGGTCATCGGTCGTTCACGGCGTAGCGGCGCACGTCCTGCTCGAGCGCGCCGGCGCTCGTGTACGGACCGGCGTGATCGTAGACCTGCTTGTGCGCCCGGTTGTAGTAGACCGTCTGGGGATAGTAGGTCGCCGCCTCGATCATCCCGGCGATGTCCTCGTTCGGATCGACGTAGCTCGGATACGGGACCGGGAACTTCCGCAGGAACGCGGCAGCGGCCTGGTCGTGGTCCTTCCCGTCGAGGCCGAGGAAGGCGACCTGCCGCCCGAGGGATACCGCGACCTTCTGGAAGGCGGGAAACTCGGTCTGGCATGGCCCGCACCACGACGCCCACTTGTTCACCACCACTGGATATCCGCGCAGCCGCGCCATAACCGCGAGGAAGGCGCGGCGGCCGCCGGGCAGCAGCTCGTTCGCCTGGGCGTGGAGCGCGGCCAGCGGCGGCGGAGAGCCCTTGAGCGCGGCGGCCACGTGGCTGGGCGGCGGCGCCGCGCTGCTCGCCTGCGCACCGCCACACCCGGCCGCGCCCACCACGAGGATCGCGGCCGCCACCAGCGCCAATGAGAGCCGGAACACCACGAGCGACAGGTTGCCACACCGCCCCCGCCGCCCGGTCGCGCGTCTCGATCTGCTTAAATACGCGTTATCCTCCTAGCCGGGCTCGGCGAGGGGGCGTCTCGCTTCTGAGGGAACTCCCGCCGTGCACGGCCTCAATCGAGGCTGGCTGAGTCGCTAAGACCGTATCCGCGGCTCGCACATTCCGACGCAACCTTCCAATCACATGGGTGACCTCACCCCTTTTCCCAGTCCTGCCGAGATCGCGCGGGCGGAGCTCTTCACACGTGAGCGCTTCGTCTACGAAGGCGAAACACTTGAAGACGCGCTCGCGCCCGGTTCCGCCCGCCGCCGCGCGCTCGACGCCGCCGTGGCCGAGATCGAGGCCGGCGCGAGGCTGCCCTCGATCGACTGGCGGCGGAAGTTCTCGCTGCTGCTCGGGCTGGAGCGGTTGCTCTCCGAGGAGGAGCCCCACCTGGCCGACGGCACCATCCTCTCGGCCCACCAGGTCGACGCGCTGTCCGGCACGCTGACCGCTCTGCTGGCCGATGCCCAGCGCAACGGCAGCGGCTACGGGAATGGCAACGGAAGCGCGGCGGGCAACGGGGCCGGGTCGGCGGCCGAGCCGGCGGTGCTCACCTCGGCGGCGATCTCTAGGCAGGACGAGGCCTCGTTCGAGGACGGCGAGGGTGACCTCGACGACGGCGAGGGCGACGACGAGGAGCCGCAGGACTGGCAGGACGAGGGCGATCTCGACTCCGACGTCCAGCTCGACGAGCAGCCCGAGGACCCCAACGCCGCCAAGCGCTTCTGGTTCGAGCACGCCACCGGCGCCGGCAAGACCGTCGCCGCACTCGGGTTCGTCGAGGCTTCCCGCACCGGCGGAGTGCTGATCCTCACCCACCGCCGGAACCTGGTCGACCAGTTCAACGGCGAGCTGCGCGACCGGGGCTACCGCGACCGCATCGCCGCCCCGCTGCTGGGCCACCACGACGCGGCTAACGGGCCGGTGACCGTCGAGACCTACCAGTGGTTCGTGCGCAACGCCGGGAAGATCTCGGACGCCTACACGATCGTGATCTGTGACGAGGCCCACACCGCGCTGGGCGAAAAGACCTCGGCCTCGATCCGGGGCTGGACCGGTCCGGTGTTCATCGGGATGACCGCCACCGGCGCGCTGATCGCCCGACACGTCACCGACCTCTTCCCCACCCAGACCTCGCGCTTCGACCTCGCCCAAGCCGCACGGCGCGGGGTGATCGCGCCGCTGCGCTGCATCCGCATCCCGCCCGGACCGGGGGTGCGGACGATCGCCAAGGTGCCGCTGCGCCGCGGCGAGGTGGACACCGAGTTCGACCAGGAGATGCTGGCCGAGCTGCTGGACCAGACCCCGTTCAATCTCGCCATCGCCGACCTCTACAAGACGCGCTTCAACGGGGTGCCGGGCGTGGTCTACGCCGCCGGAGTGCGCCACGCGTACAACGTCGCCCAGGCCTTCCGCGACATGGGGATGAAGGCCAAGGCGGTCTCCGGGGAGACGCCCAAGCGCCAGCTCGCGCGGATCCTGGCCGACTACGAGTCCGGCAAGATCGACGTCCTCGTCAACGCGCAGCTGCTGGCCGAGGGCTGGAACAGCCCGCGGGCGACGATCTGCATGCACCTGGCGCCGACCGCGTCCAAGCGGATCTATCAGCAGCGGGTCGGCCGGGTCACCCGCCGGCATCCCGGCAAGGAGGCCGGGATCGTGGTCGACTTCGTCCACCCGGCGACCAAGCACGACGACCCGGTGGTCACGCTGCACTCGCTGCTGGATCGCGACGTCTACCGCGGCGGGGCGATCGTCGTCGGCCCCGTCCGGCGCGGCCGCGGCCGCCGCGTCCGCGTAGAGCGTCGAGTCCTCCCGGTGACTCCCGATCCCGAGCGGCGCGCGCAGGTGTTCGAGCGGGAGCTCTGGCGGATCGCGGTCGAGCACCTCGACTACGGCGAGCAGCACGTGTGGGCGGCGCTTGCCGGCGCCCGCGTGGCACCGAACGGCTGGCGCCGGGCCAAGGCGATGCTGCACTTCGACCGCGGCGGCGAGCTCAAGCGGCGCTTCCTGCTCACCGCCGTCCAGCGCAACCGCAACCCCCAGCTTCGGCTGCGCGCGCTCCAGGAGATCGCCGCCTCCCGGGACGCCGAGGCGTTCGACACCGCGATCGACATCATGGCCGGCTGGCCCCGCGACGAGCGCCGCGAGGGCGTCAAGATCATGCTCCAGGCGCTGGCCGAGCGCCGCATCGGGCGCCGGGACCAGGCCAACGCGTGGATCTGGCGGATGGCCGAGTACACCCGGGAGGTGCACGAGGAGTACGCCGTCCAGCGGTGGCCCGAGACCAAGCGCCTGCTCGGGCTGCTGGTCAACTCCTCCGGAGCCGCCCACGCCCGCAACGCCCGCAGGCTCGTCCATGCCTCGCGCAAGGAGGACCGCCGCCTGTCCGCGGCGCTGCTGGCGGCGGCGCTGGCGCACACGCCGGAGGCCGAGGAGGCGCTGCGAGGCGCCCGCACGCGTATGGCTCGCAAGCCGGCCGCGCTGGCGCGCGAGCTGCTGCGAAACTTCCCCAAGGGGCGCCGCGGGAAGAGCCGCCGGCGGCGGAAGGCCGGCGCCGGTGCCGAGGCCGGCGAGGCTGGGAGCGACGAGGCTCTGGTGGCGACCGCGGTCGAGGCCGAGGAGCTCGAGGACGGCAGCGACGAGGACGACGAGCTGGAGCACGATGACGTCGACGGCGACGACGATGACCAGCAGCCGCGCGCAGAGGACGAGCCGGAGCCGGCGGCGGAGCGCGCGCCCGAGCCCGCGCTCGAGTCCGCGCCGGTGGACGAGCCGGAGCCGGTGGAGGAGCCCGAGCCGGTCAAGGAGGTCGAGCCCGTGACCGAGGCGCCGGAGCCGGCGGCCGACGAGCCTGACCCGCTCGGCGAGGCCGAGGCCGAGGCCGAGCCGGTGGTCGAGGAGCCCGGGCCGGCGGCGGAGGCCGAGTCGGAGACGATGGCCGAGGAGCCCAAGCCCGCGGCCGAAGCCGAAGCAAAGACCGGGGCCGAAGCCGAGCCCCCGACCGACGAGCCCAAGCCGGCTGCGAAGACCCGGCGGCGCGCGCCCTCCACCACGCGGGCGAGGAGCGCCACCACCCGCGCCAAGACGACGCCTCGAGCCAAGTCGACCCGGCGCGCCAACCCGGCGGAGGCTGAGGCGGAGGTCGAACAGCTCGCGGAGCCGGAGCGGCACGACACCGAAGAGGCCGCATAACCGGGTCGCGGCGGTAACGCCCGTCGGCGCGACCGAACTGCGACGCCTCAACCGGGCTCACGCGCCCAGATGCACCTCGCCGGCGTCGAGGGCCACCCGGCCGGATGCGGTGGCCACGAGCAGCCGCCCGTCGTCGTCGATCCCCGCTCCCACGCCAGAGCCACCCGCCCAGGACACCGGCCGGCCGAGCAGGGCATCGCGGGCGCGGACGGCGTCGAGGATGGCGGCGTCCGGGGCCTCGAGCCACTCCTCGAGCCGTTCGAGCAGGCGGGCGAGGGTGGGCTCGATCGCCGCCGGCGTGAGCCCGAGTGTCCCCGCCCGCTCGCGCAGCTCCGCTGGTAGCTCCTCGGGCCGCACGGCCACGTTGACGCCGATGCCGATCACCGCCCAGCCTTCCTGGGGTCGGCCCTCGACGAGGATCCCGGCGACCTTGCGGCCGTCGATCAGCACGTCGTTGGGCCACTTGAGCCGCGCGTGCTCGGCGGCCACCGACGTCGCCCCCACCTCTGACGCCACCGCCACCCCGGCGGCCAGGGGCAGCAGCCGGGGCAGCGAGCGGACGACTAGCGAGCAGAGCAGCGCCCGTCCGGGCGGCGCGCTCCACGTGCGCCCCTGACGCCCTCGCCCGGCGCTCTGCTCGGCCGCGGTGACGAGCGTTCCGTGCGGCGCGCCCGCCGCGGCAAGCGCGCGGGCGTGCTCGTTCGTCGAGCCGAGCCGGCGGAAGTGAGCTCGCGGGAGGCCGAGCCTCCCGCGAGGGCGGCCGGCCCGTTCGGCGCTCACCGGGCCGGCAGCCACAGCCCTTCACCGCTCATGACGCCCGTAGCCATACCTCGTCGTCGACGGCCAGCCCGAGCCTGTGGGCGGCATCGCCGTCGCGGACCGCCAGGGCGAGCCGGCGACCCGAGTCCTCGTAGAGCAGCAGCTCACCCGGCTCGACGTCGGCGAAGGTGCGGACGAAGCGGGCGCGGTGGTCGGCGCCGGAGCCGAGCTGAATCGCGACCGGGCGCCCGAGCCGAACCCCCACATCGCCCAGCTCCCCCACGCCGGCGTCGAGCTGCGCGTTGCCGTAGCGGTCGATGTAGAGCGCGTGGGCGATCACCACGCCGTCGTCGCGCACCTGTGGGCGGGGCAGCTCGAGCCGCACCAGCTCGCTCGGGTCGAGGGGGTCGCCGGCCTCCGCCGCCGCCAGCCCGGCGGCCAGGTGGGCGGCCACCGGCGCGAAGATGTCGCGCCCGTGGAAGCTGGCGGAGACCGGCTCGAGCCGGTGGCGCGAGCGGCCGATGTCGGCCGCCTCGACGACGCCGCCGCCCGCCTGCGCCGCCGGCCACAGCAGGCCGTTGTCCGGGCCGACCAGCCGCCGGCCGTCGCCGGTGCGGAGCGCCACCGCCCGGCGATCGCCGCCGACGCCGGGATCGACCACCGCCAGGTGCACGCTCACCGGGAGGTAGGGCAGCGCGGTGGCCAGCAGGAGCGCCCCGGCGCGCACGTCCTGGCGCGCGACCAGGTGGCTCACGTCGATCACCCGCGCCTCCGGGCAGATTCCCGCGATCACCGCGTGGCAGATCCCGACGAACCCGTCCTCGAGCCCGTAGTCGGAGAGGAACGTGATGACCGGCGGGCCGCCCGCCACGCCGCCGTTACCGTCCGCTGCGCGTGAACGCGGCCGCCTGCGTCCGCACGATCGCGATCAGGTTGCCGAGAGCGACGTTGGCGTCCATGACGTGAAGGCCCCACGCCGGGGTGGGGCTGGGGTTCGGCCTCTTGGCCCCGCGCCGCGGGCTGATCTCGAGGACATGGGCATTGTTCGCCGACGAGCACCGCGCGCTGTAGGCGCCCGGCGCGCTCCACCACACCGTCGGGGGCTTCGGCGGGGTCAGCCCGAGCAGCGCGATGCCGGCCGCGAGCGCGCTCTTCGGGTCAAACGGCCGGCTCGGGAAGATCGGATCGAGGGTTCCGCTCCCTCCCGCCAGCGCGGCTGGGTTCGTGCACAGCACGACGTCCGCCTTGGGTGCCGTGGTGCCCAGCGCCGCGATCGGCCGTCCGAACAGGCTCGACGTCGGCACCGGTTGGTCGAAGGTGGAGAACGCGATCACGCAGCCGAGCTGGACGGCGCTCCGGCAGGCCGGGACATGCTTGAAGTCGCCGCCGATCTCCCTGCCCCGCTTGACCAGCACGTTGCCGCCGAGAAGGATCGCCGAGACCAGCCGGCGGCGCACCGCGGGCTTGCTGTCGATGTCCTTGGCGATCAGCTGGCGCAGCACGAAGGCGCCCTGCGAGTGGCCGATGAGGACGAATCCGCGCCCGCGGTTGTAGCGCCGCAGATAGGTCTGGAACGCGGCGCGTACGTCGGCGAGGGCGAGCGCCGGATTCGCCGGCGTGGTGGGCGGGGCGCCGTTGACGCTGATCCCCGCCAGCGTCACCTGCCGGTACATCGGGGCGAACACGCGGCAGTACTGGGAGTAGCGGGCGGCCTGGTAGAGGGCGATCGAGCGCTCCTCGGGGCCGACTTCGAGGTTCGCGTTGCCGGTCGGCTGGCCGCTGACGGTCGGGTAGACGTAGAAGCAGTCGATCGCCGGGTGCCACACCGCCCGGGGACGCTCGACGCCGAGCTTGCGCTTCAGGTCAGGCGTATAGAGGGTGGTCGAGAGGCCCGGCGTGCACGGGTTCGCCCGCAGGCCGGGCCGGCAGAGCCAGACCGTGCCGGCCGCGCCGGCCGGCGCGGCGCTCGCCCCGGCGGCGCTCGCCCCCGCGGCGACGGCGATCGACATCAACCCGAGCACCAGTGCCCCGACCCTCGCCAACCTGTGCCGCATCCTCTCCTCCTTGCCTGGACCGGCGGCGATCTTACCGGGTGGCCGCCTGCACGAGCGCCGCCACCAGCCCGTCGATGTCGTGGCGCGTGGCCTCGACGTCCGCCTCGAGGCCGTGCTCGCGCAGCGCCGCGCTGGTCACCGGCCCGATGCTGGCGATCCGGGCGCCCGCGGGCAGCCGGTCGCCGACCGCCGCCATGAAGAAGCGCACCGTCGAGGAGGAGGTGAACGTGAGGTAGTCGGCCCGGTCGAGCGCCGCGAGCTCCGCGTCGCCGAGCGGCTCGGCCACCGTCTCGTACAGCGCCAGGACGTCGACCTCCGCGCCGCGTCCCCGCAGGGCGTCGGGAAGGACGTCGCGGGCCTCGGCGGCGCGGGCGATCAGCGCCCGCCTGATCGGGAGGTCGGCGAGCGCGTCCACCAGCCCCTCGGCGAGGAACCGCTCGGGCACGACGTCAGCGATCACCCCGCGCTCGCGCAGGGCGGTGGCGGTGCCCGGGCCGATCGCCGCCACCCGCGCGCCGGCGAGCGCGCGGGCGTCGAGCCCAGCCGCGCCCAGGCGCTCGAACAGCAGGCGGACCCCGTTCGGGCTGCTCACGCAGACCAGGTCGTAGCGGCCGATCTCGGGCGCCGGCCCGTCCAGGGAGACGATCCGGATCGCCGGCGCCTCGATCACCGACGCGCCGAGTCCCCGCAGGCGGGCGGACAGGCCGCTGGCCTGCATCCGGGCCCGGGTGACCGCCACCCGTAACCCGGCCAGCGGCCGGCGCTCGAACCACTGCAGGCGCTCGCGCAGCCCGGCCACGGCCCCGAACACCGCCAGCGCCGGTGCCCGAATCCCCGCCGCGGCGCCCTCGGCGGCGATCGTGCCCAGCGTTCCGGTGGCCACGCGCTGCTCCGGCAGGGTGCCGCGCTCGACGAGCGCGGCCGGCTCGAAGGGGTCACGGCCGCCGGCGATCAGCCGCTCGGCGATCGCGCCGAGCCGGCGGACGCCCATGTAGATCACGAGCGTGCCCGGGAACCGCGCGAGCGCCTCCCAGTCGAGCGCCGACTCCAGCTTCGCGGGGTCCTCGTGGCCGGTGATGAACGCCACCGCGCTGGCGGCGTCCCGGTGGGTGACCGGGATGCCGGCGTAGGCGGGCCCCGCGACCCCGGCGGTCACCCCCGGGACGACCTCGAACGCCACCCCGGCGTCGCGGAGCGCCTCGGCCTCCTCGCCGCCGCGGCCGAATACGAACGGGTCACCGCCCTTCAGGCGGACCACCGAGCGACCCGCGCGGCCGTGGTCGATCAGCAGGCGGTCGATCTCCGACTGCGCCATCGACGGACCGCCGCCCTCCTTGCCGGCGTAGATCAGCTCGGCGTCGGCCCGGGCGCCCGCGAGCGCGGAGGCCGGGATCAGCCGGTCGTGGACGATCACCTCGGCGTGGCCGATCAGCTCGAGCGCCCGCGCGGTCAGGAGGCCGGGATCGCCCGGGCCGGCGCCGACGAGGTACACGGTCACGCGGGGATCTCCGCCGTGGCCCGGCGAAGCAGCTCGCCGGCGCCGACGGCCAGCATCCGCGCCGCCACCCGCGCGCCGACCTCGGCGGCGCCGGCCACCACCCGGTCGCTCACCCACGCCGAGCCGTCGGGCAGCCCGACCCAGGCGGCCAGCTCGATCCGGCCGTCGCCGAGCGCCCGCGCGTGCGCGCCGACCGGCGTGTGGCAGGAGGCGCCGAGCGCGCGGACCAGGTCGCGTTCGGCTCCCACCGCCGCCGCGGTATCTGCGTGGCGGAGCTGGCCCAGCAGCCCGGGCGCCACCGAGCCAGCGCGCGCCTCGAGCGCCAGCGCACCCTGACCGGCGGCGGGGACGAGCTCATCGAGCACGCCGCCCGCCTCATCGGGCCGCCCGAGCCGCTGAAGCCCCGCCAGCGCGACCACGCAGGCGTCGACCTCGCCGCCGGCGAGCTTGCGCAGCCGGGTGTCGACGTTGCCGCGGAGCTCGACCACCTGAAGGTCGGCCCGGAGCGCGCGCAGCTGGGCGGCGCGGCGCAGGCTGCTCGTGCCGACCCGCGCGCCTGGCCCGAGCGCGGCGAGGGAGGCGGCGCCGCAGATCACGTCGCGCGGATCGGCTCGGTCGGGGAAGGCGACGAGCTCGAGCCCGTCGCCCAGGTCGGCCGGGACGTCCTTGGCCGAGTGCACGGCGAGGTCGATCTCGGCGTCGAGCAGGGCGCGTTCGAGCTCCGAGACCCAGCGCGACTTGTCGCCGGCCGCGCGCTCCTGGTCGCCCGCGGTGATGATCGGGACGAGCTCGGCAGCCACCGGCAACCGCGCCGCCACCCACTGCGCCTGGGCGATCGCGAGGGCGCTGCCCCGCGTCCCGATCCGCATCAACGACGCCGGGGCCGGAGCTCGCGCACCTCGGCAAGCTCGTCGGGCGCGAGCACCTCGACGCCCGCGCCGAGCGCGAAGGTCGACTCGTCCGCCTCGATCCCGAACAGGTCGCGCACCAGCGCCATCCGGGCGTGGACTCGGTCGTCGCGAAGCTCCTTGATCCGCGCGGTGGGATGGTGCAGGAGGCGGTTGACGATCGCCCGCGCCACCGCCTCGACGCGCTCGAGGTCGCGCGGGGAGGCCGACTCCCACTTGCCGCCGTTCTCGCGCACGACCTGCTCCGCGATGCCCGTGGCGTGGGCGCGGAGCGCCGCCAGCGTCGGCATCACCTCGAGCGAACCGAGCCAGGCGGCGAAGTGCTGGATCTCCTCCTCGACGATGCCCTCGGCCCGGCGCGCCTCCGCCTGGCGCACCCGCCGGTTGCGGGCGATCACCGCCTGGAGGTCGTCGATGTCGTAGAGCGAGACGCCCGGCAGCTCCCCACAAGCCCCTTCAATATCTCGGGGCACGGCGAGATCGATCAGCAGCAGCGGCCGCGCGGGCCGCGCGGCCATCACCTCGGCCAGCTCGCGCGCCTCGAGCAGGAGGTGCGGCGAGGCGGTGGCGGCGACCGCGATGTCGGCGCGGGCCAGCGCCTCCGGCAGCTCGTCGAAGCTGACACTCTCGCCGCCGTAGCGCCGGGCCAGCGCGATCGCCCGGTCGCGGCGGCGGGTGGCCACGAACATGGTGTCGCCGCCGCGGTCGGCGAGCGCCCGCGCGGCCAGCTCGCTGGTCTCGCCGGTGCCGACGATCACCACCCGCCGGCCGGTGAGCGCGCCCAGCCGCTCGTGGGCGAGCGCGACCGCCACCGCGGGCAGGCTGAGCTGGCGCTCGCCGATCCCGGTTTCGCTGCGGACCCGCTTGCCGGTGGCCAGCGCGGCTTTGAACAGGCGGTTGGCCAGGGGGC
>Ga0213874_10000049_pt1 | contig 16425 bp, 17 predicted proteins | sample BarmaccomBMRX_R7_FD_160098 | JGI IMG/M metagenome (GOLD analysis project Ga0213874, IMG submission 160098) | Root-associated microbial communities from Barbacenia macrantha in rupestrian grasslands, the National Park of Serra do Cipo, Brazil - RX_R7 | ecosystem: Host-associated > Plants > Roots...
CCCTCAGCAGCCTTGACCAACCTGAGATTGGATCTCCCATAAGGAGCACATAAAAAAGACTATTGACATTTCCTCTCAATAGTCTTTTTCTTCGTGCTGGTAGCGGCGATTGGAATCGAACCAATGACACAGGGCTTATGAGTCCCTCGCTCTACCGACTGAGCTACGCCGCCTCAATCCTTGACTCTACCGACTAAATAGTATCACATCTGTCAAGAAGTTGAACACCATGAGCTGTCGAATGCTCCATGAGCCACGTTACAAAGGCTGGACTTGCAAGGAGAAGCTTATAAGTTTATACTTAGTAAATGAAAGGAGAAACACATGGAGACACTACCACTTGAAGTGACACGTGCCGCTGGCGAATTGCGTGCCCTGGTCGGTCGTTTAGCTCGTCGCCTGCGACAGACTAGCGTTGTCGGCGAAATGACGCTCTCGCAAGCATCATTGTTGAGCTTACTCGAACGAGAAGGTCCTGCCACCCCAGGTGTGCTGGCGACCAAAGAGCATATCAGCCCACAGTCTATGGGAGCAATAGTCATTTCGCTCGAAGCTCTTGGTCTAGTCTCACGCACACCAGACCCAATTGATGGGCGCTGCCTCGTCATCTCACTCACAGAGGCAGGACTCCAGGCAGTCCATGGCCCACGACGCCAGCGGGAAGAGCGACTTGCTCGTGCCCTTGCTGACAACTTCACTGTCCAAGAGCAACAAATGCTTATCGCTGCACTTCCTCTCTTGGAACGCCTGACTCAGTTACTCTAAAGCGAGCTGCCTGCCCGCGCACATGTTGGGAAGGGCGACACCATACGTGCAACACCCTCCACCGCTAGATGGGACAAACATGACAGAAACACTCACACGTGAACACGTGCAACGCGCCCATGATCGTCGACGATGGCCAGTCGGGCCTCATTACAAATGGGTTGCGCTTACTAACACGACGATAGGCTCGTTAATGGCAACTATTGACGCTAGCATTGTACTCATCGCGTTTCCTGCTATCTTCAGGGGCATTGGGATTGACCCCTTGGCCCCGGGCGAAGCCAGCTATTTCCTCTGGCTGCTGCTTGGCTATATGGTCGTGACCGCCACCCTGCTGGTAACCTTTGGCCGCATCTCCGATATGTTCGGTCGGGTGCGCTTGTATAACCTCGGGTTTCTCATTTTCACTATTGGCAGTACCCTGCTGGCCCTGACACCGAACACAGGCAATACCGGGGCACTCGAACTCATCATCTTCCGCCTGATTCAAGGCATCGGCTCAGGGTTTCTCCTCTCCAATAGCGCGGCGATCCTGACCGACGCTTTTCCAGCGAACCAGCGCGGGCGAGCGCTGGGCATTAATCAGATTGCAGGAATAGCTGGGTCTTTCATTGGCTTGATTGCTGGCGGCATCCTAGCTGCTTTTCACTGGCGTCTCGTCTTCCTCGTCAGTGTCCCAGTTGGAATAGTCGGAACCATTTGGGCCTACGCGATGTTGCGCGAAACAGCGACCATCCGTGAACACCAAAAGATTGACTGGCTGGGAAACGTGACTTTCGCCATTGGCCTCACCGTCTTCCTGTTAGGTATTACCTACGGGATTGAGCCATACGGGGGAGCGCCAATGGGCTGGGGCAACCCTCTGGTCATCGGAGCAATTGTTCTGGGCGTTGTGCTTCTGGCAGCCTTCGTCTGGGTCGAACGGCACGTGGACGATCCCCTGTTTCGGCTCGATCTCTTCAAAATTCGCATGTTCGCCACTGGCAATATCGCAGGTTTTCTCTCCGCCCTGGGACGTGGCGGTCTACAATTTATGCTGATTATCTGGTTGCAAGGCATCTGGCTGCCATTACACGGCTATAGTTTTGAAGAGACCCCCTTGTGGGCAGGCATCTATATGACCCCCCTACTGCTCGGCTTCGTTTTGATCGGTCCTATCAGTGGCTACCTCTCAGACCGCTTCGGAGCACGTCTTTTCTCGACGGTTGGCATGCTTATCCAAGTGCTCGGCTTCCTCGGGCTGACCTTGCTGCCAGCCAACTTCAACTATGCGGGCTTTGCCGTGCTGCTCTTCATGCTGGGCTGTGGTTCAGGCTTGTTCGCTTCGCCTAACACGAGTTCGGTCATGAGTAGTGTTCCGCCGGAGACACGTGGGGTCTCCTCCGGCATGCGCGCTACCTTTCAAAATAGTGCCACCCTGGTCAGCATCGGCTTCTTTTTCAGTATCGTCACCGTGGGCTTGGCCTCAGCGCTGCCTTCGACCCTCTCAACCGGGCTGATCACGAATGGCGTTCCCCACAAGACGGCTCTAGCCATCGCACATCTGCCTCCAACGGCGGCGCTCTTTGGTGCGTTTCTGGGGTATAACCCGATTGGCGAGCTTATACCGCCATCAGTGCTGCAAGCCATCTCACCTGCGCATCAGGCGATACTGCTCGGCAAGACGTTTTTCCCGAACTTGATCGCTACACCATTCATGGAGAGCTTGCACGCGGTGTTCTATATCTCAGCGGCACTGTGCCTCATCGGGGCGATAGCATCGCTGCTGCGTGGCAAGCATGTTGTCTATGGGCAAGAGCAACTCTGGGCGGACAAAATGAGCGATACAAGTACGCCCGTTCACTAGCGAGCGCTCACACACTCGTTGCATACGAAGCGTTTCTGATAGAAACAGGAAGGAGAAATCGTTGTCTGATACTCGCACCCATTCGCAGATAGCCCTTTTAGTGATGGATGTTCAGGCAGGAATTGTCACGCGGTTCGCCCAAACGGGCGACTTGCTCAACACCATAAACACAGCCATCACTGCCTCTCGGGCCGCATCGATCCCAGTAATCTATGTAGTAGTAGGCTTTCGTCCTGGCTACCCCGAAATTAGCCCGAACAATAAGTCCTTCTCTGCCATCAAACAGCAGCCATCTGCATTACAAGGGGCGATGACCGCAATGGAGATTCATCCTGCCATTGCCCCGCAGCCAACGGATATTGTCGTCACGAAGCGTCGTGTCAGTGCGTTTAGTGGCAGTGATTTGGAAGTGGTGCTCAGAGCACAGGGCATTTCGCACCTGGCGCTCTGCGGGATAGCAACGAGCGGGGTGGTCTTATCAACGCTGCGGGAAGCAGCGGATAAGGATTATCAGTTGACGGTCTTATCCGATTGCTGTGCTGACAGTGATGAAGAAGTCCAGCGCGTGCTGCTGTCCAAAGTCTTTCCACGTCAGGCTGAAGTAGTCCAGGCTTCAGTATGGAGTGCGAGACTCCAGCAGTAAGCAGGCATGCGATGCGCATTCGGTAGGCTCTTCTGGCTCAAGAAAATTGATAGGAGACTCTCTTGCTCTCAATTGACCAATCGAGCGTCATCTACTACAATGTGAATATGAGAGCCGTAGAGTACGAACTCAAAGCGCTCTGTACGGAAGGAGAACGAATGCGTATTCGCAAAGCCGTGCTACCCGTCGCTGGGGTGGGCACGCGTGTATTACCAGCAAGTAAAGTTATACCGAAAGAGATGCTTCCTCTCGTTGATAAACCGACGTTACAATATATTGTGGAAGAGGCAGTCGCAGCAGGTATTGAAGAAATCATTTTTGTAACCAGTCGCAGTAAGCGCAGTATTGAGGATCATTTTGATGTATTTCCAGAACTGGAGCAGGTTCTGGAACGTAAGGGGAAAAAGAAAGAACTCGAAGAACTGCGCCATGTGCAGACAATGGCGACCTATACCGCTGTGCGACAGGCCGAGCCGAAGGGGTTGGGGCATGCTATATGGTGCGCTAGACAACAGGTAGGTGATGAGCCATTCGTGGTTATGCTCGGCGATGACTTGGTTGCACCAGAAACGCCGTCTCTGCCACGTATGATGGAGATACATGAGCAGTACGGCGGTTCTGTGCTCTCTCTCTTGCCTGTGCCACCTGAGGAGATTCCGAGCTATGGCATCGCCGCAGTGCAGGAACTAGACCCGGATGTGCTGCGAGTGACACACGTGGTCGAGAAGCCCCCCATAGAAGAGGCTCCCTCCAACCTGTGCATCACTGGCCGCTATATTCTGACGCCTGATGTTTTTGAGAAGTTGGGGCGCACTCCATTGGGCAGAGGCGGCGAGATTCAGGTGACTGACGCCATTGAGATGCAGGCACAAGAGGGCCGCTGTTATGGGCTGCGCTTCACTGGTGAGCGCTACGATACAGGCAGTCCCCTGGGTCTCATGACCACTTCTATTGCCTATGCGTTGAAGCGCCCCGATATCGCTCCTGCTTTACGCGACTATATGCGACAGGTACTGCGCGAAAATCGCGAAGGATGATTGAGAGGGATTGCGGGTAGGGGCATGGCGATATGGGGGATATGGAGGCGCGGGAGGCATGGCGATATGAGAGGGGCATGGCGACCGCAAGGGATCGCCACTACTATACGCGGGAGGTTGTGGCATAACGAGTATGGTAGGGGCGACCCTCGCGGTCGTCCTGGGCTGGGCTAGGCGGTCTTGAAACACCATGAGGGAGCATACAAATGGTAGATACTATCATTAGCCTTCACTACTACAATGTCTTTCTAGTGCTGACGGCTGCCGTTGTGACAGGCGCGTGGGGTCTGTTCCTCTATTTTAGGAAGCTGACGGTGAATAGGCCGTGGCGCGTTGCTCTGGGCGCGACTGCTCTGCTGGGTGCGCTACAAGGTCTGCTTGGCATTATTTTATATCTATCCGGCTTGAAACCTGGAACTGGTAGCGGCCTCTACTATTTGCACTACGTCTATGGTGCGATTGTGGTGTTGGCGATACCTGTGGGACTGACGTATACGACAAGCGGCAAAAATCTGCGCCGCGATCTGCTGATCTACAGCATTGCGGCACTTGTACTGGCGGCGGCGGGTGCACGTGCGTGGATGACAGGACCCCGTTAAAGAAACTAGGAGCGTGTGAGGGCAGAAACGCAATGCGAGCTTCTTTTATCCATATTGCAGATACGCATCTCGGCTATGAACAATACGGAGTGCGTGAGCGCTTCAATGACTTTAGCCGCGCTTTTTGGGATGCTATTGACACTGCCGAGCAGCGCGATGTCGATTTTATGGTGATCGCGGGCGACCTGTTTAACAAGCGCGCTATTGATGCGCTGACGCTGCTCCACGCTATTGAGGGTTTGCGGCGGCTCAAAGACCGTGGTATTCCGGTGATCGCAATTGAGGGAAACCATGACCGTAGCTACTACCGCGATGGTACGTCGTGGTTGCAGTTCCTGTGTTACCAAGGCTATCTGATACTACTGTCACCCATAATGCAAGATGGTACTCCGGTGCTGGCTCCCTGGCAGCCAGAGACGATGCAGGGTGCATATGTCGATGTGATGGGCGGGCGCTTGCGTGTCTATGGACTGCCCTGGCAGGGCGCGTCCACTGCACGCTGTATGGAGGGATTGGCCGAAGCGCTGAAGATGGCCCGGCAAGAGGAGGCGGTAAGTGGCATCGAGTATCGCCTGCTGACCATGCACACGGGCGTTGAGGGTATCGTCCCGCGCATTCAAGGTCTGCCGTCGATGGCTCATTTTCAGCCGCTACGCGAGTGCGTCGACTACTTGGCGCTAGGGCACGTACACAAACCGTACGAGTTTGACGGCTGGATGTACAATCCTGGTTCGACTGAGACGTGTGGGTCGGAGGAGTCGCTATGGGACGACCGCGGCTATTATTATGTCGAGATCGACACCGATACCCCTGAGCGCATCGTTGATCTGAGCAAAAAAGAACGTTTCCATCATGCCACACGCCTTTTAAGCAAACGACGTCCCTATCTGCGCTACGATTTACACGTGGATGGTTTGGGAGAGCCTGATGCGCTCTATGCACGCCTAGAGGAGTACTGTCGTCGTGAAAGTGTCTCATATCGAGATGGCGATGCACGTCCTCTTGTTCAGGTACATCTGGTTGGTATACTGGGTTTTGATGGAGGTGTGCTCGATATCGCACGTATGGAGGAAATGGTGCGCACCTACTTCCAACCGCTCTATGTGCGCGTCGATAACAATACCAATGACCAAGACTATGTCCCCGACGATGGCGATATTGATGGACGCGACCGCTCGGTCTGGCACGAGTTGGAGCGTCAGATCTTTGAAGAGTTGCTTGCTCGCGATAATCGCTATTTGCCTGCTAAGGAGCAGTGGGGCGCGGTACTGGCTCAACTCAAATCTGACGCCTTGCAGAAAATGCTGCCCGAAGCGATTGCGCAGTATTTGCGCGATAAGCGAAGAGAGCTGCTCGGGATTTGATATCACTTTGGAGGAAACGCTGATCATGAAGAACACTACTGCTACTGTTCTACGTGTAGACTCACATCTCGCAAAATTTTCGCAAGGATGCGTAGTCACTCTTACAGGTCTGGCATTTCTGTTCAATCTGCCTATTGTCGTTCTTATCACGGCCTTAGCTTTAATGCTCAGCCTGCTTTTGCCAACGGCAAATCCCTTCAAACTCCTCTATCAAAGAGTTGTCTTGCCCTTGAACCTATTACACCAGCGTATTGTCGAGGATGACCCTGCACCTCACCGTTTTGCCCAGGGAATCGGTGCAGCTTTTCTACTCGCCTCAAGCGTCATATTCTCCCTAACACATGCGGCTGTCGTTGGCTGGGCACTCGACCTGATTGTTTTCGTGCTGGCAGGCATCAATCTGAGCATTGGTTTCTGTGCAGGGTGCCTGGTCTACTATCATCTAGGACGCCTGGGTGTACTCCCTCGTGTGCGCTATGAAGGTGGCTTTCACTGGCGCGGGGTCTAGGCCATGCCCGAGATCCTTGTGCGACTCTTCGTGCTGACGTTGGTCGGTGCGTTAACCTTGTTGGTCGTCGTGCTCGGACGGCGTTTCGTAGAGAAGCGCCGTCAGCAAGCTTTATCTGCAGGTCGTCTTGGCAAAACAGTTCTTGAGAGAACACTCGCTGTTGGGCCTGACGAAGCTTGTATACGCATACTATCGTTCAGCAGCCTCGACTGTCGCCAGTGTCACCAACTGCAAGCGCCTGCTCTGCAGCGTGTGCTAGACACGCATAGAGATGCCGTTATTGTTGTAGACATCGACGCAACGAGTTCACCTGAACTGACAGAGCGCTACCAGGTGCTCACAGTCCCTTCCACTGTTGTGCTGGATGCAACGGGTCATGTCCACGCTGTCAATTATGGCTTTGCCACCACACAACGTCTGCTCGAACAAGTAGATGCGGCGTGTGGGTGAGCATAACTTTTTGCACCGAGACTTGTACGACTTCGCCGCAAAAAGTCATGCTCACTCACGGCATTGTTTTAAGGAAAAAAGACTTGACAAATTAGAACATATATACTATACTCCAAAAGGAAACTCAACTATCGTCTTAAGCCATGTGATTCGCCTCTAAATCCCAACATCAAAACAAAAAAGGAGAAACTTTCATGTCAAGTCACTCAATCGTTCACGTGGAAATCCCAGCACAAGACGCAAGTGCGGCAAGCAAGTTCTATGCAGACCTCTTTGACTGGAAAATTGTGGTCGACCCAACATTCAACTACCATATGTTCCAGCCCGACCCCGGCCCTGGCGGCGGTTTTGTTGAGCTGAATGACGAAATGGGCTATCAAGCCGATAGGGTATTGATTTACGTTTCAACCGACGATATCGATGCCAGCCTTGCTAAAGTAGAGGAGCTTGGTGGCAAGACGGTGAAGTCTAAGACCGAAATTCCCGGTACTGGTTGGTTCGCCATTTTCACTGACCCAACGGGAAATACTATTGCTCTGTTTACGAATATGGAGCGGTAATCAGCCTACTAGTTCAGTACTATGAACGCCTCGCGGCATTTTCTTTCATTTTCTGCAAGAGAATGCCCAGAGGTCTTCGACGCAGAACACTATCCACAAACCTAAGAAATGCTAAACAAACTGCGAGATAGTTGGTAAATAGCGTGAAAGGAACAACATCATGCAAAAAATCACACCGCATTTATGGTTCGACAAAGAAGCGAAAGAGGCTGCCGAATTTTATACTTCTTTACTGCCGGATTCACACGTGACACATATCACAACGCTCCATGATACCCCTTCGGGAGATTGCGATATTGTTTCGTTCGAACTTTCTGGACAGCCGTTCATGGCCATCAGCGCTGGACCGCTTTTCACCTTCAATCCTTCGGTTTCATTTCTCCTCAACTTTGACCCATCAAAAGACAAAAACGCACGCGTGAATTTAGATCGGCTATGGGAGGAGCTGTCGGAAGGCGGTACAGTTCTTATGCCTCTTGATACATACCCGTTCAGCGAACGATATGGCTGGATACAAGACAGATATGGACTTTCCTGGCAGCTCATTCTCACTGATCCCGCCGGCGAAGAGCGGCCCTTCATCATTCCGTCGCTTATGTTTACAGGGAAAATCGTTGGTCATGCCGAGGAAGCGATTGATTTTTATTGTGCGGTATTCAAGGGTTCCAAGCGAGGAATGACGGCTCGTTACCCTAAGGGGATGCAGCCGGATAAGGAAGGAACGATTATGTTCGCCGACTTCTCTCTCCTAGGAACTTGGCTTGCCGCTATGGACAGCGCAGGAGAACATACTTTTACTTTCAATGAAGCTATCTCTCTCATTGTCCCCTGCGAAACGCAAGAAGAAATAGATGACTACTGGGAAAAACTTTCTGCGGTTCCTGAGGCCGAACAGTGCGGTTGGTTAAAAGACAAGTTTGGTCTCTCCTGGCAGGTCTGGCCAACGGTGATTGGCGAAATGATGAAAAATGGCACGCACGAGCAGATTGATCGGATAACGCAGGCCTTCTTGCCGATGAAGAAATTTGATATTGCCACATTACAGAAAGCATATATAGGAAGTAGAAGGGAAAAAGGAAGTATGAGAAGCTAAGCTGGAGGAAGCAATCAGATCACCTGCTATGTGATTGCCTATGATATTCCTGATGACAAGAGGCGCACAAAAGTCCACAAAATCCTGCTGGGGTATGGCAAGTGGACGCACCTTTTTCGTTGCCTTTCTGCTATACTCCCCATGAAAGGTAGAGTCCATATATACATGAGAGCGTTATTACAGCGTGTAAGCCATGCCAGCGTGACTGTAGACGGAAAAGTTGTGGGCCAGATAGGTCAGGGCCTTCTGATACTGCTGGGAGTAGGACAGGGCGATAGCGAGGTTCAGGTCAAAACGCTGGTTGATAAAATTGTCCATCTGCGTATCTTTGGAGACGATGAAGGCAAGATGAACCGCTCTCTGCTTGATATCGCTGGCCAAGCTTTGGTTGTCTCACAGTTCACGCTCTATGCCGATGTGCGCAAAGGGCGTCGTCCCAGCTTCGGTGAAGCTGCCCCACCTGCCATTGCCGAAGCCCTCGTACAGCACTTCATCAACGCCATCGCTGCCCACAACATTCATGTCGAAAGCGGTATCTTCGCAGCGCATATGCAAGTTGAACTATGTAACGATGGTCCGGTGACGATTTGGGTGGATAGTGAGCAGTTGTGAATCTTCCGTTGCTCGACGGTGGCAACTTGTATCGTAACATATGCTTTGACAAGCGCTAAGGAGAAAACATCATAGTGAGCAACAGTCACAGACGCCAAAGCGACTTGTCACTTTTTCCTCTCCTCAAACGTGTAACAAATGGTAGCACCATATTGCATAGCTGGCGAGCAAGGGCAGCCAAAGAGGGAATTTCGCCAGCACTTCCGAGAAAAAGGAGAAAATACTATGGACGAACAACAATCACAGCCACCAGCGCACCAAAATCTACAGCCAACGACACCTCCACCGAGTCCTACACATGTTGAAGGAACGGACAGGGGCGAGCAATTCGCAAAGGATCCAATGTGGGGCAAGGAAAGGGGCCGCTCTGATACAGAGCCTAGCAACACTCCTGCTCAGCGACCTACTGGTACATCCACCGCGGCTGATTCGACAAAACTCGACCCTCAGAAGCCAAAGGACCCCGATAGCCCGACTATTATCACACCTTAAGGCAACAATTGTAGGTAGAGTGTCTAGGCTATGGCCTAGGCCATCTTTTCAAGTGACCCATTCCTTGCGCCCGTAGCGCACATAATTTGACAGTGCAGTGTTTTTTTGCATCGCTGTTCAACCCGCAAAAAAACACTGCACTGTCATTTTCTGGATGATTTCTTAAATAACATGATTTGACAAGCGCTCAAATACCTGACTATACTACATTAGACTTATAGCTGGTCCCTTAGCCGTGTCATCTCCTGGGCATGCCACTCCTCGGAAAGGAAACTTAGCTCTTGCTCGTCGATAGCCACGCACATATCGACACTCCCCGTTTTGATGTAGACCGTGAAGCGGTGATTCGTGCTGCCATTGAAGGGGGAGTGACCCGTATCGTTAATCCAGGGATTGATCTTGCGTCGAGCTGCTTGGCTGTGGAGTTGGCAAAGGCGCATGCGGGCGTTATCTTCGCAGGCGTTGGGGTACATCCACATGAGGCGACGACGTATAGCGACGAGGTGAATGCACAGTTGCGGGCACTGGCACGCGAGCCGGAGGTGGTGGCAATCGGTGAGTTTGGACTGGACTACTTCCGTATGCTGTCACCTCGTGAGGTGCAGCTTGCTGTTTGCCATGCGCATCTTCAGCTTGCACGCGAGTGCAACTTGCCGTGTATTATTCATGTGCGCGACTCACATGACGATGTGATGGAGTTACTACGCGCTCATGGGAAAGATTTGCGCGGCGTCTTCCACTGCTTTTCTGGCAATGTAGCCCAGGCGGAGGAATGTCTGGCCTGCGAAGGTTTCATGATCTCTTTTGCGGGTCCACTGACACGTCAAGACAATCAATTGCCAGAGGTGGCGCGTATAGTGCCGTTGGAGCGCGTGCTGGTCGAGACCGATAGCCCTTACCTTGTGCCTCAACCTCTGAAGGCTCGACGCAACGAGCCACTCCTTGTGAAGTATACAGCGCAGAAATTGGCGGAACTTCGTGGTATGACCCTGGAAGAGATTGCCCAGGTTACTACGGCAAACGCTGTTCGTTTGTTCGGTCTAGGAGAACACTATGAAACTGTTTAATACATTGACACAGTCTCTTGAAGAGTTTGTACCGCTTGACGACACGGTGCGTATGTATGTGTGCGGCATCACTCCTTACGACACAACACATCTGGGCCACGCCTTTACCTATGTCTCGTTCGACACGCTTATTCGCTACCTGGAATACAGCGGGTATAAAGTGCGTTATGTACAGAATGTGACCGATATAGATGATGATGTGTTGCGTAAGGCCAGGGAGATAGGCATGGCGTGGGATGAACTGGGTCGTCGCGAGACCGCACGGTTTCTGCGCGATATGGATGCACTCAATGTGCGCCGCCCCGATGTTTACGCCAAAGCCACCGATGAAATTCCCAATATCATCACTATTGTGCAAGCTCTCGTTGCCCGCGGCTACGCCTACGAGAGCGAAGGCTGTGTCTTCTATAGCGTGAAGCAGGACCCGGACTTCGGTGCCCTGGCACGTGCTATTGGACTATGTGACTACACGTCGATGCTCAAGATGGCAAATGAGCATGGCAACTATCCCGACGATAAGCGCAAGCGAGATCCGCTCGACTTTGTACTCTGGCAGGCTCAGGCTCCCGGAGAACCTGGCTGGGATAGTCCCTGGGGAGCGGGTCGGCCAGGTTGGCACATCGAATGTAGTGCTATGTCAATGCATTATCTCGGAGAGCAGCTCGATATTCATGGAGGCGGCGCTGATCTCGCTTTTCCTCATCACACCTGTGAGAGCGCACAATCCGAGCACTACACAGGTAAGTCTCCCTTCTCACGCTTCTGGGCACACACCGCTATGGTGTACAAAGACAGTGAAAAGATGAGCAAATCGCTCGGTAATCTGGTCCTCATCGGCAACCTGCTCAAAGAGTACAGTGCCGACGCAATCCGCATTGTGTTGCAGAGTCATCACTACCGTAAACCCTGGGAATGTTTTACTGAAGACCTCAAAGTGGCCCAGGAGACGGAGGAGATATTGCGGCACGTACGCTTCCTAGTAGGCCGCAACGCTAGCGGTGAAGACACTACGCTGCGTAACCGCTTCAAAGCAGCAATGGATAATGACATGGATACTCCTAGCGCCCTCCACCTGCTCAGGGAGGCAGCAGAGGAAGTACTCGCTCAACACGACACTCGTGTAGGTACCGAGGTGTTGCGTTTGACTACAGTGCTGGGACTGTGTGTATAAAAGACTGAGCAAAGATTTCTGTTGGCGAAGGCAACAGAAATCTTTGCTCAGATGTATTACCTCTTGCATTTCTGCTTCAATCCATGTATCCTTCTCTTATGGTAGGGGCAGGGTTTACCGCGCCTGCGAGGAGGTGGTGAATAAGCAGGAAGAGAGAGGTACTCATATGACATCCGCGAGCACAAGCATTACCACAAGATCACGAGAACAATTCTCGCTTGAGAAACCAGAGTATCACGCCACGGTTCACGATATGCCCGTTAATGATCGTCCACGTGAGCGTCTGCAGCGCTACGGGGCCGATTCGCTTTCGAACGCGGAGTTGCTGGCTATTGTCTTGCGCACGGGCACGACACGTGAGAACGTGATGGAATTAGCCGCTAAGCTGCTGAGCAAGTACAGCGGCCTTGGTGGGCTGACAAGTGCAGGCTTCCACGAGTTATGCACAGAGTACGGGCTTGGCATAGCCAAGACGGCCCAGTTGAAGGCGGCCTTGGAGTTGGGAAAGCGCCTGAGCATGGAGCAGCCCGATAAGAAGTTCCAGGTGCGCTCAGCAGATGATGCGGCAAGGTTGGTACGTATGGAGCTAATGTATCTCGATCATGAAGAGATGTACGTGCTGATTCTGGATACGAAGCACCAAGTCGTAGAGAAGATCAAGAGTTACAAGGGGACAGTGAACAGTTCGGTGCTGCGTGGAGCTGAGGTGTTTCGTCCCGCCGTCATTCGCAATTGCCCCAGCGTCATCGTGTGCCACAACCACCCAAGCGGCGATCCAACCCCGTCGCCGGAAGACATGGAGGTGACGAACCAGCTTATACAAGCAGGAAAGGTGCTTGATATTGAGCTACTCGACCACCTCATCATCGGCAACCCAAAGTATGTAAGCCTAAAAGAGCGCATGAACTGGTAATAGGACCGAACCAATAAGAAGGAAGCTCCGGCCTGGCCGGAGCTTCCTTCTTATTGGTTCGGTTTGGCTACTGCCTTCTCCCCTTTGCGCCTACGCGGTCGTGGCAGGTCTCCGTTAAGCGCCTTGGCCTTCTCTGCCTTGTCCGTGGAGGGTTCAAGGGCAATATCGAGTACTTCGCGTATATCGGTGGCATAGAAGAAGTGCATTTGATCGCATAGTTCTTTGGGCAGATCTTCTATAAGATCCTGTTCATTCTTCTTGGGCATGATTACCGTGCGGATACCTGAGCGATACGCCGCAAGGACTTTGTCTTTCACTCCACCGATGGGCATGACTTTGCCACGCAGCGTGATTTCTCCCGTCATGGCAACGTCTGAGCGTACTTTGCGCCCACTGGCCAGCGATACGAGCACAGTTACCATCGTCACGCCCGCCGAAGGTCCATCCTTGGGGATAGAGCCTGCTGGAATATGGATGTGTACATTCTGCCCTTCAAAGACGTTGTGTGGGAGGTCAAGCTCGTCGGCGTGAGAGCGTACATAGCTCAAAGCCGCCGTCGCCGATTCCTTCATCACATCGCCGAGCTGCCCCGTGAGGGTCAACTGGCCCTTACCAGGCATGGAAGCTGCTTCGATGAAGAGGATCTCTCCGCCAACAGGCGTCCAGGCCAGACCGGTAGCGATACCAGGACGATCAATACGCTCAGCGGCCTCCTCGAAGAAGCGTTGGCGTCCTAAGTATTCAGAGACCCGCTCGCTGGTAATGTGAACAGGTGTCTCTTTACCCTCCGCAATCTGTTTGGCAGTCTTGCGACAGAGCGAGCCAAGCTCACGCTCAAGGTTGCGCACTCCAGCCTCGCGCGTGTAATCGCGAATGACGCGACGAATGGTGTTGTCATCGACGACGAGTTCGTCCTTTTTAAGACCATTCGCCTCGATTTGTTTGGGCAGTAGGTAGCTGCGGGCAATGTGCAACTTCTGCTCCTCGGTGTAGCCCGATAGCTCTAGGATCTCCATGCGGTCACGCAGTGCTGCCGGGATTGGCTCTAATGCGTTGGCCGTAGCGATAAACATGACCCCGGACAGATCAAAGGCGAGGTCCAAGTAGTTATCGCGGAAATTGTAGTTCTGTTCGGGGTCCAACACCTCAAGCAAGGCAGAAGAAGGGTCGCCACGCCAGTCAGCCCCGACCTTGTCGACCTCATCTAGCATAATCACGGGGTCGTTGGACTCAACACGACGCAACGTCTGGATGATGCGCCCCGGCATAGCCCCAATGTAGGTACGTCGATGGCCGCGAATCTCGGCCTCATCGCGAATGCCACCCAGCGACATGCGTGCGAACTTACGTCCCAGTGCGCGGGCGATAGATTGCCCTAGTGACGTCTTCCCTACACCCGGAGGCCCGACAAAGCACAGAATAGGCTCACGGTTGATCTTGCGTATCGCTTCCTGTGATGACAATGGCTGCGTTGGGCGAATATCTTCCGTCTCGATACCACCCTCAGTCGATCCCATTTCGCGGCTACGCTCTACCTCCTCAGCCTTACGTTCTTCTTTCAGGCGGCGCACTGCCAGGTATTCTAGAAGGCGGTCCTTAATCTTCTCCAGGTCATAGTGATCCTGGTCGAGTATTCGACGTGCGTAGGGTACATCAATCTTCTCGCCAGTACTCTTGTTCCAAGGTAGACTGACCAACAACTCCAAGTAGGTGCGGATAATGCTATACTCTGGCGAGACGGTCGGAAGCTTCTCCAGGCGTGAGAGCTCGCGGTTGGCCTCTTTGAGCGCCTCTTCAGGCATCTGCGCCTCGTCGATCTTACTACGCAGCTCATCGATTGTAGCCTGCTCCTCGCTCTCCTCACCCAACTCGCGCTGGATGGCCTTGAGCTGTTCACGCAGCAGGTACTCGCGCTGCACCTTGCCCATCTCTTCCTGGGCCTGCGTCTGGATTTTCTTGCCCAGTTCGAGAATCTCCAACTCGTGTGACAGATAGCCACTCAGTTGTTCCAGCTTCTCACGCACGGAATCGAGTTCAAGTAATTTCTGGCGCAGTTCCAACTCCATCTGCATGAAGGTTGCGATAACATAGACAACCTGCCGCGCCTCTTCCAGATTGAGCGTGGCGGCGGCCACGCCCTCGGGCACATTCTGCACTAGAGCAACCAGACGCTGGAAGTAGTTCACTACATTGCGCTTGAGAGCCTCCGTCTCGTTGTCATCTCCTTGTACATCCGGCTTGAGTGTGACACGAGCCTTGAGATACGGCTTTTCCTGTGTAAACTCGTCGATGGTAACACGTTCTAGGCCCTGCACAGCAATCTGCAGTGTGTTATCGGGCATACGCAGCATACGGCCCACACGTGCCACTGTACCGATTCTAAAGATGTCATCCGGTCCTGCCGCTTCGATATCGGCGGATTTCTGCGCTACTAGCACGACAAGTCGATTCCCGCGCATGACCTCGTCGATGAGCCGGATTGAACGCTCCTGGCCGACACCAAGGGGCTGCACTGCAAACGGATAGACGACGACGTTCCTCAAGGGCAAGACCGGCAGAATTTCGGGAATGTTCAGACGTTCATCGTCGTCATACTTGCGATGTTCAGCTTCATGCTTAGAAAGTACGGCACCCCCGCTCGCTGTATGCTCTTGCTGCTCATCAGCATGCGTGGAAGTTACGACACTATGCTCTGGCATTGCTCTTTCCTGAGCAGTCTCGTCAACAGTGGACTGTGTCAGCTCTTCCTCTTGTTGATTAGTATTATTTTTCTCCATACACTATCCTGATATATCACCAACTATTGTGTGTCCTTCTGTATTGTTGCGCTGATAGGCACGGGCTGCGGATTACTCTCAGGTAACTTTGGCAGGTCAACCCACAGAAAACCATTATCGTAGCGGGCGGTCACGGCCTCGCGGTCGATGGGAGACGGAATGAAAACCTCAATGCGGAAGGGACCGTAGCGAATTTGTGCCTCGTGATAGCAGAGATTTTCCTGATATTCATGTGTATCACGTCTCTCACCACTAACGACCAGGGCATCCTCATAGAGAGTAACCTCGATTTCTTCCTCCTTCATGCCAGCAAGCTCAATCTTAACGGCCATCATCTCTGATGACTCTAGAATGTCAGCCAGAGGACGCCAAACTGCCGACCCTCGCAGCATTGCTTGTTGACTCTGGCGCAACACATCATTTAACAACTGACGGTAGTGGTGCTCCACTTGCTTTTGTGAGCCGTCTATGTAGCGATAGGTCACATGTCGATAGCGCATTCGCATACTTAATTACCTACTTCTTGGT
>Ga0213874_10000051_pt1 | contig 16346 bp, 9 predicted proteins | sample BarmaccomBMRX_R7_FD_160098 | JGI IMG/M metagenome (GOLD analysis project Ga0213874, IMG submission 160098) | Root-associated microbial communities from Barbacenia macrantha in rupestrian grasslands, the National Park of Serra do Cipo, Brazil - RX_R7 | ecosystem: Host-associated > Plants > Roots...
ATAGTGTAGTCGCTGAGGCGCCTGCCGACGTTCCCCGATGCCCCCGTCGCGCTCGACGAGCTGGTCGCGACGATGTTGCTGAGCTGTTGCGACGTCGAGCTCGGATAGAGCGTTACGGGGATCGGGATCTGCGCTTTCGTTGCGACGGCGCTGCCGGTACCCGTGATGCTGTAGACCGGATAATAGTATGTCGAGTGGTTGGTGAAGATCGAGGCTCCCGCCGTGTAGCGCTCGCCTTGAGGTGTATCGCTGAGATACGGAACCGACGCGGTGATCTGAGCGATACCGGTGCGCGACCCTTCCTCGAACTGAATTCCGGCCGAGTTACCGGTTCCGTGCAGGTTGTTGTCGGAAAAACCCAGCGTTCCGTAGAGGCCGAGGCCGGTCAGACCGCCGGAATAGCCGAAACCCAGCGAGGCCGTAGCCGTTCGCTGTTCCGTCACGTGCCACACGACCGTGACGTCCTGCGGCTTCTTCGGATCCGGCCCCGGTTTGACGTCTGGCTCGACCTTAGAGAAGAAGTTCAACGCTTGCAGTCGCTCGTAGTCGCGCTTGATCGCATCGGTATTGAGCACCATGCCCGGCCGCTCGCGCAGCTCGCGGCGAATCACTCGGTCCTTCGTCCGCGTGTTGCCGGTGATCTCTACCACGGCGACACGCGCCACGTAGATGTTGTACTTCACGTCCGCCGTGCCGGCCTGAAGATCGATCGACGACGGCACGATTCCGCCCTCGAAGTTGCCGACCTCGAGGTGAAACTTATCCTCGTACAGCTTTTGCAACGCCTTGTAGTCGGCGTCACGCACGGCATCGGAATACACGGCGCCCGTCTTCAGCGTCAACGCCGGCAAAATGTACGTTGGCGGAAGCAGCGGGTCTCCCCCGATGATGATGCTCTTGACGACCAACCCTTCCTGGATCACGAGCGTCAGGGCGCCCGTCTTCGAGTCGAGATTGATGTCCTTGACGTGCGTCGGAACCTGTCCGCCGTATCCGATGCGCTCGTAGTAGTTGTTGATCTTCAGCACGTCCTGGCGAAACGTATTCGTGTTAAAGACTTGCCCGACGGAAAGGTCCATCAGCGCGAGCAGCGTGTCGCCGGGGACTTTCGTATTGCCGGTAAAGCCGATCTTCGTCAGGACGGGGTTCTCAACGACGCGATACGTGATTGCGACGCCGCGAGGCCGCGGCCGCACGAGCGGCGGCGCGATGTCGGCAAAGTAGCCGAGCGCGTTGATGCGCGCAAGGTCCGCTTGGACGACCTTTGGATTGTAGGGCTGGCCCGGACGCGCGGCGACGACGGCCATGATGGTGGACGTCGGCACGTGCAAGTTCCCGGTTATGTCGACCGATACGATCGTCGGCGCGGACGCCGCGACGGCGGGAGCGATCGGCGCTAAACTCATCACGAGAGCCAGCATCGGAAGAACGGTGCCTGCGTACAACTGAAATCGGCCCACACGCGCGGCGGGATCAAAGGTCATGCAATACGTCGTCCTCGATCTCCAGACAGGTACTATAGACGCACCCGGACGCCGCAGCGTACGCTCCAGCCAACGCCGTGCGGCTCGGCACGCCCTGTTCCGCCCGGGCGAGTCGGGGTCCTTTGCAGCGGTCACCAGAAGTAGCGTTGCAAGGACAGGCTGAAGCCGCTGTTGCCGATCAGCGGCTGAGCGATAACGTAACCGGCATTGTAGCCGACCGGCGAGTTGGGCAGCTGTAAGAGTTTTGTCGGACCGCTTTGATAAAAGAAGTTCAGCCGGGCCGACGTTTCCTCATTCGGCTGCAGCATTATGCCGAACGACTGAACCTGCGGCACGCCGAAGGTGACCGCATAGATCAAGCTGACCGTCTTGCCGAGCAACCGCGTTGCCGTGACGCCGACGTTTCCATAATAGCCGAGCGTGAGGTTGACGCTCGTCAGGCCTAGCCCGGCGCCGAGCGCGCTCTCGACCGGCGCGAGCAATCCAGCGGTGAATTGCGCGTTGAGCAAATTGAAGGCTTCCTGACCCACGGTAATCGTGTTGCGCTGTTCGAGGTTCACTTCCGGAATAGGCGACAGTGCGCCGAGCGGCGCGAATCCACCGGGCTGTTGACGCGCCAACATCGATTGACGGCTAAAGGCGATTCCGTTCAAGAAGCCGCCGAACGGCGCGATCAGTCCCAATATCTCGTCGCGGCTGTACCCCGCCGGATTGGACGTCAAATCGATTTTGAGCGCGGATATCTGACCATTGACGGTAATCGTGATGTCGGCGCTGCCGTATGGGTTTCTGGCGCGGTCGGGATCCGGGTTGACGACGTTGGTCGTTGCCACGGCGCGCAGCGTCGGCACGATCCCATCGCTCGGTGTAAATTCGACCGTCCCTTGCTGCACGCGAAAGGCTCGATCGAAGTACGTCAGCGTTCCGCCGGTTGACCCGATCGTGCCCGAAAGCGTCGGGGCGGCAAGGGTTCCGCCGAGGTGAACGGATCCCGTCGCACCGATGTCGAGCCCGGCGCCGTAGCCGTTGCCGCGCACGCGAACGTTCCTTCCGGCGGTGGCATTGAGATCGAACGCCAGCGGCAGCGCCGCCGCGCCTGCGGACGACTGACCGGCGGCCTTCAAAAACGCCGAGAACGGCAACGCCGCATTGCTCAGCGTTACGCCGCCCGAAAGAACTGCCGCGCTGGTCGGAGCTTTCGCGACCGCGACCTTCGCATCGAGGGTTCCCGCGCCGTATGCCGGGAGATCGAGTTGCGCGCCTCGCGCAATGCCCGACGCGCGCAACGATAGCCCCTCGGCGGAAAAGCCTTTCGGAAATTGCATCGCTCCCGAAAGCGTCAGGCTTCCGTTTCCTAAACGCGCCGTTGCTCGCGAGAGCGTGGCCGATGCGTGATTGAATGACAAAGCAGCGGCAATCGCCGTGATCGGTACGCGCTCCAAGTCGCTGGCATAGGCGCCGTGCGAAAGCGCGAGGCGGCCCACGATCAACGGCCGTCCGATCGTTCCGGAGAGACCGACGTGACCGTCAACAATGCCGCCGAGGTGCGTACCGTTGCCGAAGACCGCATCGAAGACGGCGGGATCGACTCCCACCAGGTCCAGATCGAAGTTGAGCGGCTCGCGTGCGGCGCCCAGACCGAACGGCGACAGCGTTAGCGGAAGCGAGCCCGCCAACGTCACGTCTCCACGCGCGAACGTTGCGCCCGCGTTCGAAAGAACGAGGGACCGTCCCTTCAACCGCAACTCTCCAAAAACCGACGCGATCGCGACCCCGTACAGACGCACGTCGTTCGCGTCGAAACCCGCCGAAAAACTCGGCGATTTGTACGTTCCGCCGATATCCAGCGTCGACTCAAAGAACCCGCTCACGGGCACGCGGCGGCGCGTAAAGCGATATGCCAACGTCGCGAGGTGCTCCGTTTGCGCGTGAACGCGCACATCCAGCGGTTGGTTTTTCTCCAGGCCGAGGCTTCCCGTCGCCGACGCCGTCAGCTCCGGGGTCACCATCTCGGCACGGTCGACGATCATTCGGCGCCGCGCCGCGTGCACCGCGAGGTCGGCGCGCTCGAGCGTCAAGGATCCCAACGTTCCATCGCTGATGCTGGCATTACCGCGAACGTCCAATGCGGGAAAGCGCCCGTGGAGGGTTGCGCTTCCCGACGCGCGGCCCGTAATCGGAACCTGCTGCATGCCAAGCGCGGGCAGCCACAGAGCCAAATCGAGATTCTTGACGGCGGCGCTCAGATCGAAGCGCGCGCGCGTGAGGTCGCTAGCCGCAAGTCCCGGAAGTGAAATGGAGCCGCCGGCTCGCAGCCGGCCTTCGCTGCCGCCGACTGCAAGCGTTCCTCGAATTGTGTTGTGCGAGCTGGTCCAGACTGCGCGCGTGTCTCCGATTGGAAGGTTGCGATACCGAAATCCTCTGACGTCCACGTCGCCGCTCGAAGAGATTTCGTTTGCGCGTCCGGCTGCCAGCAGTCGAATCTTGCCATAGCCTGCGAGCGTTTCGCCGGTATCGAAGAAGTTATTGAAATCCGACAAGTTGGCGCGCGCGGCGTCAAAGCGCACCGCGTTGTCGTTCGGTCGCGCGTCGGCGGTGAAGCGTGCGGCCGTCGTGCCGACGAGCACGCCGCCGTTCGAGATCGTGACGCCGGCCGGATCCGCGGCGAGACGGGCGCTACCGTTGATAAAGGGCAGCCCGTTGAGCTCCCCGCCCGGTACGGCCACATCTCCCCCGATGGCCGGACGTGCGCCGCGGCCCTCGATACGTAAACGCGCATTAAACGTGCCGTCCAGCGGATAGTTGCCAAAGCGAGAAATTCCGAACGAGTGCAGCGTCGGTGCGACGGCCGCGGCCGGAACGTCGGCATCCAGCGCATATGCCGGCGAGCCCGACATGAGGTCCCCGATGGCGCCGTTGACCTCCGTGTAAGTTCCGCCGAGCGCTCCCAGCGTGCGCGAAAGGGTCACGGCGTTGCCTCCGAGCGCGACGTCGCCGTTGCCCGACAGCGCAAAGCGGTCGAGACGGCTCCGCTGGATGCTCACCGCGCCCTCGAATCGGGGCAGGGGCGCCCCCGCCGCAAGCGCACCGGTCGCATTCAACGTGCCGCCCGTCAACGGCAAGCCGATTCCGCGCAGTTGCGACGCCTGCAACGCCGACGCCACCAAGTTCAGTCTCTCCGCCGCGGAATTGTAGCGAGCGCCGGCGAGCGAAAAGCTTCCCGCGGCAACCACCTCGCCGCCGGCCGCGCGCGCCCGCGCGGACAGCAGGCGCAGCACGCTGCCTTCTACGGCCAGCGTAAGGTCCGCACGCGTAATGGGAACACCGCGCAGCGACGCGCCCTCCATTGCGAGATTGACGCCCGATACCACGATGCGCGCCGGCTCGATCGCGATTCCGACCGTTCCATTCAACGCTCCGTGTCCCGTAATCGCGGATCCCAGATACGGTTGCAACCCTTCGAGCGTTCCGCGGTAGGCGCCGTACGCCGCAAAACCGCGTGGAGAAAACTCGCCGTTGCCGCCAAAGTCACCCCAAGGCCCCGCCGCGACCACCTCGTTGGTCGCGAGCGTGCGCAGCGAACCTTCAAGGCTCGCCGAAACGCGGTACATTGGAACGCCCGCGATCGTCGCGATGCCCGTTCCGATCGTCCCGGCGAGGACCGTATGTCTTCCCGAACCGCCGCCGGCAAGGGCGACGTTCACGTTGCGTCCGTCGATCGGCGGCATCGATGGAAGCGACAGGCCGGCGAACGTCGGTGCGGTGGGAGCGTGCAGTTGGAGTCTTTGTCCCGCGATCCAAAAGGCGCTCGTGTCGTCGGGCCGGTCGAGCACGTAGCCGCCGTCGAGGCGGCCGCGCTGCGTATGCAACCAAAACGGCGCGACGGCCGCGGTCCCGTTGGGATGCATAGCGACCAGCGCGCCAACGCGCTCCGTGCCGCGCAGCGACGCGGCACTCCCGTTAACGTCGAAGCGCAAATCCTGGCCGGTCAGCGCGGCGTCCACGACAATCGGCTCGTCGCCCAGCAGTTCGTTGAGATATTCGAGCCGGCTCGCCGGCGCGCGGACGTGCAATGCAAACTCCGATCGCGTTACGGGCCCAAGTCCCAGCGTGCCGCGGAGCGACAAGTTGACGCCGCCATAGTCGGCCTGCAACGGCGCCAAGGCGACGACGTTGGAGTTATAGACGACGCGAGCCCGCAGATCATCGAACGGCATCGCGCGGTAGGCCGCGTGTGGCGCGCCGACGCGCGCGACGATCACCGGGTTCGAAATCGGCCCCGCGACCAGCACGCCGAGGTGCGCGCGTCCGGAAATCGGCTGATCGCGCGCAAACGCGAACGCCTGACGCAATCCCGACAGATCGCCGGAACCCTCTACGCCAAGCCGAAGCTGCGGCTGCCCGGTCAATCCTCCGGTGAAGTCGTAGGCGCCGCCGTCGATCCGCAGAGGAATGCCCCCGAGCATCGCCGATGCGCCGCGCACGAAAAACGCGTCGTCAACGACTTGCAGATGCCCCGACAGATGCTCGACCGGTGCGGCCAAGACGCGCATGGCCAAGCTTGCGTCCGATACGTCCAGCGTCAGATTCGCGTGATAACTCGCCGCCTGAGGCGGCTCTTCCGCGATCGAGTAGACTCTCGCATCGAAGTTGCGCCCCGTCGCTTTGCGAATACGCATCTCGGGCGTATCGGCGAAATAGTTTGCGAGGGCGCGTAGCGGGAAATCACGCGCGCGCGCATGGTGAAGCGCATAGCCTGCCGGCGCATCGACTCGTCCGATCACGGTAAAGGGCTCACGCCGCCGCTCTTCAAAGGCGCCGGAGAGCCGGTAGTGCGTAACGGCGGCAGTATCGATATTGCCGTCCATCGTCAGGCCGACCGCGCGCAGCTCTCGCGCGCTCGCGTCGTACGCGAACGGCTCGCGCAATACGATGCGGCCGTCGCGTAGCCGCAGCGTAAGACGTAACGGTACGGGATTGTGGCGCGGCGGCCGTGCACCGCCGCCGCCGGCCGGAACGTTGAAGTTGAAGCTTCCGTCGCGATGGCGGACCAGCGTGAGCGTCGGCTGCTCGATGTCGATGCCGCGCAACCCGAAGCGATGACGGCTGCCGGGCAACAGGTCGCGCAGATCGTACGTCAAGCCAATGCGAGCCGCGTCGAGGAGCGGCTCGCCGCGCCGAGCGACGTGGACGTCGCTCAAAATCGCTTCAGTCCGCCCGATCTGCAGGTCGCCGGCTCGAATCGAGTATCCCGTAGCGAGGCCGGCGCCCGCGAGCGCCAGTCGCGTAATTCCGGCGCGCGCGGTCACCGCAACCACGAGCAAGAATGCTGCAGCAAGCAAGCCGATTGCTATGCGAGTGCGCACGTTAAGGCTATACCCCACGCGCCGCGCACGACCCCGCCGCAGCGCGCGTTTCTAAAGCAACCTTTACGTCACAGATCGAGGTTCGTCACGCTCTTGGCGTAGTCGAAAATGTACTGCTTACGCGGTTCCACTTTGTCGCCCATCAAGTCGGTAAAAATCTGCTCGGCCTCGACCGCGTCTTCGACGGTGATCTGCTTGAGGCGGCGGTTGCCGACCTCCATCGTCGTTTCGGCCAGTTGATCGGCGTCCATTTCGCCTAAGCCCTTGTACTGTTGGATCGTAAAGTCTTTTCCGTCTTCGCCCACGATCGACTTGAGCTCGCCCTCGCTGAAAGCCCACCACTGCTTGCGACCCTTGCGAATGCCGTACAGCGGCGGCTGTGCGATATAGACGTGGCCCTCTTCCACGAGCGGACGCATCTGGCGGTAGAAGAACGTCAGCAGCAGCGTACGAATGTGCGACCCGTCGACGTCGGCATCCGTCATGATGATGATGCGGTGGTACCGCAGCTTCGCGACGTTGAATTCGTCGCCGAAACCCGTTCCCAGCGCCGTAATCATCGTCCGAATTTCTTCGTTGGCGAGCACCTTGTCGAGCCGGGCTTTCTCAACGTTGAGAATCTTTCCGCGCAGCGGCAAGATCGCTTGAGTATTAGGATCGCGCCCGCCCTTCGCGGTACCGCCGGCGGAGTCGCCTTCCACCAAGAAGAGCTCGCTTTCGGCGGGATTGCCGTTCTTGCAATCCACCAGCTTGCCGGGAAGTCCGGAGCCCTCGAGCGCGTTTTTACGTCGCGATAGATCGCGAGCTTTCTTGGCCGCGTCGCGCGCGCGCTGCGCCTGCATGCATTTTTCGATGATGGCGCGTGCGTACTTGGGATTTTCTTCCAAGAAGAACTCGAGCCGCTCGTACACGAGGCCGGCGACGATGCTGCGAACCTTGGCGTTTCCCAGCTTCGTTTTCGTCTGGCCCTCGAACTGCGGCTCCCCCAACTTCACCGAGACTACCGCCGTCAGCCCTTCGACGACGTCATCGGTGGAGAGCGATCCGTCGGACTCTTTCAGCATGCCGCGCTTGCGCCCGTAGGCGTTGACGGCGTTGGTTACGGCCTGACGGAAGCCCTGGAGGTGCATCCCGCCCTCAATCGTGCCGATATTATTGGCGAACGAGAAAATCTGCTCGGCGTACGCACCCGTATACTGCATCGCGACTTCTACGTCAACGCCGTCGCGCTCGGCGTGCGTCGAAAGAATCGGGTGCAACGGATCCTTCTTTTCGTTGAGCCACTCGACGAATGAAACGATCCCGCCGTCAAACTCATAGGAGCGCTGCCGGGGCGTTTCGCCTCGCTCGTCGCACAATGTGATCGAGAGACCCCGGTTCAAAAACGCGAGCTCGCGCAGGCGCTTCTGCAGGATGTCCCAGTGAAACTCGGAGACTTCGAACACCGTAGGATCCGGCTTGAACCATTGCAGCGTGCCGGTTCCGTCGGTTCGGCCGACCTTCTTGAGCTTCGTCACCGTCTCGCCGCGTTCGAACTTCATCTCCCATTCGAAGCCGTCACGCTTGACGCGCGTAACCATCCACTCGGACAACGCGTTGACGACGGATATGCCGACGCCGTGAAGGCCGCCGGAAACCTTGTAGCCGCCCTTGCCGAACTTCGCTCCCGCATGTAGCATCGTCATCACGACCTCCACCGCGGGGAGCCGTTCTTCGGCGTGAACGTCGATCGGAATGCCGCGTCCGTCGTCTCGAACGCTGCACGACCCGTCCCGGTGCAAGATGACGGCGATGCTGTGAGCGTAACCGGCCAGCGCCTCGTCTACGGCATTATCGACTGCTTCGTAGACGAGCTGATGAAGTCCGCGCTCGGCCGTGTTGCCGATGTACATGCCCGGGCGTTTACGCACCGCCTCTAGGCCGCGCAAGACTTCGATGTGCTCGCCAGTGTAGTTGGTTGCCATTATGGTTCTTTTACTTTACTTTCCGTAGATCAAGTCGTGGAGCTCGTCACCCAAAATGCCGCGAACCGTTGCCGGAATGATTTCCTCCGGCGAGACGTTGCTGCGCAACAGCACGTAGGAGCTTGCAATGAGCCGCTCTCGCCCATCGGCGGAGAGGCGCCCCTTGTCGCGCGCAGCCATGAGGACGGCCCACCAGCGCGTAAGAAGCTGGGCCCGAATTCTCTCGTACTCCTCTTCTTGTAACCCCGAAGCGAGCTCGGCCGTTCCGCGAAAACCGAGCCAGGGCGCGTCAAAGAGTAGTTGGGCGACGGTTCGCATCCGGCGGTCGTCGTCGGCGACCACGCACGTCGTGCAGCGCGTGCCCTCCTCCGGCGCAATGAGCAGCCCGCACGCGGCGCACGAATGCCATCCCTGCGAGCGCCTGGCGCCTTGCAGTTGCTCCACTTCCCGCCTGAAGCGATCCAGCGCCTGAGACGCCGAGGCCGCTTTCGCGCGCCCCGCGACGCTACGGCGCGACATCCGGCGGGGAGCCGGCGGATCGCCGCCCGACGCGCGCCGCGGCAGCGAGCCGACGCGGAAACGCAGCCGCTCGATGCCGCAATCGGGGATCCTCGCCGCCATCGCGTGCAGGATGGAGTCGGCGAGCAGACTGAGCTGATGACTCCAGCTGCTCGAGCGCGTCGTCACCATCAGCGTATTGGCCGTTATCCGAGCCGGGTGCGAGTGGCGGGCGACCTGCGGCCCGACGATCTCGCTCCAACTCGCTTCGAGCACAGTCCGCGGATCGGTGGCGCCCGCCCCTTCGCCGGGCGACCACCGGTGCATCGCGTCGGCCAGCTTTAACACGCAATCCACTCCACGGTGCCGCCGGAGACGCGTGCGCTGCGGCCGGCGGCGGAAAGATCTTTCGGCAGATGCGTGGCGGTGACGAAGGCCTGTTCGTAGGCGCCCATCTCACCGAGAAATGCCGACGCGCGCGCCTCGTCGAGCTCCGACAAGACGTCGTCGAGCAACAAGACGGGAGCGTCTGCGGTGCGTTCACGCATGACGCTGTATTCGGCAACCTTCAACGCAAGTACCGCCGTGCGTTGCTGGCCTTGCGAGCCGTAGGCCTCGAGCGATGCGCCGTCCAGAATGAGTTCGACGTCGTCGCGATGCGGCCCAACCACGGTCGCACGGCGGGCTCGCTCGCGCTCAGCGCTCTCCGCAAGCCGCGCTCGCAGCACTGCCGCGACGTCGTGCGCCGTCGCGGATTCGAACGCACAGTTTGGATCGTAGCGCAACTCGAGCCGTTCGCCGGGTGCAAACCGGTCGTGCGCGCGCGCCGCCTCCGGTTGCAGCGCCCCAATCAGCGCCGCTCGCGCCAGCATGATATGCGTTCCCGAATCGACCAGGGCCTTCGCATACACTTCCAGCAGATCTTCATCCAGCGTGCCGGCGTCTTTCAGCAGCGCGTTGCGCTGTTGCAGCGCACGCCGGTAGCGAGCCAGCTCGTGATAGTAGCGCGGCTCGCTCTGTGACAGTGCGCCGTTCAGAAACGACCGCCGAACCGCCGGCGTTCCCGTGACCAACTGGAGGTCGGACGGCACGAACGTCACGACGCGCAATCGTCCGAGGTAGCGGGCGTAGCGAACGCTGTTGCCGTTCAGGCTGAACGTCTTGCGCGTCGCGCGGCCATCGCGCTCGATCGCGCAGGCCAAATTAATTTCGCCGGTTCGCGCCGCCGCCGTAGCGCGAACGATCCCCAGCTCGCAGTCGCTGCGCACCACGTCGCCGTCGCGCTCGGCCCGAAACGACTTGCCCGTGCCGACAAGGGCGATTGCCTCCAGCAGATTGCTCTTGCCCTGCGCGTTCGACCCCACCAGGAGGTTCAGGCCCGGGGACGGTTCGAGGTCGAGTCGGCGATAGTTCCTGAAGTCGGAAAGCTCTAGCCGCCGCAGCAGCACATCACTGCCGCAGGGGCATGAGCACGTAGAGCTGCTGTCCGCCCTCATTTGCCTCGAGCGGGCGAATCGCCGCCGGCGAAAGCGGCCCCAAGAATTCCATCACGGTGCGATCGCTCTTGACGTGATTGAGTATCTCGATCAGGTAACGCGCGTTGAACGCGATCGTTAAGTCCTCGCCGGTCTGTTCGATCTCGAGCTCTTCGTACGCGTTGCCCGACGTGTCGGAACTCGCCGTCAGGATCAGCGTCTGATTGGCGACCGACAGCTTCACCATGCTGGCACGGTCGCCGGCGACGAGCTCGGCGCGCCGCAGGCTCCCCACGAGTTGCGGGGTGCTCACCGTAATTGAACGGTCGAATTTAGCGGGAATTACCTGTTGGTAGTTCGGGTACTGGCCGTCGACCAAACGCACCGTGATCGCAACGTCGCCGGCGCTCATCTGCAGCTGATTGCTCTGCGCGCCTAAGGCGTTGACCTCGACGCGCTCCGCGGCGCTGAGATTACGCGCGGCCTCCGCCAGCGCACGGGAGGGAACGATGAACTTCTCGACTCCGGAAATCCCCTCGTCGAGCGTCGTCGCGAACTTCGACAGCCGGTAGCCGTCGGTCGCGACGAGCGTAAGCGCGTTGCCCTCGATTTCGAGCAGCGTGCCCATTAGGACCGCGCCGCGCGCCTCTTCGCTCGATGCTGCGAAGATCGTTCCCTCGATGGCCTCGCGAAAACGCTTGGCGCCCATCGAAAACTGCGCGCCGCGAGCCGCGGAGGGCAGCGGTGGATACTCGTCCGCCGGCAGCGCGTGGAAATCGTAATTACTCCGCTCGTATTTGACGCTCGCCCGCGTGGGCGTCCCCGTAAATTCGAGCCGGCCCGGAGCCAGATTGCCTAGGTAACTCGCAAAAAGCTTGGCGGGAACGGTGACTTCGCCGCGTTCGCTGATTTCCGCCGTAAAGCCATACTGCAACGTCAACTCGAGGTCCGTCGCGCGCACGGCGATCTTTCCGTCATCGGCTTGCAGCAGGACGTTCGAAAGCACCGGCACGGTCGTGTGCGCGTTCACCACCTTGCTGGCGGCTCCGACCGCCGCGGCGATGTCCTTAGTCGTACAGCTGAACTTCATCGCAATCCACCGTTGGGCGCCCGCCCGGGTTTTCCTAGGAAATAATAACCAGAGACGCAGCAGCAGTAGGGCGGTGCATAGTGCGAGTAACGCGCTGCCGGCCTTTGGCCGTCGGAGTTTTTCGCGTTGGATAACGTGTGGAACTGCAACGAAGGCCGCTCACTCTTTCCACCGCTCGCCCAGCCGGCGGCGGTTATGCTCGTTTCGCGGGCCGGCGGTGTGCGCAACTGTTTACGGATTCTGGCACATGGCGATGAGCTGGCGAATCTTGTTTCGATAGGCCTCGTCGCGCTGCATGTGATCTTTGATCTTGTCGCGCGCGTACATAACCGTCGTGTGGTCCTTCTTTCCAAATTCGCGCGCGATGTGGGGCAGCGAGTAGTTCGTCAACTCGGTTGCGATGTACATCGCGATCTGGCGAGGCGCGGCGAGGCGCTGGTCGCGCCGCCCGTTGTCCATCTCTTTGACGGTGAGGCCGTGGGCAGCCGATACGGTCTCCTTGATCTTCGAGATCGTCATACGATGGAGAGGCGTCTGCGCGACGGCGCTTTTGAGAACGTCGGCGGCAAGATCCGTGGTGATCGGCGATTTCGTCAACGACGCGTAAGCGATGACGCGAATCATGGCGCCCTCGAGCTCGCGGATGTTCGAGGGGATGACCTTTGCGATAAAGGACGTCACCTCGTCGGGAACGGGGATATTCTCGCTGCCCGCCTTCTTGCGTAAGATCGCCTCGCGCGTCTCGAGGTCGGGCGCCTGGATGTCGGTGAGCAAACCCCACTCGAATCGCGATCGCAAGCGCGCCTCGAGCGTTTGGATCTCCTTCGGCGGGCGATCGGAGGAGATGATCAACTGGCGTCCGGACTCGTGCAGCGCGTTGAACGTGTGAAAGAACTCCTCTTGCGTCGTTTCCTTCCCGGCGAGGAACTGAATGTCGTCGATCAGCAGCACGTCGACCTGACGATAACGATTGCGAAACTCAGGCGTGCGGTTGTTCTGCAGCGCGATGATGAACTCGTTGGTAAACTTTTCGCACGTGACGTACATGACGTTCGCCGCGAGATTATCTTGAATGACGCGATGACCGATCGCGTGCATTAGGTGAGTCTTGCCCAGACCGACGCCGCCGTAGAGAAAGAGCGGGTTGTATGCCCTCGCCGGCGCCCCCGCGACCGCCTGCGCCGCGGCGTGGGCGAACCGGTTTGAGTTGCCGACCACAAACTCTTCGAACGTGTAGCGAGCGTTGAGATTCGCGCTGCGGAAGTCGTCGAGAGGCCTGGGGATCGCCCCGTTTCCCTGGCGGGGTCCCTCGGGCGGCTCCGCGACCGACAGCCGCAACTGAACCGGCGCGCCAAAGAGCTCGCTCAACACGCCGACCATCTGCGCGCGGAGCTTGCTTCCTACCCAATCCTGAGCAAACTTCGTGGGAACCGCCAAATGGAGCTCGTTGCCGTGCAACGAGATGAAGCGGATCGGCTTGATCCACATCTCGAACACGGGCTTCGAAAAAGTCCGCTCCAACGTATCGAGGGCCGTTTGCCAGAGCTCTTGGGAGATCTCGGAACCGGTAGCAAGCGCCATCACTGCGTCCCCTTTTGGTTGTCCTGACATACCATCCGCAGCCCTCCTCGTATCAAGATTCGGGCCGTGCCACCCCCGTGAGGGCGCAACCACTTGGCTTAATGAAGCCTTGCTCCTGCGGGTTTTATGCACGACTTTATCCACTTATCCACAGGCGCGCAACGCCCGTGTTTCGCGCATTTTTCCGATTTATGACCCGGCGCTGTCCGTGATTTGTCGGCGTTTGAATTGAGCAGCAAAATAAGGCTCAAAACGCCATCTTTCTCTCGCGGCGGCGGCGCTTTTCCACAGCATTGTCCACAGATGTGGAAAGAGGGGTCCCAGGCCACATCTGAGTCGCGCCGCCACGGCCCTTGGTATACCTATAAGCATAAGCGGTCGGAAACTCCGGCGAAACACCTCGCACCAAGCGCCCGTAAAGTTAGGGTGAGTTTAAGGAGGTCTCCATGAGCTTGCCGACGGCGATAGTTACGGCGACGGGAATGGTTTGTGGCACGGTGCTGGTGGTCGTCCTTGCGTCGTTTATTTGGGCAGCAATGCACCGTTAAAGCTACCGCGCTGGCGCGGCGCGGGTCAGGATACCGGTGATCATCCCTCCTCTTTCCGGCTAGCTGGCGATGTCCCTGATTGGCACGCGGCGTTGTTGGTGCGGTATCGTTGGTGCCCGCCGGCTCCGTTCGCCGACAACTCCAGGACTGGTTCGCGCGCGGCCCAAAGGGAGCTAAGGGATGGCAAAAAAGCTCCAACGGCGCTGGAAGATCGGTCAGGTGTATCAGCTCGAGGGAACGGGCAGGCGCCGCATTCGATTGGTCGGCCGCGGAAAAATTGGGGACCGCGAATTCCTCTTGTTTCATCCGATTCGCGCGGTCCCCAAGAGCCGTCTTTAGCTTACTTTATCGTAGCAATGAGCTTGCCTTTCGCGTTGTACTCGGTGATCGTGTTGTTTCCGACGTTGGCAACGTAGAAATACCCGAGTTTGTTAAACGCGATACCGTAGGGCAAGTTGAGCCCGTTCGTGATCGTCTGAACGACCTTCCCCTTCGTATTGAAAACTTCGACGTCCGCATCGAGCCCGTTGGTGGCATACAGTAAGCCGGTCTTGGCATAGGCCAGGTACGTCGGCGTAAAGCCGGGCGTGGGAATCGTTTTGACGAACTGCAGGCTTTGCGTGTAGATCGCCATGTCGTCGTTCGGCGACTCGCTGTTGGCGATCCAAGCGTTGCCGGTCTTGTGCGAAAAGACGATTCCCAGTGGGTACACGAGGCCCTGCGTCGCCGAAGCGACGACCTTGCCGTTCTTGTTGAAGACTTGAATCTCGCCGATCGTAATGTTGCCGTTGTTGCGGTTTGCGACCCAGACGCGTCCCTGTGAATCGATCTGCACGCCGGATGGATTGTAACTCGTGTCGGTATGGAGCGTGCGCGACTTTATCCGCTTGCCGGCGGCATCGTAAACCGTAACCGTTTGGTTGGTGTAGTTGGTGACGTACAGGTTGCCCCCGCGATCGAACGTGAGATCCGCCGGATTGTCGATGCCGTCCGTGATCGTCGACTTGCGCAGTTGGTTCTTGCTGTTATAGATCAGTATGTCCCCGTTCGTACCGTAATGGTTGGCGACGTACAGGTCGTCCTTTCGGCTCATCGCGAGTCCGATCGGCCCCGACAACGTCGGCTTGCCGGGCGGCATGGCTGCGACGACGCTCTGGGGACCCGTTCCCGCGTCCGGAACGGAGCCTTTCAGGGCAGGCGAACCGGGACTCGCGGTGAGATTGCCGGCGGTGCCGCCGGCGCAGCCGGCCAGCGCCGCAAGCGCCGTTGCGGCGGCCAGGCCCGCCAGGGTCGTGCGGCATTTAAACGTGACGGAACGATGCATGGAGCCCTCCTCTTCCAAGCTGCTTCGGTCGTTGAAGCTTGGCCGTCCGGCCGCTGGAACCCACGTTGCATTTTCGCGGCGCTCTGGTACAATGGCCCGGCGATGTTTGACTTCGATCTGCAGCTTTTTGCCTCAAAGAAGGGCGCCGGCTCGACCCGCAACGGTCGCGACTCGAATGCGCAGCGGCTCGGCGTGAAGCGTTTTGGCGGCGAGCGCGTGGTGGCGGGCAACATTCTCGTGCGCCAGCGCGGTACGCAGTTTTATCCGGGCGCGAACGTCGGAATCGGCCGCGATCACACCCTGTTTGCGCTGGTCGACGGCACCGTCGAGTTTAGTCGCAGCAACCGGCGGCGCGTCTCCATCGTTCCCGCTGCATAACGCTCGTCCGGCGATCGAGCGACTGAGGGCCGAACCGGCCCTTTTTGCTTTCTGCGGCGAAGCGCCGGTCTAAGCCACATGCAGTTCATCGATGAAGCCGAGATCTCCGTCGCCGGCGGCGACGGCGGCGACGGCATCGTCGCCTGGCGCCGCGAGAAATACGTGCCGAAAGGGGGGCCCGCCGGCGGCGACGGCGGCCACGGAGGCAACGTGTTCCTGCTCGCCTCCCCGACGCTCTCGACGCTCGTCGAGTTCCGGTATCGCCGCAACTTTTCGGCCGACTCCGGACGACCGGGAGGAAGTTCGAACAAATCCGGGCGCAGCGGCGAAGATCTCACGGTCGCCGTGCCCGCCGGCACCCTCGTCTTTCGCAAATCGGGCGATGGCTCCGAGCAGTGCATTGCCGATCTCAACGAGCCCGACGCGCGTATCCTCGTTGCGAAAGGCGGCCGTGGCGGCTTGGGCAACCAGCATTTTGCCACGAGCGTGCGCCAAGCGCCGCGTTTCGCCGAACGCGGTGAACCCGGCGAACGCGCCACGCTGCGCTTGGAGTTGCGATTGCTGGCCGACTGCGGCATCGTGGGTGTGCCCAACGCCGGCAAGTCAACGCTGCTGTCGGTGGTGTCCGCCGCTCGTCA
>Ga0213874_10000053_pt1 | contig 16263 bp, 11 predicted proteins | sample BarmaccomBMRX_R7_FD_160098 | JGI IMG/M metagenome (GOLD analysis project Ga0213874, IMG submission 160098) | Root-associated microbial communities from Barbacenia macrantha in rupestrian grasslands, the National Park of Serra do Cipo, Brazil - RX_R7 | ecosystem: Host-associated > Plants > Roots...
GCCTCAGCGGGCTTTCAGAATGGGGCACTGATCCGACGCAATGCCAAAGCGAACCAAGTGGGGCAAGCGGTGGTCGAAACCCCCGATTGCACCGATCTGGTGCTGGCCCCCGACTACGATCTCGAACACCGCCTGCTGGCATGGGAACGCATGCACGGTATGGACCAAGCATCAGAAGACACGCAGATAGAACCTGCACGAAGCGGGCGGACGGCGGACGAGCCTGAGCAGTGGGGGAGAGCACGTCAAGAGCTACAGCAGCCAGCCCAACGACCGCTCAGCGCACAGGTGCCCATCCCCATTGTGCCCGAGAAGGGACGGCGTGCAGAAGACATTGAGCTAGCGCTAGCGATCAGCGTATGGAATGGCATGCTGCCCTCCGTGCGTCAGATGGAAGCGATTTTCGATCTGAACAATCACCAAGCCCGCCGCTTGCGTGACAGGATTTTGAGTCAGTCCGATGTACGAAAACCAGAACAGCCAGAAGCTGAGTGAGTGAGTGAGTGAGTGGATCAGTGCAGTCACAACCACGCTCAAAAGGCACCCGTCAGGGTCACTCACTCACTCACTCGCACAGAAAAGGAGAGCATATGCAGCAACGGTCTGGATGGAAAGAGCGCTTAGCGGACTCAAGCTGGGTGACGCTGTGTTGGGACTGGTTCATGACGCTGGTAGGGCGAGCAGTGGAAGCGGTGTTATGGGTGACGATGGCGTTTTGCTGCTATCAACTCATTCCAGCAGCGCCCCAACCGCTGCCAGGGGTGAGTGCGTGCGCCTTTATTGCGCAATTTCTGGCGCTGGATGCAGGGGGCTTAGGGCTGTATAAGCTGGCAGAGCAGCAGGGTTTAGGCAGGTGGGCCTATGCGCGGGTGGTGTCCTCTGTGCTGATTGGCATTACGCTGGTGACGGTGGCCTATGCGGGTATCCAGCATGCGACCCAGGTCGATGCCAGTCTGACCAAGTGGGTGGAGGTGAGCCTAGTAATCGCCCGCTCGAGCATGACGGTGCTTTACGGTCTGGCGATCCAGAGCCTACGAGCAGCCAAGCAAGCCCACACCAACGAGGTGACCAGGCTGCAAGAGGAACGGGACAGGGCACAGCAGCAGGTGGACAGTGGACAGGCCGAGGTGTCCAGGCTGCGTGTCCAACTGGATACCAAGAGCAAAGAAGTGGACGGGCTATGTGGACAGGTAGAGGAGCTACGGGTGACGGCAGAGCGGTCGGGCTACGAGCTACAGGCGACGGTAGCCCGCTACGAACAGGAGAAGCAGGCGATGGTAACCAGCTATCAGAGCCAAGTAGAGAGCCTGTCGTGTGAGCTACAAGCAGCCAAGGACCGCCTGGCGCTAGTCACTAGCAAGGCAAGCACGAAGGCCACGCCATCTCGCATAGCTAGGCACGAGAAGGGCTACGAGCGACGGGCTACGGATAGCCCAGGGCAGGGCTACGTGGCCGTAGACGATGGAGCGACGGTCGCGGTCAGCAATGGCTACGGCAAGACGCTGGTAGCTACGGGTAGCCATCGGGACCGTATCAAACGGGCGATGGTACAAGCGATGACTACAGGGCAAGCGATGACCTACCAGGACATTGCCCAGGCGGCAGGGGTGGGCTACAGTACGGTCAAGAAATACGCCTCGGCCATTCGGCAGGAACTTGAGCAGAGTACTCGCTAGCACCCAACCTCTAGAGAAAGGCAGGTGAAACAGATGCAACTAGTTGAACAGTATATAATCAGCAAAAGTGACCCGCGCTACAACGTGATTGATGAAGCGGCGTTTCAGTCGAAGAACCTGTACAATGCTGGTAACTATGAGATACGCCAATCCTACATTTTTACTGGAACGTACCTCACCTACAACGAGATGGACAGGCGTATGCAGTCCCATGAAGCCTACAAAGCCTTGCCAGCAAAGGTGAGTCAGCAAGTCTTGATGCAACTACATCACGATTGGGACGCCTTCTTCAAAGCGCGTGTAGCCTACAAGCAAGACCCCTCCAAGTTTCAGGCACGTCCCAAGATCCCAGGGTACAAGCACAAAACGGATGGCCGCAACCTCCTGGTCTACACCATCCAAGCGCTGAGTCGAGGGAAGAAGGGTTTGAAGCGTGGCATGATTAAGCCTTCGATGCTCGACATTTCGGTACAGACGAAGCAGAAGGACATCCATCAAGTGCGCATCGTCCCGCGCAAAGGCTTTTACGTCGTGGAGGCGGTGTACGAACAAGAGGAGAAGCAAGCGGCGGTCAATCCTGCCTATTACGCTGGCATAGACATTGGGATGAATAATCTGGTTGCGCTAACTTCAAACAAACCAGGGTTTCGCCCTGCATTAGTTAACGGGCGTCCAGTCAAAAGCATCAACCAATTCTACAATAAGCGCAAGGCAGAACTACAGAGCAAGCTGAGACGTAAAGGCACAACGAAGCGCATGGAGCGCCTGACCAACACGCGGAACAGGCGCATTGACCACTACCTGCACACTGCGAGCAAGCGGATGATTGATCTATTGGTGAAAGAGGGAATTGGTACGTTGTGCATAGGGAAGAATGATGCCTGGAAGCAGGAAGTCACTATGGGCAAGAGGAACAATCAGCAATTTGTGCAAATCCCTCATGCGCGTTTCATCGCCATGCTCACCTACAAAGCGGAACTGGTAGGAATTACCGTGAAGGTGACGGAAGAGTCCTACACGTCCAAAGCGTCGTTGTTAGACCTGGACCCGTTACCAGAGCGTAAGAGCGCTAACGAGAAGCACACGTTTAGCGGTAAGCGGGTGAAGCGTGGACTCTACCGTGCTCAAGATGGACGAGAGATCAACGCCGATATTAACGGGTCAGGCAACATGATTAGAAAAGTAGCCCCTGATGCTTTCTCGAAAGTGGAGGGGGTAGAGGATGGGAAGGCGGTGCTGGCATCGCTGGTAGTCCATCCCGTGAGGTTCGTCGTTGCCCCCTCACGAAGCCAGAAGGCGAGCAATGGTGGAAACAAGCGGTCAACAGAACGCTCTATTTCGCTATGAAACGCTCTGTTTTTTGGAACTATACCATACTTACGAGGAAGGCGTCAGAATGGAGAACAAGGGTACCCATGTTTTGCTGAAGCGCCGCGATGCGGTAAAATATCTGGGTACCATAGTCGCCAACGAAAAGGCCGATTAAGAGATGATAGATGCATAACATGGAACTACGTATGGAGCTTGCCTCCTACGCAAGAAAAGAGTTGGAATAGGACCACCGTCGCAGAGAACATTTTGAAAGGCAGACTCACACCATGCAAAGCTCCAACCAGCTTGCCACTGAACAAATTCCTTTCACTAGAGGGGTTCCAGCGCTTGAAGCCCTTCCCAACGAACTAATTAGCGCATGTTTGCAAGCCGTCCTACAGGGACCCGATAGAAAATCAATTCTCCAATACGGCCATAACAGCGGTTACCTCCCTTTACGGCGTATGCTAGGCGAACAATACCATGTCTCAGCCGAGCAGGTGCTGGTTGGCAATGGCTCACTGCACTTGCAGGACTTGCTCGCGGCAATGATCGTCAAACCAGGCGATGTCGTGTTCGTCGAGCAACCCAGCTATGATCGAGCTATCAAAACATTTCGTAGGCGTGGAGCAAAGGTTATCGGTATTCCACTAGAAGCAGACGGCGTGAATGTAGCAGCGTTGGAGCAGGCACTAGCCTATCATGCACCTACCTTCATGTACGTGGTTCCCGATTTCCAGAATCCCGCCGGTGTTACCACTTCTGCTGAGAAGAGGCAGAAGCTGGTGGAACTGGCCGAACGTCATAATTTCTGGTTGGTAGAGGACATACCCTATCATTTTCTGCGTTATACCGGAGAGTCTGCGCCACTGCTACGCGACGTGAATGTCGAACGCGTTATTACTCTCAGCTCATATAGCAAATTAATCAGTCCGGCCTTGCGAGTTGGTTACCTTGTCGGCCCACTTGACCTAGTGAAAAATTTGAGCAAGTTAGCCGAAGATACCGTTCTCACGCCAGTGTTGCCTACACAAGCCGCTGTGGTTGAATTTCACAAGTGTGGCTACTACGCATCCAACTTGGAGAGCCTGAAGCAGCTCTATGCTCCACGTCTACACTCACTGGCTACAGCACTCAAGACACACTTGCCTGATGTCCCGTTTGCAGAACCAGAAGGTGGCTTCTTCATTAGCATTACCCTTCCAGAGGAAATGAATTATACGAACTTGCTGCAACGTGCTCAGCAGCATGGCCTTGTCCTTACAAATGGGCGGGACTTCTTCGCCGATCCATTGGATGCGCGTGAAGACAGCAAGCATCTGGGAGAGCGCTTTGTGCGCTTGCCCTTTTGCGCTCTGACTCCGCTACAGATAGAAGAGGGTGTTAGACGCTTGGCGTTGCTGGTACAGAATTAGCTCTCATCAGAATCAAAACAACATCTCTGTTTTCAGCTAGGTAAAGGGAAAAGGCCGCATGTCATGCTCTCCTATCCATTATGGCTAATAGCTGCATAGCTTGCCTTATTGACAGACGCACCGATGTCATGGCATACTTGAGTATAAGCTTTGTTGCCCTCCTCTCTGTTATCCCAATAGAACAATAGAGGATTGAGAACTGAAAAATCATCCGGAGCTGAAAATCCTTTTTTCAGCAGTAAATCGGGAGGAAACAATGCTTGAGAGTATTGCTGTGGTCTCCGAGTGGCAAAAAGAGCGAGACGCCATTCTTGACCTATTTCTCCAGGGAAAAATAAACCTTGGGGGACTGTTACGGACCATGCGAGAAGCCAAGAGATGGACACTGGAACAACAGGGGAAACTCTATGGGTATTACTTGCGAGTCAAACCGATGAGTCCACGAACGATAGAGCGCATGGAACGGACCAACGAAATCCCCAAAAGCCCAAGGCGGCGCTATATCTTAGCCACCTTGCTTGATATTCCTGTGGCCTACTTTGGCCTGATGACACTTGAAAGTTTTGCCCAATCACGCCAGGCAAGCCAGACAGGAGCGACAGCTTCAGTCTGGATGTCCACACAGGGCAATGTCGATCTCGTGGAGTGTCGCAGAGCGCTGAAGTTCTATTGGCAGCAGCAGCAGGCCATCAGCGCGTATGCTTTCCGCAGCGAAATCGTCAATTGGATGAACTATCTACACAGCAACGTGCTCTACGTGGATGGAAAACAACAACAAGAGATGATGCGCCTGCTCTGTTATTATCAACAACTGCTGGCTCGGATTGCCTCAGATTGTGGAGCGTTTCGCACGGCGATGGAGCACATGAACAAGGCGTACAAATTGGCGAAGCTGCTCAGGCAAAAAGAATTACAGGCCATTGTGCTACGCCGCCGCGCCTACCTCTCTTTTGAGAACTGGGCTTTTGCGGCTCCCATCCCTGATTTTGACACAGCCCTCTCGCTGCAAGCTGCATTGTCCTCAGCTCTCAAAGGAGCTATCTTGCTTAGCGTCGGTCATGGACACGCCCACACAGCACAATCGAGCCAGGAGGTGACCCAGGCACGTAATTGGACAGGCCAAGCAGAGCAAGTGATAGAAGCAGGCGAGGTGGAAGAAGAGGAGTATTTTCTGAAGTTTGATGCCGTCAGGTATCATCTGCACTATGCAGCGGCTCTTATGGGGTCACCCCTCAAACAATTACGCCAACCTGATAGCCGCTTGGAGCATCTGCGCTGGGTGCGCAAACACACTTCTGCCGAGCGAGAATGCCTCGATATCAATGGGGAACTGCTCAAAGCGCAAGCATGGTTGGACGAAGGCTACTATCCTGATGCAACCAAGCTCGCTAGAAAGATACTTCTGGTCATCAAGGAGCACAAACTAGTAGTAGGATTTATGCGTATCGAAGCCCTATATCAGAGCCTCAAAGATACCAATTATGGCAGGAGCGTTGAAGTGGCGCAGCTCGGAATGGACCTCATGATAGCACGCTACCCTGAGATCTTCACGTAATTTCATAGAACAATTCAATTTCCTATTGAAAGGAGTAGAGCATCTTGATCGCTCAACTTCAACAAGATGACGAGTCCGTCTACCCACATGGTATCCCCATGACGCAAGAAGCATTTGAAAGCTTGATTGCCGTTGAAAGCCCCTATCGCTATGAACTGATCAATGGCTTGGTCTACGATATGACTGGCTCAAGCCCAGAACACAGTGCGATTGCTTCCAACATTGAGGGCATTTTTCGTGAGCACCTGGGTAACCGTGGCCCATGCCGCGCCCATCGAGAACAGTATGTCAGAATTCCAGGTAAACCGCCCGTCGTCCCAGATGTGGTTGTCACCTGTGATCGGGCAGATTGGGACAAGAACAAGCGACTCAAGCCTTTTAAAATTCAATCACCGCTTATTGTTGTTGAAGTCCTCTCACCGAGCACCGAAAAATACGATAGAGCAGAGAAATTCGACCGTTATCAGCGTTGTCCGACGCTTGAGGTCTACATCCTAGTTAGCCAAGACGAGCAGCATATCGAGGCGTACCGGCGTACGACAGACTGGAAGCAAGAATGCTTCTCAGCGGGTCAGAGCATCAAACTTGAGCAACTCAATCTGAAACTCCCGCTTGCATCAATCTACGAGGGTGTGCTTTAGGTACATCAAGAGCTATCTCTTACAGATGATCTGCTCGTTCACTTAGCAACTACGGCGTTACGCCCAGGTCTTTGCGAATAAACAGTCCCATATCGTACGTTCCGTCGGTACTGCCAATCGCTCTACGCTGCCACCACCACTGCCAGATGTGCTGTGCAGCCAGGCCTAGATCAAAGGTGGCATGGGGGGGTGGATTATCTCCATAGCTGAGCCAGAGCAGGGGACCGACACCTGGCCACGTCTGCTGTCCATCGCATGTGTTTTGCGTACTCGGTACACAAATAGGTGGCTTGTAGCCCTCGTCCCACCATGTGCGCATATGATACTGGTGGAACGCATAAGTTGCCGGAGTTTTGCGCATCGGGGTTGCGTACTGAGCTTCAGCCTGGTAAAGATTGTCCTGACCAGTGATAATCACCGCAACGTTTTTCGCTGTGGATGGGCAACCGGTAGGATAATCAAAACAGACGTATGTATAGTCACGCAAATACCAGGCGAAAGGCCAGGTAGCATCGTTCATCAGCCCAATAGGCATGAGATGCTTTCCTCCGTATACCTTCTGGTCGATCTCATCCACCTTGGCCATGACGGTGTCCACATCCGTCGTCGTTTGCACGTACACCATCATTTCGTGGGGGCCATCAGCGGCATGGACATACGAGACTTCGTACATATTATGTACTGTCGGCAGCAGGAGCAGGATCGCCAGTACAAAGCCAACAGCAGCCGAACCTCCAGATAACACGCCTACTCGGCGTCGTGTTGTAGAGGGTAACAGCGCTGCAGCACTGGCATTATCATTCACTACCTTAGAGCGGGCGAACCAATCTTTTACCACATTGATAAGCAACACGACGACAGGTTCAAGTCCAACGGCAGCCAGCAGCAGCATAGGCAAGGTCATGTGTATCATCAGCCAAGGCATCTTTTCTGCTGCCCACGAATAGATGGCGACGTTGCCAATAAACCAGTAGACGAGGAAGAGACGGAAGCGTGTGGGTCTGACGATGCTGTGAATGATACCAACGATGCCGAATACCACGCCGACCTGCTCATACAAGGGGATCAGTAGCAGGTAGTAGTACCAGGGCTGCCCGCCGCGCGCCACCTGTTGTTGCTGCAGCCAGTAGTAAATGCCCTGCCAAATACCATCACCGATACCACCACGAATATTGGTAAAGACAACCGTAAATAGCAGCAGAAATATGGTCCAACCACAAAGGAGGGCGAAGAACCAGTACGCCCAAGGCATCGTAAAGATAGTATCGAGTAATGGTTGCTTGTGCGGATCAATATATTTAGCAACGCCATGTCGACCCGCTGGTGGCATCTTGCCAAGCATTTCGCGTGCCAAGATGCTCAAGACATACACACCAAGGATAATACCAACCCACGGCACGATAGCTACTGTATATCCTTTGAGATTCTGCACGTAGTTATCGGCTAGCGCTGTATTCTTGGGATCGGCTATGTAGATTGACAGATTCCTCATCCAGCCAAATACTACTTTAGCGATTAGCGCTAGTATGAGAAAGTAAGCCAGCACGAGCAGCGGTGCGCCTGTCCGTGGCAGCAGCCTTGCAAAAGAGGTATCTGAGTACGCACTCGAACGGACGAACCATTTTACACCGATCTCCCATACCAACAAAGCACCCAAGAAACTCCCGAAGACAGCGATACTGAGGAACGTCGCCTCCTTGGTGGCATAGGAGAGCGAGAAGGCAGCCGCCGCCATGATGATCCAACGCGCCTTGCGGTCACGCACATAACGAGCAACAGCTACGATCATGAGCAGCGTGAAGCAGGCCATATAGATATCCTCGCGTGCAAAGCGCGAAAAGTAGACCATACTGGGTGAGACAGCGAGCAGCAAAGAGGCGAGCCAAGCGCCAACTTTGCCAAGGTAGTCGCGCAGGAAGAACGGAAGGCCCACGATCACCGTACCGAGCGTAGCAGCAACGATACGTACAGTAAATGTATTCACGCCATTGTCATAAACACCCAGCCACTGACTGATTTGGTAGACAAGCGCAATGGCATGGAACTGGAACGGCCCGTGAAGCAAAGGGTCGTAGTGGTAACACACCGCCCCTGGATTAAAACAGCCAGCCCAGTTCTCTAAATTGTGCATGAGCTGCAGCGAAAAATAGGCGTGAAGGCTCTCATCGTGATGTAAGGGTTTATCACCGAGTCCCCAGAAACGCAACACGGTCCCCAGCAGAAATACAATCCCGAAAGGTAGCCAATTTAGCACTTGTTCTCGCGTTGGACGCGAGAAGCCAAATCGCTGTGGCTCTACCACCACTTCGTCCTCATATGGCACAAAGTCAACCGCGAAAGGCTCTTTCTCATCTACTTCTTCTCCAGCTATTTCAGTACTATTTGTTCTTCCCTCAGCAGATGTTGAACTTATATCTCCACGCGTTTCGTAACCCTTCAAAGAATGTCTCCTTGCTCAGGCCTCAGCCGACCGAATAAATAGTTACACCATTAGCATTATAAACAATATGCATAAAGGTGTTAAAACGATGCAAGTTCGCTGCAGGATACGTTTGATACTCTAGTGGTCCAATGTAGAGATAGTGAGCCTGGTAATGTGCCATCACAGATAAAACCACTGTGGGGTTAGCGTTGGTGTAGATCGTATCGATATCATTTTTGCGCCGTCCGAACTCATCGGCATGTGTACCAATGTTGAGCCAGTTGACACGCCATTGATATTCATGGCCAAGCCAGTTCATCGGTGAAGGTAAGCCAGTGAATACTGAGATACGACCATAATCGCTATAGTCGGGTCCATTTGCCTCTACGATAACGGGATCACCGCCCACGTGAGCGTTTAGCCAGCGAATAGCTTGATAGTCGCCCGCACTGCTGGGAGTGGACTGCAGATATGTCATGCCATCAAGACTGTTCGTGCGCTGCCACTCATAACGATGTGTCTGCACGTCCAAACGCTCGTAGCGTGTATAAGGTGCTACAAGTGGATATACCATACCAGCTAGCAACAATATGAGCAAACCAGCACCCCATACCCCTTCTACACCTCGTTGCAGCAGACGTTGTTTCGTAGTTGCTGTTCTTAGAGGCTGGAAGCTTTCTATGATGAAGTAGAGACCCGCACCCGAGCTAATAGAGAGCAACGCCCACGCCTGAAAGTAGAACTTGAAAATGGTATTCATGCGTGGATAGTTGTCTGCAAATACATCTTTCAGAAAGAATACTTCACAGCCTGCCACAAGAGCAAAGGCGACAGCGCCCAGCAAAAGCGTAAATGCGTGTGAGCGGTCCCCAATTGTGTAAAACAACACTGCTACAGCTAGTACCGCAATGCCGCAAGCCACAAGCAGTGTTGCGCTATTGGGTACAAACAGCAGGACAGCAAGCCACAACACAGCAAAGAACAGTATACTTAACAGAACTACACGCGTAGGCCATTGAGCAGGTTGTGTACTAGCCGCTACCTTTGACAGCGCAAATAAAGGGCGCTTCGATACACTTGCCAGCAACAACGAGATAAAAACGAAGGCAAAGAGTCCATAGATGAGTATCTCGTTGGGCAGCGGCGAACGATCAGCCGCCCCCACTATACCCAGCCCCTGCGATGGCGAGACGAAGTTGAGATAGAAAGGTATATATAGGAAAAACGACAGAGCTATTAAACTTGCCCCCGCTAGGAAGATATCCAGCGCCAACTCTAGACAGAGGTGTGAACCGTATGCCAGCCATTGTTGCAAAGCAATGCACACGAGTGCGATACCCGCATAGGTTGGGAAATCCCAACCGTTCATGGTAAAGAGACTGCCAAGCACCAGCGCAGTAGTTCCCAGCGTCAAAACAAGACGCCAGCCACGCCCATAGACGAAGAACCCCTTCCCTTCCGGCTCTAGAAATAAGTTGAATGCCAGCCCTATAGCAAGAATGGTAAATGCTAAGGCCAGTACATGAGCATGAAAACACGAGAGCAGAAAGCTGAACGCCGGAAACTCATTGATTGTTTTGTCGATCACCCGCGAAGGCGCAAACCAATCGTACTGTGCTATGTCGCCATGAACTCTCCACCATTGTTGAGTTGCTGCTAGGTTGCCCAGTATAAGTGCCATCACAAAGGTAACCAGGCCATATGGTACAACAGGTACCAACGATGGGTGAACCTTGTCGGGTCTCTCAACATGAGTCTGTGTCCTGACACAGGAGCGCAAGTAACGTGCCCAGGCCAGTATATTGCACGTCACCCCGAAAAGATTCACAGCCGTCAAGCCAAAAAACAGGCATATACCCGTGTTAAAAGCGATAGAGGGAGACTGTCCTAGCAGCTTCGCTAATGTGGCTATAGTGAAATGTGCATAGTAATAATAGTTAATCGCATAGCCGGAGAACCACATATCATTTGGAGGAAAGTGCTGGCTACGCATAATTGCCGCAAGAAAACCCTCATCCATGAACATTTCGAATGAGCGAATATCTGGCAGGTACGAACGCAGGTACCCGAGCAAAAAGACCATGCCTAGAAATACTGTCTCTGTAATAACGATATAAGGCATATTGACGCGCATAACCTTTACAATGGTGCGCCAGGTACGTATGAAGCCGACAAGGTTGAGCGCAAGTACCAGCAAAGCCACGCTCAGGATGAATACGCGACTGAACAGCAAGAAGTGTAGATACATCAGGGGAAGCCACACACAAAAAGCAAGTAAGGCCACGCCAACAGCTTTGCTGAGTGCATACCCTCTATCTGCTAAATTATGCAATACTGTTACCGTGAGCGGTAAGCACAGTAAGCTCAGTACTTCGACCAAGGCCCACATCTGCAATAATTCAAACATAGCCTCTCTCTGAGGAGATAAATATCACTGACAAGCACGTTTAAGATACAACATTTTTACAAGCATACGATTCTTCATAGTACTACAAACGTATTGCTAGCTCTTGTAGTTCCTTTTTGTGGTACTCGTAGGCAAAATATCTTCACTGCACTCCCTGCAACAACTTGCGCAGCAACTGCTCCGATGTATAAGGATAGGGATCTTCGCGTACGAAAATGCGTACTGTGGGGCGATCGAAGACAGAATAGCTCTCGTCGGCACCGCTATCGTCCAACATGATACCAAACAGATGAGGATGATTCTCAAAGTGTGCCGCCAAGTGAAAGCCGAGTTGCCCGCCGAAGAGCAACTGATAGTAGCGTATCGTCAAAGGATAGCGTAATGGCAAGCGTGGAATAGACTTATCAAGGCGATCTGATGCCATCGTAATGGCATTTAGCGTGGGCAAAAGAGTGGCAAGTTGACGTGCCTTGGCAAGGGTATCGTCCCCGTACAAATCCAGACCTGTTGCAGGTTGCCTATTAGCATCAAAATAGGTTGCTTGCATAAATTCACTAGGGTCATGACCATCAACAGCCACAGGAAGCGGGTCGTCCCATTGCTCGTAGGTCAACACACTTCCACGCGCAAGATGACTGTACATCCAGCGCGATGCTTGAACACGTGTATTTGGTGTACTATAGACATTCAGCAAGGCTAAGCCCTGAAAGATCGTGCCCGCAAGCACAAGTGCAATGATCCATGATGCAGGGTTTTTTACAAATATCGTAGGGGCGACCCTTGCGGTCGCCCTGGTGGCTCCGTCCCAGCAATAGTGTGCAAAAGCAACCAACCCCGAGGCTGCCATCAGCGTCAAAAAGGGATAGACTGGCAGCATGTAGCGCATAAACTTGACATAGAAACTACCCGTTATCGCTCCATACACGACGACCCAGCAGAGAAGCACTGCCCATAGACCAGCTTCGCGCCGCCAAGCCCGCCAGAGCAACCACACCAAGCCGACACACGCGGCAAGCGCTAAGAATACTCCCAAGCCCCACAGCAGCATATTCTGCGCCTCGTACAGATATGGAATTGTGCCAGCAAATTGGCGCACATAGGGCAAGTCTAACATGCCGCGTGCCAAGTTCCCCTGCTCAGAGACCTGTTGCACAAAGTTGGGCAGATCCAGCAGTGCATACGGTTCAGCCACAAGAAACACAAAAATTGTCGCCGCCGCCGCAAGCACTAGAGAGCCAAATGCAGAAAAGAAATCACGTCGATACCAGCGTAGGAGAGCAGCAACAAGTAGAGGCACGGCAAGCGGTGCTGCACTAAACTTTGTAGCAAGACCAAGTCCATAGCCCAGACCTATAACCAGAGCAAAGCGTAGAGGACGATTCGTATTGACCAGCGCGACGCAACCAAGCACGGTCAAAGTGACGAAAAACAGCAGCATAGTATCAACGGCGTAGAAGTGTGACAACTGCAATTGAAACGGGATGAAGGCAACAAGAGCCGCTGCGAGCAATGCTACGTACCAGCAGAAGCGGTCTCCTGCCGCATCGTCACGCATAAGCAACAGCCCTAACCAGCCCGTAAGCAAAACTGTGCCGCTATCAAAAATGGCAGAGAGGACACGACCGACAAGGGTAAGATGGGCAAAAGTCCCTAACGTAGGCGAAATATGTACCAGCACGCTACCTAACCAAGCTAGTAAATACAGTGGAAAAGAGCCGTAGGCAAAGAAGTGCGGGTTCAGCGGCGAGCTGATAGGATCGAGGAATTGTGCGAAGCTCTTAGGCCAGGAAAGCGCTGTTACATGAAAGAGAATCTGCCTCTCATCGGGGTGAAAACTGTTCCCCTGATCCCAATCGAGGCCATAGATACGCAACAGAAAACCTAGCAATGCTATGCCCCACAGAGCCAATGGTTGCCAACGAACGATGAGTTTCACAGATGCTTTTTTCTCCGTTGCTCCTTTACTAAACTATGAAAAGGATACACGTACTGCGTAAGAGATGCAAGGGATAAAAGCATATGGCTAGTATCATTGATGTGGGAGAAAAACACAGCAGAAAATCACAACCATAACCAAATCTTTACCTGTTTTCCGCAAAAAACATCCTCTTTACAGTTATATTACTTACCTATCACCTTACTGCTTATACACGTAATGAGCAGGGCAAAGAACCAACTGCAGGCATAATACAACAAAAAGAGACCGAAAAGTATATATATACTTTTACTACGCCTAGCAATAGAGTGGATACTTTTAGCAATGCACCAAACAGAACAGCAGAAAAATGATCATGCTCTTGAGCGAGAGAGCATGAAATTACATCAAACGATGGGGCTGAGAGAAATAGTTGCCTTGGGTGTCGGAGGTACTATTGGGGGGGCAATTTTTATTTTGGTGGGCACAGTGATTCATCAGGCAGGATCACTTGGCTCCCTCCTCTCTTTTGTCCTGGCCTTTCTTGCAGCAGTAATCATCGCGTTGCCCTATGCAGAGCTTTCGTGCCGCTACCCTTTTGCAGGAGGTGGTTATGCCTTTGTGCAAGCAGCGTTGGGACGACACTGGGGCTTTTTGATGGGATGGGTGTATACAGGTTCCTGGCTTTTTATCGGTAGCTACATCATCCTTGGATTTGGTGGATACTTTCATGTCTTATTTGGCACCCAGCCAATTGTTGGCGCGGTCTTACTCATTATAGGCATTACCCTCATCAATCTGACAGGGGGACATCTCTTCGGTCGTGTGCAAAATGTCATTGTACTGCTAGCCGTGGGTACATTGGTGATTTATAGTATTGTCAGTCTCTACGGCGTTGCAATCGGTTTGCACGGTGCTGGTATCTCACGCTTTTCTCCCTTTTTTCCAAATGGGTTCAGCGGCGTCTTAGAAGCTGCACCGCTTGTGTTTCTGGCCCTGTCAGGTTTTGACATGGTGGCAGCGGCGGGTGAGGAGGTTGAGAAACCGCAACGAACCCTTCCTCTGGCAATCCTTCTTACACTGGCAATCGTACTTCTCCTCTATCTGCTTGTCACTGCTGCAACTGCAGGGGTGCTCTCACCCCCTGAACTGGTCTCAGGAACATCCTCACCTCTTGCTGACGCCGCCGGGCAACTTTTTGGTCGAACAGGGCAACAGCTCATCGCAGGTGCAGCAATGCTCACAACTGCTGCAACAGGAAACGCTGTTCTACTAGCCACTTCAAGGATTACCTTTGCAATGGGACGTGATAGATTACTCCCTCGTGTCTTTGCCCATGTGCATCCTTCGACCAAAATCCCCTGGGTGGCGATTCCGACGAGCGGAGTAATGCTTGCATTGCTTGCACTCACAGGCACTGTACTTGCAGACGCTATTCCTTTGCTGGCAAGCGTCGGAAGCTTCCTGTATGTTCTGCAATTTGTCTTTCCTTTGGCAGCCCTCGTAGTACTGCGTCGCCGCTCAAGCATGACCCCATCATTTCGCACTCCTGCTCCCTACCTTGTTCTCCCGCTGGCGTTTGGAGTATGCCTGCTCTTGTTATATGAAAGTCGCCATGCAGCCATAGGCATTGGTCTGGGTTGGTTGACGGCTGGTCTGCTGGCCTATCTAGTTGCACAAAGCCTCATGCTCTATGTACGCAGAAAGCGTTATATGGAAAAAGGTTATATAGCAACGATGGAAGAAATTGTAGCGCTCAAAGACCAAATCAGCCGCATGCTCAATGAACCACAAGCTGCCTTTGAGCAGCTTCTAGCCACGCGGGAACGTATTGCAGAACTCAAGCGGCTACGAGCTATGCAGGCACGTATTGAGGAGCTAGAACAGCATCGTACAGCTCAAGGGCGCATCCAAGAACTCAAGGACTTACGAACCACACAAGCAGGAATTGAGGAACTTGAATTGTTGCAAGCAATGCAAGCAAGAATTGAGGATATTAAACTGCTGCGAGCCACGCAAGCACGCACTGAGGAATCCAATTTCCTACGAACCATTCAGGTACAACCGAGATGGCAAGGCCGTAGCTCAGTGTTTGAAACTGATCTCCATCGGGGATTAGGAGAATTGGATGTACCACAAGAAGCTACTGCCTCTATCAAGACCGATGAGCCTGATCCGGACATCACGATCAAACGCAAGGTCATCAATTAGGCGGATATACTGTCCTTGTGTTCTCTTACTCAGAAGCAAAAAGGCGTTGCTGAGAGGATTTGAACCTCCGGCCTTCTCCTCCGCAGGGAGACGCTCTATCCACTGAGCTACAGCAACGTGATTGACTAGGAGTATATCAAATAGTTCACTCGCCTGTCAAGTGGATTTGAGCTAAGAGTGTTATGTGGTGGTGCGTGACACGCAGCATCACATAACACTCTTATCTATACCATGCCCAATTCCCATTTTGCATCTTCAGTCATGCGCTCAGGTGACCAGGGCGGATCGAAAGTCAAGTCAACCTTGCAACTTTTCACATTCTCAACCTCGCTGACACGCATCTCCACCTCGGAGACCAAATCGCCAGCCACAGGGCAGCCCATCGCCGTCAAGGTCATCGTGATATGAACGCTGTCCACTTCCTCATCGATATCGACATCATAGACCAAGCCCAAGTCAACGATATTAACGGGAATTTCGGGGTCATAACATTCGCGAAGTGCATCCATCACTTCTTCTCGATTAATCTGTGCCATTATGCTCCTCTGCCTAACGCGCTATTCTTAACCTGCTTACTCTTCTCCAAAATATAGCCTATGCTAACCCCTCTTGTCAAAAGGGAGCATGGGAGACTGCAAGTTGCGCAAACTTTCAGCCTTTGCAGTCTACTCAAGGGCTACCGCTTGTCATAACCCTGGTAGACTCTTTCA
>Ga0213874_10000054_pt1 | contig 16193 bp, 14 predicted proteins | sample BarmaccomBMRX_R7_FD_160098 | JGI IMG/M metagenome (GOLD analysis project Ga0213874, IMG submission 160098) | Root-associated microbial communities from Barbacenia macrantha in rupestrian grasslands, the National Park of Serra do Cipo, Brazil - RX_R7 | ecosystem: Host-associated > Plants > Roots...
CACGTGCCGGGGCCACAGGCCATGTGCAGCACGTGCGCCTCAGCAGGCAGGTCCAGTCCTGGGGGCAAGGGACCTTGCAGGGCCTCGTTGAGGACACGCTCGCGCTCCAGGAGGCGACTGACCTCCTGCGTGCTTTCCCAGTCATACGGTTGCCATGTCGTGTTCGTTGCTGGATGTTCGTCATTGTTAGATGGTTGGTTATATGTACTCATGAGTGCTTCTCCTTGCTAATGATCAAATCAACTCTCTTCTTCTATAGGACCATCCAAACTATACACGACTATTAAAATTGAGCAAATATGGCTTGAGCATTGCGATGGTTTAACCATTGGTATATCTTGCGCAAGATAGCCTTGCTCACATATACTAACCTTAACAATTGATACAGACTCATGATGTGAAAGGACAAATAAGAAGCATGTGTGCAGCTGAACTATCATGGACACTCCAAGGATTTCCTGCATTTGATACTGATCCAGACGGCTTTCCTTGTCCTGGGCAAGTCATCCGCTATTTCCGCCAGGCGAAGCTCAAAGAAGATGGAAAACCTTGGACTCAGCGCGATTTAGCACAGATATTGGGCAAGCAAGAGTTGGCAGCAAGAGAAATGGAGCTTCGAGATACTGGCTTGAATGATATCTCTCGTCGGCGATTCCTTGCTAAATCGTTTGATATTCCGCCGATACTCTTAGGATTGGCATTGGTGCCAGAGGGACAAAACACGAAAGCTGCTCCGACATGGTGGGTGCAGCAAGGATTTCCTGCATTTGACGCTGGTTCAGACGGGTTTCCTCGTCCTGGACAAGTCATCCGACATTTCCGTCAGGCAACACTTAAGGCAGATGGAAAGCCTTGGACTCAGCGTGACTTGGCACAGGTCTTGGGCAAACAAGAACTAGCTGTTAGAGATATGGAATTAAAGGACACCGCTTTGAATGATATTGCACGTAGAAGATTTCTTGCTCATCTTTTCGATATTCCTCCTATCCTTCTGGGGTTAGCAACAATCTCACAGCAATATAGCGTCAATACGCAAGCTAACTCTGTGTATGCCCCAAAGGTGCTTTCAATCTCGGAGCATATCGATCTTGAAGAGGTAAGGCACAAACTTACTGGGTTTTGGACAAAGAATACTTGTGCTCCTCATGATGTGCTTATTACGATTGATACCTCTTTAAAGAGATTATATGAACGATATCCTACGACCACATCAGACGAACGTTTAGAAGTTGTTACACCTCTGTGCGAACTGCACATTCATGCGGCTAATATATTACGAGATAGAGGTAAGTTCAGCAAATCTCTTGAGCATTTGAATAAAACAAAAGACCTAAATACGCTTCTTCTTCAAGAAGAGGAACTGCAGGCTGATGTGCTCTATAGAAGGGGAGGAGTCTATCTGGAAAAAGGGGAGGTATCTCTAGCCTTGGATGATTATCATGAGGCAGAACAGGTGCTTACACATGTCTCTGCTCCTCTACAGGCTGCTGTTCTTTTGGAAACAGCTCTCTCCGAGGCGAAGGTAGCTACCTCGCCACAGCAACGTACTGCAGCTTTGAAGAAACTTGATCGGGCAGGTCATCTTATCAGAGTAAACCATACTGAAGCAGTTAGGGAAAAGTGGCCCTACCTCAAAGTTGATTTAGAACGCTATCACCTAGATCGAGCCGTCACCTTAATCGTTGTTGGGGTTCCCAAAGAGGCGCAACAAGAACTCAATCTTCTTTCTCCCTCTCATCTAGGAGGCAGGCGCGTGGTGTATCATCTGATTCTACAAGCTCAGACATATTTCTCCCTGAAAGAGTACGCACAGGCAGCGCTTCTGGCCGAAGAAGCATTGCCTCTCGTCCGTATGATGCGGTCTCGTGTGAACCTGGAGCGGATTAAGATGCTCTACCGACAGCTTCAACAGACACCTTTTCGGAATAACCCTGAAGTAGGGCGTCTTGGATATCTGCTCTTCCACACCTGAAAACAGAAATATGATACAATTGCGGTCTCAGTAGTGAGCTTCTGAGAGTGTTCAGCAGTTTCAATTGTATGTATTCACCTATCCATTAGGAAGGAGTTTCTCATGCACTTGCACATCTTCTCTGACACGGCTATCGACCTACACATGCATACGACGTACAGTGATGGACGTTGGACAGCAGAACAACTCCTTGATTATCTCGCACAAGAAGGGTTTGGCTTGATTGCAGTCACTGATCACGACAGGGTTGAGACCGTTGCTACCATCCAACACGTAGGTGCTCAAAAACACGTGCCAGTGCTGGCAGGAGTTGAGATCAGTGCCCAGTGGAGAGGCAAGATGGGGGATGTGCTGTGTTATGGCTTTGATCCTCAAGATGCAGTTCTGAGGGCGCTTGCAGATCGGGTCCAGCAAGGCCAGAAGGACAATGGGCAACAGGTCTATGAAGAACTCTTGCGCCGAGGCTATCACTTTCCGCGCCGCCAAGACGTGCTGAAGTCGTCAGGCGGAGAGGTGCGCGTAGCTGGCGATTGTGCCAATCTCCTGCTCAAACATGGGTATGTCAGTGATTGGCCGAGTGCGTTGAGCCTGATTCGTGACGCTGGCTATCAGGAGATCAAGGCCGATATGGCCGAAACGGTCGAGGTGGTCCATCGCAGTGGAGGAGTGGCACTGATCGCGCATCCCGGTCGTGGTCAACGTGAGCAGGAGGAGTTCACCTTTTATACTCCTGATCTGCTTGATCAGGTGCGTGCTGACATGCCACTCGACGGCATTGAGGTCTACTATCCCACCCATCCTCCAGAGTTGGTTGACACCTATCTGGCTTACACACAGCAGCACGATTTACTCATCGGTGCTGGCTCGGATTCGCATGGCCCTCCTGGTCGGATGCCGATGAAGTATCCTGCTGCGCTCTGCCGACGCTTACTTGAGCGTGTGGACATTCAGGTGCAATGAGTCAGAGCTTTCACAGTAAAATGGTTACGCACATCGGAAAGGCACGCACTACGTCAAAGACTTGGATGGATATCTGAGGCCATCGCCTCCTTTCAATGGGTAGCAGTAAGATATGCCGAGTATGCTCTTCTTAAAGAAGGAGGAAACATCTACATGAATATCCTTACTCTCGATCATGCATCGTTGCTCGTGCAGGATGTGAACAGGTCGCGCCAGTTCTATTGTCAAGTGCTTGGTATGGAAGAAGTTCCTTCTGGAGGCAATTGTTGGCTCAGGAAGGCCGGTGCTGAAATTCATCTGCTCAGGGAGTCTAAGCAAGGAGATGCATCCCCATCGAATGCGAGTAGATATCCGCAAGATGCCCTTACAAATGGGTACGTAACACATATCGCCTTTGAAGTTGACGATCTAGATGCAGCGCAACGACATCTCAAGAACCAGCACGTTCACATTGTGTGTGGTCCACGTCCTAGATGGAATGGTGGAGCGCAGTTGTATTTCTGCGACCCAGATGGGTACGTTATTGAATTGTTTGTTCGCAAGGCTGCTGTGTAGAGGTCTATGGCAGTGTTACCGTTGGCGGTTGTCTTTGCTGAATCATCGCCCCCTGATACAAGACAGCGAGTATCACCAAGCCGAGCACACCCAGTATCAGTGATGTTACCGGGATTGGAAGGCCGGGCGGGATGATAAAGTATATGGTAGATGGCAACCCATCCCAGAGACCGTGCAAGAAGGAAACGAAGAGGTAGGTTAGGATCACCAGTCCGGTCATGCGAAAGCGACGTGGCGTACTCTCGCGGAACACCACCGCACCGAGAATGCCGGTCCATACTCCATGCCCAAACGGCGCGAGGAGACCCCGAAGGACTGTCTCTAGCAGTGAGGCCTCGACATGGCCATGACTGAGGAGGAACACCGTAAAGGCATAGCCTGTGCTTTCCAGAGCGGCAAATCCCATGCCAACCGCTCCCCCCAACAATAGCCCATCCATCTGTGAGGTGTGAGGCATCTTTCGCGCCAGAAAGATCACCGCTGCAATCTTGCTTGCCTCCTCGATCAACCCAACAAGGAACGCACCACCTAGTGACAGACCATGAGTAGGATTGGTGGCGATGGGCAGCACGACGGATTCGAGTATCGCTGCTCCAAGCACCCCCAGGACTCCACCGATGCAGAAACTTGCCGCGACCGTGTCTAGCGAGAGCGAGCTAATATGTTGGTGATCGTACAAGAAGGCAACAAAGACGATTGGTACAAGAAAGTTTCCAATCAAGATGACCGTTGGGTACAGGTTGGGGTTGCCAGTCAGCGCTAGGACGATCGTTGTGGCGATAAAAAGGCCCAAACCAATCAACAGCGCACGTAACCATCTTCGACCACGACGCACGGGTGGGGTTGATTCCGTCCACACTTTGTGAGCCATGCTAGTCCTCCATTCCTATCAGGCTCTACGGGAGCAGCAATGCATATGTACCAACGCGTGCGCCACACGTGAAACGTAGAAGCGCAATATTGTATCAAGTTGCATAACTGACCTCTGCCTTACCTGCTTGCCTTTCCGGCGTTCTTTAATACTGATACAGGGTGTATACGAATCTGACAGGCTACGTGGACGCAACTGGCCGGACTTTGACGCTTCCCTAGCCTCGGCATTGGGTAGTGGAATGTCTTGGACGACGCGCTTTTAGAATACTGCTCGCACCAATCCACCATCGACCTGAATAGTCGTTCCAGTGATATAGCTTGCCTGCTCTGATGCTAAAAAGGCGACAAGTGCAGCTAATTCCTCTGGTTTGCCAATCCGTCCTAAAGGGATATCTTTTGCAAGCTCATTGAGTGCCTCTGCTTCACTCATCCCCTGCGCCATCTTTTCTTTGACCGTGTGTCCCTGGCGGATGCGATCAGTGAGAAAGCGTCCTGGACAGACGTTATTGACCGTAATGTTCTCTGGACCTAGCTCAACAGATAGCGTTTTTGCTAATCCAACCACTGCCATGCGTGTGGCGTTGGAGAGCAGGAGACCCTCTATTGGCTGTTTCACCGAGGTGCTCACAATGTTGATGATACGTCCACTGCCACGCGGACGCATATGTGGCAAAACGAGCCGAATGAGCCGTACAGCACTGAGAAAGTTCATTTCAAATGCTGCCTGCCATTGCTCATCACCGACAGTGGCAAATGTCCCTGAAGGCGGCCCTCCTGCATTGTTCACAAGGATATCAATGTGACCAAACTGCTGTGTTGTGGCTGCAACAATGGCTGCGAGGTCTGCTTCTTTCGTCACGTCGGTGGGCACAGCAAGCACGCGGCTCCCACTCTCACGTTGGATGTGCTGAGCTGCCATTTCTAATGCCTGCTTGTTACGCGCACCGATAGTGACAAAGGCTCCTTCTGCTGCCAACGCAGATGCACTAGCGCGTCCCAGTCCCTTACTTGCCGCTAAGACCAATGCTACTTTCTCTTTGAGTCCTAAGTCCATCTTGTCACTCTTTGTCTAGTAGCTGCTACTCTTGACCAATAACATTATAGTCTATCGTGCTGGCGTGTCGTTGGTTCGCATCTTCGCATATGCTGTTTGCAGGGGACTGCTCTACTGAGATTTATTCGCTACGCCCACTATCACCCTGCTCACATTGCGTAATTTGTGTACCTGCTGCTCCCCTTTGAAGCGTTCCAGGTGAATCTCTCCGCCGGTGCAGCGCAAGGCGTGTGTGTTGCCGTTCACGTATGTGACGATGAGGTCGTCGTAAGCTGAAAACGTGCCCTCTCTGCGCAGTTCAAGCTCACGAATAGATGCATAGGGAATACAGTGCGTGCAGCCATTCGTATCTTTATAGCAGAAATCTCTATCTGTGATGGTTCCGTTGATCCAGTCGTTGTCAGTTGTCAGGATGCGGTCCCACGTTGACAGCATGGACAGCGCCTGCTGTACCCAAAGGGTAGGGGTGCGTGCGAATGCTGGATTACTGTACTTTTCAAAGAATGCAGGGAGCTGAGAGATTTGTAGAATGCCAGCGTCAAATTGATGGATGGCACTCATATCCGTCTTCTCTAGGAAGACGAGCACGGGATAGACCGGCAGGGTTGCCAGACGCGGCTCGATACGGTAAAGGTGTGGCTTGAGATCCTCAATGTACCTTTTGGTCGTGAGAAAAGGATTGGGCTTCGTTATTTTGGTAATCTGGCCATTGGGTTCTCTCTTCTCCTGAATCATCTGCGAGTAGTCATACCCATCAAGCACCGTCTGTGTCACACGCCGCTTAAAGATGAACCAGCCTTTCTCAACATAGACGGTACGGTAGCGCACCGGATAGTAGACCTTTCCCTGGTAGTTCTTGGTCTCCACGCAGTACAAAGTGCCCCGCGTGTAGACAAGAAAATCCGTCTCTAAAAAGCGACCTGGTTTCCTCGGATGCGGAATAAGGGGATTACGGATGTAGCAGCCATTGCGCCCTTCATCGACATACTTGGCAATAATGCGCTCAACGTGATCTTCGCCGAGCATGCCTCCTCTATCTCTGTCGTCTAGCTCGACATTGGCCCTAGTTTCAAGGGCTCGGGCAAAACGGTTTACCATGGACATAGAGCAGTTGCTCCTCTCTGGCTGCAATGAACGTTAGCAGTGAAGGTATCATGAAGCATGAACACGTATTAATCATGGCGTAAGTATAGTATGAGGTTTTTTGTGGAGAGATACAATTTGAAACAAAGTGGTACTTTTTGGATGCTCACTTTCAGTATCTGCTGCCATTTTCGGCGGGCCATTGTTTGCATGCGGCGAAATCGGGCAGAGCTTGCTCGACACGTTGCCAGAAGGCGCTGTTGTGGCGCGGTTCGTGCAGGTGGGTGACGTGTCTTGGTTGAGTAGGCGCGCATGTAGTGCTCTAGCCAGCGAGATGAGGCGGGCAGCGGCGGCACCTCTGCGCTGGTAGGGTACAAGCCCTAGTTCGTCGATTCTGATGCCGATCTGCTTGCGCAAGCGCGTTTGCTCCTCTGGGTAGCGCCAGAAGTCAACGTCTTCGATCTCATGGCGGATGAGGTCCAATAATTCCCTTGTGATGCCTGCGAGTTCCTGTAATTCCGCGTCGTTGAGTGGCTCGCCTGTCATCCCCTGGCCACTCTTTGACCGATAACGCCGGTCATCCTTGCGGATCTCTTCCTCTAGAATACCGAGGAAAGGCCGTTCCGTAACAGGGTCTAGTCCGGTCTTGTCGATATCTCGTGGCTTGCGTGCTTTGTGGATAAATTTTTCCAGTTCGGCTGTAAGGGCTGCCCAGTTGTTCTGCTATGTGTCAGTAAAGGGGAGGGAAACTCAATCTAAATCGCTACGTCCTGCACAATCTCCCCAGCAGCCCGTGCGCCCTCTCTGGCTGCGCCTTCCATAAAGCCCTGGAACTCGACCGAGCAATGTTCGCCCGCAAAGTGAACTGGTCCCTGGCGCACGCCCTCGTAGCCACCGAAGTGGGTATACTGTCCAACACGCCAGCAGGCGTAACTGCCCAGAAGAAAAGGGTCACCGGTGGGATAGCTCAACGCCGCCTTACCGGTATAGTGGGCGCTGATGCCGGGGAAGACATACTCCAATTGCTGGAGGCAGTTCTGAGCATACTGCTGCAGGTTTGGAGAATCATCAGTCGTGGAATAGGCCGTCAGGGGCGCATATGCGGCTCCTCGGTGTCCGCTCGTATAATCGACAAACAACCCACTTGAGCCGGTTTGACCACGGGAAGCGTCCCAGAGCACCTGTATCTCCAGGTCTGTGATGACAAAGCCATTGTCCGGGTGAGGCCAAGGGCCATTCTCGTACCAGTAAGGCTGATCGAACTGTAAGAAGAGCTTGGAGATGGTGCCGTAGCCAAGCTCTTCAATGGCAATCTGTTTCAGCGCATCAAATCCGGCCCGTCGATAATCGACGTGGCGTAAGGCGCTGAACGGCAGAGCGAGAATCGCATAGTCGCACTGCACTTGCCGGGTGCCACTAGCAGTAGCAAACGTCAAGATGAGCGAAGCATCGCTCGTTCGTTCAAGCGCCACCAGTTGATGACTCAACTGGATGCACCCTTGCGGCAAACTGCGGGCAAGAGCCAGCGGCAGTTGCTGGTTGCCTCCCACAATCTTGCGGCTTGTTTGCATCGGCCCAGAGCCGGTCAAACCGCTCGTCAGGGCTGACGAGCCAAACAGGTACACCAGATTGAGAGCACTTTGCTCGCGACTATCCAGACCGTAGAGACCGGTACAGGCAGAATCCAACAGATGGCTCACTGGCACTGTGTGCCCGCCCTCGATGTACTGCTCAATCCAGTCATACACACTGAGATGATCGAGCCTCACCCCTTCTGGGGTAAAGTGCGCATAGGTCGTCGGGAAACCCGCTTCCTGGAACTGCTGTTGTAAAAGTGGTGCGAGGGTCTGCAAGTCCTCGGCCAGTTCTTCGGCAGGATAATAGCGATTGCGGAAATATAGCACGCTTCGTGCCTGGTCAGTTCGTCCGCCTCCCAAGTCAATGGTGCGCAGGCCGAAACGCTTGATCAACTGGTGAATGGTTTCATGGGCGGCGTCAATGAATTCCCCACACCACTCGCTGACCATCCCATCCGCCCAAGTCACGGCATCAGAGTGTATGCGACCGCCGATACGATTGGACGCTTCGTAGATGGTACACGAGAGACCGGCGTCCTGCAAGGTGAGGGCTGCGTTGAGTCCCGCAATTCCCGCTCCGACGATAGCGATTTGGGTCATGGTTCTTCTCCTCTTCAGGTCACAAGAGCTGGATGAACATCAGACACGAGAAGACGCTCTCACTGGTCCTGACGCTTGTTCTCCGGCTGGGAGAGTTCGGTGGTAATATAGGTCACGTTATCCCAGGCGTTGTGGATGCCGATGAACAGCAGCAGCACCGTTGCCGCGGCGATGACGAACAGTGCCAGTGCTGGATGGTCTGGCAGCAGAAGCGCCCCGACGACGAGGGCAGTGTAGGAGGCCAGCGGCAAGACGGTATGCCATAGCCAGTCCTCCAGTACCGGTTGATAAACCGTCTGACGGCGTGCCCGCCGGAGCACGATGATCACATAGCTCGCCCCCCCAAGCCCTGCGAGGCCCAGCGGCAGGGCAGCAGTCCAGAGCGCCTGCCAGGGCGCACTGAGAATCGCGGCCACCAGGAGCGCGGCACCAAAATGCACGACGTTCGGTGTGCTGAATGCCGCGACCCCGCTACTGGGCGACGGCGCTCGCACCGCCGGGATCAAGCCCATGGCCACGAACAGCAAGCCCGTCAGCGTCGCAGCAGCGGAGCCGATGATGCCGTAAAAGTTATGCCAGGCGGCAAGTGGCGACAGCAGTGCCTCTTGCATGATGGATCCTCCCTTCTAGGTCAATGCACACGATAGATGGCTCATCCGCAAGAGCGAGGGAGACGGATGAGGGACGATTGGGTGGTTTGAATCACAGAGCAACACCCGGCGTTGCGAAGGCTCACCCTGTGTTTGTGAGGAAGAAATGTCCTCGCTCTTCATCCTATCACATCTCTCAGCAGCGAGGATGCGTATGGGCCTGTAATATACGTCAATGAAGAAGGGAGCGTTGTCACTCCCCGTGGTGCGATCAATCATACCCCTACGGTCACTGCCCCATCAACAGATCATGCATGAGGCCTTTTTTTTGTTGTTTGAGCTTATTGATGAGGCGCTCGGTTTCTTGAATCTGAGTGTCAAAGGTGTCGAGGATTTCGGCAATGCGCTGTTGTTCAACCAGAGGAAGAAATGGCACCTTAAAATGTTCAAAGAACTCAGCAGGGACACGCTGCTGTCCTGCTGAGCCTGTCATCATCGCTTTGGCTCGGAGTCGTAGCCCTTCTGATTGAAGCCAGTGATAGATGAAACGTGCATCAGTAAAGGGCTTTGCTCGTAGCACATGAAACTCAGTTGTGCCAAATCCTACTTTGTTTACCAGGCCAATAGCGTGTGCTCCTTTGCCGTTCTCCATACATGGAGTTATCTTAGCGAAGAGAACATCACCTTCTTGAAAGAGTGTATATCCATTTCTAACTTCTCTCAATTTTCGTACCTGGTGTTTGACCCACTGACCTGTTTCGGTAACATCAGCCATAGGAATAAAGGACACGGTATTGTCTAGTTCAAGGTGGTCTGTAGATACAGGTGGGTTTACTATTGCCAATTCAGCTAGTGGAATGAGTGGAAGATCAGTTGACATATCCCAGTCCCCTCAACATACTGCCTAACCGTTGTGCCGCCTCGTCTCGTTTAGCCTCAATCTCACGTAACGTAACATGGTATTTGTCCCACCAGGTTTCAAAGGTGACGATGACTTGCTGGCGGTGGGCGGTGATGTAGCGTTCGAGTTGGACGGCGATTTCGTCTTTGCAGAGGTCGAGGATGAGTTGCTCGCATTGGGCGGAGGTTAGAGCGCTGCGTGCCTGTTGCAGGCGTTTGATCAGTTCGTCATAGAGCTGTCTGAGGTGCTGGCGGGCCTCGGTGAGTCGTTCTTTGATGTCGCGGTAGGGTTGCAATTCGCGTTCGATGGCGCTGAGTTGCTGCTGCAGGGTAGCGATCTCGGCTTCCAGTGTAGCTAGTTCGGCCTCGGGCGATGGGATGTCATCGAAGAGTGACATGGTCTTGGCGCTGTTTTTCTGTGGACGCTTTAGTTCTTGTAGGCGGCGCTCGGGTTGGCGCAGTTTGGCTTTGAGGGCCGCAAGCTGCTGCTCTAAATCCCTGGCATAGTTGCGGACTTCGCGTTCCTCGCGCTGCTCATCTGTGTCGTTCGCTGTGTTATCGTCGCCGTTGTCTGTGTATTCGACGTACTCGCCGCGCTCGAAGGCTTCTTTTTGCTGCTCTAGTTCGGCAATGCTGACTTTGCTCTCGTCAATCTCACGGAGATATTCGGGCAGGAGACGCTGCGTAAGTTTGTGGTTGAGCACGTCCAGGCGGTGGCCGTTGCTCTGCTCGGGTGGCTCGGTCAAGGCAGAGACGATGGAGCTGATCCAGCTATCGATCAGTCCAGCAAAGCCTAGAGTGACGAGCGCCTTGAGGTCGTACTGGCTCTCGTTCCACCAGCTTGCCATTACTCCTGCTATCTTGTAGCGGTCGAGCAGCCCGATAGGGGCGAGGGCCTCGTTAAAGGTGGTGAGGAAGTCAGCGCGCAGAACCATTAGTGTACGCGTGGTCGGCAGGTTACGTAAGTGGCTCTGGTGAAGCTGCCACCATGTGGCGAAGGCGCTGCGCAGGCGTTGTTCCTGCGCCTGCATGTCCGGGTTGGCTGTGAGCAGCTCCTTGATCTGGCGGCGCTCAGTGAGGTGCGGGGCAAAGTCGAAATAGTGGCTGTCGCGCTCGACAAAAACGGCGTATGCCGGACTTGCTAGTCCATGTACTGTGAGCAGAGCCGCTTTGTCAGTGACTTCGGCTTTGGGGATGCCGCCAAGGAGATGGGCGCGTACATCCTGCGGCTCAGGCGGTGGCGAGTTATCGGCGTAGCGGCGAATGTTCAGGTTCCAGTCGTTCGTGGCCAGTTCCTTGCTGCTCACTACACGTGCATAGTAGCCATAACCCGCGTAGGTCGCTACAGAGCGGAACTCCTCGAACGTCACGGCAATCTTCTCTATATCCTCTGGCCGCAGGTAGTTCTGGGCGCGGTTCTCGCCATACTCGGCGTCTGCATTGATGAAGAGCACCTTGCCCTTGCGCTCTGGCGGTTTGGAGTGCTCATAGCGCATCACCAGGATACAGGCCGGGATACCCGTACCATAGAAGAGATTGGCGGGCAGGCCGATCACAGCCTCTAGGGCATCCTTCTCCTCGGTCAACCATCGACGAATCTGCTTCTCAACGCCTCCTCGGAAGAGCACTCCGTGGGGCATCACTGTCGCCAGCTTGCCGCCCGCACGCAGCACCGCTAGCATGTGTTGCGCGAACATCAGGTCTGCCTTCTTGCCCGTCTGGAGACAGAACAGGTGGAAGCGGCTCTGATATTCCATCTCATCCCGACGGTAATCCTGGCTAAAAGGTGGATTGCTGATGACGCGATCAAAACGGGTCAGGCTACCGTCTGGCTCCTTGTGCCTGGGACGTGCTAATGTATCATCGTTCTCGATCTTGGCTTTCTTAATGCCATGCAGGATCATATTCATCTTGCAGATGGACCAGACCCCGCCGTTATTGTCCTGGCCAAACAGGCTCAGATTATTGGGATTGCCGCCATGTTCCTCTACGTACTGCTTTGCGTAGATGAGCATACCGCCCGATCCTACACAGGGGTCGTAGATGCGCATGCCCTCCTTAGGCTTGAGCAGGCGTACCATCAAGCGTGTCACATCGCGGGGCGTATAGAACTCGCCGCCCTTCTTGCCTGCCGAGTCAGCGAACTGACTGATGAGATACTCATAAGCAGCACCGAGCAGGTCAGGCACCTCAAAATCATCTTCGCGCAAACGCTGCTTGCTAAAATGCTCCACCAAGTCGTGTAGTTTCTGGTCCGAGATCGAAGTCCTGCCCACAGTATGGTTGAAGTCGATATGGCTCAGCACCCCGTACAAGGGTTCATTCTCCCTTTCTAAATTCTGCAACGCCGTATTGAGCATACTGCCTACATGGCTACGTGAGCGTGCTTGCGTTTCAATATAGTCCCAGCGTGAGACGGGCGGCACAAAAAATGTGGTGGGGTAGCTATCCGTGTCCTCTGCACGTGCTAGCGCATCCTCTTCGCTCTCACCACGCGCCCTCCCACCTTCATAGACACGCTTATACTGCTCTACAAATACATCAGCGCAACGTTTCAGGAAGAGCATACCGAAGATATATTCTTTAAACTCTGAGGCATCCATCTTGCCACGCAGGATCTCGGCAGCCCCGTACAGGTGACGCTCCAGTTGCGCAAGGGTTAGTTTTGCCAAGCCTGTTGTATTCTCCGCGTCTAGTATTATGTCAGGTGCTTATTGTAGCAAGAAAAGGCTGTGTCTGGCAAGTCTTGATCCTTGTGGTCGGGCATCATGTTTTTGTACAGACGCCTGGTAGGGGCCCAATTCATTACCGATTTGAAAGTTCTTTCCACACCAAGACAGTTACGACGTATCGCTTACCCCTTGACATTTTCTTTTTTCTTGGTTATAATCTAACTAGTTAGTTTGATAACTATCTAGTTAGTTTAAAAGAGGGGAATAGAAAATGATGTCTGAACCTGGCAGTAGACGAGGAAGAGCACATGATGCACAGGCGGCACGCGAGGCGATTCTTAACGCGGCAGAAGCTGTCTTCGCTGAACATGGTTTTGATGGGGCGCGTATCGATGCCATTGCGACGTTGGCGGGCTACAACAAAAGTCTGATCTTTCAGTACTTTGACGATAAGCTCGGCCTCTATGCAGAGATACTCAAGCGTGCTGACAGGGAAATGGCCGAGCTGCAGGCGCATATGCTCACGCCCTTGCTTGCAGATGAAAGTGTTGCCTCTGATGCTCAGCGGTTCAGGACATTACTCGAAACGATGGTGCAAGCAGTTTTTGATTACTTCCTAGGGCATCCACGCTTCATGCGCATACTGCTGTGGGAACAGGCAGAAGGCTGGCGGGCATACGCAAAGATCGCCTCACAATTGAGCACGGAAGATGTTGACCGGTTCGGAGCACTCTTTCGCACTGCACGTAAGGCGGGACTGCTACGCTCTGATTTCCATCCTGTCATACAGCTTACTCTGCTAGTGCAGATATGCCAGTCCTATCTCGCCTTTCTTCCCTTGTACCAGATGCTTATACCAGATGAGGATGTTTCCTCCGCCGCCGCGGTCGCAGGCACACGCGAGCACGTCATTACACTTGTCGTTGCTGGGATGATAGTCGATTCCCCGCAGACCAAGCCGTAGAAACGAAATGAAAGGAAGTTGAGTAGAATGACACAGATCACTTTGGGCGATTTGCTCTTGCGAGCAGACAAGCGCAACCCTGCTGCACTCCATGCACAATTACGCCAGCAAGGACCGCTCTGCTATGTTAACGACTTTGGTGGTACGGGAGCTTGGGTAGTGACGACCTATGAAGATGCCATTGCTATTCTGAAAGACCCGCGTTTTATAAGAGACAGTCACAAGGTCGCACCGTCCGAGGATGGGCAGCACTCCATCGGTGACGTCGCCTCTCTTCTCAAATTGCGTACATGGAGACGCGATATGGGGACAGCAGATCCGCCCGATCATACGCGCCTGCGCCATCTCGCCTCAAAAGCGTTCACACCGCACATGATTGAGCGGTTGCGTCCGCGCATCCAGCACATTACTGATGAACTGCTGGATGCAGTACAGCAACAGGGACAGATGGACCTCATCAACGATTTTGCTTTCCCGTTGCCCATCACCGTGATTGGTGAGTTATTGGGCATCCCAGTCGAGGACCGTAAACAATTTCGTGCTTGGACGGACGCAATGCTGGCTATAAGCGAGGAGTCTCAACAGGTGGCGGCAAACGTTTCGGCTGTGCGGTCGTTTGTCTCCTACATCAAAACACTGTTGTCTGAGAAGCGCGCACATCCTGGCAGCGATCTGACGAGCGGACTAGTGCAGGCCGAGGAGAACGGAGATGCGCTGGACGAGAGCGAACTCATTTCGACGATCTTCTTACTCATTGTCGCCGGGCACGTGACGACAGTCAACCTGATTGGCATCGGTATGTTGGCACTGTTAGAGCATCCTGAACAGATGTCTCTGCTCCAGCAGGACCCTTCCTTGATTCCCTCGGCCATCGAGGAACTACTGCGCTACACAGCTCCGGTGACTCTGGCCGCGCCGCGCTGGGCCAGGGAGGACGTCGTCGTGCATGACAAGCTGATACGCAAAGGCCAGACAGTGTTTGTCTCCTTGGTCGCAGCCAACACCGATCCCCAGCAGTTCCATGATCCCGAGCTGCTGGATATTACGCGCCATGAGAATCAGCATCTCGCCTTCGGCAAAGGCATCCATTACTGCCTGGGAGCACCGCTGGCGCGCTTAGAGGGTCAGATCGCCTTTGGCACCCTGCTGCAACGTCTGCCTCACCTACGCCTAGCGGTTGATCCAGAACAAGTGACGTGGGCGCACTCTCCCATTTTGCGCAACCTTACAAGTTTGCCTGTGACATTCTAGGAGGGAGCTACTGCGTCGTTCTTAACGAGGAGATAATAGTGCTCGCAGCTTGTGCTCTCTCTCAGAGAGAGCACAAGCTGCGAGCTATCCAATGTAATCACAGACCTGTACTGTTTCGTGAGAGAAAAGAGCTTTCCAATGCGGATTGCCATCCTCTTAAAATGAGTAGCATTCTTGGCTCACCCCGCACGCTCTCGCTCGTAAGAAGGCTCTGATGTGCTCTAGGGGGCGACAGCCAACATACTGTGCAGAAACAGCACCCCACAAAACTGTGCCTCGCGCATCTGCTCAAGAGCCTGCATCGCTAGCGCATCGTAGACCTGGCCGCCCAGCACCCCAGCCTCGACCACCAGCGGCCTAAGCTGCTCGATGAGCACGCGGGCCTGCTGCACAAAGGCGTGATGGGCCGGCATGCCCGCTGAAATGTCGAGCACATGTTGCTGATCCTGCACCACCCGGCATCCGGCGCGGTGCAGCGCATAGGCCATATAGGCCCTCACACTCGCGTTGCTGCCGCCAAGGACACAGCCACGAGGCTGCCGCTGCAGCCCTTGTTGGAGACAAGACCCCAGTTGCTCACAGGCCGCGCTATTGGTGCTGGGAAACAGACACTCCGTCCAGTACACACACGCACCATGCTGACAGGAGATGACCAGTTCGGCAACGGCTTCGGACAACACCTCCAGCGGCAGCTCAGCAGCCAGGAAGCGGAGATGCACCAAGTCGAACTTGCCAGTGGGCAGAACATCGCATTCGGTGGCAAGGTCGTGTACCTGCAGGGTCACGGTGTCCAGCCCGGCCAGGTAATGGCGTGCGCATTGCACGTAATACGGGCTTTTCTCGATGCCCGTCAGGCGCAAGGAAGGGTAGGTCAGAGACAGCAGGTACAGCCAGGTGCCGGGGCCACAAGCAACGTGGAGCACATGAGCCTCAGCAGGTAAGTCCAGCCCTGGGGGCAAGGGACCGTGCAGGGCCTCGTTGAGCACCCGCTCGCGTTCTAGGAGGCGACTAACCTCCTCTCTCCTCTCCCAATCATATGCGTGCCAGGTTGTACTGTTTGCCGAACGTGCGTCATCATCAGACGGATGTCTATCTAGACTCATGAGAGCTTCTCCTGATCTTTTCTTGGTGTCAACTGTAGC
>Ga0213874_10000055_pt1 | contig 16175 bp, 14 predicted proteins | sample BarmaccomBMRX_R7_FD_160098 | JGI IMG/M metagenome (GOLD analysis project Ga0213874, IMG submission 160098) | Root-associated microbial communities from Barbacenia macrantha in rupestrian grasslands, the National Park of Serra do Cipo, Brazil - RX_R7 | ecosystem: Host-associated > Plants > Roots...
ATTGCAGCGTTCCCCGTGCCAATCAATAGTCATATGCCCCAGTTCACCAGCCGTTCCAATGACGCCACGTAGCAACTTACCTCCAAGGATAACCCCACCTCCAATACCGGTACTGATAGTGAGGTAAACCATATCGCTGCTGCCGCGTCCTGCGCCAAACATGTACTCGCCCAGAGCCGCCGCGTTGGCATCGTTCTCAATAAAAGTGGGTAGATGAAACTGCTGCTCAAGAAGATCGCGTAGTGGTACATTGTGCCAGCCTGCTAAATTGGGTGGAGCGTATACCACACCTATGCGGCTATTGAGTGGACCAGGTGCCCCAACTCCAATTCCCGCAATCTGATCGAGCGTCACACCAGCCTCATCAACGGCTTGTTGAATAGCAGCAAAAATGCGTGGCAGAATGCGTTCGGGTAGGGGCTCCTCTCCAGTAAGTAGTCGCACACGAGAAAGTAGCCTGTTTCCGCATAGTACTGCCGTGCGTATCTGAGTTCCTCCCAGGTCTAGTGCTGCTACCATTGGTAGCTCATTCTGTTGAGTTACGTGGCTTTGTGCAGTCTCTTTGCTCATAAGCGCTTGACTCCAGATAGGATATTCTAGATTACAATATTGCGTAACTGAGACTTCCTCGCATCAAATGCAAGGAGTTCTTGTTCCTACATCGACGTTTCTATTCTACCACGTTGATAGACAAGTTCTAGCTGGCCATTTGCAAGACTCGGCGGCAGAGGAGTTCTCAAGCCCGGGAACACAGCACAAGAATTAGGAGAGATTCGCTCAGACTACGGATAGTATGGAGGGTTTCCCCAAATACCCCAGCCACCAGGATTTGGTAGTATTCCACTGTCTGGATTGCAATACACATAGCAACGAGGCTGCTCGCAGTTGTTTTTATCTTTACATACAGGAGTCGTCCGTGCAGGAACATAGTAGGAGTAATCTCCTTGGATGGTGGGCATAGTTCCATCAATGAACCAATCGCTCACCGTCGGCTCTCCAGGATGCGGTAAAAGACCTGTATATGCTGAGACTTGGCCCATGTGTACATCAGAGGGCCGAATAAAATCGTCTGGCGGATAGTGATAGTGCTGCGAGGCGTAATCCATAATATCATGCCAGATTGGGCCAGCACCAGTGATACCTATCACGTTCTGCATCATACTGTTGTCGCTATTACCAGCCCATACACCTACAGTGAGATGGGGAGTATAGCCTATTGTCCAGTTGTCACGGAAGCTATCGGTAGTGCCAGTTTTAACAGCGGCAGGACGGTCTAATTCAAGTGGGCTACCAGCACCAAACTCGTGATAGCGCGCTGCTTTGTCCGAGAGGATACTAGTCATCAAGTAAGCGACATCTTCGCGCACAGCACGAACGCCATAGGGATGATTTGCATCAAATGTGTAGATGGGGTGACCCTGATTGTCGCTGATCTGCAATATAGAGACTGGCGGCACACGCACACCACGATTGGCAAATGTGGCGTAGGCACCCGTCAGATGCAATAGAGAAACCTCCGTTGAGCCTAGTGCCATGGAAGGACCCACATCACTCAACCGTTTATTGGCAACTTCGCTCAGGCCGAGGCGGCCAGCCATGTTAAGCACATTGGGAATACCTGCGTACTCGATAGCATCAACGGCAGGAATATTGAACGAATTTGCTATTGCAGTACGAATAGTCATAGGATAGCCTGTATGGAAGGTACCATCGTAGTTTTGCGGCGTATAGTATGGTGGAGTAGCATTGCCGGGATAAACCGTCTGGTGATCGGCCACGATCATCGCTGGATACCACCCCATCTCAAAAGCAGTCGCGTAGACTATCGGCTTGAATGAAGAGCCGGGTTGGCGTGGAGCTAGAGCCGCATTGAACTGACCCTGCATCTGACTACTATTGTCGTTATAGTTAGCACTGCCATCCATGGCCAGGATTTCTCCATTGAGCGGATTCATCACCACAGCCGCGCCATTATTCACATTGTTCGTCTGGTAGAGAGGGCCGTAGTACCCAAGGTATGAATCTTGTTGTGGCTTGTAGAGATGGTCGTACACACTCTGCTCGACCTTTTTCTCTAAGTCCAAGTCCAACGTGGTATAGACGTTGTACCCACCATCCAAGATATTCTGAGCGCCCAGTAGGGGTACCAACACCTGATCGACCACATAATCCACAAAATGAGGTGCCAGCATTGGGTGCGTGGCAGAGTAGGGCTTGAAGTGGTATTTCGCCATCTCTTGCCGTGCCTGCACCCCCTGCTGAGGTGTAATCATGCCCAACTTGAGCATCGCATCGAGCACAAACTTTTGACGTTGCAGCGCAACATCCTTGTACAGCGTGGGATTGTAAGCCGTTGGACTTTGCGGTAGCCCTGCTAGTAGTGACGCCTGCGCGAGATCGAGCTGTTTAACGGCAGGAATACAGCCTGCAACTGTGCAATGCTGCTGTAAGCCGAAGTAACTCTCAGCAGCAGACTCGACACCGTAGTTCAGATCCCCATAGTAGACGGTGTTGAGATACATCTCCATAATCTTCCATTTAGGATAGTGTTGTGATTGTTGCGTTATGCCATCAGCAAGAATAGCCTCCTCAACCTTGACCTGGAGCGTGCGCGGCTGACCTTGAAAGAACTGGTTCTTAATCAATTGCTGTGTGATAGTACTGCCGCCCTCTAGCACACCGCGATGCTGAAGGTTCTCGAAGGCTGCACGGGCGATACCAGCAAGGTCAACGCCGCCATTAGTCCAGAATGTATGATCTTCGGTTGCCACGGTAGCATTGACGAGATAGGGCGAGATATCGGAGTAGTTGACGTACGTACGTCGCCCACGGTCCTGCTGATGATCGTAGAGTTCATAGAGCAGATGACCGTTACGATCATAGATATGAGTAGTCTGAAATAACGAGTGTTGGACGATACCGTTAAGCAGCGGTAGTTGCGAGTCATAATAGGCATAGGCAGCACCTATACTGCCCGAAATCAAGCTGGCCGCAACTGCGATAAGAATTGCCATAGCGAGCATGCGGCGCGAACCAACTAATACGCTAGACGAACGCTCGTGGCGGCGCTTACGCATAAGGATGCGGTTGACGCGCATGCGGCGTAGTGCCCAAAGTTCAGTAGTGGAAAAATTTTTTAGTGCCTGTATTGATTTTTCGCTATTCTGTATAGGATTTAACGTTGCATCATCGTTGTGTTCTTCATGAACGTCTTCATCATTGTATTCTGCTAACACAGTATGGCTGTCATCATAGCTATCACTGATGTGGTCTTCATCCATAGAAATATGATACCCTTCTATAGTGGACAATACATCCTATATTATTATAACGAATAGCGGGTCATAACGTTTCTTATAGGACTAAATGTCTTGTGCGTAAAGGACGACCGCGAGAGGGACAGAGCACGCCTAGGTCGCCTTGGCCCGTGCGGTCAGTTGCAACGGTCCTAGATATACGGCACACGTGCAACTATCGTAATAGCGCTGCGTACATTTAGTAGTGGGTTTCAGGTTCACAAGGAGAGTATTGTATGAGTCAGCAAGAATTTGTTCCGCAATCCCAGGAAGAACAGCAAGGCACGCAAGCTGGGCAAAGCGACAACAGATATGTACCGTACTACTGGTCAACGAAGTCAAAGACGGGAGCGACGCCTAAAACCGATCATCCATCTAGCTACGAGGAACCTATTCCACGATATACCTATCAAGCGCAAGATCGCGTAGAGCCTACATATGCTCAGCAGGAAGAGGCGAGGTATGACAGCCCTCAGTACGGCTCTCATCCTTACAATATGCAGCCGCCGCAGTGGCAACAGGTACCGCCGTGGGCACGGCCACAGCGCAACAAGAAGGGCGTGCTACACTGGATCGTTCTGATTATACTAGGACTTTTGCTCATCAAACCAGTGTTGATACTGGCAGGAATTATACTGGCTGGCGTGGGAATAGTTTTCTTCGTCATGCTACTGCCAGTACTTCTCATCTTTGGCATACTATTAGCCCTCGCCGTTACGGTTCTGATTGTACTCGCGGCGCTAGGTATGCCACTACGCTTTGGCTGGCTACGGAGACCGTGGAACTGGGGTTGAGCGTCGTATGCTCGGTGATTGCTTCCTGAGCAGCGATGAGGTAAAATAAAGGGTAAATCAGAAAGGTAAGAGAGACAAAACGGATTGTTAGGAAGTACACGAGACGAATTGGAGCTACATGGCGAGATAGACCTGACCAACGTGCATGAGCTACGCAACTTGTTGCATGCACATAACATGCGACCCAACAAATCCTTCGGGCAAAATTTTCTCATTGATCGCTCTGTTTTGCTCAAGATCGTTGATGCGGCAGAGATTGAGCCTAGCGACGAGATATTAGAGGTAGGCGCAGGTACAGGTGTGCTGACACGAGAGTTAGCCAAACACGCAAAGCGTGTTGTGGCAGTTGAACTAGAGCGAGACATGTTGCAACTGTTGGCGAAGACGACCCACGGTTATCAAAATGTCGAGCTAGTAGCACGAAACCTGCTCTTTCTCGAACCCACCGAGGTGTTCGATCAAACTCTATACAAACTGGTGGCAAATCTGCCCTATTCTATTACTGGGCCTACTTTCCGACACTTTTTAGAGAATGCACACCCACCGAGATTGATAGTGGTTATGGTACAATTTGAGGTAGCACAACGTATTGTTGCAGGTCCGGGTGCGCTCACCATGCTAGGTGTGAGCATCCAGTTCTATGGGCATCCGCGAATCGTCGCTCGCGTTCCAGCCCGGGCCTTCTACCCGACACCAAAGGTTGACTCTGCTATCCTACGAATAGACGTGCATCCTCCTCCGCTCCCGCAGAGTCATCGTGATGACTTCTTTCGCATTGTGCAGGCAGGTTTTTCGGAGAAGCGCAAACAACTACATAACTCTCTTACTCATGGACTGCATCGTAAAAATGAAGATCTACGAGCGTGGCTAGCCGAGGCAGAGATCGATTGCGGGCGACGTGCCGAAACGCTGAGCATTGAGGAATGGTTGCGCCTGTGGCATGTAGTGGAGAGAATGAATGGTTCAAAATAAAAAGCGATAAAGTATATGGCAACGCAAGAGCAGTTTTGTGAAAACTGTGGGGCGGCAAATTTGCCAACGGCGCGCTTCTGCCAGGTTTGTGGCATTCAGCTCCCCTTCAAACATACAACGGGCGACTTGCCCGATAATACTATGCTCAAGGGTCGCTACCAGTTGGAAAAGCGTATTGGCCAAGGCGGTATGGGCGCTGTCTACAAAGCTGCCGATACTCTTTTTGACAATCGACCTGTTGCCATTAAGGAGATGAGCCGGGCGGGTCTTTCTCCAGCACTCGTCACAGAGGCAGAAGAGGCTTTTGAGCGGGAGGCGCGTCTGCTGGCGGGATTACTGCATCCCAATTTGCCGCGTATCTACGATCACTTCGCAGAGGACGAGCGCTCTTATCTGATTATGGACTTCATCAAGGGCCAGACTATAGAAGAGTATCTTGAAAAATCCGGTACCAGCCCTGTGGCTCTAGAGCAAGTGCTTGACTGGGGTGAGCAACTTTGCGATGTGTTGAGTTACTTACACAACCACCAGCCACCGATCATCTTCCGTGACCTCAAACCATCCAATGTAATGATCGATGAGAGCGGTCATATCTTCCTCATCGACTTCGGCATAGCCCGCATCTTCAAACCTGGTCAGTTGCACGACACGGTTGCGCTCGGTTCGCCCGGCTATGCCGCTCCCGAGCAATACGGCAAGTCCCAGAGTACTCCACGTTCTGATATCTACAGTCTGGGTGCGCTCCTGCACTGTCTGCTCACTGCCGACGACCCTAGCGAACAGCCTTTCTTTTTCCGTCCCGCCTCACAGCGAAACCAGGCTGTGCCAGCGGAACTGGAGACGTTGCTGCAGCAAACGTTGGAGATGGACGCCAACAAGCGACCTGCCACTGCCCAAGATGTCGCCAAAGTGCTACGCCACGTTGATCAGCAGCGCATTAGGGGTATACTCTCTACCACAGTCACAAGCAAACCTGCTGCGCGAGTAGCTTCAAAATCGATGCTGGATGCCTACACGCTTTACTCACAAAGACGCTTCAAAGAAGCCAGCTCTGCCTATGAACGAGCTGTGAAAACCGATGGGTTCAATGCTCTAGCTTGGCAAGGACTTGGCTTAACTCAGGCATCGCGTGGACTGCACCGCGAGGCACTCGCTTCATTCGAGCGTACCCTGCAACTCGATCCGAAACTCGTCACTTCGTGGAACGGTAAAGGAGCGGCACTCAACATGCTCCAGCGCAACCAGGAAGCACTTGCAGCCTTTGACCAAGCTCTGCTGCTCGAATCGAATAACGCGTTGGCATGGAATGGTAAGGGAGCCGCTCAGTATGCACTTGGCTACTCCACACAGGCCCTCAGTTCTTTCGATCTTGCCTTGCACTTTGAACCGCGTCTGACTCAAGCATGGATGAACAAGGGCCTAGTGCTCAGGCAACTCAGACGCTACGATCAAGCGCTGTATGCCTTCGACCAGGCACTCAGCCAGGATCGCTCTTGTGTTGAGTGTTGGAACAACAAAGGGACTACGCTCTATGAAATGGGGCAACTACAGGGAGCACTGCAAGCTCACCAGCAAGCCATAAAGCTGGACCAGAAATACGCACCAGCTTGGTACGGCATTGGCAACGCCCTCTACGCCCAGCACAAACTCAATAGTGCATTAGATGCCTACGAGCAAGCCACTAGGATAGACCCGCGCTACGTAAGAGCATGGGATAGACGTGGCACTGTCTTAGGCGATTTAGGGCGGTTACCCGAGGCGCTCAATTCCTACAACAAGGCGTTAGATATTGATTCGCACTTCGCTCTCTCCTGGTATGGCAAAGGCAGCATTCTTTGCCAACTCAGACAGTATGAGGAGGCCCTGGACGCGTATGACCGCGTGACCCGTCTGGACCCTTACTCTCCCCTGGCTTGGAATGGCAAGGGCAATGTCCTCTCCCACTTGGGCTATCAGGCACAGGCCCTGGACGCCTACCAGCAAGCGCTACGCATTGAACCACGCATGGTGAGTGCATTACATAACAAATCATTAGTGCTCAGAAATCTCAATCGCAATGAAGAGGCGCTAGCTGCGGCTGATGAAGCAATTCGCTGGGCACCCAATGACCCCGATAACTGGCAACGTAAAGCCGAGGCACTAAGAAAGTTGCGACGCCGCAAAGAGGCCAAAGAGGCGGAGAAAGAGGCGCAACGGCTGATGCGCGGGGGAGTGTAATGCTGAGTGATAGTTTCATAGCATAGAGAGGTTTGAGTGCATATGACATCTCGCAGGGAAAGGAACGCGCCAGAGCTGCGTATTAACATTGACAGCGATACCTATTTGCATACGCTCACAGCAAGAGACGCACCACAATTGTTTGCATTGACCGACCAAAACCGACTCTACCTACGCAAATGGCTCCCGTGGGTGGACGCTACACAGTCTGTAGAGGATACTCTCGCCTTCATACAATCAACGTGGACACAATATGCTAATAATGAAGGTTTCTCCTGTGGCATCTGGTATAAGCACCAGTTGGCTGGCACGATTGGTTACCATAGCATTGACTGGTCTAATCGCAAAGTGGAGATCGGCTACTGGCTTGCAGCAGTATTTCAGGGGAAAGGCATTATGACCCGCTCCTGTAGAGCTATGGTAGTGTATGCCTTTGATACTTTGCAGTTAAGAAAGATCGAAATCCGTTGCGCGGTCGGTAATCACCGCAGTTGCGCCATACCGCAACGTCTGGGTTTTAGGCCGGAAGGTCTAATACGACAGGCAGAATGGTTATACGATCACTTCGTAGATTTAACGGTGTATGCCATGCTGGCACATGACTGGAAACAAGAGGTATGAGGTGCAGCGAATGTACCGCGTTTGGCTGGCACATCCACTGCAACTCGTGCCTATACGGATACGTAGCTACTTTGTATGATTTATAATATAGAGATAAGGACGTTCTTCTTGTAGTCATGGGGCAAGCTATGTTCACTAAGATTGCTACAGTTTCCTCCTCACATAAGAGACTGTTACATAAACATTGTTCTATTTACCGCTTGTATGTAACAATGACACTCCTCTGCTTATGCGTGTTCTCGTTTCTAGGGAGTACACCCACGGTATGGGCCGATAGCATCCCTGGAGGGAATGTGACCGATGCCACAGTGCGCGCTGTCGACATTGCCCAGCCAGCAGTGGTACGCATTATTACGAGTATCAATACGCACTTGCGCGTGCGTTTTTCGCCAACAAACACAGTCACCTTCCCAAGGAACAGCAACGGTTATCTGCTGCAACTATCGGGCAGTGGCACGTTCATCACATCACACGGTGATATTGTTACAGCCGATCATGTTGTTAACCCACCACCTCGTGATCAGGCATTGACACAGTTTCTCGAGCAACAAGCAGCGCAAGATGTCGTAGATTATACAAATGCACAATCGGCTACAACTCCAGTCACAAAGGCTCAAGTGCTCCAGAATCTCGAAAGCGGACAGTTACCCTCTGATCCCATCTACGATACGCCGACAAGTGTTGTCTTCTTGAGCACAGCTTATACCGGTCCGCTGAGCGCACCCGATTTCCCGAGCCTGCCGTCACAAGTAGGCGCACAAGTCGATAAGATCGAGAAAGAAAGCGCAGCCAATCAAAAAGACGTTGCTATCATTCATACGCCTTTCAAAGACACGCCGAGTGTACAATTGGGCGACTCTTCCACCGTACACATTCAGGACACTCTGACTATCATTGGTTTCCCCGGCAATGCTGATTTGAGCAGTAAGCCGACTGATCTGCTTACTTTTTCGGTGAACAAGATCAACGTCAGCTCTATTAAGACAACCGACGCGGGAGCTCCGGTGATCCAGGTGAGCGGCAACGTGGAGCAAGGCGATAGCGGTGGCCCGGCCTTGGACAATCAGGGCAACATCGTCGGTATTGTCAGCTTCGGCATCGTCAATCCTGATTCTCCTGGTGGTACCAGCGGTACTAGCTTCCTACAGGCCGGTAATAGTGCTACTGAACTGGTCAATTCGCTCAATCTAGATACGACAGCAGGTCCTTTCCAGAAGCTGTGGAGTCAGGCTTTTAATGACTATTCTGCTACTACGCCCGGCCACTGGCACAGAGCTACGCAAGAATTAAACCAGCTTGCGACGAACTACCCACTCTTCCAGGGTGTCAAACCCTACTTGTCATATGCTCAAGAGCAAGCAAAAACGGAGCGACTATCATCAACACAAACACCAACACAAACGCAGACACAACCTGGTCGCAACGGACCTAGCACTAACTCGCTTACTGCACTACTGCTACCAATTGCCTTAGTAGTGTTGCTCTTGCTGGTGGTAATCCTCCTGTTAGTTCTTGTGCTAGGCAACCGTAGGAGGAAGGTCACGGAAGCTACATCAGCAACGGCACCAAAGCAGCCGCTTACTACGATGCCTGTTCCACAACAAAATGGCCTCAATGTGCCATCATTTAACATAACACCCACACTGCAAGACAACAGGACGGCATTTGGCGCTGCGGCTCAGGGCCAGCAACCCAATCAGGCACCCGGTTCGATGTCTAACACGGGCAGCACCTCCGCAGTATTACGTCCCTGGCCTTGCGGCCATCTCAACCGGCCTAATGCGCGTTTCTGTAGCATCTGCGGAGAACCAGCACCAACGATTGTTAGGCGCACAGAGATGTGAGAGTACCTAAACGAAAGAGCAGCGAGAAAGTGTTTTTCTCGCTGCTCTTTCATTCAAACTGCTCCCATAACATTGTAACCGGCATCTACAAATAAGATATCACCTGTAATAGCTCGCGCCAGATCGCTGCACAGAAAGAGGGCAGCATCCCCCACTTCATCCTGTTCAATATTGCGACGCAACGGCGCAATGTGTCCCATCTGCTCGCGAAAGCCAGTGAAGCCCGAGATGCCACGTGCGGCAAGGGTGTTGACAGGACCGGCAGAGATGGCGTTGATGCGAATGTTGTGCTCTCCGAGTTCATAGGCCAAGTAGCGCACGCTACATTCCAACGCGGCCTTGGCGACAGCCATCACATTGTACTTGGGCATTACGCGCTCACTCGCCATGTAAGTAAGCGTCAGCATACTGCCGCCACCTCGCACCTGCATAAGTGGCTTGGCACGTTTCGCCATTGCAATGAGTGAGTAGGAACTGATGTCAAGGGCAGTATGAAAGCCGTCACGCGTAGTCTCCAGGAATGGGTTCTCCAGTTCGCTTGGCGGAGCGTAGGCCACAGAATGAACGAGGATATCCAGTCCTCCACCAAAGATTTCCCCCGCTTCAGCAAAAGCAGAGTCAAGCTGGTCATCCTGTTGTACATCACACGGGATGACGGCAGCAGTAGGAACCCTAGTGGCTAGGTCACGTACATACTTTTCCATACGCTCCTGGTAAGTAAGCGCGATGGAGGCTCCTTCGGCGGCAAAGGCTTGTGCAATTGCCCAGGCGATTGAACGGTGATTAGCTACACCAAAAATTAACGCTTTCTTCCCTTCCAGCAAAGGCATAACATATCTCCTCTCAAAAGTTACTTTACCACGAGAACGCCCTAGCGTTCGACGGGATAGCGTCGATTCATCCAACCATTCATACCATTTGCGAGATTGTATACCTTGGTAAAGCCCGATACTAATGCAATTTCGGAGGCCATTGCGCTACGCTGGCCCATTGCGCACGTGAAGATAACCGGCTCATCCTTCGAGATGTTGAGCGCGCTGAGTCCTTTAGCAAAGGAGTAGATACCTGCGAGAGGTACCAGTTCTGCTTCGGCGATATGACCGCGCTTCCATTCTTCGGGCTGACGTACATCGATTACACGCGTACCGTTCTCGATCATGTGTTTGGCCTCGTCGGTACCAATAGTAGTGTAAGGTAATGCCTCTTCTTCATTGTCTGCCATTGCTTGTCTCCTCGTACCGCTCTAACCAGAGCTTTCCTAGTAGGGTAGGAGTAATCATGTACTCGTCGCCAACAAAGGACATAGTAATGAGCCCCTGATCCTCCATTTCGCGAAAGTCATTAGTGATGAGGAAATATTGGTGCAAGATGCGTGCAACATCGCTCTCCGGCAATTGTTTCCAAATCCGCAGTGTGTGGAGAACTGCCGCATACTTGGAGCTGCTGTCGTCGACGATACGCATCGTGTACTCCTCATTCTCACGTTTACCACAATCATAGCATCTGTCTGACAATAGTGTAACAAATCTGCTCTTGCAGAGCAAGTGAGGGCAAGACGTTGCTAAAGAAAGCTCACTTCTTGGTGGCCTCTAACCCGCGCCTCCTCCTGCTCATACAGCTCCCCGTCGACCTGGAGCATAGAGCGACCGGGCTGAACTATCGGACGACCTTGTTTCCACAACAACTCGACTCCATCAGGTAACAGGATGCTGTAAGGCTCGCCCTAATGCGTTTGGCTGCTGCGCACCAATCTTCAGCAGTTCGTAAGCGGCAACTAGTCCGGCTGCACCTGCTCCGACAATCGCGATTGGCGTATTCCAAAGCCTCTGTGGCAGAACAGCAATCGGAGTAGCAGCGTGCAATGTGTTATCCCCTCGCAGGAACTGTACATAATCGTAGAGGGCGTCAATAGGCGGACACGCCATCCACTCTGCTTGGGGTACCTCTTCAGATACAGGATCCTTTTGTAGGTGTGGATGATAACGCTGAATGATATCGCGATGCAACTGTCGGAGCCGCGCTCGTTGCGGCTGCAGCGAAGTGGAAACAGAAATGTTGTGTAGAATCCCCATTGATGTACATCCTGTATAAACGTCTACGTGACGCTTTTTAATTAGAAGCCAGTAATCCTCGTTGACTACCTCTGTACAACAGTATAGCACGGAAAAAGACAGAGGGCGATGATTTCACATGACAGTCGCTAGGACTGTTGTTATACTAGATGGTTAGGCCCGTTCCCTTTGTGGTATAGTAGGGCTGAGCTACAGTTCTAGCTCTATCAAAAAAAAGGACCCTATTTCGTTTGCACATCTTGATGTTTCACGTGAAACAAAATCACAAAAACTCACTCTGACCCTGACGTGAGATAAGGTACAACCTAAAATAAAAATCATCAGTAGATGAAAAGGAGAAAACTCTATGTCAGACGATAGTCAAGATCAAGTCTCGGGTAACAGTGGCCAAGATATAGGGCAGCCGTCCTCTACTCGTGTTCCACGACGAAGATTCAGTAGTAAAGTTTCTTCAGCAGGCGGCCCACCGGTGCGCAAACTTCACAGCACGCACCCGAACCAGCCATTTCGTCCCTTGCCGCAACCGACGGGTGCCGCACCCTATCGTATGTCGCTTGACCAGGTATTACCTGCTGATCAAATAGCGGCGATCCAGGCATCCGAGCATGTGGTGTTTCATATCGTCGGTGACACAGGCGGCATCAAAGTGCCACAGGAGCAGCAGATTGTAAGTATGCATATGGAGAGCGATTGCGAGGTATCTGATCCAGCTACTCGACCATCGTTCTTCTACCACCTTGGCGACGTTGTCTACTACTATGGTGAAGATAGTGAGTATTATCCGCAATTCTACGAACCGTACCAGCACTATCCCTTGCCGATCTTCGCCATTCCAGGTAACCACGATGGTGACATCTTCGACGATTCAGCACAATCCCTAGCAGGCTTTGTGACCAATTTCTGCGCTTCGGAGCCAGTGATCACTAAAGACGCAGGCGATGTCTCACGCGACGCTATGACACAACCCAACGTCTATTGGACCTTGAACGCGCCTTTTGTGACCATCATTGGTCTGTACACAAACGTACCCGAAGGCGGGCGTCTTGATGATAATCAGATCAACTGGTTCGAGTCAGAGTTAAGCAATGCTCCCACAGATAAGGCTTTGCTCGTGGCAATGCACCATCCTATCTACTCTGCAGACCGCTACCACAGCGGTAGCGAATACATGGGGCAAATACTTGAGGGCGCGATTCAGAAAACTGGCCGCATGCCGGATGCCGTGTTTGCAGGCCACGTCCACAATTACCAGCGTTTCACGCGCAGTATGGATGACCGCGAGGTGCCCTTTATTGTCGCTGGTGCGGGAGGATACTGGCATCTGCATTACATAGCGAAGGATGACCAGGGCAACAAGCTACAAACGCCATACCAGTTGCCTGAGATGGGCGTTAGCTTAGACAGCTACTGTGATGATCGTCACGGCTATATGCGGCTAGAAGTCTCTGCCCAGACGCTGAAAGGCGAGTACTTTGCAGCACCACGCCCACAGGAATCCTGGCGTGAGCCAGCACACTTGCTTGACTCTTTCACACTCGATCTCAAGGGGCATCGCCTGATTTCGTAATGAAGTGCCTGATGTAACGTGGCAGCTACGAGGGCTGCTATGTTACATCACAACGAACACCCATACGTTTCACGTGAAACATCTTCGGAGCAACCACAAACGAGAATGCGAGTTGCCAATCAACTGACTCCCTTCTTAAACAAGACTTATCATCTATGGTAAACTAGCAATTGCGAAGAATGTATTCTGTTTGCATAAGAAAACTAGAGGGATAGCTATGGACCGCATAAAAATAACTATAGAGCAAGACGGTCATATAACGTTCATTGAGGTTCTCATCAACGGTAACGAGATGCCTAAAGTGCTCGATGTCGAAACGTTCTTCGCCATCAAACAGCTAAATGGACTCGTTCCTCTCTTCACTTGTGGTTGTGGTGAGTTTGGCTGTGGTGGCTACTACGTTGACGTTTCCTGTACTGATAGCGCTTTGATCCTGCGTAATAGCTATCACCGCTTGAATCGTTCTCTTCAATCAGAGTTTGAGTATCATTTGGATTGGCAGCAAGTCAGGGGCATTGCACAAGAGATACTCACCTATCTAGAGAAGATGCGTGAGCGTGACCCCCAAGCATACGTTAGGACGTGCGAGGGTGGAAACAATCTCCTCGACCTTATCCCCGAATTTCGCAAAAGCTCCCTGTTGCTTCCTTGAGAGAATATCAAGAAAGCTTGCCCCCCTCAATGTTTCACGTGAAACACTGAGGGAGGGCAAGCTGTACACAGCTTGCCCTTAAAGGTATGCCACTGGATATCCCAACTCGTGCTGAGAAAGCAGATGACTGCGCCCAGCAAGACGACCATGCCGAGGGTCAGCCGCAGTGTCCAGACCGACCGAAGTGAGCGCTGCACGGAAAGAGAGGAATGCAGCGATGGGCTATTGCTGCCGATTGCTTGGGTCATATTATATGTCCTTTGCTGTAGTTTACAAAGCGTTGCAAGTTACAAGACGTTGTGGTTGGCATGGCAGCGACCAGCGCTGCCACTATACATCTTTCGCTCAAATAGGGTTTGACCGAGCAGTAGTTCCATAAATGCCTACGAATCAGCAGGGAAAAGATTTACACCTGCCGTTCCCTTTATCACCGGTCAAGTCATTCTTGTCGACGATAGAGAGGTGATGCGATAATGTTTCACGTGAAACATTACTCTCCCGATGAAAAGAAAGGTAGCGCGTGACAGACTCCAACCGGCCATCATCTACTCCTCTAGTAGTTCTGGCTTTCTTTGGTTTCGTGTTGATTGGGGCAACTGGTGCGGCTGTAGGAGTCCTCCTACCCAGCCAGATGGTTTACTACCATGTGAATACAGCCGTCATCGGCTTACTCTTCTTTGCCTTCTCTACAGGCTACTTTCTCTCAGCCAGCAGCGCCGGCCTCTTGATTCAAAAGCTTGACCAGTGCCGCTACCTGACAGGAGGAACTGCACTATTCTTGGTGAGCACCTTTGCCTTTGCCCTGAAGCCTCCCTTCATACTAGCGCTGGCAACGAATCTACTACTGGGATTCAGCACAGCCATCATCGACGTAGGCTTCAATGCTGCTCTTGCTGTATTGCCTAGCAGGGTCAACCTGCTCAATTCCTTACATGCCTTCTTTGGATTAGGTGCCCTGCTTGGACCGCTTGTCGCCTCGGCTATGCTGACCATACATTGGGAATGGAATGTGACCTACCTCGTCTGGTGCAGCCTGAGCTTGCCCTTGCTCATCGGCAGCGTCGTCTCCTTGCGCTCTCCCTCCCTTAGTGTTAGCACTGAGCAAGCAGAACTATCTGCTGCTGGAAATGTTGTCGTCATAGGACTTAAGCTGCATGCTGTATGGCTGGCAATGCTGTTTCTCTTCCTCGCCGTGGGGATCGAGGTCAGTGTGGGCATTTGGAGCTACAGTTTCTTACTCTCAGAGCGACACCTGGGAACATTGTTAGCAGGATGGATCGTGAGTGGCTATTGGTTGAGTCTAACACTTGGACGCTTCCTGCTGAACAGAATCGCTAAGCAGTTGCATATGAGCATGGCAGGGACGGCCTATAGCTGTCTAGCTGGGATAGGTGTGAGTACACTACTGATCTGGCTGCTTCCCAGCACACAGGCAACTACACTTGGCTTCTGCCTGATTGGCTTTTTCGTAGGTCCTATGTTCCCTTCCACGATTGTGCTAGTGCCATACCTAGTGCCTGATCGCCTTGTTTCTAGCTTGATTGGCATTCTCATCGGGATAAGTGTCCTTGGAGGGGCATGCTTTCCCTGGCTGGTAGGGACGCTGGCACAGTCGATTGGCATCTGGGTGTTGCTACCGTGCATCCTCGCTCTCACTACTATAATGTACTTGAACTGGTGGGTCATGACCCGTCAATTGACGACAATGGAACCTGCCTTTCGCTGATGGTTAATCATCCTTACCGTGCTAGTGAGACAATGCAAGAAATGTTTCACGTGAAACACCCTTTTTTCTAATGGTCAGAAAGTCTTTGCTTCAAGGAGTTCCCCTCTTCTGTGCAACGGCCTCAAGCAGCCTAAGCTCCTTATGATAGATCGGTGGAAGGACGAGGAGAAAGACGAGGCGTTCGACAAAGCCTTTGAGTCCCGGACTTGCGTTCATCGTCGTGGCAATCTCGACGTGAGACTTCCGTCCTTGCTCTAGAGGGGTCACTGTAAAGGTATTAGTTTCCTCTTGAACAGAGTCGATGTCCTGCTCGACTAGTACCTTGCCTGGTTCTGGCTCACTCACATGGTGGTGAAGGGACTGCTCCACTCCCAGGATGCGAGTCTTGAAACGGATAATAGTGCCTGCACCATA
>Ga0213874_10000056_pt1 | contig 16062 bp, 20 predicted proteins | sample BarmaccomBMRX_R7_FD_160098 | JGI IMG/M metagenome (GOLD analysis project Ga0213874, IMG submission 160098) | Root-associated microbial communities from Barbacenia macrantha in rupestrian grasslands, the National Park of Serra do Cipo, Brazil - RX_R7 | ecosystem: Host-associated > Plants > Roots...
GCTCGGCCGGCGAGCGCGACGCCCGGACCGGCGAGATGATGGCCGCGATTGGCCGCCTGATGCGCCGCGGGTGAGCGGTTCTACCATCGCAGCATGCTCGTCTCCGTCCTCGACCAGTCGCCCGTCTCCGAGGGCTCGACCGGCGTCGACGCGCTGCGGAACACGGTCGACCTCGCTCGACTGGCCGACGCGCTCGGCTACCACCGCTACTGGGTGGCCGAGCACCACGGCGGCCCGATGCTGGCGAGCGCCAGCCCGGAGGCGCTGATCGGCCCGATCGCCGCCGCCACCACCGAGCTGCGGGTGGGCAGCGGCGGCGTGATGCTCCCTCACTACAGCCCGCTGAAGGTGGCCGAGACGTTCACGATCCTGGCCGCGCTGTTCCCCGGCCGGATCGACCTCGGCCTCGGCCGGGCCGCCGGTACCGATCCGCTGACCACCTTCGCACTGCAGCGCGACCGCCGGCAGGCGGCGCCCGATGACTTCCCGCAGCAGCTGGCCGAGCTCCTGGCCTACTTCGACGACAACCTGCCGTCCGACCATCCGTTCGCACGCCTGGCCGGCACGCTGCCCGGCCGTCCCGAGCTGCCGGAGCCGTGGCTGCTCGGGTCTTCGCTCCAGAGCGGGATCTGGGCGGCGCAGCTCGGGATGCCGTATGCCTTCGCCGACTTCATCAATCCGGCCGGATCCGAGATCGCGAAGCTCTATCGCGAGCGTTTCGAGCCCGGGCGCCTGGCCGCGCCGCGGACCGCGGTCGCCGCCTGGGTCCTGTGCGCGCCGAGCGACGAGGAGGCGCGCTTCCTCGCCGCGAGCAGCCGGATGACGTTCAAGCTGCTGCGCCGCGGCGAGCTGATCCCGGTGCCCCCGCCGGAGAAGGCGGTCGAGTTCCTCGAGCGCGACGGCTCCGCTCAGAGCCGCCATCAGCGGCGGACGATCATCGGCACGCCGGAGAAGGTGCGCGCGGCCGTTGAGGAACTCGCGCACGAGTACGGAGCCGAGGAGGTCATTGTGGTAACTATCACCCACGATCACGAGGCGCGGCGGCGCTCCTACGAGCTGCTGGCCGATGCCTTCGCCCTCACCCCGCGCGAACTGGCGACGACCGGTGCCTAGCCTCCTGCGACTGCTCGTCACGTGGGTGGTCAACTGCGCCGGGCTCGCCGTCGCCGCGGCGGCGATCGCCCCGATCAGCTACGGCGATCGGCTGGGGACGCTGCTCCTGGCCAGCGCGATCCTCGGGCTGGTCAACTTCGCCGTCCGCCCGCTCGTCATTCTGCTCACCCTTCCGGTGCTCATCCTCACGCTCGGGCTTGGCCTCGTGGCGGTCAATGCACTGATGCTGTGGCTGACCAGCCGGATCGTCAGCGGCTTTCACGTCGGCGGGTTCTGGTCGACGGTCGGCGGCGCGATCGTGATCTGGCTGGTGAACCTGGTACTGCGGCCGTGGGCGCGCCGCGGCGCGACCGAGCGCCGGCGCCGGCAAGCCGGAGCCTGAGGCGACGTCCGCCCGCCTGAGACCGGACTTCCGGCCTCTCAGCCGGCCCGCTCGGCGTCCGGCCTCGCCCGGACGGGCCGGCTGACAGTCGTCCGGCCTGGATGCCGAGCGGAGCGAGGCCCCTACCCGGTGGCCGAGGCGCGGTCAACCCGTGAGTTGCCTGACGGCGGCGGCGACGAAGCCACGCGCCAGCGAGTCGCCGATGCTCGCCACGGGCACGAAGCGGGGCACGTCCAGGTCAGCCCGTAGCTCGAGATCGATCCGCGTCTGCGTCTGGGTCTGGCGGGCGAGCCGCCAGGTGACCTCGAAGCGCTCGGGGTCGCCGGGCTCGTGCGGGATGCGCGTGAGGCGGACGAGCTCAGGACGCTCGACCGCGACCGCCAGCAGGAGCCGGAAGTCGCGGGCGATCGGCCCCTGGGCGAAGTGCAGCTTCGCCTGCACGCGCTGGGGCGGGCCGTCTGCCCCTCGCTCGAGAACCTCGACCTGCTTTACGACCTCGGGATACCACGTCGGGTAGCCGTCGACGGCCTCGAGCAGTGCCTGCGCGCGCTCGAGCGGGGCATCGACGGAGGCGCCGGCGGTGCCTCGCAGCTCCTTCATCGCGGCGCCGGCTGGAGCGAGCGGCTCAGAGCTGTCGCGAGGACCACAGAATCGCCGAGAGGATCACGCTGACCCCCGCGACAACGAGGCCGATGATCCAGCCCTGCACGGTGCTCGAGACGAGGATCGCCCCGAGCGCGACGCCGATCCCGACGATCCCGGCGGTGGCGACGAGACGGACGAGCAGGCGCTCGAGCCCGAACCGGCGGCGCTCACGCCCCGGCAGCATGTTGCGCTCGTCCCCGCGGTCGCGCCGTCCACGGCGGCCGGTTCGCGCGGGCTCGGCGAGCTCGCCGCTCGCCGCGGCGGATTGGCCGGCCGGCGCGGCGGACTCGCCGGTGCTCGCGGTGGACTCGGCGGCAGGGTCGGGGGGGTAGCCGGAGGCGGCGACGTCGCTCGGTGCACTGGGCTCGCGGCGCTCGCGAAACTCTCTGTCAGGAGTCATACGATCATTGTCCCCCCCAACTCGCGGGCGAAACAATGTTCGCCTCGATGGGCGGAAACAGTGTCGCTTTGCCCGCCCTCGCGGCGGGTAGTCGCAGCGGCGTGCGATTCTGCCAGCGATCGGCTTGAGGGTGGCGGTCAGCGCCAGCGACGTTCGCCGCCTCGCCGCGCAGCGGCTCGGGTTCGAGTCGCTGCGGCCGGGTCAGCTCGAGGGCGTGCAGTCCGTGCTGGCAGGGCGCGACACGCTGTGCATCATGTCGACGGGGTCGGGCAAGTCGGCCATCTACCAGCTCGCCGGCATGCTGCAGCGCGGTCCGACCGTCGTGATCTCGCCGCTGATCGCGCTGCAGCGAGACCAGGTCGAGGCGATCGACGGCGAGGGCGACGGCGAGGACGGCGCGCCCGAGGCGGCGCTGCTCAACTCGACGCTGAGCGAGCGCGCGCGCGAGGAGGTGCTCGAGGAGGCGGAGGAGGGCGAGGTCGAGTTCCTGCTGCTGGCGCCCGAGCAGCTCGTGCGCGAGGATGTGCTCGCCGATCTGCGGCGTGCGCAGCCGTCGTTGCTCGTGGTCGACGAGGCGCACTGCGTCTCGGAGTAGGGCCACGACTTCCGCCCGGACTACATGAAGCTGGCCGGCGCGATCGAGGCGATCGGCCGCCCCACGGTGCTCGCGCTCACCGCCACCGCGGCTCCGCCGGTTCGCGCGGACATCGTCTCGACCCTGGAGCTCCGCGACGCCGCGGTAATCGTCCGCGGGTTCGACCGGCCGAACATCCACCTGGCGGTCGAGCGGTTCGTGGACGACGGGCACAAGCATCGCGCCGTCATCGATGCCGTGGCCGCGGCCGAGCCGCCGGGGATCGTCTACGTGGCGGCCCAGCGGGCATGCACCGAGCTCGCCGGCGAGCTGGTCGAGCGGGGCGTGCAGGCTTGCCCGTACCACGGTGGGATGGCGGCAGGCCGTCGGGATCGGGTCCAGGAGCGCTTCATGTCCGATCAGGGCTGCGACGTCGTCGCGGCGACGATCGGGGCTTGGGCGCGCCGTCCGAGGCCGAGGACCCGACCGGGCTGTCGCTGGGCGACCGCGTGACGCACGCCAAGTGGGGCGCGGGGACGGTCGGCCAGGTCGAAGACGGGCAGGTCACGGTTGTGTTCGACACGGTCGGCTACCGCACGCTGGACGCGTCGCTGGTGGCCGAGCGGGGGTTGCTCGAGCGGCTCGCGGAGTGACGGTGGCGCGCCGGTCGCGGCGCCCGGGCTCGCGAGGCCGAGCGGCCCCAGAGCGCCTCGCCCGCGGAATGCGTCGGATCAGAAGACGATGACCGCGCGCCCTCGCAGGCCGCCGGCGTCCATGACCCGCTGGGCCTCGCCCGCCTGCTCGGGCGGGTACTCGCGTGCGACGCGAAGCTGGAGCCGGCCGTCGGAGGCGAGCCGGCGAAGCTCCTCGAGCCATTCCGTGCGCTCGAGCACCGCGGCCACCATCACGGCGTGGACGGTGATGCCGCGCTCGGCCTCGCCCTCCCACCCTCGTACGGCGACCATCCCGCCGCCGTCGCGGATGGCCGGGAAGGCCTGGCGGCCCAGCAGCGCGGTGTCGTAGAGGCCGTCGACCCCATCGGGGGCGAGCGCGCGGATCGCCTCGTTGAACCTCTCACCCCGCGGGACGACCTCGTCCGCACCGAAGCTTCGCACGAGGCCGTCGTCCTCTGGCTTGGCGTCGGCGATCACCCGCAGGCCTCGCTCCTTGGCCAGCGGGATCACGTAGGAGCCGAGGAGGCCGGCCCCGCCGCTGACGGCCAGCGTCTGTCCGTGGCTCAGCCCGAGCATCTCGAGGCCCCGCATGGCGGTGAGGCCGTTCATCGGCAGCGTCGCCGCCTGCGGCAGGGTGGCTCCGTCGGGAATCGGCGCGACCGAGGCGGCGGGGACGACGATCATCTCGGCCTGGGCTCCGCCCTCCGGACGGCGGGGGCTGACCGCCGCCATCACCTCTTCGCCCGCCCGCAGGCGGTCGACCCCGGCCCCGACCGAGTCGACGACGCCGGCGGCGTCCATCCCCGGGATCCACGGGGGCTCGCCGGCGCCTCCGCGCTGGCGCAGGCCGACGTCGGTCGGGTTCACCGCCGCCGCCTTCACGGCGATCCGGATCCCGTTCTCACCCGGTTCAGGGACAGGCAGGTCGGCGAGCTGGAGAACTTCCGGTCCGCCGGGCTCGGTGATCACGACGGCGCGCATCGGGCGCGCACGCTACCAAAGGCACGGCGCCCGACGTACCAGCGCCGGGACGCAATCGCTCTGCGGACGCGCGAAGGAGCCGCTAAGCCGTCAGCCCCGGCCGCCGCTACGTCTCCAGCGACGAGATGACCAGCGAGGCGTGCGTCTCCCCGTCCGGGTCGACGATCCAGCGACGCTCGCCGGCGCAGAGCACGAGCTTTTGCCCCGGCTGAGCCGGCGCACGGAACTCCATCTCGACGTCGATCCGACCGGGCTCCTCGGTTCCGAGCAGCTCCTCCTCGAGCGGCTCCCAGTACGCGGCGTTGTTGATGTGGGCGGCGAGGTCGCATTCGGTCTCGCGGAACGTCCAGCCGAAACTCCGCCCGCCGCCATCCGGCGGTGATGCCGGATGGCGCAGCCGGGCGGTCACCCGCCGCTCTCCGGCGGCCTCACCGTAGACGGCGAGTTCGTCCCGGGTGAGCGGGAAAGGCCGGCGCCCCTCTGGGTGCAGATGCACCCACAGGGTGACTGCCTCGACGTCGCCCTCGCCATCGCCAACGCCGGTGATCGTGGTCCGCCGCTCCGCCCACATCCGCCCGAGCCCGCTGCAGAACGTCGCGGCCTCGAAGCGCTCGCCGAAACGGGGAAAGCGCTCCACGCGCAGGCGAGTGCGCCGCACCACCCAGACCGCGCGATCCGCCACCCCGGCGTCGTCCACGTCGGCGTAGGCGACGTCCTGGATCCAGCGGGCCACGGCGTCGAGGCGGGCGCGGCCCGACGGAGAGCAGTCGGCCAGACCGACGCGCCCCGGCTGGCGGAACACCCGCCCGGCCGCGGGAGCGGGGACGAGCTTTGTGAGCGCACCGGTATGCACCGACCAGAGGCTACGGGTCACCGTGCTCCCCCGTGTTGCCCGGACGGAGTCAGCTGAACAGCCGGGGGTCGGCGGTCGTGATCCCGTGCACACCCAGCTGCCGCAGGCGCTCGATGGCGGGCCGCTCGTTGACCGTCCATGCGTAGAGCAGCCCGCCGCGAGAGCCAACCTCATCCAGCAGGCGACCGTCGACGAGCCGATGCTGGGCCATCAGCGCGTCCCAGCGCCGAGACGCCAGGCCCGCCAGCACCGCCCCACGCCAATCGCGCCAGTGCCGGCTGCGCCGGGCAACGCGGCCACCGATCGAGATCCCAACTCGCACCCCGGGCTCGAACGCCCGGCTGCGGTCGAGCACCTCGGGCACCTGCGAGGAGATGAGTGCCCGCTCGAGCAGGCCGAATCGCCGCAGCCCTTCGATCAGCACCGCCTCGCAGCCGACGTGCTTGACGTCGACGTTCAGCTCGAGACCGCGAAAGCGGCGGCTCGCGAGGTGCTGCAGGGCGTCGATCAGGCGCACGCGCTCCCCGGTACGGGCGTGGAGCAGGGTGTGGGCCAGGACAAGCTCGCCGCGGCCGGCTCGGACGTCGAACTCGACCATGTCCACGCCGAGCTCCTGCGCGGCGTCGAAGGAGGCGAGCGTGTTGGCGGGCGCCACCGCGCTCGCGCCGCCGTGGCCGATCCGCTGACACGACTGGCCGCTCACGCCGGCCCCGAGGGCGCCTCCAGCGCCGTGTCGAGGCGCGTCAGCACCTCGCCGTAGATGCGGCGCAGGCCGAGCGGCGCGAACAGGCGCTCGAACACGCCGCCGATCCCCCCTCCCCCCTGCCAGGTTGCCTCCAGGGTGACCGCGCTGCCGCTGCCCCGAGGAGCCACCCGCCACATGCTCTCGAACGACGAAAACTCGTCGCGCTCGCGCAGGGAGCCGTCGACGTCCTCCACGTGCAGACGGTAATCGCGCTCACGGCCACCGGCGGCAAAGTGGTAGGCAAAGACAGTTCCGGCGCCCTCGCCACCCTGCTCCACGCGGTACGCCGAGTAGTTGTCGGTCAGGATCTGTGGACGGCGCCTACGGTAGTCGCGCAGGAACTCCAGCACGCGGCCCGGCGGGGCGTCCACGACCTTGCTCGCGTTGGCCTTCACCTTCGCCATCGGGCCTATTTTGTCAAGGCGCCAACCCGGCGAGAGCGCGCCACGGGAGGGCGGGGCGCCTACCCGCGGCTTCGGTCAGGCATGATTCGCCCATGCTCGCCGCCTTCGCCGTCGACTTCGACCGCGACGATCCACTCCGGGCGCTCCGGATCGACGAGCGCCCGGAGCCCGAAGTCCCCGCAGGCTGGACCACGGTGAGCGTCCGCGCCGCCGCGCTGAACCACCACGACCTGTGGTCGCTGCGCGGGGTCGGGCTCCGGCGGGAGAACCTGCCGATGATCCTCGGCTGCGACGCCGCCGGAGTGGACGACGACGACAACGAGGTGATCGTCCATTCGGTGATCTCCGACGACGCCTGGCAAGGCGACGAGACGTTCGATCCGCGCCGCTCACTGCTCTCCGAGCGCCACCAGGGAACCTTCGCCCAGCGCGTGGCGGCACCTCGGCGCAACCTCGTGCGCAAGCCGCCGGCGCTGTCCTTCGAAGAGGCGGCCTGCCTTCCGACGGCCTGGCTGACGGCCTACCGCATGCTGTTCACGCGCGGGCGCGTGGTCCCCGGCATGACGATCCTCGTGCAGGGCGCGACGGGCGGCGTCGCGACCGCGCTGACCGTGCTGGCCAGCCGTTGCGGCATCCGGGTGTGGGTCACCGGCCGCTCCGAGCGCAAGCGAGAGCAGGCCGTCGCGCTCGGCGCCGATCAGGCTTTCGAGCCGGGGGCGAGGCTGCCCGAGCGCGTGGACGCGGTGATGGAGACGACCGGCGAGGCGACCTGGTCGCATTCGATCAGGGCGCTCAAACCGGGCGGAACGCTTGTCGTCTCCGGCGCCACGACCGGCGACGGCCCGCCGGCCGAGCTGACCCGGGTGTTCTTCCTGCAGCTGTCGGTAATCGGGTCCACCATGGGCACCCGCGACGAGCTCGAGCGGCTCGCCCGGCTATGCGTCGACAAGGGCATTCGGCCGGCGATCGACACCACGCTGCCGCTAGCCGATGCCCGCCAAGGCTTCGAGACGATGCTGAACGGCGAGGTCGTCGGGAAGGTCGTCTTCACGCCGTAGCGGCGGGCGTCAGCCATAGGTGGCGCGGGCGACGGCCAGGAACTCCGCGGCCGCGGGCGAGTGGCGGCGCCCTTCCCGCCACGCCAGCGTGATGTCGCGCGCGAGTGACGGGTCGGTGAGGGTGGCGACGGCGACCTCGGGAGCGGTGCTGACGGCATCCGACCGGGGCAGGATCGCGACTCCCATGCCGCGGGCGACCAGCCGGCGGATCCGCAGGCTCTCGTTCGACTCCAGGGTCACCCGAGGCTCGAACCCCGCCTGCCCCGCCGCCCACTCCAGCAGTTCGCGCATCCGCGCCCCGTCCCGGAAGGCGATGAACTCCTCTCCGGCGAGGTCGCCCATGCGCACCCGCTCACGCCCGGCCAGGCGATGAGCGGGCGGCAGAATCACCGCGATCTCCTCGGACACGAGTTGGTGGCATCCCAGGCCGTGCTTCTCGACGCGCTCGGTCACCGACAAGAAGGCGAGATCGAGCTCGTCGACTCGGAGCATCTCGGCCAGTTCCTCGCTGGACTGCTCTCGCACCGTCAGCTCGACGTCCGGATAGCGCTCGTGGAAGATGGCCAGCACGAGCGAGAGGTCGACCGGCCCCATAGTGTGCATCGCCCCGACGCTCACGTGTCCGGTGTGCAGGCCGCGCAATGCCTGTAGCTCGGTGCTCGCAGCGTCGAGCTCGGCCAGGATCCGCCGCGCCCGGCCGACCAGCAGCTCGCCGGCATCGGTGATCGCCACCCGCCTCGTCGTGCGCTCCACGAGCGCCAGGCCGACCTCGTCCTCGAGCCGGCGGATCTGCTGTGAGAGCGCCGGCTGGGCGATGTGCTCGCGAGCGGCGGCACGGGTGAAGTGGCGCTCCTCGGCGAGCGCGACGAGATACCTCAGCTGGCTCAGCTCCATAAGCAAAGCTTATAGAACTGCGCCGATCAATTGACGAGGTAGGCGCGCGGCCCTAGCCGCCGCCTGGCGCGTTCTCGCTCGCCGGGCTATCGACGCCGGCCGGGTGATCGACGCCCGCCGCGTCATCGGCGCCCGTTAAGCGGTCGGCGCCCGCCGCGTCATCGGTTGGGCGGTCGGCGTCCGCCGCGTCATCGGTTGGGCGGTCGGCGTCCGCCGCGTCATCGGTTGGGCGGTCGGCGTCCGCCGCGTCATTGGCGCCCGTTGGGCGGTCGGCGCCCGCCGCGCGGTCGGCGCCCGTTGGGCGATCGACGCCGGCCGGGTGCTCGACGCAGGCCGGGTGATCGGCGCCCACGGCGGGCTCCCTGCCGGAGTCAGCGGCGGTGTCGGGTGAGGCCGTCCCCGCCGGCGTATCCGCGCCCGGGGCGGCGCCGCCGGCGGTTGCTGGAGCATCCGCGTCGGTCCTCGCCCCGGCGCCCGAGCTTCGTGCGCCCGTATCCGCGCCGGTCGGGGCTTCCACCTCAGCCTTGCCCTCCGCGCCGGCCAGCCGGTAGCCGCGCTGTGCCTTCATCACCTCGCCGCTGCGCGCCAGCTTCGAAAGCGTGGTGCTCACCGACGCGCGACCGAGCCCGGTGGCGCTCGCAACCTCGCCCGCGGTCATGGCGCCGCCCTCCGGGCCGGCCAGCGCCGCGAGCACGGCGCTTCTCGTTGCGCCGAACGCGCTCCGCGCCGATGCCGGCAGAGCCGCGCCCGCGCTGGATGAGGCGCCGCCGGTGCGGGAAGCTGCCGCGCCGGAGCCGCTCGCAGCCCGGCCGCTCGCGCCCCGGCCGCTCGTATCCCGGCCGCTCGCGCCCCGGCCACGCGCCGCCCCGGCGCCGCGACCGCCCACCCCGGCGCCACGACCACCCGCCCCCGTCCCGCGACCGCGTGCCCCCGACGCGCGCGAGCTGCGCCCGGGGCCCGACCGCAGCGCGCTGAGCGCGCGACGGAGCCTCTCCGCCTCATCCAGGAGCTCCTCGATTCGCTCCTCGATGTCCTCCCGAATTCGTTCGATCACTTGGGCACCTATCCCCCGTTCGCCGGCGCTGCGCATCGTACCTCCGCCGCCGCGCCAAGCGGCCCGGTCAATCCGCCTCCCGCGTCACCCAGCGAAGCGCCGGCTCGTCGCCGCCAGTGTCTCCCTCGCGTCGGCCGCCAGCGTCCGGATGATCTCCGCCGCCGGCCGCTCCCGCGCGAGCTCGTGCGCTTGCCCCGCCCACAGGTTGAACCCGTCCGCGTCACCGCGCTGGCGCGCCTGCGCCCGCAGGGGGCTGGTCACGTGATGGATCTCCGGGTAGGCGCTCGGCGCTGCCGCGCTGTGCTCGGCCTGGAAGCGATTAACCATCCCGCGAGCGAGGCGCCCCGTGAACGCCCGCGTCAGCCCTGTCGGGATCGCCTCGCGCAGCAGCGCCCGCTGCGCCGGAGTGGTCCCCGCCTCGGGCGCCAGCATCAACGCGGTCCCGATCTGCGCCGCCGCGGCGCCGGCGCAGAGCACCGCCGCCACCGCCGCGCCGTCCGCGATCCCTCCGGTCGCGATGAGCGGGATCGAGACCGACCGGCGCACGAGCGAGAGCAGCGCCAACAGCCCGATGCCCGCCGCCTGCTCATCGTCCACGAAGCCACCGCGATGACCCCCCGCCTCCGTGCCCTGGACGACGAGCGCGTCCGCGCCCACCTCCGCCGCCGACACCGCCTCCGAGACCCGCGTTACGGTCACCCACACCGACACCCCGGCGTCGTGCAGGCGCCTCACCGTCTCCGCCGAGGGGCATCCGAAGGTGAAGGACACCAACGGCGGCCGCTCTTCGCATACCAGCTCGAGCTTCGCCTCCCAGCCGTCGTCCTCGAACCGCGCCGGCCCCAGCTCGACCCCGAGACGAGCCGCCTCGCCGGCCAGCTCCCGCATGTAACGGCTCACCGCCGCCCGGTCGGCCGGCTTCGGGCTCGGTACGAACACGTTGACCCCGAAATGACGTTCCGTCCCTCTCCGCACCGCCTCGATCTCCAGCGAGACCTGTTCGGCGCGCTTGTAGCCGGCGGCCAGGAACCCGAGCCCTCCGGCCTCGCTCACCGCTACGGCAAGCTCGGGCGTCGACGGACCCCCGCCCATCGGCGCCTGGACAATCGGCCGCGTGAGCTCGCTGATCTCGAACATCACGCCGCCGCCCGTTTCGAGAGGTGGCCGGCCGCGTCCTCGAGCCGGTCGTCGCCCCAGAACAGCTCGTCCCCGACGGCGAACGTCGGCACCCCGAAGACCCCGAGCTCGTACGCCGCCTGCGTGGCGTCCCGCAGCGCCGCCTTCACACCCGGGTTCTCCGTCGCCGCCGCCACCTCCGCGCGATCGAGCCCGACCGCGCCGGCCGCCTCGTATAGGCGAGCCGGGATGCTCAGGTCCGAACCTCGCTGGAAGGCGTCCCGGAACGCGCGAAACGCGAACTCGCGCCCGGTCTCTTCCGCCAACCCGAACCCGAACGCGAACGTGACCGCCCGCATCGCCAGCAGATAGTCGCTCGGCCACGGGTCCGGCCAGCGCACCGGCGGCAGACCGTAGCTACGTGCCCTGCGCTCGATCTCCGCCATCCCCGCCTGGCGGCGGCGGTAATCGCCAAGCGCCCACGAGCTCCGTCCGGTGAGCCTGAACAGGCCGCCGAGCAGCACCGGCTGCCAACGCACTGGGCGCGCCACCAGCGCGTCCATCCGCTCCGCCGCGAGATATGCGTACGGAGAGCCGACGTCGAAGTAGAACGTCACACTGGCCATCGGCCGCGGTCCTTTCGTTCGGTATATTGAACGATGCGTTCTCTATGGTAGATGAGACGAGACCGGACGGCGTTCACACGCTGCTGGCCGGAAACCTCCGCCGGCTGCGCATCGCGCGCCATCTCTCGCTCTCCGAGCTGGCGCGGGGCACCGGGATGAGCAAGGCGACGCTCTCGAGCATCGAAAACGGACGCGCCAATCCCACCGTGGAGACCCTCGCCGCGCTGGCCGAGGCGCTCGGGGTCGCGCTGACCGAGCTGCTCGAGGAGCCGCCGGTGGCCGAGATCAGGGTCGTCCGAGCCGCCTCCCCGGATGGAAGTCGCCGCCTCGCAACCGGCCGCAGCGAACCCCCCGACGGCGTGCCCCAAAGGCTGATCGACACGATCACCGGCGGCGACGGGTTCGAGTTCCGACAACTCGAGCTTGCCGCCGAGCAGAGCCGGGAGGCTGCGCCGAGGCCTATCGGGTCGCGCGCGCATCTGTTCATCACCGCCGGCAAGCTGATCGCCGGCCCGGTCGAGCGCAGCACGGAACTCGGGCCGGGCGATTACGCGTCGTTTCCGACCGACGTGCCGCACATCTACCAGACCGGTCGTCACCCCGCCGAGGCGCTGCTCATCGCACAACGCCCCGCCCGCGCCGGGTGAGCTCCCTCTAGCGCGAGATCGGCGAGCTGCGGGCCGAGCCTTCAAGGACGCGCGCGAGCCACTCGGTCACCGCTCCGCGCAGCGCACGAAGGTCGCTGTTCAGGCTGTGGTTGCCGGCGATGACGGCCACCTCGCGTTGCCTGCCGGCCGGCGGCACGCCGAACGGGTCGCCGGCGCCCTGAACGACGAGCGTGGGCACCCGGACAGCGTCGAGCTCGTCGATCCGGCTGTGCGACCGGCCGTCGCTCGCGCGGCGCGGCGGGACGAGCGGGAACGCGAGGCACAGCACCGCCACCGCGCCCGTCTCCTCGGCCGTCCGGCAGGCCACCCGAGCCCCGGAGGAGCGACCGCCCACGATCAGCGCCAGCCGCTCGAGCTCGCCCGAGCGAAGCCGGCCGGCCACCTCGATCCACGCCTGGTCGAGCCGCGGCGCCGGCGCCGGCGATCGCCGCCCGGCCACCAGGTAGGGCTGCTCGACCAGCGCGACCGTGACGCCGAGCGCCCGCGCAGCCTCGCTCACCGCCGCGAGGTCGCGCGCCGCGACCCCGCCGCCGGCGCCGTGACCCAGCATCAGTGCCGCCGCCGGCTCCGGCGCGCGATGTAGGTGCGCCCGGGCCGTGCCCTGCGAGGTGGCGATCTCCAGCATCCCCGGCATAGTCGCACCGCCGCCATGCCATAGGCTGTCGCGGTGGGCACCGGATGCTTCATCTCCCCGGGACGCTCGCTCCCGAGAGCACTCGAGCGGGTCAAGCTGGCCGACTCACTCGGCTACGAGGCCGTCTTCACCACCCACATCGCCGGCGCTGAGTCGCTGACTCTGCTGACCGCCTATGCGATGGCCTCCGAGCGCGTCCGGGTCGGCAGCGCCGTCGTCCCGATCTACACCCGTACGCCGGCCACGATGGCGCAGACCGCGGCCACGATCGACGAGCTCTCCGGCGGGCGGTTCATCCTCGGCCTCGGTGTCTCGCACCGCCCGGTCGTCGAAGCCTGGCACGGGCAGACGATCGACCGGCCGGTGGCCGAGATGCGCGACTACGCGATGATCGTCCGCGCCATCCTGCGCGGCGAGGAGCCGCCCGCCTCGGAGAAGTGGCGCACGAATTTCCGGCTCGCCGGGCTCGAGCACCGCCCCGCGCTCCCGATCTACATCGCCGCCCTCTCGCCGGCGATGCTCCGCCTCGCCGGGGAGGTCGGCGACGGGGTCCTCCTGTGGCTGTGCAATCCCAACTACGTCCGCGATGTCGTGGTGCCGGAGGTGACCACGGGCCGCGAGCGGGCCGACAAGACGCTTACCGGCTTCACCGTCGCCGCCGCGATCCCCGCCGCCGTGACCGACGACGTCCGCGGCGCCTACGAGCGGCTTCGCACCGACCTGCTGACGTACTTCGGGCTGCCGTTCTACCGCGCGATGCTCGAGCGCTCCGGCTTCGGCGAGGACATCGCCGCCTTCGACGCCGCCGAGGGCGACCTCGAGCGGATGCGCGCGGCCATCTCGGAGGAGTTCCTCGCCACCCTGACCGCGATCGGCGACGAGCACGCGCTTCGCCAAGGCGTCGAGCGCTATGCGCGTGCGGGCGTCACGCTGCCCTGCGTCGGCGCGGTCCCGATGACCGACTTCGACGCCATGCTGCGCAGCGCGGCGCGGTAGCCGGCCGGGCCGCGGGGTATTCGCAGGACGATGGGCGATGCCGAGGCGATCCTGCGTGGGGCACGCCGCCCACTGGTGATCGGGATGGGCGGCGGCGGCGACGTGGTCGGCGCGCTGGCCACGGCCGAGCTCAGCCGCCTCTACGACGGCGCGGACCCAGTGCTCGGCGGCATCACGTGGGAGCGACGGCCGATCGACCCGGTCCCGGGTGCGAGGTCGGTGCACGAGATCGAGGGCGCCTGCGAGCTCGCCCCCGGAGTTCTGCTCGCCGGCCCACAGACCCGCGTGCGAGGACGCGACGTCCTGTTCGCCGAGTCCTGGATGGCCGCCTTCCTCGACCGGCCGACCGTGTTGATCGACATCAACGGGGGCGCCGGCGCGGTCGCCGACGGCCTCGCGCAGGCGGCGCGTGGGCTCGAGTGCGACCTGATCGTGTTCATCGACGTCGGCGGGGACGTGCTGGCCGAGGGCCCCGAGCCGGGACTGACCAGCCCGCTGTGCGACGCGATCATGCTCGCCGCCGCGGCCCGGCTGTGCGCCGCGGGCCACTCCGTGCTCGCCGGGATCTTCGGGATCGGCTGCGACGCCGAGCTGACCCCGGCCGAGGTGCTGGCGCGGATCGCGGCGGTCGCCGGCGCCGGGGGCTTCGCCGGCGCCCGCGGGCTTACCGAGGCGGCCGCGCGGCGGCTCGAGGATGCGATCGCCCTCGTCCCCACCGAGGCCAGCGCGCAGGCGGTGCGCGCCTTCCGCGGCGCCTCCGGGAACACGCCGATCCGCGACGGGAGCCGCATCGTGGAGCTCTCTGCCACCGCAGCGGTGACCTTCTACCTCGACGTCGAGGCTACCGTCAGGGCGGCCGGGCGCCTGGCCGGCGCGGTGGACGGCGCCCGCGACCTCGAGGCCGCCAACCAGGCGCTCAACCACCTCGGGCTGTTCACCGAGCTCGACCGCGAGCGCGAGGCGGCCCGGTGAGCCGACCCCGGCAGGTCATTGCCGGCGCACATCAAGCGCCCTGGCCCGGCTACAGCGCAGGGGCTGACACTCGTCCCACTTACACCTTTGGTTACCATCCCCGGCGCTCGGCGAATGATGTGAAGCTCGTATGCCGCTGACCACCTCAGCCGGAGAAGGTCTGTGGCTCGACACCGCGTCGAGCACCGACTATCCCAGCCCGCGGCAAACGGTTGACGTCGACGTGGCGGTGATCGGCGGTGGCATCGCCGGTGTGACCGCGGCGTTGCTGCTCGCGCGCGACGGCGCTCGCGTGGCCGTGCTGGAGGCGGCCCGGGTCGGGACCGGGGTGACCGGTTGCACCACCGCGAAGGTGAGCGCGCTGCAGGCGACGGTGTACTCCACGATCAGCGCACGCAAGGGCGATGAGGCGGCGGCTGCCTACGCGGAGGCGAGCTTGGCCGGGGCGCAACGGGTGGCTGAGATCGTCGCGGAGGAGAAGATCAACTGCCAGCTGGAGCGGCGCGATGCCTACACCTACGCGGCGGATGAGTCAGAGCGCGCGTCCGTCGAGCGCGAGCAGGAAGCGGCGGCCCGGGCCGGACTCGGCGTAGAGCTCGTCGACTCGCCCGACCTCCCGTTTCCGACGCACGGGGCGGTGCGGCTGCACGATCAGCTGCAGTTCCATCCCGTCCGCTACGTCCAGGGCATCGCCGCGGCGCTTCGGCGCGCCGGCGGCGAGGTCTTCGAGCAGGTGCGGGCGCTTGGGCTCAGCGAGGAATCGCCGTGCCGGATCGCGACCACCGCGGGCGAGGTCCGCGCCGGCCACGTCGTGGTGGCCACTCACTATCCGTTCCTCGACCGGGGACTGTACTTCGCACTGCTCAAGCCGCAGCGGTCCTATTGCGTGGCCGCCCGCCTGGCCGCCGGCTCACCGTCTCAGGGGATGTCGATCAGCGCTGGCAGCAACACGCGCTCCGTGCGCTCCTTCGGAGGGTGGCTGATCATCGGTGGCGAGGGCCACCCCGCGGGTTCAGGTAAGGCTGTCCCGGAGCGCTACGAGCGCCTCGAGGACTTCGCGCGCGAACACTGGAACGTCGCCGAGGTCACGCACCGCTGGTCGGCGCACGACCCCGTCTCGTACGACCATCTGCCCATGATCGGCTCTTACCGGCCGGGATCGTCGCGTTTGTGGGTGGCCACCGGCTTCATGAAGTGGGGCATGACCACGGCCACGTTCGCCGGCATGATCCTGGCCGACCGGATCGCCGGACGCGAAAACCCGTGGGCGGCT
>Ga0213874_10000057_pt1 | contig 16061 bp, 14 predicted proteins | sample BarmaccomBMRX_R7_FD_160098 | JGI IMG/M metagenome (GOLD analysis project Ga0213874, IMG submission 160098) | Root-associated microbial communities from Barbacenia macrantha in rupestrian grasslands, the National Park of Serra do Cipo, Brazil - RX_R7 | ecosystem: Host-associated > Plants > Roots...
GCTGCGCGGCATATTACCACGCGCCAACCAACATGACTTGCTCTCGACAGCAATTATTACTACCTCCCACCTGCTAGGAAGCGTAAGCAGCAGTACCTTAATCTGGATGTTGTGGGTGCTTGGAACACTTCTGGGCGTCGGTATTACACTAGTGCTAGCAGGAAAAGAGATACGTTCAAGTTGGTTCAGGGGTATGCTGAATCAGTTGCCCGTGTAACCATGTTGAGGAGAACCTAGTAGCGCGTGAGCAGAAGCCGGAGAGTGCATAAAAAAAAGCTGGGCTCCTACCCTAAAAAAAGCAGGAGCCCATGTGTTTCGTGAAGCTCTCTTGATGTCCAATTCACATTGCTAATACGAGTATATCACATCGGCCACCTTTTAGGGCTGTATAGCTCTGCATTCGAGGTCAAGGGCAGTTGACAATACACAAAGATTGTAGTATCCTAGGAGGCATCAGCGCGGGGTGGAGCAGTGGTTAGCTCGTTGGGCTCATAACCCAAAGGCCGGAGGTTCGAATCCTCCCCCCGCTACCAGGGGGCACGACACATTGACGCGGGATAGAGCAGTGGTTAGCTCGTCGGGCTCATAACCCGGAGGTCGCAGGTTCGAATCCTGTTCCCGCTACTAGTGTAGGGGCGACCCTTGCGGTTCGCTCTGCCTGAAGAGAAGTTGGCGTAGCTCAGTGGATAGAGCAGCCCTCTCCTAAAGGGCAGGTCAAGGGTTCAAGTCCCTTCGCCAACGTTAGAGGACTAAAAACAGCAGAGAGTTGCAGGGGCCTGCGATTCTCTGCTGTTTTTAGTTCGTGTTTTCAGAAACATATGTTCCAGATCATAGCCTAGAAGGTATATCTGTAAAAGTTGGCTTGACAGTATGGAAGTTGCTGATGTATCATCCTCAAGTAAGAACATATAATCTTGTTGTTGAACAATGACGGGCGGTTGCTGAAATTGGTAGACAGGACAGACTTAGGATCTGTTGGTGATGAGCCATGAGAGTTCGAGTCTCTCACCGCCCATTTCCCTGGTTGATTTTTGCAGGAGCGGCTCATCAGTATAGCTCCTGCAAAATTGTGGATACTGCACACAAACAAGCGAGTAATAGAGAGAGCGTAATACGTGAGTTCTGTGGTGGAAACGTGGTAAGTTGAACAATTTCCACGCTATAGGTGTAATGCACAACCTACCCACCATTCAACAAGCATATTTTTATTTTATAAGCATTATCGCATGTTGGAGGCACCGTGAAGGTCTCAGTTGAAAAGCTACCAACGAGTGAAGCTGTCCTTGAGGTCGATGTTACCTGGGAAGAGATGGAGAAAGCCTCAGATAAGGCATACCGCAGACTGGTTCAACAGGTTGACATACAGGGATTTCGTAAAGGAAAGGCTCCTCGTTCGCTCTTGGAACGCAGGCTAGGCAAAGACTACATATATCAAGAAGGTCTTGAAGGGCTGATCTCGGAGGCTTATCGTCGTGCGTTAAAAGAACATGATCTCACCCCTATCACTCAGCCTAAATTGGATATCCCTGCCTTCGAGATAGGCCAGCCATATCACTTTAGTGTAACTATTCCCATCATCACGCCTGTCGTGCTAGGTGACTACCGCTCTTTGCATTTTGACCGCGAAGAGGTAGAGGTTACTTCTGAGGAGGTTGAGAAGGATATCGAGTCACAGCGCAGTAACTTGAACACATGGCAGCCTGTGGAACGGCCAGCCCACTATGACGACCGTGTTACGATGGATCTGAAGTTTACCGCAGAAGGCCAGACTATCTCTGACCTGAAAGATAACCCATTTGAATTGACCAACGAGCGGTACGGGGTCTATTCTGGCATGGATGAGCATATCTTGGGCATGCAGGTTGGTGAAAGCAAATCTTTTAGCACCACTATTCCTAACGACTATAGCAACGAAAAGCTCGCTGGCAAGCAGGGGGAATATCAGGTCACACTGCATAAAGTGGAAGAGAAGCAGCTTCCCCCGCTAGACGACGCTTGGGTCGAAAAGATCACTAATGGAAAATATCAGACATTGGAAGACCTACGTAAATCTGTAAGCGACAGAATTCTAGAGGACAAGAAACGGCGCGCTCGCGAGGAGTTACAGGAAAAGATCGTCGATGCTGTCGTTGAGCAATCACAGATTGTCTTGCACTCTCTCTTGATAGAAGAAGAGATTGAGAACGCAATGCACCGCATGTCGCATCTATTACAGCGTCAGCATCTCTCACTAGAACAATATCTGATGATTAAAAAGCAGACGCTGGAGCAGTATAAACAGAGCGTGCGGCCAGATATTGAACGCAGCCTTAAGCAGCAACTTGTGCTCAGCGAAGTAGCCCGTCAAGAGCATATAGAGGTCACTACTGAAGAAGTGGACAATCTTTTCCAGATCTATACTCAGCTTGGTCAGCAATTACCACGCACTGACGAGCAGAGAAGAGCATTGGAGATAAGCTATCGGCGAGAAAAAACCATTTCGCGACTTGTAGAGCTGACGGCTGGTCCCGACCCCGATGCAGAGAGTGAGGCTCTGGAGCAGACGGAAGCAGAAGAGACTGCTGTCGCCAACGCAGAAGCAGCCGCTGTCACAGGTGAGATAGAACGGGCTACCTCTGCTGTAGTTGAGCAGGGGAGCGAGTCAGTCTCGGACACAACACAAAACGAAAGTATTGAGAGCTAGGAAAGGTAACAGACGTGGCAAACTCAAAAAATATACGTACGACGTACCGCTGCTCGTTTTGTGGCAAGAGCCAAGATCAGGTACAGCGGCTAATTGCAGGTCCAAGCGGGGTCTACATATGCGATGAGTGTATCGAACTTTGTCGAGAGATCATTGATGAAGAGCAGGCTACCGTTGCTAAGCCGCGTCTACAGACAGGCAAAATTCCAGCGCCCAAGAAGATTTACGAGCAACTCAGCAACTACGTCATTGGTCAAGAGCGAGCAAAGAAAACACTCGCTGTTGCTGTGTATAACCACTATAAGCGCATCAATGTGGGTATGCAAATTGATGATGTAGAGTTGAGCAAAAGTAACATTCTGATGATCGGCCCAACGGGCTGCGGCAAGACACTGCTAGCTCAGACGCTGGCAAAGGTACTGGACGTGCCCTTCTGTATTGCTGATGCTACCGCGCTTACAGAGGCGGGATACGTGGGTGAAGACGTTGAAAACATTCTGCTGCGCCTTATTCAGACAGCCGACTTCGATGTAGCCCGTGCTGAGCGTGGCATCGTCTATGTTGACGAGATCGACAAGATTGCCCGCAAGTCCGACAACCCTTCGATTACTCGTGATGTCTCCGGTGAAGGCGTGCAGCAGGCTCTGCTCAAGATCATTGAGGGCACCATTGCTAACGTTCCCCCGCAGGGCGGGCGTAAGCACCCGCACCAGGATTTTATCCAGATTAACACCGCTAACATCCTGTTTATCTGTGGCGGGGCCTTTGAGGGGCTAGACAAGGTCGTAGAGCAACGCCTGGGCAGCAATAAGACGATAGGCTTCCGTTCTACCAACCCAGACGTAACTGACGACGAGAAGAAAGAATCTGCTTTGTCCCAGCTTGTACCCGATGATCTGCTTAAATATGGTCTTATTCCCGAGTTCGTGGGACGCCTGCCTGTGGTAGTTTCCTTGGACAGCTTAGATAAGCAAGCATTGATCCGTATTTTAACAGAGCCTAAAAACGCTATCATTAAGCAGTATCAGAAATTCCTACAGCTTGATCGTGTCGAGTTGGTCTTTACCAACGATGCTCTGGATGCTGCTGCTGAGGGAGCACTCAAGCGACATACAGGGGCAAGAGGATTGCGCAGTATCATTGAGGACATTCTGCTTGATGTGATGTATGAGATACCGTCTCGTGCTGATGTCAAAAAAGTCATTATTAACGGTGACGTGATCAGTAATCATCAAAAACCCTTATTAGTAACACGCAGCGATAGAACCATAGCCTACTCAGAAGATGAGTCTGCATAGTGCAGACTCATCGCATTTTGTTGAGTGTTGATGAGCCGAAAGAGGTAGTCGGGGATACAATGAGTGAAGCCAGACGCCAAGAAGTCATATTGGATACTGACGATACGTATCCTCTCGTGGCGTTGAAAAACATTGTTGTTTTTCCACATAACCGTCATGCATTGACCATTGCACGTGAAAAGACCGTACGTGCCATCGAGGAGGCGATGATGAGACCTGACCGTCTACTCATCGCTACTATGCAACGCTCTCCCGAAATCGATGATCCGCAACCCAAGGACATCTACCCAGCAGGCACGCTCGCAGAAGTGACTAGCATGCATCGTCAGCCGAACGGAAGTATTCAGGTGCTTCTGCGCGGTATGCAACGTGTGCAGATCAAAGAATACCAGGATGAAGAACCTTTCCCACGGGTCAAAGTGGAAGTGATGCAGGAACCGCAAGTCAGAGGACCACAAGCCGATGCCCTCGTCCGCCATGCTATTAGCCTGTTTGAGCATTATGCACAACTCAATCGCAGCTTCTCGGTAGAGGATATCGATTCCATTGTGGCGCTGAAGACGTCGTCATGCCTCTCAGACACGTTGGCTGCTCATCTTGTGACCGATATACACAAACAGCACGATCTGCTCGAAACTCTTGATCCGATGGAGCGCCTTGAAAAAATCTGTGTGCTCATCGGTAATGAGATCGAGATCCTCGAACTGGAGACAAGCATTCGTAGCCGCGTACGTTCGCAGGTAGACCGCTCTCAAAAGGAGTTCTACCTACGCGAACAACTGCGTGTCATTCAGGAAGAGCTAGGTATAGAAGCCTCTGAGGCGGATGAACTGCGTGCAAAGCTGCGCGAGACTTCTCTGCCGCCAGAAGTTGTTAGCAAGGTACGCAAGGAGATCGATAGATTGGAGCGTACACCGGCTCAATCTGCTGAGATAGCGGTACTACGCTCCTATATTGAATGGGTGCTGGCCCTACCATGGACAGAACGTACTGAGGATGTGCTGGATATCGAAAAGACGCGGCGTATTCTTGACGAAGACCACTACGGATTAGAAGGCATCAAAGAGCGTATCATCGAGTTTTTAGCCGTGCGTCAACTGCGCCAACAGCTTGCAAGCCGTGGCAAACACTTCAACAGTGAGGGGCAAGGGCAAATTCTCTGCTTCATCGGCCCGCCGGGTGTTGGCAAGACCTCACTCGGCCTGTCCATTGCACATGTACTAGGTCGCAAGTTTGCACGCATTTCGCTTGGTGGAGTCCACGACGAGGCTGAGATTCGTGGTCATCGCCGCACCTATGTGGGTGCGTTGCCGGGACGTATTATCCAGAGCATGAAGACAGTGGGTGTACGCAATCCCGTCTTTCTACTAGACGAGATAGATAAACTCTCCTCCGAGTTTCGTGGTGACCCAGCCGCTGCGCTGTTGGAGGTGCTTGATCCTGGGCAGAATGCAACTTTTGTAGATCACTATCTGGAGATCCCCTTCGATCTCTCAGAGGTATTTTTCATCTGCACTGGTAATGTCAAATATCAAATTCCACGCCCTCTGGCTGACCGCATGGATATTATAGACCTGCCAGGCTACATTCTTGAGGAAAAGATAAACATTGGCCAGAGCTACCTCCTCCCAAGGGTACTCAATGAAAACGGGCTTACACCAGAGCAGCTCAAGATCCCCCAGCCAACGATGCAACGTATCGTTACCGACTACACTCGTGAGGCCGGAGTGCGCAATCTGGAACGACAACTCGCGAGAATCTGCCGCAAGGTGGCGATACGAGTGCTGGAAAAGCCTCATGCACGTACGCGCTTGACCGCAACCAACTTGGAGCAGTATCTGGGCATCGCACGCTACAGTAATACTCCGCCTCTACAGAAGTCACGCATTGGCTCAGCCATGGGACTCGCTGTGACAGAAAATGGTGGTATCTTGCTCCCAGTTGAGGTGGTAACTATGGTAGGTAAGGGTGATTTGATCATTACTGGTCAATTAGGCGATGTCATGCGCGAATCGGCTATAGCTGCCCTCTCGTATATTCGAACGAAAGCAAGTGAGTTGCAAATCGATCCAAGCTTCCAAGAAGGGTCCGACTTGCACATTCACTTACCGGAAAATGCTATACCCAAGGATGGGCCGTCGGCGGGCGTCACCATTGCTACCGCACTCGTATCTGCCCTCACTCAGCGTTTTGTGCGTGGCGATGTCGCTATGACGGGTGAAGTGACGCTGCTGGGCAGCGTTCTCGCTATTGGGGGGCTAAGAGAAAAAGTTCTTGCAGCCCAGCAGGCGAACATTTCTCATCTTATCATCCCTCTGGAAAATAAGAAAGACCTGGCAGAAATTCCGCCAAAGATCCGCCAACGTATTAAATTCACTTTCGTTAGCAGCGTAGACGAGGTAATCCAGGCCGCCCTCTTAGAAGCATCTCCATCGGAGGAAAAAGAACGTAATGAGCCTGAGGAGCCGCAACCACTACATATAAAAGAGCATGTCCCTCCTTCTCGGCAAGGTCAACATCTGCGCCGCGCAGGTATTACTGGGCAGACAGATGAACATGACGAGCAAGAGTTCGACTCATCTACATTTATTATTCCGCCAATTGATTCCATCTCACACGACCTTCCTAATGCGCATGCAAAACAAGACGAAATGTAGGGGCCCGATTCATTGTGGCCGATTGATCGTGGGCAACGCGCCGCCCTCATCTAGTTCGCAAGTCTAACCTTTCAGCTATACGTACGTACATGTTTACAAAGCTAAGCAACATTAGGATTTGGCAGTATTAGAGAGAGGAATAGTATCGTGAGCTACCAAGGACAGGATCCAAACCAGCAGGGCCAGTACCCACAGTCAGGACAGTACAGCAGCGGTTATACTCCACCGCAGCAACCAGCAGACCCCTACAGCGATCAGCAGTATGGCCAAGGAGAATACGGTCAGCAGCAGTATGGTCATCAACAGCCCTACGGCTATCAGCAACCATATGGCATGCCACCTTCTGCCAATACTTCATTGGGTTTATCTCAAAATGTAGCATCTGGATTAAGCTACGTGCTTGGTTGGATTACAGGCATCATCATCTTCCTCGTGGAGAAGCAGAACCGCCTCGTGCGCTTTCATGCCATGCAGTCTATTCTCTTCTTTGGCGGACTAGGCATTCTTGAAGTCATACTGGATGTTATTACCAATGGTAACATTTTTCTTCTATCCGGCCTAGCAGGGGTTTTAAGCCCATTAGTGTTTCTTGTAGGGTTTATAGGCTGGATTATTCTGATGATTAATGGATTCCAGGGCAAATACTTCAAGTTGCCAATAGTTGGCGACTACGCCGAAAGATATGCTAACCAGATTAATCTCTAGAATATATAGCAAATAAGATTACATACTGCATCTCTTCTCTCCTATGTTAGAATTAGCAATGAGAACACACAGCGAACATAGGAGAGAACATGCATGGCAGCAATTGGCGTAATCGGTAGCGGTGCATGGGGCACTACACTGGCCCGCCTGCTAGCAAATAAAGGTATTGCGACAACTTTGTGGGAGCACCAACACGACCGCGCCACTGAGATGGAACGGCAACGCGAAAACACTATCTTCCTCCCCGGCTTCCTCTTTCCTGACACACTACAGGTCACTGCCGATGTCAAGGAAGCCGTTCAACAGAAAGATATGCTACTTCTTGTCACTCCTTCGCAGCGCATGCGTGAGAACCTGCGCCTATTAGCTCCCTACGTAGAACGCCACTGTTTGCTAGTAAGTGCAAGCAAGGGCATTGAGATCGGCAGCCTCAAGCGTATGACCCAGATCGTAGCCGAAACATTGCCGCAAGCGCAAAGGTATATAGGCGCACTAAGCGGCCCTAGCATTTCACGCGAAGTGGCACAGGAAAAACCTACAGCCGTTGTTGTCGCTGCCCAGGACAAAGAGGTTGCCGTTCGCATCCGTGATCTGCTAAGCACTGCTCACTTCCGCGTCTATAGTACTGGCGACGTTACTGGCGTTGAATTGGCAGGCGCACTCAAAAACATTATCGCCATCGGTGCAGGTATTAATGATGGTATCGGCTACGGCGAGAACGCAAAAGCTGCATTCATTACACGTGGCCTAGCGGAGATATCACGCCTGGGTATAGCAGCGGGTGCCCATCCTCTCACCTTCGCCGGCCTTGCGGGTATGGGCGACCTCATCACCACCTGCGCCAGCCCTCTAAGCCGCAACCAACAACTCGGGCGTCGCCTTGGTGCCGGAGAAAAGCTGGCAGACATCTTGAAATCGGCCCGCACGGTCGTCGAAGGCGTCACCACCACCAAAGCAGCCCTGCAACTGGCTGCCCGTTACAACGTCGAGATGCCCATTACCAGGCAGCTCAGCCTTGTCTTATTTGAAGGGCTCGACCCACACCGGGCTGTGCCGGAGTTGATGATGCGGGATCCAAAAGGAGAACTGGAGGGTATGGCGTGATAAGATGCACAACTTGACAATCTAATGCAAAAAGCACATACTGAGTGCGCAATAAGCATCCTTTGTTTAAGAGACAAACCTCCAGAGAAGGAGCACCAGCATGTTCGATAAAAGCAAAATCGGCCACAGCTTTCCCCCCTTCACCACTGAGGTCCATCGTAACAAAATACGCGAATTAGCCCTGGCGATAGGAGACGCGAATCCTATTTACCACAGTCGTGAAGCGGCCCAAGCTGCCGATTACGGCGACGTGCCTCTCTTTCCTACCGCACCGACTATGTTCAGCTTCTGGAGCGACCTACAGCGCAATGGCGAACTGGCAAAGATCGGTGTTAATGTCACGCGTATTCTGCACGGCGAAGAGGAGTACGAGTATCTGGCACCTATTCATCCAGATGATGTACTTACGGGGGTGACTACCATCGTCGACGGCAAAAGTCGTCGTGGCAAAAACGGCTCCTCGATGGACATTATCACTACAGAGACCCGCTACACCAACCAACACAATCAACCCGTCCTGAACGCTCGTACTACACTTGTTGTACGTGAATAGCGCGGACCAGGAGGATGCCATGACGACGAATACCCAGGCTTCGCAGAAACTTTACTATGAGGACGTACAGGTTGGCGACGAGTTGCCGAAACTGGTCAAATCTCCCATCACACACCTGCAACTCGTGCGCTACGCTGGCGCTTCCGGCGATTTCAATCCCTTGCACACCGACCCTAAAGTTGGCGAGATGATCGGCACTGGCGGCATCATCGCCCACGGTATGCTCATCATGGGCTTCGTGGGACAGTTGTTGAGCGACTATGCAGGGCCAACTACACTGCGCAAGTTTGGTGTGCGCTTCAAGGGCATGACACGTATCGACGATGTAATCACATGCACAGGGACTGTGACCGAAAAATATGAGGCAGATGGTGAGGCGCGTATCGCTGGCAAAGTGCAGGCCGTCGATCAGAACGGTGATGTGAAAGTGGCTGGCACATTCATAGCAGCTCTGCCGCGCCGAAGCTAGTATGCACAGGGAAGTGCAGAGTGCTCCACTGGGAAATGTTCAATGCACGAAAGGTGAAGTAATGAAGTTATTTATGCAAAAGCGTAGTATGCTTCCTATGATTATCGGCATTCTCATACTCACCCTGGTACTTACTTCCTGCGGTAGTGCTAATGGTGGTGGTGGTAGTATCAACGCTGGTAAAGGCTGTAAGAAGATTGGCGTTCTCTTGCCCGAGACGGCTACCTCGGCCCGTTGGGATAGTAAGGATAGGCCACTGCTGACACAAGCTATTACCAAAGAGCTACCCGGTGCCACAGTAGATTACAACAACGCTGAAGGCAATTCAGATGAGCAGCAAAATCAGGCCAATGCTGGTCTAACGAAGGGTGACTGTATCCTGGTAGTAGCACCACAGAATAGCCAGGCGGCGTCTGCTATCGTGGCCAAAGCCAAGGCACAGGGCGTACCGGTGATCGCCTATGATCGTCTTATCCAGTCCAAGGACCTTGCCTACTATGTCTCGTTTGACGGCGTACAGGTGGGTGAACTGCAAGGCCACTATATTGTAGATCACTACAAGGACTACGTTCAGCCCAGTCACACCAATCTTGTGATGATTAAAGGTTCACAGACAGACAACAATGCCATTCTGCTCGACCAGGGCGCATCGAGTAAGCTCCAGCCACTCTTCGCTAATGGCACACTCAAAAAGGTGTATGATCAGTTCACTCCTGATTGGAACAATGACACCGCACGCACTGAGATGGATAGTGCTTTGACCGCAAACCAGAATAATATTCAGATTGCCTATGTTGCCAATGACGGTATGGCTAACTCAGTGATCGCCTCGCTCAAAGCGCAGCATCTTAATGGAAAAGTGCTTGTTACTGGTCAAGATGCGACCGTTGCAGGCATCCAGAACATCCTTACTGGCGACCAAACAATGACTGTGTATAAGGCCATCGCGAAAGAGGCTAATGACACTGCTAAGCTTGTTGCTGCCATAAGCAATGGGAGTAATACCTCTTCGCTCACCAATGGCACTACCGTTAAGACCTCTGATGGTACGCCAATCCCCGCAATCCTTGAAACTGCTGTGGCAGTTGACAAGAGCAATATTGCCTCAACGGTACTGGCCGATGGTTTTGTGACGAAGAGCGATATATGCTCGGGTCTCCCTCGTGGAACCAATACAAATGGCATCTGCCCATAAACATGGGCTTCATAGGAGGGTCTAATGTCATCTGCCGCACTGCCACATGGCGAACCACGGCTCCTCATGCGCGGTATTCATAAATCCTTTGGAGCTGTACATGCCCTTAGCAATGTAGATTTTGAAGTCTATGGCGGTGAAGTTGTTGGCCTTGTCGGAGATAATGGTGCTGGTAAATCAACATTGATCAAAGTAATATCGGGTGTGGGACCCCCCGACTCTGGTGAAATTTTGGTAGAGGGGCAACCCGTGAAAATCACCAGCCCGCAAGTGGCTACTCGTTTGGGCATTGAGACGGTTTACCAGGATCTTGCCCTCTGCGATAACCTCGATGTCGTTGCCAATCTCTTTTTGGGCCGCGAGGAGTTTTCTGCAATGCGCTTCCTCAAGGAGATTGAGATGGAACAACGCGGGTTGGAAGTGCTACGCACGCTGGACGTGAAAATTCCCTCGCTCCGCTCGCCTGTGGCTTCACTTTCTGGTGGTCAGCGCCAATCAATAGCCGTGTCCAAGGCCATCCTACGAAATGCCAGGGTAGTCCTGCTTGATGAGCCAACAGCAGCACTTGGGGTAGCTCAAACGCGCCAGGTACTTGATCTCATCTGTCGGCTGCGCGATCAGGGTCTAGCCATAGTTGTTATCTCACACAATCTAGCGGATGTCTTTGAAGTAGTTGATCGTGTGATTGTGCTGCGGCTTGGGCGCAGAGTTGCCACGTTCGATGTCAAATCTACTACGCCAGAGCGGGTTATAGCAGCGATTACGGGAGCAGAGTTTGGTGAGTAAGCTACCTTCATATATGTCACGCCGGACACTGAGGCAAGGGTTGCGCAGTGATCTGGGCTTTCTTCCTGTGCTGGCCACACTTATTATAATTGTGGTGTACTTTGCAATCACAACAGGTGGCATTTTTCTTTCACCACGCAATTTCAGCGAATTAGTACAAGAGATTGCCACTATCGGTCTACTGAGTCTCGGCTCTACCTTTGTGTTGCTGATTGGGGAAATTGATCTCTCCCTGGCATCCGTAAGTACGCTCTGCTCCGTTGTTATGGCAGTACTTTCGGAGCGTGCTGGGCTTCCTGCCTGGGTCGCTATCGCTGCTGCTTTGTTGACAGGTGCCCTGGTTGGCTTCGTCGACGGTATCTTTGTCGCAGTTGTACGCGTTCCATCATTTATTGTGACGCTAGCAGGTTCCATAGCGTACGCTGGACTTCTACTCACTCTACTGGCTGGCCAGAGTACACTCATCATCCGTAACGACTTCATCCTTTCCATCGCCGGTACTCCTACCAGTTTTCTCACAGATACTCTCGGTATCGGTCTGCCAACCCTGGCTTTGCTAGTTTATCTTGGCGCTGTCATTCTTAACTATGTGAGACGCAAAGGTGCCGGGCTCAGCATCGTACCTCTTGCACAACTTGTCTTGCAACTAGTGCTTGCTGTTGCATTGGTTGAGGGTGCGGTAGTACTTTTTGAAAGCTACTTCGGTATTCCCAACTCAACCGCCATCCTTTTTGCCTTAATCTTACTCTTCTGGCTGATCTTGACGAAAACGCGCTTTGGTCGACACGTCTACGCGGTCGGAGGCAACGCTGAAGCAGCTCGACGAGCTGGGATTAACGTTGTTGCTATACGGATTGTCCTTTTTACCCTCTGCTCATTACTTGCTGCCATTGGCGGAGTCGTAGCAGCCTCACGAGCAAATGCAGTGGCAAGCCAGATTAACCCGACCCTGCTACTTGATGCTATTGCAGCAGCAGTAATCGGCGGCGTGAGCCTCTTCGGCGGACGTGGCTCAGTCTGGTCTATTGTGCTAGGCGTGCTTATTATTGGTAGTTTGGAGAACGGTCTCACCTTAAAGAGCCAGCCAGTAAACGTAAAAGAGATGATCGAGGGGGCCGTGCTGGTAATCGCTGTGACCGTCGATGCTATACTGCGTAGGCTGCAAGTGCGTTCTGGCCGTTGAGACAGGAGGAGAAGGTGCTGGAGATCAGATGCTATCAGCCTGCCGACTATGAGATTGTATGGAATCTACATGTGCAGGCATTGCAACAGGTGGGTGCCTATACTGGCGATGGGCCGTGGGACGATGATATGCGCGATATTGAGGGCTTCTACCTACACAATCACGGTGCATTTCTGGTGGGTGTATACGAGGGACGCATTGTTGCGATGGGTGCATTACTTCAGCTTAGTGCTGAAGATGCTGAGATCAAAAGGATGCGCGTACACCCCGATATGCAGGGACACGGCTTCGGCCAAGCTGTACTATCGGCGCTGGAGCAGCAAGCAGTGACATTAGACTATAAGACATTACACGTGTCCACTTCTACTCTGCAGGAAGCTGCATTACATCTCTACCGTAAGAATGGCTTTCAAGAGGTGGGGGAGAAGATGTGGCGTGGGCTTCATGAGCTTCTTTTCCAAAAGAGCATAGGCTGAGTGTGCAGACTCCACCAGGCAAACCAATAGTACCAGAAAGGCTAGACGAAACAGCGCCTCTGCCGTATGCTTGCTTTAACACTTGTCTTGGCTTACCCCAATACATGTAGATAAGCAGAGGTGGAGCTACTCATGCACTATGAACAAGCACCTTCGGCCATCGCCGAAGCGACCGAACAGAAAACTATTCTGCTCATTGAGGATAACTATATTTTCAGCATCATCATCACCAAAACCATCACCGATTATACACCTTATCGCGTTATTCACCTAGCGGAAGGCTCTCAGATGATGCGCGTGATTGGCGAGAATAAACCGCATCTGCTCCTGCTAGACTATGATCTACCAGGAATGAACGGCATTGAACTGTATGACCTTGTACAAAGTACACAGGGGCAGGAGCATATTCCGGCTATTATGGTAAGCGCGAAGCCTCCACTGGATGAGATGGCGAAACGCCATCTCCCCGGCCTACGTAAACCGTTTGGCACTCTTGAGCTAATCAACGCTATCGAAGAAGCATTGAATCCCTAACCGTCCTGCAGGCGGTACCCGCAACACACAAACATTTCTATGCCAACTGTAGCATGAGCTACAGTTGGAACCGCCGACGATGGCGAGATGCTCTGCTTTCCCTTTTCCTTCAAGTCTCTCTTGACCAGCAATACCCATCAAGCATGTCCGAAAATGACAGCGGCGGCAAAGACGAGCGCGCCCCCTCCGACGACCTGGAAGATTGAAAGCCACCAGCTTGTACCGAAGTAGCGATGACGAATAGCTGCAATAGCAACCAATTCAAAGGCCACAACGAAGTAGGCCGTCAGCAGTGCGAACTGCAAATGGGTGATTAAGAAAGGCAATGTGTGCAGCGAGCCACCAAAGAAGGTCATCAACCCGGTAATGGCACCACGCACGACGGGACTTCCACGCCCGGTTAACTCGCCATCGTCGGAGAGTGCTTCTGAGAAAGCCATGCTGATACCTGCACCTGTAGCAGCCGCCATACCAACGAGGAAGGCTGTGAATGGGCGCTGGGTGGCAAAGGCAGTAGCAAAGATAGGTGCCAGGGTCGAAACCGAGCCGTCCATCAGTCCTGCCAGGCCAGGCTGCACAACGCGTAGCAAAAAGTGACGTGACTTATCATCTTTTGAAGTAGCTGCGATAAAAAGCTCCGCAATTTGCTCTCTTATCGTTTTTGGTGTCTCTACGACTTCAGGAGAGACATGCGCATGATTTTCTACACTGCTTGGTTGTATGTTGCTTGAAGCGACAGGATTGTCTTGTGTATCCTGTTCTAGTGACATAGCAGACTCCTTTAGTATATAAAAAGCAACGAGAAGAGCATTCTCTATATCAGTGATTCTGTTGCTGACACGAAGGACAATACCCATACAGTCTCACTTCGTGCGAAGCTAGTTGCATGCCCACAGTCTGTGCAGCATGTTCTAGTGCCTCGTGCGGGAGGTCGACTGCGACGGGCAGATCGAAGAGACCACCACAAGCCATGCAGACCGCATGATCGTGGCGTGCAGTTTTGGCATCGTAGCGACAACTCTCGTCGCTGTACCTCAGCTCTTTTATATATTGCTGCCCCACCAGCAAGTGGAGAATACGATAGACAGTCGCTAGGCCAATGTGTGGTCGCGTATGCTTCACAGTCTCGTATATCTGCAAAGCCGTTGGGTGACTTGGGGCTGTGTGTACAGCCTCAAGCACTGCTTGTGCGTTGAGGTTTAACGTCTCTTTCATGATTAGGCTACCCTAATAATGAGAATTATTTTCATTTTCATGAAGAAGTATACACCGTCAAGTGTGATGCTGTCAATGAGTGTTTCACAGTGTTGTGCTAGTACATGTGGGGTATAGCCCTAAACGCGCCAGTGCAACATATATACTTCTAAGTCACTCTGGTAGCGAAAAACTCAGCATCAAATGGGGCTTGACGTGATCAGAAAGACATGCTATAGTGGTACCCGCGCCAAGGTAGCTCAGTTGGTAGAGCACAGCACTGAAAATGCTGGTGTCGTCGGTTCGATTCCGTCCCTTGGCACTCTGTGTTGTCTTTGGCACAGAGGCGCAAGCCTGAAGCCGCTTCTAACAAGCCCCCAGGCTTGCATGTTTTTTGCCGCTACCGCTCAGTGCAACAACTAGTGCAACAACTACCCACGCTTACGCATAGGCAGGCACAGCGCCGCCACCATCGTCTTCCTCGTCCCCACTCTTCCCAGCCTCTTCCTCCTCTATTATAGAAAACTCCTGGTTCAACCTATCCATCGCCTCCCTTTGCATTGTCGGCAGTACATGAGAGTAGATGTCCATCGTCATGCTAATCTCGCTGTGCCCCAGTATCTCCTGCACCACCTTGGGATGCACACCGTTGCTCAACAGCAACGTAGCCGCGCTGTGCCTGAGATCGTGAAAACGAACATCCGGTAGACCAGCTTTCTTCAACAGCATTTTCAACTGTACAAGCACCCCATGACCAGGATTAAGATGCCTACCTAGAGGCGTACAGAAGACATAATCATGCTCTTCCCAGGCATCAGCAGCAGCCCGCCTCATTTCCCCCTGGCGCATGCGATGCTGTTTGAGCGCCTCCACCGCAAAATGCGGCAATGCTATGCTTCGTCTGCTGCTTCTCGTCTTCGGCTCCGCCTCAACATACAGATCACCTCTCTCCCTCCCCATTTGCGTCGGCAACCGACTGAGAGCACGCTGAACATGAAGCACACCTGTAGTAAAGTTAATGTCTTGCCATTTCAAACCAAGCAGCTCACCTCGACGCATACCGGTAGCCAGAGCCAGCACAAAAAGAGCCTCTTGTGGATGGCCTTTTGCAGCGTTCAACAATTTTCGAGACTGCTCTGCCGTAAGCGGGTGGATCTCCTTATGCTGCTTACGGGGAGGAGAAACAATCTCGCACACATTCCGAGCGATCAACCCCATCTTCAT
>Ga0213874_10000058_pt1 | contig 16031 bp, 10 predicted proteins | sample BarmaccomBMRX_R7_FD_160098 | JGI IMG/M metagenome (GOLD analysis project Ga0213874, IMG submission 160098) | Root-associated microbial communities from Barbacenia macrantha in rupestrian grasslands, the National Park of Serra do Cipo, Brazil - RX_R7 | ecosystem: Host-associated > Plants > Roots...
GAGCGAGAAATACCTGCAACTATTTCGTTCCTCGCCATTAAAATGCATAGGCTGCAGTGGAGAGACCAACATGGTTATTTCGAGCTATTGCTCGAAGTAAACTATACTATATTCCTTTTTGGAAGAGAGGCCAGCATGAGTGTCTTCGTGAATAGAAATGATGAGTTAGAGCGCATACAAAAGGCATTCAGTACTTTATTGAGCCAAGATAATCTGCCAGATACACGTATTATTGATTTTTATGGAGTTGAAGGCATCGGCAAAACAAGTATTCTCCAGCAAGTGGAACAGAAGTGCTATGAATACAGTGTACCGTTCATTAAAACAAATGCCAATCAACCTCCCACTCGGCTCCTTGAAGAAATCATTCAAAAAGCTAATGAACAACAAACTGGCACGTATGATGCGCACCTATTTTCACAGGATGAGGATAAAGATTTAAACGAGCGTACAATAGATGCTGTGCGAAATCTGCAGAGTTTATTACATGGAAGACCCCTAGTAATCCTCTTAGATGCTGTTGACGCTAATGACGAGTCGCAGGTAACACTACTCGAAGCCATACTGGATGATGTGATAGCTAAATCCTCGGGTAAGCTCTTTGTAGTACTCACGAGCCGTCGAAGTATTGCTTTTGAACACCGATACTCCGTTGCCCGTAGGCTAGAACAAGTTGCACTACTACCACTAGATAAAGCAGGAAGCCAGCAATATATAGATAGCCAAGGCTACCCTATGACGCCAGAAGAACGCGAAATGATTTATGAATGGACGCGAGGCTACCTTCTGGCGATAAAGGTCATGATTGACGCTATTACGCAGGAGGGCATTAAGCCATCAACAGAGCAGGGAAAGCAAGTACTGTTGACAAAGCTTGTAGAGCGTGTCATTGATCATACCATTTTAGCGCAGGTAGAAGTCTCTGAACGCGACTGGTTCCACAGGGTTTTAAGTCTCCTCTCCGTACCACGACGCTTCAATCTGATCATTATGCAGAACCTCATTGAACATTTTGAACCTGAACTAAAGCTGGCAGACAGCCTTGCCTACATTGTCTTACCGAAACGTATTTTCCAAGCAACCGGAGTAATGGACTGGGATTCAGGCAAAGCTGGTTTTGCTATTGATGCCCCTATACGCAATATTTTTTTATTACAACTGCGTATGCAAAAACCAGAACAATACTTTACTATAAATAGTTTTCTTGCTGATATCAATAGGCGTACTGCTCTCAAAGTTTCTGGAACCGATCGTGCTCGCTATCTGCTCGAATACATCTATCACAGCGTCCACAGTGCTGATATGAGTCTAGACCAACTTTCAAAGCTTCTCCAAGATGTTGTGCAATATATTGTTCAAGAGGTCGAGACTTCACCTGAAAATGTGATTCAGTTCCAGAAAAATTTTGAGCAGGACGATGAACTTAAGGAATTGTTGGGCCGACACAGCGATAGCTTTCTAGCACCTCTCTACCGGGAGATTTCACAGAGAATGTATAATAATGCGCTGAGCGAAGAAGAAGAGGAAAAACGGCTTCGCTACTTTCAGGCTTTTTTTGACTACACTCTGCTCAATCCTGGCACTAAAGATCTTAGGAATGTACTGGAAGAGAACCTAGGTCGCCTTATAGAAAATGAACGCCCTGACCTTATAAAGAGGTTCTATGCTAGGTTGGAAAAAGACAAACTGTTTAAAGAAACGTTGGGCGCAGATTTGCTTTTCTTAAAGAAGCGTATTGATGAAAAAGTCTCAGATGAAAGGTGATTTTTATGCTAGATCGGCAAGTTGCAGAGAGATTTATTGGACACGAGAACGAAATAGAACAATTTGAGCGCTGGTTACAAGAGAAAAATCCTAACGCGCCATGGATTTTATTCTTGCACGATGCCACCGATAATCCTGCAAAGAAAGGTGGTGTAGGCAAAACCTGGCTGTTAAGGAAATGTCAGGCAAAAGTACTGCAAAAATCTAAGCAGTTTGTAACTGTTTTCATTGACTTTTTCACAATTGCTGATCGCGATCCAGTCACTATCGTCAGGCATATTGTCGAGAGCTTACGTCAGCTCGATTCTCAATGGAGTCCCGTTTTCTTTGATGAAGTCTATGCTGAGTATCAAGGAGCCATCGAGCAAGGAAAAGATGAGTTATATTTCCGCAGTAGACTCTCCGCAGCACTCATGGAAGATTTACAAAAATTGGACCAATTGTTGAACACAACCGAGAAGTACCTCTTAGTATATTTTGATACGTTTGAACAGATGGAGAAGAATCCGGAGGCGGTAGTGTTGAGTCTCTCTGGAACCTTCCCAGACCGCTACAATTTCAAACATATGAAGGTGATTATTGCTGGACGCAATGCACCGGATTGGGAACACCCAAATTGGAAAGGGCGTCAGAGCGAGGTTCTGCAGGTTCCGGTCACATCGTTTAAGCGTGAAGAAATGGTGCAGTTTCTCAAAGCGAACTGCAACACAATAGAACCTCTTGATGCTCATTCTGTACAGGCGAGAGCACTTCACGAGCGCACTGAAGGCCGTCCTATCCTCGTTGGTCTGGTTACTGATGTTCTTAATAAGCGTATTCAAACGCTTGACGAACTCTTGGAAACCCCACCAGAGGACTTTGAGCCCCATCTGGTCACTCAGATTAATCGGCTGAATGAACCTATCAATTTGGTTGTTCTTTTTATGGCTCATATTTATCATCGATTTAACAAAGAATTGTTAGACTGGTTATCCGAACACTCGTCTGCTATTAAAGAAATGGTACGGAATACCGAGACACAGAGGCTCACAGAGCAATTACTGGAACTCTCTTTCGTCCGCCGACCTGGTTCAGGAGATGACGTAGCTTTGCATGATGAAATGCGTCGGCTGGTCAATAGATACAATTGGCAAGGTCAGGAAATCCCCGAAGGGGAGTATCGCCAAGAACTCAGTAAACTAGTCATCAAATACTATAATCACATCATAGCACGCGAGCCAAAAGAACGAATGCGCCAGATATATACCGTAGAGATGCTGTACCACGAATTGTTCATTGACACAAATAAAGGGTTTGATGCCTTCAAACAGCGCTTCCATAAGGCTATCGACCTCTGGCAAACTGCCTATGCGCGCTCCATGTTGCAGGAAGCTAAGCAGTTCTCACGGCAGTTCACTGCTGAGCAGAACTATGAGCTACTTGCCGCCGAGGCGCTACTACTACGCAGAGAAGAGAACGGTGCTGCTGCACTTAGTCTCTATGGAATGCTGGAGCAAGAGGCCGATCAGCACTGGCTGAAGGTCCACCGGGCAACGATTCTCTTCGAGAAGGGTCAATGCTATCAACAACTCAGCAAGTTCGATGATGCCAAAGTTTGCTACTACAATAGCCTGGAAATTGAAAAGGCATTTGACAATCAGACACGCGTGGCTGACATTCTAAAAAACCTGGGCTACGTATCACGACGCAGCGGTGAGCTTGAAAAGGCAAAGTCATACTACCAAGAAAGTATGGGCATTTATAAAAAGAATGAGAACTGGGTTGGTTATGCTGATACTCTCAATATTATGGGTGGCGTCTCTCGTTTGCAAGGCAGAATGAACGAGGCTCTTCGCTATTGCAATGTGGCCTTACGTATTCGACAAGATCTCTACAACAACGGTGAGACCACTGAGGTGGCAGTTGGCCTTACCCTTGGTTCAATAGGTGTCATCTATCTTCGAGAAGATGATCTGGTAAATGCCGAGCAGTACTTCAGTCGCGCATTGGACATTTTCCGGCGTCGCAGATATCAGAGAGGGATCGCCTTAATACATATCCGTTTCGGACAGATTGCTCTGGCCCGTGGTAATTTGCAGAATGCGATGGAAAGTTTCACACAGGGCTATCGGGAAGCTCTGGGTATTGATGTAGAAGCCGAAATTAACAGTCTTAATAAGCAAGCGCGGGTCTACATTCAAGAGGGGAAACTTCAAAAAGAGAAACTGCGGGAAGCACTTCCTCTGTTGCAAAAAGCTATTCAGCGTGCTGAAAAGGTGTATGATGTTTACCAGCAAGCAGAGTCGTTGATTGACTTGGCTAATACGTACGAACTGCTCAATCAAGGTGAAGACGCCTTTCAAGCTTTGCGACAAGCGGAAGCAATATCAAACGAATACAAATACTACTATCTATTGGGTTTGGCCAGTGACTTTAGAGGCGACAATAGGTATACCACAGAAAAGTATCACGAAGCCTTCAAGTATTATGGCGACTATTGCTATTACATGGCTCTCTATAACCCGGTACAGTATGAGAAAGCTGTGCGTAAAACAACTGATTTGCTGGTGAAGATACCGAAAGAGGAGATTTCAGCCATTCTAGATGAGTTTCAGGCAAGGTGGAAAAGCCGGGATTTGAAAGAAGACAGTGGATTGCTGGTTGAAGCGCTAGCTGAAATACGTATGCTTACCGATACCTATTAAGAGTAGATAGACAACCTGATCGTCGAAAATTACAGAAGGATGTTTTTGCAGCACTTAGGTCACACACGAACAGGATTGTAAACAATGAAAATGTGGCTTGACACAAGTTTCACTACTTCATCGGGAAAAGATAGTAGCAACGGTGAGTGTACATCTGACTGCACGCCTGACTGTGCGCCCGATGAGCATCACAACAGTGCTAAAATCATGCTCACAAAAACTTCAAATTTGCAAGACGATATTCACTCTTTTAGCTCTGGCGTCTTTCGACAGGAAAGACCGCTACACATCCAGGAATGCGCACAAGGAAAATGGCTCGTCTGCCATCCTACCGGTCAAGGGCATGTGACAGTTCTTGACTCCCAAAGTTATAACTTGCTTGCATTATTTCTCACTCCTCATACACTCGATGAGGCGCTCACCTTGCAAACCACAGTGCCATCTCAATCTACCACCTTTATGATTGCTCTCCTGTACAAAATCGGCTTATTGCAGCGTACAGATGTGCCTTCATCTCCCCTTCAGAAAGAGGAACAGTTGCGGAGCATCTCTGCCTGGTTGCACATAACTAACGCCTGCAATCTGCGCTGCCACTATTGCTACCTGGAAAAAACGAACGAGCATATGCCTGAAGATATATCACGACACGCCATTGATGCTATTTTCCACTCAGCAGTTAGACGAAAGATTCAGGACGTATACCTCAAATATGCTGGCGGTGAGGCCAGCCTGTATATGAATCGTATGATTGCACTCCATGACTATGCCACCGCACGGGCATGGGAACACGGCATCACACTCCATGCCACTCTTTTGAGTAATGGCGTGGTACTATCTCAACGCACAATCGATCAATTGAAAACACGTAACATAGGCATTGCTATATCTCTTGATGGCATAGGTACTTTCCATAATAACCAGCGCCCTTTCCTACACGGACAGAACTCTTTCCATTATGTAGACCGCACCATTAAACGCTTGCTCTCCAATGACCTGTTGCCACACATTAATGTCACAGTTTCTCGGAGAAACCTAGACGGTCTTCCAGAATTATTGACTTACATTTTGGAATATGAGCTGCCTTTTAAGTTAAGTTACTACAGAGACAATGATTGTGTAAGAGACGGAAAAGCCTTGCAGTTCGATGAGCAGATGATGATAGCTGCCATGAGCAAGGCATTCTGCATTATTGAGCGTCATCTTCCCAAGAGAAGTTTGCTGGGATCATTGATCGACCACGCTGATCTCCGTGCCCCCCATCAACATCCCTGCGGCGTAGGACACAACTATCTTGTTGTCAACCAGAATGGAGGAATCGCCAAGTGCCACATGGACATCAAGCGCACAGTTACAACGGTACATGCCGAAGATCCTCTACAGCAAATCAGAGATGATCAATTGGGTATTCAAGGTCTCGCGGTGGAACAGAAGGAAGGCTGTCGTGCCTGTGAATGGCGTTACTGGTGCGGTGGAGGTTGCCCACTACTTACATATAGGATGAAGGGAAGATATGATGTAAAGTCGCCGAACTGCGGCATTTATAAGGCGCTCTTTCCAGAAGCATTACGTTTGGAAGCCTTGCGTTTGCTCAAATATGAGGTGCCTATAAGTATATAGCATGTCCAGGAGACCAAAAAGTCAATGTCTAAAGGGATTGATGGCAGCACTATTGCATATATAGCCTCGTTTCTCCAAATGAGTAGAGCACAGGGACAGAAAGCTGTCCTCATCCTAGGCTCCAGAACGGGAGCACTGTTTCGCAGCGCCGAATTTTACGACACAATGAAACAATATGCCTTGCCCAGCTTCGATGAACAAACCCTCACGCAGAAGTTTGGGACATGTTATCAGCTCTTAACGAACGAGTTGTCATCTCAAGAACAGGATAAACAAGCGCCGCTCTTTCCGTACTTTGATGAACAGAAAATCGATGCTATTCTCTCCCTAGCACTCAGCAAAATAAATATTTCCTCGGCTGATATTAACTTGGCACATCTGATTCGTTTGAGATTTTTTGATACGGTCATTTCTACAAATGTAGATGATATGCTGGAACTGGCTATGGAAAATCTAGAGATGGAGCAGGGACGGGATTTTTACATATATGATCCTGATGTAGACGCAGAAGTTCTCAAGCATACCCAACAGTTTCCTTCCCATATAATGAAAGTTTTTGGAAATTTCTCTCTTAACAACTACAAAATAAAACAGCGCCACAACTACCTATCCTATAAACAGCCTCTAGTCAACTGGTTGCAAGATGTACAGCAACATCATCTCTTTGTTGTCGGGCTAGATCCATTCTGGGATGCGGAAATCTTTCGCATGCTTTCTATGAGCAATGAAGCCTTCTGGTCAGTGGACGAAAAAGTTCCCGGGAAACAGGCTGAGAGCCATCAAACAGCGACTATGAGGGTCATCTGGTACGTTCATGCTAAGGAAGGTAGCTATGAATATTTCTTCCGAGTTTTGCACGAAGAATGTAGCAAGCATTCCGCAACGGCTATCAATGTGAATCAACCTGAACATTTGCCGAAAAAGAGTGAGTCGGTACTCGAAAAAAATCAGAACGGTGCCGAAAAGCCGTTAGAGATCTATGTCTCGTATGCAAAAGCTGACGATGCTTCTGTTACCGAGGTTGTCATTAAACTTGCCAAGTTGCGACAGGAAAAGCGCATTCTTATATGGAGTAAACAAGACATACTACCCGGTAATGAAACAATGACCGAGGTGCATAGCCACCTAGAGAGTGCCGCAATCATCTTGCTATTAGTCAGCGAAAAGTTTATCGACTCAAAGAATGCTGACATAGAGGTAGAACGTGCCATGGAACGTCATCGGAATAAAACGGCACGCGTTATACCCATCATTCTTGAAAGCTGCGAATGGAGCAACACGCCTTACGGAAAACTGGCACCCCTGTCATACCCTCATATTGAGAATGATATCAGAAAAATAATTGATACTATGAAAACTGAACGCTCGACAGCGGCGACTAAGCTGCAAGGCAAAATTGCTAAGGGGAACTTTGACGTCTTTCTCTGCCACAATCACAAAGACAAACCTGCAGTAAAGAAGATCGGCACACAACTGAAGGGACAAGGAATTCTCCCCTGGTTAGACGAGTGGGAGCTTCGTCCTGGTTTACGCTGGCAGCATCTTTTAGAGCAACAGATAGCACAGATCAAAGCAGCGGCAGTGTTTGTCGGCGAGGATGGTGTCGGTCCTTGGGAGCGCATAGAACTGGAGGCATTCTTGCAGCAGTTCGTAGACAGAAAATGTCCCGTCATTCCTGTCATATTGTCTGATACTTCAAAAGAGCCTGAGTTGCCTGTTTTTTTAAAAGGGACAACTTGGGTCGATTTCCGTGTACAAGACCCCGATCCAATGGAGCAGTTGATCTGGGGAATCACGGGTGAGCGCGGGGACATGCGCAAGGAATAGGAAAACCGATCTGAGCCAGAGATCGCCTTTGAAGACTTTCAAACAATCCCCATTAAATAGAATGACTGTCTCAGGTCATTACACGCGAGAAACAGGAGTGATGCCACTGCGGGATCACTCCTATCAATCATCGCTCGCTTATTCCAGAGAAAAATCAAACATGCGTCGTGCCACTTACCACCCCAGCCCCCACCTCCTCGCGCAATACAGCCACCTTGTCTAGAGCCTCCCAGGGAAGATCAATATCCGTTCTGCCGAAGTGGCCGAAGGCCGCTGTAGGCCGGTAGATAGGACGGCGCAGGCGCAGTGACTGAATAATGCCAGCAGGTCGTAAATCAAAATGTGCATCGATTAAGCGTATAATTTCCTCATCGGAAACCTTACCCGTGCCAAATGTCTCGATGAAGAGAGAAAGCGGGTGGGCAACGCCAATAGCGTAAGAGATTTGCAGCTCTAAGCGCTCGGCTAGGCCCGCCGCTACAATGTTTTTAGCAATATATCGTGCAGCATACGCGGCGGAACGATCTACCTTGGTAGGGTCTTTGCCGCTAAAAGCACCGCCGCCATGACGAGCCATGCCACCATAAGTGTCAACAATAATCTTGCGACCAGTCAAACCAGCATCACACATCGGCCCACCTGTCACAAAACGACCAGTAGGATTCACAAAAATCTTCGTACCACGATCAAGCAATTCCGCAGGAATGACCGGCATAATAATATGTTCGATGACATCGGTGCGAATCTGTTCCTGCTCGACGGAGTCAGCGTGCTGTGTGGACACGACGATGGCATCGACGCGAACAGGTCGCCCATATGCGTACTGCACCGTCACCTGGGTTTTACCGTCAGGGCGCAGGTATGGCATGGGAGCCTTGCCATCCCACGACTTTCGCCGCACCTGGGAGAGCTGGCGCGTGAGCTTGTGCGCCAAGCTGATAGGCATAGGCATATACTCTGGCGTCTCATTGCAGGCAAAACCAATCATCATTCCTTGATCGCCTGCACCGATACGCTCAAGTTCAGCCTCACTGAGAGGCTGAGTGCTATGCTTGAACTCTAGAGAGTGGCTCACACCCAAGTCGATGTCCGGCGATTGCTTACCGATTGAGGTAACAACACCGCAGGTACGGTAGTCGAAGCCATAGTCGGCAGTGATATAGCCCACTTGCTCAATGGTCTTGCGTACAATAGCTGGCATATCAACCCAGGCAGAAGTGGTGATCTCCCCTGCAACAAGCACTAACCCGGTAGTCGTCGCCGTCTCGCATGCCACACGTGCCCCCACGTCCTGGGCGATAATCGCATCGAGGATTGCATCTGAAATCTGGTCACACAGCTTATCTGGATGACCTTCGGTCACCGACTCACTCGTGAAGAACGACTTTGCACTATCCATAAAATTGCTCAAAAAGAAACTCCTTCTTCAGCATGTGCCTAAACTAACGTTACCTCATCGCAGCAAGAAGGTAGGAGTATTTTGAGGGTAGAAAAAACCCCTGTACAGGGGTTTGGCGTTGCTGCTCATAACCCCTCATCTTGCGGCATATACCGCCGGAATTGGCACCCTTCTCGTACGATTACGAGTGGGTTGCCGGGCTTCGTTGGGCCGTTTCCCTCCACCTCTCTTGATGAGTGTAGGTCTCTGCAAGTATTCAGTTGTGTCTCTATTTGCTAGTTGGAACGGATGTGTACCATTGCTACTCTGATTGTAGCGCAGAGACGACTTGCTTGTCAATTCCTGCTAGCCAAATGGGTATGCATCGTCAGCCGGTAGGGGCCCGCTTCACCGTGCCCATGCCGGGGCCAACCCTGGGTACAATCAATTGGACCCCTACCGAGCAACGACGCGCACCCCTGCCAAATAACAGGACGAGTGAGTAGGGAGCTTCTAGGTGCCCTCCTCCCAGGAATTGAGATACCTATCCTGCTCGGCAGTCAAGGTATCGATACGTACTCCCATCGCCTGCAGCTTGAGGCGGGCAATCTCCTTGTCGAGGTCAGCGGGTAAGGTGTAGACACGAGGCTGCATTTGTTTGGCCTGCTGAAGCATGTACTCGGAGCCGAGCGCCTGGTTGGCAAAGCTCATGTCCATGACACTGGCAGGATGCCCTTCGGCAGCAGAGAGATTGACCAGACGTCCTTCGGCCAGCAGATGCACTTGGCGGCCATCCGCGTAGGTGTATTCGTCAACGAAATCGCGTATACGCCGTTTCGCCGTCGCCAACTGTTCTAGTGCAGGAATATTTATCTCAGCATTGAAGTGGCCAGCGTTGGCGATCAAGGCACCATCCTTCATGCGCTCCAGATGTTGGTCATCAATAACGTTGATGTTGCCTGTCGCGGTCACAAAGACATCACCAAGAGTAGCAGCCTCGATACCAGGAAGAACGCGGTATCCATCCATGAGAGCTTCCAAGGCACGCGTGGGGTCGACCTCGGTCACGATCACATTGGCTCCCATACCACGAGCACGCGAGGCGATGCCCCGTCCACACCAACCATAACCAGCCACGACCACTGTACGCCCTGCCAGCAGAATATTAGTGGCACGGACGATGCCATCAATCACACTTTGTCCCGTACCATAGCGGTTGTCGAACATGTGCTTCGTATCGGAGTCATTTACCGCAAGGATAGGAAACTTGAGTACACCCTGCTTTTCCATGCTGCGCAGACGGATCACGCCGGTAGTTGTCTCCTCCATACCACCAATGACAGCGGGAAGAAGCTCACTACGAGTAGTATGCAGCGTTGTCACAAGATCGCACCCATCATCCATCGTCATGTTCGGCTTGTGGTCGAGCGCGGCATGAATATGACGATAGTAGGTGTCTTCATCTTCACCTTTGATAGCAAAAGTGGGGATACCATACTCGCTTACCAAGGCCGCGGCAACATCATCCTGTGTTGAGAGAGGATTGGAGGCACACAGTACAAGATCGGCTCCGCCCGCTTGCAGAGTGATCGCCAAGTTTGCAGTCTCAGACGTGATATGTAAACAGCCGGACATGCGCACGCCCTTGAGGGGCATATCTTTGCTAAAACGTTCGCGAATAAGACGCAAGACGGGCATTTCCTTTGCCGCCCATGCGATGCGGTCTTTCCCACGTGCAGTTTGTGAGATATCTTTCACGTCCCCACGAATCGAAGTTGTCATGAACGTTCCCTTCTTTAATAAGAGTGGAGTCAAGGAACTGCTGTCCTTTGACTCCCCAAAATCTACCGATGAGAGGCGCACCAGTCGGAATCAAAATGCGAACAGGCGACCAATTCTTTGTAGCGTGTAGTAATATCATGCATGGTTAAGGTGCGCAAGCGCCCAATACTGAAGTCAGCACAGACAAATGAACCAATAATGTTGCCATGAATAACTGCACGCTTCATATCGTCCACCCTATAGCCATTGTGCGGCCCCACTTTTACGCTCGACAGATAGCCCAGAAGGCCGCCAGCGAAAGCGTCACCTGCGCCAGTGGGATCAACGACCTCTTCTAGAGGATAGGCAGGCGCACTAAAGTACGTTCCGTCAGCGCCAAAGAGCAAAGCGCCATAGCTTCCCTGCTTGACCACCACGAACTGCAATCCCAGTTGGAATAGGTGGCGCACACCGCCGACAATGCTGCTCTGCTCAGTGTACTGGCGTACCTCTTCTTCGCTCATTAAAAGTGCATCCACACGCTTGATGACTTCAGTCAAACGCGCACGGTCAGTCTTGATCCATAGCTCCATCGTATCAAGTACAGTCAAGCGTGCGTTAGGAATTTGCCCTAGCACCTCAAGTTGCAGTTCAGGCTGAATATTAGCAAGAAATACTAACGAACTACGGCGGTATTCGTCAGGAATGACAGGATGAAAATCCGCGTACACACCCAACTGGGTATCAAGCGTCTCACGCGAGTTCATATCCATATAGTAGCGACCACTCCAACGAAAGGTTTTTCCCTCCCGCACTTGAAGTCCCGCCAGGTTAATACAACGGCTACGCCAGAAGTCGAGATGTTCCCGTGGAAAATCGCTACCGACAATGGCCACAAGATTTACCTGATCGTAGAGAGAGGCAGCCAAGGAGAAATAGGAGGCAGCTCCGCCGAGTACCTCTTCTACTTGAGCAAATGGAGTCTCAACACGATCCAGGGCGACAGAACCAACGACTAGAATAGACACGCACATGCCACCTTTCACTAGTTTACTGACTTTGCTATTGTATCACAGCGGTAATGACACATGTGATGTGAGTGTGGACTACGTCCACACTCACATCACATGCATAGTACCCATAGGGTGCACGAGAAGCCTAAACAGGCGTAGCTTCACTCAGGTGCTCAATCACACCGTCAAGAAAAGCTAACGTGCGTCCAAACTTCTCATTTGCTAGAGCGCGAGCCGGCTCCGTGTAAAGTGATTGATAAAGCTCTACAAAGCCTTCCTCCACGTGACGTAGAACAGCGGCAAGCACCTCGCTTGTCACAGTGCGATTGGGATAACGAGCACCAAAATCTATCAAAGACGTGACGACTGCAAGGCCACTGATGCGTCCCAGCTTATCGGCATCATAGAGAATGCGTCCCTCAACCGGAACTGCACGTCGTTGTTCAAAAGGGACAGCAGTCGCATGTGCTAGAATGGCTCGCTCTACCTTACTGATGCGCTCTGCCGATACCTCGTACGTACGCAGCAGTTTGACGGCCATTTCTGCCGACGAGATATGATGATTGGAAAAGCCATGCGCAGCAGTCGAGATGTCATGAAGATAGCCCGCCAGCATAAGAGCTTGCGTATCTACCCCTACTTCCTCGTCACCTAGTTCCAGAGTGAGCAGCTTGCAGTTAGCTACAACAGCACTTACCGAGCGAAAGCCTTCGTCCCCTAGCATTTCTTGCACGTGGTGGGCAATAATTGGCACGATGTCTGATTTCATACAAGAAAGCACCTCTCTTGTGTAAGTATAACACTCGGCAGTGAAAAAACAAAGTGGGTTCCAGCAGCCCTATCGGCCCCGTGGAACCGGCTAAAGAGTCACTTGCCTCTTTAAAGAGTGAGCACGCCAGACAGACGTGATTTCCCCCCAATAGTACTAATACAGAAGCTAGCAGTAGCGAGAATTCAAAGTAAAGTATGCTACCATGATAGTTGCAAAGCATGGCGCACATGCAACTATACATGACTACTTCGACATGTTACTGACAGTGTCAGTCGTCCGTTCCACTACACAGAGGGATGAAAGCCTTTCCGCACCCGCAGGAACAGACCACAAAAGGTGAAGGCCCTGCGCTTATCGGAGATGACCAGCTTTATCTTGCATGGAACGGACAAGATAAAAACTGTAGCCATCGAAGGGATTGTAGCGCATGGTCCGGGTGGAAACAAAGGAAAATTCCTGGTCTTTTGATCAAATTTACGATGAGTACAAGACACCTATCTATAACTATGTGTATCATCTCGTGGGAGATCGTGAACAAGCAGACGATTTAACGCAAGATACGTTCTTGAAAGCGTTTCGTGCCCTACCGAAGATGGATGCAAATCTCAAGCTATCTGCTTGGCTGTATCGCATCGCGACGAATACAGCATACGATGCATTGCGTCGCCGTAAGTTGATCGCCTGGTTACCCTGGCAAGAACTTGATCACGAACCGGCCGATGTCGAGAGTTCTGATCCACAAGAAATCTATGGAACTACAGAGCTTGTACGCGCAGCACTTCGTCGCATGCCCCAGCAATATAGAGCAGCACTCCTGCTGTATACCCAGGAAGGGTTTTCCTACAGCGAGATTGCTCAGACCTTAAACATTGCGGAGAGCGGAGTAAAAATGTACCTCTCTCGCGCACGACAGTCGTTTCGAGAACACTATAAAGCATTGGAACAGGGAGGAGGCAACAAATGATTGGCGAGCACGTCGAGGATTTGCTTAGTGCTTACCTTGACGATGCACTCGCACCAGAGGAATATGGCGCTGTCGCTGCACACCTGGCGGTATGTCCACAATGCAATGCTATCCTTGCAGACTTCCGTCGTTTTGATGCCTTGCTCTCACAGTTGCCACGCGTTAGTCCTGATGCAGCGTTGTATGAGCGACTATTTTACTCGTCGCCACGCTCCTTGCACAACGTGCCCACTGTACAGACACTTACTCCCCTAAGAAGGCGTAGAGGAGTGGGAGGGCAACGTATTATGCACATGGTGATAGCTGCGACGTTCTTGCTCACACTTGGCGTGGGAGGATTTATTGCTTGGAATCTGTGGTGTGGACAGGCACAAATCGCTCACCAGCAGGAGAGTATTACTCCTCCAGCAGGATTACAACAGGGACCACTTCCCGCCGGTATACGTTTCGTCTTTCTACGTGATGGCGCTTTGTGGAGTGCTGCGGCTGAAGGGACAGGACAGATAGCCCGCCTCACACCGACAACAGTTACTGTGGCGGCCAATTGGGTTGTGCAACCAACATTAGCCGGACGCTCTGCCGGTGACCAGCTTGCATATATAGATTTACAACAAGGCAGGCTGCACACTATACGTAGCGATGGACAGAGCGACACCCTCGCTGGACAATCCCTCTTGGGAGCACAACCTTCATCAGTATGGTCCACCGATGAGGGTGCAGCGATATTGACAAGCCTCGCCTGGTCACAGGATGGCACGATGCTGGCCTTCCTAGCTGATCCGTCCTCTGGAGGCATGCCCGCCTTGTATATGTACTCAACAAGCACCAAGAGCGTCCGTATGGTTTTACCTCCTCTACAAGGTGAGATCCTACATCCAACATGGTCACCCGACAACATGCGTATCGCATTTGAACGTATACACGACGGTCAAACGAGTGTGTTAGACTATAACGTTCAGAACAATGAAATGCTGACCATTACACCAACTGTGAGCACTGCAGAGCATCCAAATGACATGGTTCTCTCTTTGCATTGGTTGGTTAACGCTGATATGCCTGCAATCACTTGGAGTGTAGGAACGCCTCAACACATTCATAGTCTCTGGATACGCTATGTAGGTAGAGCAGGGACAATGCGACCAAGTATGATTGCAATAGGCGACTATGCACAGGCTGTGTATAGCCGCGATTATAGTCAGAAAGGAAGCTGGCTGTTGCTTACACAATCAGCCAAGCAATTGCTTCTAGTCAATCTCGACGCGCAGGTAAGGACATTGACGACTGGCACTCGGATAAGCTCATTCAGTTGGTCACCGCACGGATTGTACGTTGACTACTTCGATACAGGAGCGGTACACGTGCTAAGCATACTCAATGGAGGAGATACGCTTCTTACTACAAACGCAGTGGATAGCCCTCTGCCACCTGTATGGTCAGCAGATGGTCAGCGTTTACTGTATAGTACCGGTACTCACATTTTCAGTGCCGATATCCAAGCCAAAACAGCGCAGGCTCTGGCAATCAAGGGAGAGGACATGCGTGCTCCTCTTCTCTGGACGCAGATCCCCTAAAGTTGAGCGAGCTTAAGGGGTAGCCGCCTCTTGCAGGCAATACGGTTTTGAGCTTGCCGCCGCGGGCGGTCTGGGAGAATTATGCGATTCCTTGCGCGGTCATTAGGAGCAAAAATCATAATTTTCACAGCACTGCTGCTTTTGCTCAGCATGTTTCTGTCCTCCTCGCTCACTTACGCTCTCTTTCAACTCTACACTGACCATGTAGCACACAGCAACATGCTCCCCCATCTTTCTCTCATAAAGTTGGCACTTATCATGTTCGGTGTGGGCTGTTTCGTACTCGGGCTGAGTGTTTTTGTATATACTTGCATGATACGCTACCACCTTATCCATCCTCTACGACAATTACAAGCACGAGTACAAACTCTCGTCGCCAATGATATGGAGCTATCATCAGAGCACGGCGATGAATTGAATATGCTTACTCGCTCGTTTAGCCAGTTGTCTACTTCTCTGGCCCACGAGAGCCAGATGATGACTGAGCAGATGAGCAATCTGCTCATCATGAGTGATGCGCTCATCTCAACACTCAACCTTGAGCACCTCCTCGGTGAGATTGTATCCCGCTTAGGAGGGATTATGCAGGCAAAGCACGTATCGTTGTTGCTCTATGGACGTGAAATGCTTTCTCCTTGGGCGGTAGCCCAATGGGCAGAGCAAGTAGTTCCTACCTCCCC
>Ga0213874_10000059_pt1 | contig 15988 bp, 16 predicted proteins | sample BarmaccomBMRX_R7_FD_160098 | JGI IMG/M metagenome (GOLD analysis project Ga0213874, IMG submission 160098) | Root-associated microbial communities from Barbacenia macrantha in rupestrian grasslands, the National Park of Serra do Cipo, Brazil - RX_R7 | ecosystem: Host-associated > Plants > Roots...
CCAGGAGGGGCTCTACTGGCGCTACGAGATGGCGCTCCGGCGCCTCGAGTCGCAGGTCCGTTCGGTCACCGGCGGCAACGGCGCGATCTACGCCACCCGCCGCGAGGACTACCTGGTCGTCGACCCAATCATGGGCCACGACCTCTCGTTCCCGTTCAACATGGTCAAGCGCGGCCGGCTCGCGCTCTACGCGCCGAACGCCTGCGCGAGCGAGAAGATGGTCCCGAGCATCGAGGGCGAGTTTGCCCGCAAGCGCCGGATGATGAGCCACACGTGGCCGATCGTGGTCCGAGGCGGCATGCTCGACCCGCGCGGCTACGGCCCGCTGTACACGCTGATGATCTTCTCCCACCGAGTGCTGCGCTACTGCACGCCGTTCCTGCACGTGACCGCGCTGATCTCGAGCGCCGCCCTGCTCGGCCACGGCTGGGTGTACGCGGTCGCGCTCGCGCTGCAGATCGCCGTGCTGGCCGCCGCCGCGGTGGCTGGGACACTTCCGATCCGGCCGCTGCTGCTCGCCCGCTACTACGTGCTGACCACCGCCTCGCTGGCCGCCGGGCTCTGGGACTGGGTCAGGCAGGGCACCTCCGCTGCCTGGGAGCCCGCCGAGGGAACGCGATGAAGCGGCTCCTCGACCTCGCGATCGCCGCAGCCGGGTCGGTCCTGACCGCGCCGGTGATCGCCTTGATCGCACTGGCGATCCGGATCGAGTCGCCCGGCCACCCGCTCTACCGCCAGGCCCGGGTCGGCCAGCACGGGCGACAATTCTCGATCTACAAGCTCCGGACCATGGTTCGCGGCGCCGAGTTCACCGGAGCCGGTCTGGCCATCCAGGAGGGCGACGACCGGATCACCCGGCTCGGCACGGTGCTGCGCCGGTATTCGCTCGACGAGCTGCCGAACCTGTGGAACGTGCTGCGCGGTGAGATGTCGATCGTCGGCCCGCGTCCGACGATCCAGGTCCAAGTCGATCAGTACACGCCCCGCCAGCGCGGCCGGTTGGCGGTCAAGCCCGGGATCACCGGGTGGGCTCAGGTCAACGGTCGCGCGTCGCTGCCGTGGAGAGAGCGGATCGAGCTCGACCTGTGGTACGTGGAGCATCAGTCGCTGTGGCTGGATCTGCAGATCCTTGCCCGCACGGTCCGCCTGGTGCTCGGCGGTCATGGGCTCTACAAGGGCGAGAAGGGCGGATGGCATCCCCCGACCTCGGCATAGGGGTTCTCCTCACTGGAGTCGGCAAGCGCTACGACATCGTCGCGGCGTTCGCCCAGCACGCCACCGTCGTGGCGGCCGATCCCAATCCACTCGCCCCGGCACAGTACGCCGCCCATCATCGCCGGGCCGTGCCGCGGATTGACGATCCCGGCTACGTTCCCGCGCTGGCTGCGCTGTGCGCGGAGCGCAATGTGCGCGCGGTCGTTCCGCTGACCGACCTGGATCTCGAGGTGCTCGCGCACGCCCGCGCCGCCGGCGAGCTGCCGGCGTTCGTCCCCGATGCCGACATCGCTCGGGCGACCTTCGACAAGTACGAGGCCCACCTGCTGCTCGCCGGCCTGCAGCTCCCCTCGCCGCCCACCGTGCTGCCGGGCGAGCCGGTCGAGTCCTACCCGGTGATGATCAAGCCCCGCCAGGGCTCCGGCGCGCGCTCGATTCACCGGGCCGACGACGCCCATGCAGCGGACTTCTTCGTCGATTACGTCGGGGAGCCGGCGATGGTCCAGAAATGGATGGACGGCCCGGAGTTCTCGATCGACACGCTGTCTGACCTCGGTGGCCGCTGCCTGAACGCGATCCCCCGCACGATGCTCGAGTCGCGGGGCGGCGAGTCGATCAAGGGCACGGTGATCGCCGACCCCGAGTTGATCGAGCTTGGGCGCCGGGTGGTTGAAGCCCTCGGCGTCCGCGGTCCGTGCACCGTCCAGGCGTTCCGCGACAAGGACATCGGCCTCGGCATCACCGACATCAACACGCGCTTCGGCGGCGCCTTCCCGGCACCGATGTACGCCGCTCTGCCCGGCCGCACATATCCCGAGCTGATCGTGCGGATGGCGCGAGGAGAGAAGGTCGCGCCGCACGTGGGCGAGTTCCGCGCCGGCGTGACGTTCACCCGCTACTACTGGCAGCTCGAGCTCGACGACGGGCTCGAGCCGACCGGCCGGGACATCGTCGAGCCGCCAGGACCGCCGGCGCCGAGGCGATGATCGGGTCGACGGCGCCGGCGGCGCCGTCTCGCGCTCCGCTACCGTCACGGCCAACCGAACACGAGGAGGACTGTTCTCATGGCCAAAGTTCCGCGATCGCTCGCCGGTCAGGTCGTCGCCATCACCGGTGGCGGCCGGGGAATCGGGCGCGCCACGGCAGCGGCGCTGATCGCTCAGGGCGCACGGGTGGCGATCGGCGACATCGAAGCGGCGCTCGCCGAGCGGACCGCCACGGAGCTCGGCGCCGGGGCGCTCGGCCTTCCGCTCGACGTCACCGACCGCAGCAGCTTCGCCGCGTTTCTCGAGCGGGTCGAGGCCCGCCTCGGGCCGCTCGCAGTCCTCATCAACAACGCCGGGATCATGCCGATCGGGCCGTTCTTGGAGGAGACCGATGCGTGCGCCGAGCGGATGGTCGACATCAACCTCCACGGCGTGATCTTCGGCTCGAAGCTGGCGCTCGAGCGCTTCGTGCCGCGCCGGCGTGGCCATCTAGTCAACATCGCCTCGGTGGCCGGCCGCCTGGGAGTGGCCGGTGGCGCCACCTACTGCGCGACCAAGTACGCCGTGGTCGGCCTCAGCGAAGCGCTGCGAGCGGAGCTGCAGGGCAGCGGCGTCGACGTCACGGTGGTGTTGCCGATCGGGGTCAACACCGAGCTGTACTCCGGCTTGCCGGCCCCGCGCGGGTACAAGACGCCGGAACCCGAGGACGTGGCCGGCGCGATCGTCGGCGCGCTGCAGCGCCCCCGCTTCGAGGTCTACGTGCCGAAGTCGGTCGGCGCCGTCGTCCGCGCCGGTGCGGTGATTCCCCGCTCGGCCGGGGACCGCGTCACCCGGCTGCTCAAGAGCAACGAGACGCTGACCAGTCCCGACCTCAACGCCCGCGCGGCCTACGAGGCGCGGATCATGCAGACGATCGGCCGCGTCCCGCCCGCGGTTGGCTCACGCCCTGCCGCGGGCTCACGCACTGCCGCAGGCTCCGGCCCCGCCGCGGGCCCCGGGCCGCCTGCGGGTTCCGACCCGGCCCCGCGTTCCGAGCCGCCCGCGGGCTCCGAGCCGCCCGCGCCGGCACCGGCGCAAGCCGAGACCGAGCCCGTGTGATCCTCGGCCGCGCCGGTCAGGCGCCGAGCCACCCGGCGATCAGCCGGCCGATCTCCGGGCCGGCGTCCTCCTGCAGGAAGTGGCCGGCGTCGGCGATCACCCGGTGCACCTCGGTTCCGAGCGCCTTCGCGAAGCGTCGCCCGGTGTCGAGCGGGAGCACGGGATCGGCGTCCGCCCACAGCACGAGCTTCGGGCGCTCGTCGGTGCGCAGCGCGTCGAGTACACGTTGCCCGGCGGCCGCCCCCGGCATCTGTGGAGACGTCGGGAGGATGAGCGGGAACGCCCGGGCGCCGGCCTTCGCGGCGGCGTTCGGAAATGGCGCCTCATACCCAGCGATCACCTCTGCGCCGGGGTCGGTCCGGCACGCGCGGCGCACGAGCAGGCCGACCGGCAGGTCCTCGGTGCGGGCGACAAAGTCACGAAACCGGAGCCACGCGTCGGTCATCCGCTGATGACCGGTGAACAGCCCGGTGTCCATGATCACCATGCGCGCGACCCGGTCCGGGTGCTCGACGGCCACCCGCAGGCCTATCGGGCCGCCCCAGTCGTGGACGACCAGCGTGGCCCCGCGGAGGTCGAGGTCGGCGAACAGCGCGCTGACCGCCGCGGTGTGACGGTCGTAGCTGTACCAGTCGACCTCGACTGGCTTGTCTGAGCGCCCGAAGCCGGGCAGATCGGGTGCGATCGCGCGATAGCCGGCGTCGCGCACCGCCGGAATGACCTTGCGCCACAGATACGACCACGTCGGCTCGCCGTGCAGGAACACGACCGGCGGCCCCTCGCCCTCGTCGACGTGGGCCAGGCGCAGCCCGTCATGGTCGCGAAAGCTCCACGCGAAGGAGAAGCCGGGAAGGTCGCGCAGCAGCTCCTCCGGCGTGCGGACGGCGTCCGTCATGGCCGGATCACGATCTGACTACGAGCCGCAGCCCGTGGCAGCGAGCCGCTGCAGAGCCCACGTGGCTGGGGAAGACCTGCCACCCGCCGCCCACCGGGTAGATGTTCACCAGCGGGTGGGGATGAATCCGCTCGAGGCTGGGGCTGACGTACAGCTCGCCGATCTTCACGCCCATGTACCAGGCGAGCTGACTCTGGTAGCCGATCGGGATGTTGGGCTGACCGCAGGCCAGGATCCGTGCCGCGCCCAGGCGTCTGACCACCGTCGAGAGGCGGTTGATCTCCGCGGCGCGCGCCTGCTCGTGCTTGAGGTCGGCGCGCTCCACTCGCAGACGCGAGCGGGCCGCGGGCGCCAGCGCGAGCGCGAACACGGCCACGAGCACGGCCGCCGCCCAGCCGCCGAGCTGAGTGGCCAGCCGGGTTTGCAGCCGGCCCCCCGCAAGACGGGAGACCAGTGGCGGCAAGTCGAGGATCACCCGGCCGATGAAGATTCCCGCCAGCACGCACGCCACGCCCGCCGGCTCGAACAGGTAGCGCGGCACTCCCGGCCAGCCGTGCAGCACGAACGCGATCTCGATCACCACCCACCCCACCACGCCGGCGGTGAGGAGGAGCGTGAAGCGATCCCGCCGCAGCGCCGCCCAGCCGCCGGCCAGCAGGGCGGCGATCCACACCGGCGCCGCATGCAGCGCAATGAACCGCTGGACGGTGCCGGCGATCTTGCTCTGGTGGAGCTCGCGCGGAGAGTTGAGCGCGTTGTTCCCGGCCACGAACCAGCTGTTGGCGGTGAGCGCGGGGATCCCGAACCAGAGCAGCGGGATCAGCAGCAGACCGATGGCGATCGCGCGCCGCATCGACGGAAATCGCCGCCACGCCCAAACCGAGTAGAGCGCCAGGAACGGCCAGGCCTCCGGGCGCCCGAGGCCGGCCAGGACCCAGAGCCAGAACGCCCAGCGCCGCCGCCCGTCGAGCTGGCAATCGATCGCCGCGAGGCAGAGCGAGACGATCATCGTGTCCGACTGCGCGCTGAGGATGAAGTGCGAGTAGTCGGTGATGCCCAGCAGCGCCGCGGCGGCGACGGCGCCGGCGGCGTACGCGGCATACCGGCGTGCGGGGTCGGCGGCGGTCAGCTTGAAGGCGATCCGCCAGGCGAAGATCGCGCCGCTCAGCGAGATGGCCACCGCCGTGACCATCCACAGCCACAGCGCGTAGTGCCCGAGCAGCGCGTACGGGACCGTGAACAGGAACGGGAGCGGCTTCCACGACGGTGCGCCGTTGGTGTCCAGGTTGAAATGCAGGGTCAGCTTTCCCCACACCAGCCAGCCGTAGGGGTCGTAGCCGGGGCGGGCGCCCGCTTGGATCACGATGAACAGCGAGACGACCAGCAGAGCGGCGGCGCCCAGCACCCAGCGGAACTGGTACACCCGCTCCGCGACCGAGCGCCCGCGCCGGCCCGGCACGGGACGCGCGCGGGTCGGGGCGTGGATGCGTGGCGCTTCTAAAGTCTGCTGGGACACGTCGGCGCGTCGACGGTAGCAGTCGCGCGGGACCGCACGCGCGGGCGTGCCCCGGCGATCTCATAAAGCGGACATAAGGGGGCCGTCCGGGACGGTCCGGTTACGTACGGCCCGTCGGGTATTCTCGTCCGCGCGCAAGCCGGATGGCGGCATATTGGAGCGTCGTGACATGCAGATCCTCGTTCTCGGCGGTGACGGATACCTGGGCTGGCCCACCGCTCTGCACCTGTCCGCACTCGGGCACGAGGTGGCAGTCAACGACAACTTCGCGCGGCGCGGATATGACGACGAGATCGGTGTCGAGAGCCTCGTCCCGATCGCCACCCTCGATGAGCGGCTCGCCGCCTGGGAGCAGGTCGGCGGCGGCCGGATCAAGGCCTATGTGGGCGACCTCTGCGACGCTGCCTTCGTGCACAAGATGATCGCGGACGTCCGGCCTGACACGATCGTGCATTACGGCGAACAGCGCGCTGCGCCGTACTCGATGATCGACCAGGCGCACGCGGTCTACACGCAGACCAACAATGTCGTCGGCACGCTCAACGTGCTCTACACAATCGCCGACGTCGACCGCGACATCCACCTGGTCAAGCTCGGCACGATGGGTGAGTACGGCACTCCGAACATCGACATCGAGGAGGGTTGGCTCGAGGTCGAGCACAATGGGCGCCGCGATCGCGTGCTGTATCCGAAGAAGCCAGGTTCCTTCTACCACCTCTCGAAGGTCCACGACAGCCACAACATCGAGTTCGCGTGCCGGATCTGGGGCCTGCGGGCCACCGATCTCAACCAGGGCGTCGTCTACGGCGCCGATACCGAGCAGACGAAGCTCGATCCCCGGCTCCTCACGCGCTTCGACTACGACGGCGTGTTCGGCACGGTGCTCAACCGGATGGTCATCCAGGCGGTGCTCGGCCATCCTCTGACCGTCTATGGGAACGGCTCGCAGACGCGGGGGCTGATCAACCTGGTGGACACGGTCGAATGCATCCGGCTCGCGTCGGAGAGCCCGGCTGAGCGAGGGGAGTTCCGCGTCTTCAACCAGTTCACCGAGCAGCTGTCGGTGCGTCAGATCGCGGAGACGATCGCCCGCGAGTACCCCGGCGAGGCGACGATCGAGCACGTCGCCAATCCCCGGATCGAGCAGGAGGACCACTACTACAACGCCAGGCACACGGCGCTGGTGGACCTCGGGCTGCGGCCGACGCTGCTCAGCGTCACGCTAATCGACCACCTGTTCGACGTAGTCGAACGTCACAAGGACCGGGTCGACCCCGCCGCGATCATGCCGACCGTCCGCTGGGCGCAGACCGCCAGCGAGCTGCCGCGCACTGCGAGCGAGTTCGCTCCCATGAAGTAGTGACCGTCCACCTGAGCGGCCGTCGGATCCTCGTCACCGGGGGTTCCGGCTTCATCGGCCGGCACGTCGTCTCGGACCTCGCCGCTGCCGGCGCGCAGGTTCGGGTGGTCGATCTGATGGCGTATCCCGACCCGGGGGTCGAGCTGGTTCTCGGCGATCTCGTCGACCCGGACGTGCTGGAGGCGTCGCTGGCGGGTGGTGTCGACGCGGTCGTGCACCTGGCGGCGGTGACTTCGGTGCTCCGGTCGATCGAGCATCCCGACCTCACCTATCGGACGAACGTGGCCGCCACCCATGGACTCCTCGAGGGCGCACGCCACGCCGGCGCCCGCTCGCTGGTCTTCGCCTCGACCAACGCGGTGACCGGGCCGATGGAGGCTCCGGCGATCACCGAGGCGGCCCGGTTGCGTCCGCTCACGCCCTATGGCGCCACCAAGGCGGCGGCCGAGATGCTGATGTCGGCCTACACCGGCTCCTACGGAGTCCGCTGCTGTGCGCTGCGGCTGACCAACGTATACGGGCGCGGGATGCAGGCGAAGGACAGCATCGTCGCGCGGCTGATGCGCGCGGTCCGGCTCGGGGCGGAATTCGAGATCTACGGCGACGGCCGGCAGGTCAGAGACTATGTCCACGTCGCCGACGTCGTCCAGGCCGTGCGGCTCGGGATCGAGAGCGAGACATGGGAGGGCGCGATGGTGATCGGCGCCGGCACCTCCCTCTCGGTGCTGGAGGTCGTGGAGGCGGTTCGCCGGGTGGCCGGAGCCGCGCTCGCGGTTCGCCACGGCGCCGCGCGCGCCGGCGAGATGCCGGCCGTGATCGTCGACCCGAGCCGCGCCAGGGCGGCCGGGTGGGCGCCCCGCTACGTCTTCGAGACGGGCCTCGCCGGCGTCTGGCAGGAGTGGTCCGAGCTCGACCTCGACGCCGTCGCCGCCGGGGTCGGCGCCGTGGGGGCGCCGGGAGCGCCGCCGTGACCATGGCGCCGTCACGGCAGTTCGCGCTCCACACGGAGCTCGCCGCGCTCGAGCCCCTCGAGCGGCAAGCCGCGGCGGGGTTTCTGAGCGCGCATCCGCCGGGCACCGGCGCGCCGCTGGCGGTGGTCATCCCCGCCTACAACGAGGAGCCCACCGTCGCGGATGTGGTCGCGGAGATACCGCGCGAGGCCGCCGGGCTGCCCAGCGAGGTGATCGTCGTCGTAGACGGGGCGAAGGACCAGACCGCGCCACGGGCCGCGGCGGCCGGCGCGCTCGTCTGCGACGTGCCGGTCAATCGAGGCCAGGGCGCGGCGCTTCGCCTCGGCTACTGGCTGGCCCGGGCCCGGGGCGCGCGGGTGATCGCGACGATCGACGCCGACGGCCAGTACGAGCCACGGGAGCTTTCACGGGTGATCGAGCCGATCCTGGCCGGCCGGGCCGACTTCGTCTCCGGTTCACGCCGGTTGGGTCAGGAGCTGACCACCGACCGGGTGCGCCACCTCGGCGTGCTCGTGTTCGGGGCGCTGACCAGCCTGCTGGTGCGTCACCGGATCACCGATCCGGCCTGTGGCTTGCGCGCCATGCGGGCCGAGGTGACCGCCGCGGTGACGCTCGAGCAGCGGCAGTACCAGGCCTCGGAGCTGATGATCAGCGCCGCCCTGCACGGCTACCGGCTCGCCGAGGTGCCGACGACGATGCGCGATCGCGGCACTCACGCCACCGGCACCAAGAAGGGAGGGAACCTCGGCTACGGGGTGCGGTTCGCTCGGGCGGCGCTCCACACGTGGAAGCGGGACCGCACCGCGGCGCGGACGCGGCTGCGCCCGGAGAAGATCCAGACCTCGTAGACGGCGAAGCGCGCTACGAACAGGATGGCGAACACCGCGAGGTATGAGGCGGTGACCAGGGCTGCGCGGAAGCCGTGATGGGCCGGGATGCTCTGCACGTGCCGCTGGGTCCAGGCGGTCGACTCGGTCGTGAGGAGGAGGGTGATGGCCGAGACTACGATGTAGGCGCCGACCTCGCGCCCGAGCGCCACGCGGCCGCGGAGCTTCCACGCCCACCGGCGGTTGAGGATCCAATTCGGGACCGCGCCGGCGACGAACGCCGTAACCGAGCACACGGCCGTGCTCACGCCGAACACGTAGAGCATCGCGAACACCACGGCGCTAGTCGCGGCCGCAACGATCGACCCCACGGTGTAGCGCGTGATTCGCGCTCCCAGCGGTGAGCCCCGCAATCTCCGGTAGTGCGCAGGGAACATGTACACCCAAGCTTATCCGCTCGTGGTGTTGGGTCCGTGTAAGAGAACCAGGTTTTGCAGACCCACGGCGGCGGCGACGCGCCGACGGCGCCGATAGCGTGCCACGTTGTATGCGCGTGCAAGGCGTAACCGAGCCGCTCCGCCTCAACGACGACCTGGTCCTCCTCGGCGACAACGCGCTCGCCCTATCGGCGCTGCCGGCCGGTGCCTTCGACCTGATCTACATGGACCCCCCGTTCAACACCGGGCGGGTCCAGGCGCGCCACACTTTGACCGTGGCGGCCGACGACCGAGGCGGACGGGTGGGCTTCGCCGGGCGCCGCTACCGCTCCCGGCTGTTGCAGAGCCTGAGCTACGACGACGCGTTCGCGGACTATCTCGAGTTCCTCGAGCCGCGACTCGTGCAGGCGCGCTCGCTGCTGGCCGAGCACGGGACGCTGTACTTCCACATCGACTACCGCGAGGCGCATTACTGCAAGCTGCTGCTCGATGAGGTCTTCGGTCGCGATGCGTTCCTCAACGAGCTGATCTGGACCTACGACTACGGCGCCAAGCCGCGCCGGCGCTGGCCCGCCAAGCACGACACGATCCTGGTCTACGTGCGTCGTCCGGGCGCACACCACTTCGACGCCGACGCGGTCGAGCGCGAGCCGTACATGGCGCCGACCCTAGTCACAGCCGCGAAGGCGGCCCGCGGAAAGCGGCCCACCGACGTCTGGTTCCACACGATCGTGCCGACCAGCGGACGCGAGAAGACCGGGTACCCGACCCAGAAGCCCGAGGGGGTGCTGCGCCGGATGGTCGCCGCCTCCTCCCGGCCGGGTGGGTGGTGCCTCGACCCGTTCGCGGGCTCGGGCACGCTAGGCGCCGTCTGTGGCCGACTCGGCAGAAGGTACGTGCTCGTCGACGTCAACCCGGTGGCGGTCGAGGTGATGCGGGAGCGGCTGGGCTCGGTTCCTGCGACACCGGCGGCGGGTGCCATCGGGACGCCACCGGTCGGCGGGCGGTCCGCCACCGGCTAGCGAACCTCGTCTCCCTTCCCTGCGCCACCGGTCGGCGGGCGGTCCGCCACCGGCTAGCGACCGGGGTCTCCCTTCCCGGCACCACCTTCGCCATCGCCCTCAGGTTCGCCGCGGACCAGCGGCACGAACCGCACCGCCTCCAGCCGCTCGCGCGCGAAGCCCTCCGGTGTTCGACGGGTGAGGACCAGGTGCTGGCGGTGGTTTCCGACCGGGACGACCATCCGGCCACCGGGCGCGAGCTGGCGCTCGAGCGCGCCCGCCACCTCGTCGCCGGTCGCGGCGGCGACGTTGATCACGTCGAACGGCGCCAGCGCCGGCAGTCCCTCCGTCCCGTCGGCGACCAGGAAGCTGACGTTGTCGATTCCCAGCCCGCGGATCGAGCGTTCGGCCTCGGCGCTCAACGCCGGATGCCGTTCGATCGTCCAAACGTGATTCGCCAGCAGCGCCAGGAGGGCGGCGTGGTAGCCCGACCCCGTCCCGATGTCGAGGACCCGATCTACGGGCTGCACGGCCAGCGCCTCGAGCATCCGCGCGACGACCAGGGGCTGCGAGATCGTTTGGCCGCAGGCGATCGGCAGCGCGACGTTCTCGTACGCCCGGTGCCGCTCGGCGGCGGGGACGAAGCGATCCCGCGGGATCGAGGCGACGGCCGCGAGGACGCGCTCGTCGGCGACCGCGGCTCGCAGCCGCTGGGCAAGTGCGGCGGCCTGGCTCAGCTCCATCGCTCAGCGGTCATTCTGCCTAGCCGGGCGGCCGTCGCGGTCAGGTATCGTCACTGGGGCAGTGTCAGCGCAGCCGAACAGCGCCGAGGACCGCCCGGCGCGGCGTGGCGGACGCCCGGTGATGGGCGCGAGGTGGGTCCAGCCGCTCCTGCTCGCCGTGCTGGTCTCGCTGCTGGCAGCGATTGGCGTCGTCCTCCTCACGGGCGCCGGCTCGGGCACCGCCGGCAGTGACGCTGCGGGATCGTCCCCGTTCGACGGCCCGACGCTGCCGCCGCACCTGCCGGCGGCGGGCTTCTCGCTGGTCGACCAGAACGGCCACCGGGTCAACCTCTCTTGGTATCGCGGCCGGGTCGTCGTGTTGACGTTCATCCACTCGCTCTGCCACGACACCTGCCCGTTCATGGTCGAGCAGATCAAGGGGGCGCTCAACGACCTTCCGGACGATGGCGCCGGCGTCCCGACGATTGGGGTCTCGGTGGCGCCCGCGGAGGACACGCCGGCCAATCGCCGGTGGTTCCTCGCCAAGCACGAGATGGGGACGAGGCTGGCCTTCGTCAGCGGGCCGGTCGCTGAGCTGCAGCGCGTGTGGCACGCATACGCGATCCAGCCGGTGACGCCCAAGATCGACCACTCGACCTTCGTCATGCTGATCGACAAGCGCGGCTACGAACGAGTCGGGTTCCCCGCCGACCAGCTCACCCCGGAGGGCCTGGCCCACGACATCCGGGTACTTCAGCGGGAGAAGGCCTAGCGACCGTGGCGGGGGCGTGGGGGCGCGGCAGATCGTCGGGGTGCGCTCACTGACGCTGACGGCTCGGGTAGCGAGGCAACGCGGCCGTCACCGCCCACCGTCCGGCGCCTCCAGGTACGCTCGCACCGCGTCGAGGAACCGCACCGCGTGCGCCCCATAGAGGATGCGGTGATCCCCGGCCAGCGTCACGGTCATCAGCTTGGCCTCGGCCAGCGATCCGCTCCGCGCTACGACAACCGGGCGAACCTGTCCGGCCGCGAGCGCGGCGGCCTGCGGCGGGTTGATCACCATGCTCGCGCTGCTGAGTCCGTGGGCGCCGGCGTCCCACAGGGTGAACGTCGCGCCCGAGAAGGCGGGCGGGGCGAGCCGGCGCTCGCGTGCGGCGGTGGCGAGCTCGGCCAGCTCGGCGCTCAGGTCCTCGAGCGACTTCTGGTCGGCGTCAAACACGGTGGGGATGACGTAAACGTCCTCCTCGGCCACGACCACGCCGACGTTGACTCGCGAATAAAGCTCGAAGCGCCCGTCGCGGTAGGCAGCGTTGGCGCGGGGAACCGTCCGCAGCGCGAGTGCGCACGCGCGGACCAGCACGGCGGTGAGGGAGCAGCGCTCGGGCTCGAGGCGCTCGACCGCGGCCGCCATCTCGACTTCGATCGACATCTCGACGTGTGGGATGGTTGCCCGGGACTCGGCGGTCCGCCGCGCCACGGTGCGCTGGGCCGCGCTCGGCTCGGCAACCGCCATCTCCCCCTTGACGCCGGCTGTCGGTGACTCGGCCACGCCCGGCAACACTAATGGACCCCACCGAACCCGTTCCGGCGTGGCGACCACGCCTGGGCGATCGCGCAAGGGCCCAGGTCGAGCCCCTCCCAGGTCGAGCCCCTCCCAGGTCGAGCCCCTCCCAGGACGAGCCCCTCCCGGGTCGAGCCCCGCCCAAGTCGAGCCCCGCTCAGGTCGCGGCGGTCCGGACCGGCGAGGAACGCCCGCTCGAGCGCCGGTCGCGAGACGATCAGGTGGCAGCGGCGTTGGCTCGCATCAGTCGCGGCCGGCCCCGAGCGCGGCCGCCGCCTCGGCGACCGAGCCGAGGCCCTCGTACACCCGCCGCCCGACCTGGATCGCCGGGAGGCCCCTCACCCCGGCGCGCTGCGCCCGGCCGCCGGCGTCACGGAGGGCATCGCGCACCGACCGCAGAGCGATGCCCTTGAGCACTGCGGTGGGGTGCATCTCGCAGGCGGCGGCGGCGATCAGCACGGTGTTGCGATCGCCGAGGTCGCGGCCGCCCGCGAACTCCTGGCGAAATGCCGCCAGCGAGAAGGCGACGGCGCGGCCGACGCGCTTGGCGTAGGTCGCCGCCAGCATCGCGGTAGAGGTGTCCGGCGGCCACCGCGACGGCCAGCGGACCGGCTGGAGCCCGAGCTCCCGGGCCCGCGCCTCGATCTCGGCGCGATCGCCGGCCAGCGCCTCGATCTCGGCGGGGTCGCCGGCCAGCGCCTCGATCTCCGTGCGATCGTGGCGGCCGTCCCACGGCTCCAGCGCCCCGGCTGACACCGGCTCCCATTCCGCCACGACCGGCAGCGTGGGCATGACCTGTTCGGCGACCAGGTAGCAGACTGGGTCGCCGAGGTCGTAATAGAAGACAGGCTGGACCAGCGCGCTGCTCAGCCGTGGATCAGCCAGCCATCGGCCGCCCGCCCAGCCTCCATCACGGCCTCCGACAGCGTCGGGTGCCCGTGGACGATCCGGGCAACCTCCGGGTAGCCGCCCTCCAGCGTGCGCGCGTTGACGAGCTCCTGGATCAACTCGGTCGCCTTCGCGCCGACGATGTGGCCGCCGAGCAGCTCACCGTATCTGGTGTCGCCGACGATCTTGACCAGCCCGGTGCGGTCGCCGTACACAGTGCCGGCGCCTACCGCCCCGTACTGCACCTTGCCGACCACCACGTCATGGCCCTGCTCTCGCGCCTGGGCCTCGGTGAGGCCGAAGCTGGCCACGTTCGGTGTACAGAAGGTGGCGCGCGGGATGTCGATGTACTCGATCGGGTGGGTCTCGAGCCCGGCGGCGTGCTCGACTGCGATCACCCCCTCGTCGGAGGCCTTGTGGGCGAGCGCGGGCCCGTGCACCAGATCGCCGATCGCATACACGTTCTCGGCGCTGGTCCGCATCGCACCGTCGACCGCGATCAGCCCGCCGGTGCCGAGCTTGACGCCGGCCGCGTCGAGGCCGAGCGCGTCCACGTCGGGACCGCGGCCGGCCGCGATCACCAGCCAGTCGACCTCCGCCGTCTCCTCGCCGTAGCGGAAGCGCACGGCGGCGTCCGAGGGCTCGATGTCCTCGACGAGGGTGTCGGTGTGGATCTTCATGCCCTGACGGCCGAGCCCGCGCTGGACGAGCTTCGAGATGTCGGCGTCCTCGGTCGGGAGCACCCGGTCGAGCGCTTCGAACAGCAGCACGTCGACGCCGAGCCGGGCGTACGCCGAGGCGATCTCGGCTCCGGAGGCGCCGGCCCCGACCACCGCCATCGTGCGCGGCAACTCTGCGAGCGCCCACGCCTCCTCGGTGCCGATCACCCGCGCGCCGAACGACGCGCCGGGGATCGGCTTCTTGACCGAGCCGGTGGCGAGGACGACCGTGCGGGCGGTGAGGTCCTGCTCGCCCACCGCGACGCCTGCGCCGGGTCGCAGGCGGCCCTCGCCCTCGATCAGCTCGATCCCGTGCTTCTTGAACAGCCCGGCCACGCCCCCGGTGAGCGTCTTGATCACCCGGGCGCGGCGCGCCCGCACGGCGTCGTAGTCAACCCGCGGCTCGCCGACCTGGATCCCGAAGTCGCCGGCGTCGCGAACCTCCGACAACACATCGGCGACACGGAGCACGGCCTTGGCCGGGATGCAGGCGTAGTTGAGGCAACGACCGCCGACCTCGTCCTTTTCGACCACCGCGGTCCTCATGCCGAGCTGCGCGGCGCGGATCGCCGCCACATAGCCGCCGGGGCCGGAGCCGATGACCACGCAGTCGAAGGACGGGTCGGGCACGGCCGCGGAGCGTAGCTGAAGCGCTGCGGGCGGCGACGCTCGCCCGCGGCTAATCGCTTCGCGGCTGCCGTGGCAGCTGCAGCCGGCTGAGGACGCGCACGAGCTTGAAGAACAGCCAGCCACCGCCGCCGATGACCGCGAGCGCGACGATGACGCCGAGCAGATTGCTCGCGCGGATCAGCAGCAGCGAGAAGACGAGTATGACCAGCGCGAGGATGGCCTGGAAGCCGAGCACAGCCCAATAGCGCAGCTGCCACATCCCGACCGCGCAGACCAGCATCACGACCGAGAACGCCACGATGCCGCCGATGCCCGGGTGGGCGCTGCCGAACTTGACCTTCCCGCCCGCCACCACCTCCACGAGGTCGCCGGCGCCGATGAACAGCGCAAGCCCGGCGGCGATCCTGACCGCCCATGGACGCTCCCCCGGGGCCAGCGGCGTCAGCGTCGCCCGGACGGCCGCGTTTCGCTCCTCCGAGCGGCTGCGATGAGGAACAGCGGGCGAGGGCGCGCCATCCTCGGGGGCAGGGAAGCCCGGCCGCGGCCCCGGCGCCTCGGGAGCGGCAGTGCCTTCCGGCCGGCGCGAGCGCTGTCCGCGCTTGCGACTACGCGGAGGCAACACGCTCCTTCGCTGGGCGCGGCAACCGCCGGCGCAGCTGCGCCGCCGCGGCTTCGGGGTCGTCCGCGTCGGTCAGCGCTCGCACCACGGCGATCCGCTCGGCGCCGGCGGCGACCACCGCGGAGACGTTCTCAGGGCCGATCCCGCCGATCGCGAAGAACGGAACCGCGGCGTGCGCGGCGGCGTAGCGCACGAGACCGAGGCCGACGGCGGGACGTCCGGGCTTGGTCGGCGTGGCGTAAACCGGCCCCACGCCGATGTAGTCGGCCACCGCCGAGCCAGCCCGGCCGACTGCGGCGTCGACCTGCTCCGGCGAGTGGGTCGAGAGGCCAACCAGGCGCTCAGCCCCGACGAGCCGCCGTGCGGCCCAGAGCGGCTCGTCGTCCTGCCCGACGTGGACGCCGTCGGCATCGGCGGCCACCGCGAGGTCGGGTCGGTCGTTGACGATGAACAGCGCGCCTTGGCGGTGGCATAGCGCGCGGAAGCGCCGCGCCGCCGCCAGCACGGCGTCGTCCGATCCATCCTTGACCCGCAGCTGCACGA
>Ga0213874_10000060_pt1 | contig 15959 bp, 13 predicted proteins | sample BarmaccomBMRX_R7_FD_160098 | JGI IMG/M metagenome (GOLD analysis project Ga0213874, IMG submission 160098) | Root-associated microbial communities from Barbacenia macrantha in rupestrian grasslands, the National Park of Serra do Cipo, Brazil - RX_R7 | ecosystem: Host-associated > Plants > Roots...
CGAGCCGCACGCTGCGCGTGATAGGCTGGGCGTGAAGCCATGTCCATCCACGAGATCGTCCTTCCCGAGACCAAGCCGGAGACCGAATGGGTCCGCGGCCGGGCGCTGCAGAAAGTGAGCCCGACCTACGACCATTCCGCGCTCCAAACCGAGATCGCGATCGCGCTCCGGACGTGGGCGCAGCGCGGCGCGTACGGTCGCGTCGCGACGGAATGGCGCTTTCGCGTCGCGCCGCCCGGTGCAATGGTCCGTCCTCTCGTGCCCGACGTGTCGTTTCTGTCGTACGACGTGCTGCCCGCGGATGCGGACCGCGACGCCGTTCAGGTTCCGCTTGGCGCGCCCACGGTCGCCTTCGAGATCCTTTCGCCGGACGACCGCAGCGCCGACGTCGAGCACAAGGTCGCGACCTATCTTGCCGCAGGCACGGCGGCCGTCGTGATCGTCGATCCGCGGCATGAGACGTTCACCGTTCGCGACGCACGCGGTGCGCGCACGTTACGGGTCGGCGACGTGCTCGTGCACGGTGCGCTGCCGGGATTCGCGCTCGACGTGCGCGAGGTGTTCGTGCGAGCGAGGTTCGACGCCGGGCGCTGAGTGCGGGCGGATCAGAGGTTGAAGCCGCCGCTCACGTAGCCGCCGAGGTCGAGCGTCACGTAGCGGTAGCCCGCGGCGCGGACGCCTTCGACGATGCGCGCGCGGCGCTCCGGATCGGCGGCTGCAGCGATGTCGCCGGGCGGGACTTCGATGCGTGCGATGTCGCCGTGGTGGCGGACGCGGCAGGCGCGCAGGCCCGCATCGTGCACGGCTTGCTCGGCGCGGTCCACTTGGCGCAGCAATTCCAGCGTGATCGGCGTGCCGTACGGGAAGCGCGACGACAGGCACGCCAGGGCGGGCTTGTCCCACACGGCTAGGCCGAGTCGATGCGCGAGCTCGCGCACGTCGGATTTGCGCATGTTCGCTTCGTACAGCGGGCTGCGCACGCCGTGCTCGCCGGCGGCCTTGCGGCCCGGGCGCCAGTCCCCTTCGTCGTCGCGGTTGTAGCCGTCGACGATGTGCGGAATGCCGCGTTCGTGCGCGATCTGGGACAAGCGGCCGTACAGCTCGCTCTTGCAGAAATAGCAGCGGTTGTTCGGGTTCGCCGCGTACGCCGGGTCGTGCAGCTCGCGCGTCTCGATCACTTCGTGGCGCGCGTCGATGGTGCTCGCGAACTCCACCGCGCCCGCGTACTCGCGCTCGGCGAGCGACTCGCTGCGCGCGGTGATCCCGACCGCGCGCTCGCCCAGCTCCTGCGCGGCGACGTGCAGCACGAGCGCGGAGTCGACGCCGCCGGAGAACGCGACGATGCAGCTCCCGAGCTCGCGGAAGATCGCGCGCAGACGCTCCTCTTTCGCGCTCAGCGTCTCGGCGGTCGTGTCGATCACGGGTGCGGTTCTCCCTGGATGGCGGCGTCGACCGTGCGCGCAACCTCCGGCAGCGGCAGGTTGCGCTCGCGCGCGATGCGCAGCAGATCGTCGTATTCGGCCCGCGCGCGCGCGTGCCCGTTGACGCCGGTGCGTTTCACGCGGACCGGGCCGTACGGCGTGTCGACCGAGGCGCTCGCGCGCGGCAGCACGTGGCGGCGCTCGGTGCGCACGCGCACGCCGATCGTCGTCGTCTCGTTCAGCATCGCGCGCGCCACTGCGGCTTCGTCGGCCGGCGCCGCGATCGCCGAGACCGTGATCGCGGGCCGTCCCTTCTTCATGACGATCGGCGTCAGCCATACGTCGCGGGCACCCACGGCGAACAGCCGCTCGAGCGCAAGCTCGTAGTGCTGCGGCAGCATGTCGTCGATGTTCGCTTCGAGCACGACGACCTCGTCGCGTTCCGGCGCGCCGCGCGCATCCGGCTCGGCGTCGGCGGACGTACCGATCATGACGCGCGTGACGTTCGGAATCGCGAAATCGCTGCGCCCGGCGCCGTACCCGATGCGTTCGAGCACGAGATCGGGCCGGCCCGGTTTTGCCAGCGTGGTGAGGATCGCGGCCGCGGTCGGCGTGACGAGCTCGCCCGCGACGTCCACCGCGCGCGTCGGCCAGCCGAGCAGCAGGTGTGCGACCGCCGGCGGCGGGTTCGGATAGGAACCGTGTTCCATGCGGATCGAGCCGTGCCCGATCGGGAACGGCGAGCAGCGCAGCTCGTCGACGCCGAGCAGATCGAGCGCAATGCAGGTCGCCGCGACGTCGAGGATCGCGTCGATTTGCCCGATCTCGTGAAAACGAATCGCGTCGGCCGCCGTGCCGTGCGTGTGCGCTTCCGCTTCGGCGAGGCGCCGGTACACCGCGCTCGCGCGCTCGCGCTGGCGCGCGCTCAGCGTGCTGTTGCCGACGACCTCCAATACTTCCGCGAGCGTGCGCGTCCCGCTCCCGGCGGCGTGGCCGTGATCGTGATCGTGCGCGTGCGCGCCGTCGTGCGCATGCTCCTCATGATCGTGCTCGGCATCGCCGTCTTCGCCGGGGACGACCAAGCCGGCATACGTCGCCGCGATCCCGCGCTTGCGGACGCGCTCGGGCGTTAGCGTCCACCCGTCCGCGACGACGCCGCGCAGGGCGCGCTCGAGCGTGTCGCGATCGAGTCCGGCATCCAGAAACGCAGCGAGCAGCATGTCGCCCGCCGCGCCGCCGACCATGTCGACGTAAGCAACTCTCACCGCGGCCTCACGACATCACGATCTTGTGCGCGAGCGCTGCCGCGCCGAAGCCGTTGTCGATGTTCACCACGCCGATGCCCGGCGCGCACGACGTGAGCATCCCGAGCAGCGCGGCGATCCCTTCGAAGGCCGCGCCGTACCCGATGCTGGTGGGAACCGCGATGACCGGCGCGCGCACGAGGCCCGCGACGACGCTGGGCAGCGCGCCTTCCATCCCCGCCACGACGATCACGGCCCGGCATGACGTGATGTCGTCGAGCGCCTCGAACAGCCGGTGGATCCCCGCCACGCCGACGTCCGTTGCGCGCACCGCTTCGTGGCCGAGCGCGTCCAGCACGAACGCGGCCTCGGCCGCGACCGGTAGGTCGGACGTTCCGGCACACACGACGGCGACGCGCGCACCGGTGCGCGGAAGCGTCCCGCGGCGCAGCGCGCCCGACAGCGGTTCGAGCACCGCGTCGGGATAGGCCGCGGCGAGCGGCGCGCGCTGCTCGGCCGGGACGCGCGTCGCGAGCGCGAAGCCCGTGCGCGCGTACAGCGCGCCGACCAGCGCGAGGTTCTGCTCGAGCGACTTTCCGGCGGCGAAGATCGCCTCCGGAACGCCGGTGCGATCGCGGCGCTCGTCATCGAGGCGCGCGATGGCGGAGGGTTCCATGCCTCGTTGGTACCCCACCGCGGGCGCCGACGCCTCGGGTCGATCGGCGCGGGGACGCCGGACGCGGCGTCCAAGTGAGCGATCCATGGCTGACCGACGATCGTTCTTGGGTGCCGTTTCCGGCGTCGCCGCTTCCGTGCTGCTCGCGGCCAAGGCGGACGCGCAGGCCCCGGCCCCGCAAGCGCCCCCGAAATCCTCGCCGCTCCCCTCGGCGCAGCCGTCGCCCAACCCGAGCGCTTCGCCGAAGCCGGCGTCGGCGCTCGCCGCGGCGACGGCGCTGTCGATGCGGCGCTTCGACCCGGACCTGACCGACAAGGACCTCGACACGATCGCGCACGCCGTCGACGACAACCGGCGCGGTGCCGCGCGGCTCAACCCGCGCAAAGCCACCGCGCTCAAGAACGCGGACGAGCCGGTCACGCGGTTCTCCGTCGCGCGAGCGCCGCGATGAACCACGACGATCTCGCCTTCTCCGACGTCGTCGAGCTGCAGCGCCTGCTCACCGCGAGGGCGGTCTCATCGGTCGAGCTGACCGACCTCTACCTCGCACGGCTCGAGAAGTACGGTCCCGTCTACAACGCCGTCGTCACGATCCTGCACCAGCGCGCGCGGCGCGAGGCCAAGCGCGCCGATGCCGAGCGCGCGCGCGGCCGCGTGCGCGGTCCGCTGCACGGCATTCCGTACGGTGTGAAGGATCTGCTCGCGACGCCCGACGCGCCGACGACGTGGGGCGCGCAACCGTATCGCAGCCAGCGCTTCACGTTCGACGCGACCGTGGTGAAGAAGCTCTCGCACGCGGGCGCCGTGCTGCTCGCGAAGCTGGCGATGGTGGAGCTCGCCGGCGGCTTCGGCTACGGCGACGCCGACGCGTCGTTCACCGGGCCCGGCCGCACGCCGTGGAACGCGAAGTATTGGAGCGGCGGCTCGTCGAGCGGATCGGGCATCGCCGTGTCGGCGGGGCTCGTCGGCTTTGCGATCGGCTCGGAGACGTCCGGTTCGATTCTGTTTCCGGCGACGGCGTGCGGCATCACCGGCTTGCGCCCCACGTACGGCCGCGTCTCGCGGCACGGTGCGATGGCGCTGTGCTGGACGCTCGACAAGCTCGGGCCGATGGCGCGCAGCGCGCGCGACACCGAGCTGATTCTCGCCGCGATCGCGGGCGCCGATCCGAACGATCCGACGTCGGCGGACGAGCCGCTCGCGATGCCGCGCCGCAAGCTGCGCGTCGCCGTGCTCGAGAACGCGACGAAGGGCGCGATGCCCGAGGTGAGCGCGAACTTCCGCGCATCGGTCAAAGCGCTCTCGGCATTCGCGGACGTCGCGGGCGAAGTCGCGCTGCCGAAGGGCCCGTGGGGTCCCGTCGTCGGAACGATCGTCGACGCGGAAGGCGCGGCGGCGTTTCGCGATCTGATCGAGAGCGGCAGATCGCGCGAGCTGCGCAATGCCGACGACAAGCTGGGCGGATACGTCGCGTACGCGACCCCGGCCGTCGACTACATCGACGCGCTGCGCCAGCGCGCGAAGCTGAACGCGGCGCTCGAGAAGGCGCTGCACGGGTACGATGCCGTCGTGTCGCCGACGCTGCCGACGGTGACGTATCCGATCGGCCTCGGCTTCGACAAGGCGTATCCGAAATATCCTGGCGGCCCCTCGCTGATCGCACCGGGAAATCTCGCCGGCTTGCCCGCGCTCGCGCTGCCGAACGGCATGGGTCCGAACGGTCTTCCGACGTCGTTCGCGCTGCTCGGCCGCGCGTGGGGCGAGGCCGCACTCACCGCAATCGGCGCGCGGTACCAGCGCGACACGGCGTTCCACCGCCGGCGCCCGCCCCTGGTGACGCACCTCGCATGAGCGAATGAGAAGAGGCCCGGTGCGCGAGCACCGGGCCTCTCGTTCGTTCGGCTGCCGCCGCGCGATCAGAACTTGATGTTGATCGTCGCGTAGACTTGGAACGGGTTCGCCTGTCCGGCCGTGGTCGACTGGAAGACGTTGCCGAGGTTGGGCGCGTATGGGAATTGCACGAGCGGCTGGATGGCGTCCCCGGGGTTGTAGAAGTTGGAGACGTACTGGCCGCCCGAGTAGTCGCATCCGAAGCGGCCGCCTTGCCGCCACGGAACGTTGCTGCCGCCCCAGCAGCTCGTCAGGACGTTGACCATGTCGATGCGGATCGTCGTCTGCTTCGAGATGTCGTACGACAGCGACAGGTTCGTGGCGAGCTTGTTGGGCTCGGTGTACTGGCCGTAGCTGTCGAAGTGTCCGACGAACGGGTTGGGGATCGGAATGGCCGACGCGCACGTCGACGCATCGTACGGTGCGCCGGGCTGCGCGCCGGGATAGCGCGGATCCGTGCCCGTCGAGGTTGCGGGTGCGGTCGGGTTGATCGCCGTGCAGCCGCGAGCCGGATCGATGCCGACGATCTGCAGCGGCCGGCCGTACGTCGCGCCGCCCTGGAACTGGATCGTCGGGGTGATGTTGAACTTGGCCTTCTTGTAGTTTCCGACCAGCGTGAAGACGTGCGGTGCGACGTAGGTCTGGTTCGACCCCGTGCCGCGCGCGCCGCCGGAGTACGTGTTGTACACCGGATACTCCGCATTGGGGTCGTACAGGTTCTGCACCGGCATGTTCCAGTACGGGTTGGCGATGCTGCCCGCCGCGCACGCCGGGTCCGGCGCGCCGGCGGCCGTGAAGCACGCGGCCGCACCGGTCGAGGTGAACGCGAAGTTGGCGACCGGCGCGCGCGACGTGACGCCCGCGAGATACGTCAAGGTTCCCGTGTTGACTTGGCAGCGCGGGTCGCTCGGCGCCGTCACGGTGCAGTACTTGGTGTAGGCGTTGTACTGCGCGACCGCGTTGTTGAGCGCCGTGTTCAGCGTGGTTCCGTTGGTGAACTTGTCGAACTTCACGCGGGCGAACGTGTACGTGTAGCCCAGTGCGCCGTAGAACCCGTCACGGGTCAAGTCGCCTTTTTGGATCGCGAGCTCGAGGCCCTTGACGTTCTTGTGGCCGACGTTGATGCCCGAGACGAAGTTCGTCTTCGCGTCCAGCAGCACCGTGGTCAGCTCGTTTTTCGTCGTGCGCACGAACGGCGTGAACTTGAACGAGGCGTCGCTGCCGTTGAACTGGTGCTCCCACGAAGCGTCGAAGTTCAGCGATTCTTCCGGATAGATGCGGTGGCTCGGCGCGCGGAATCCGATCGGGTAGAACGTCTGGTTCAGCGCGATGAAGTTCGCCTGCGTCGTGTTGTACTGCTGGAACGCGGAGCTCGCCGGCTGGGCGTACTTGCCGGCGGAGAAGCGGAGCACGTTGTTCCGGTTCACCGCGTAGGTCGCGCCGAAGCGCGGCTGGAGCTCGGGGTAGTCTTCTTGCGAATCGCTCTGCCCGTTGAACGAGACCGTCTGGAGACCGTAGGTCGCGCACGTGTTCGGCGGTGTGAGCACCAGCGCCGCGCCCGTGTTCGGATTGGTCGTGACGAGCGTCTGGCTCACCGGGTCGTAGCAGTTGAACCGGTTGAAGTAGTTCACCCAGAACTGGCGTGCGGGACCGCCGTCGGTGGACACGAGCTGGTACTTGAAGTCGTCGTACCGCAGCCCGAGGTCGAGCGACAGCTTCGAGTTCACTTGGAACTTGTCGCTGAGCGCGAGGGCCGTGAACTTCGGCGTGACGGTGTTGTAGCTCGCCGCGAGCCCGTTCGCGACGGTGAAGAACGTGCACGGCCCGGTGCCGCACGTGATGGAACCGGCGTTCGCAACCGTGACGGCGCTCGTGGGCGTGAGCGGCAGCGGGCCGGCGGCGGTCGCCGGCAGCGCGGGGATCACGTATCGCGCCGACGTGGCGGAGGAGCAGTTGACCGCCGTGCCGGTCGCGGTGTAGCAGAGGCCTGCCGTGGGATCCAGGGAGTTGACCAGAAACGCCACGGTGTTCGAGTTCGCGGCGGTCGTGGTGCCCGAGAGCGTCACCGCCGAGTCGTTGTTGCGGAACGTCGACGCCGTCGTGTACGACGCGGTGAAGTTGAGCAGGTGTTTGTCGCTGATCTGGTTCGCGTAGTTGAACCCGACCCCGCGCGTGTGCGAGCCCAGCTTGTAGTCGCTCGAGATCGAGCTGGTGAAGTTCGCGTTCAGGCCGCCCTCACCGTACTGGAGCCAGTCGGAGTATTCGGTGTAGCCGTAGATTCGAGCATACGACTTGGCATCGATGTTCTTCTGGTACTGCAGCTTCACGATCGCGCCGTTCTGCTGGTAGTTGTCCCGCTCGAACGGGTCTTGCGCAGCCTGCGGCAGCCGGTTCGTCGGCGAGTTCGGGAAGTACGAGATCTGCGTGTTCGCGAGATCGCCCGCGGTGAGCGGCCGTCCCACCGGGCCGCGGTAGAAGATCTTGTCGTTGTAGACGCCCGGGTCGGCGCCGAAGCGGTTGCAGTTCGTCACGACCGCGCCGCCGCACGCCGGGTAGCCGTAGTAGTTGCCGGTCTGGATCCAGTCCTGGTACGGCGAACCCCAATCGCTCGGCGAGGTCTGGAAGTACGTCTGCACGAGCGTCGCGTTGTAGAGCAGCTGGATGTCGTCCCGGCCCCCGTCGCCGTTCTTGTGGTGCGGGATGCCGAAGTGGACGTTGACGACGTTGTCGCGGTCCGTCTGGTACGTCGACGCGCCCCAGAACGTCGGCCCGAGCTGATAACCGTTCGGGCCCAGTGGGATTCCGCTGTACGAGGAGTTCTTGTAACAGCCGGCGGTGGGATGATTTCCCGTCGCGGTCGCGGTCGAGCAGTTGGCCTTGAAGAGATCGAGGATCGTTCCGTACGTCTGGTCGATCTGGCCGCCGCGCTCGTAGACGATGTTCTGGCTGTAGCCGCCGATGCCGGCGTAGTAGGAGAAGTTCCGGTTCGGGCTGGCGCCGCCGCCCTCGAGCCGGATGTTGGAGTACGGCGTCGGGTTACCGAATCCGGCCTGAATGTTCGCGAAGCCCGGATACGTGCCCGAGCGGATCACTTGGTTGATGAACCCGGCGAGCGCCGTCGAACCCGTCCCCGTCGGCGCGCTGCCGACGTAGACCTGGACTTCTTGCTGTCCGAGGTTCGAGAGATTGCTGCCCGGATACTGGTCGAACGCGCGCTGGATCGGCACGCCGTCGTACTCGTAGCCGACTTGCGTGTAGTTCGCGCCGCGAATGAAGATCGATTGGTATTCACCGACCTGGCCTTGCGGGACGAACACGCCGGGAACCGACGCGACCGCCGAGTAGGCATTGTTCAGTCCGCCGCCGCCGCCTAGCGTCGCGGCGGCCCGCTGCTGCGCGGCCGAGATGTTGTAGACGTCGGCGCTCACGCCGGGCTGGATGAGCGATGCGCTCGAGCGCGATTGGACGCGGCCGATCTGCTTGAGCGATTTCGCGAGCGAGACGGAGTAGGTCGCCGTCTGATCGGCCTGGATCGTTATTCCGTTGAGTGTCGCCGAATCGTATCCTGCGACTGATACGCTCAAGGAATACGTGTCGGGAGACAGCGAGAGGAACGTGAAACTGCCGTTCTTGTCGGTGACGGTCGTCGCCGACCCTGACGGACTGACGGCTGTCACCTTCGCTGCGGAAACGGGTGCTTGTGTGGCGACGTCGACCACCTTCCCGCTAATCCCGCCGGTCGTACCTGCAAACGCGGCAATGCTGCCGCAGCAGATAAAGGCGACGATGAGCGCGAGGACGATCGCGAGCCGCGAGGACGTTCTGGGCATGCAGGGCTCCTCGGGTTTGCGGTGCCGGATCGAATGCCGGAACCCGGGACCGTCTTAGCTGACGGCCCGGGGTCGATCTCGGCGATTCGAACCTTAAAGTTTCCTTAGAGACCCGCGTTTCGTTTGCCTTGCTCGGACGTCAAGAAAGTGCAGGGAAGCCAAGGCCAGGGACCCTTGTGAAACGCGGCGTTCGTATGCCTAGGGACGGCCCGGCGCGCGCGAGCGCGCACGGAGCGCTGCGGCGATCGCCGATGCGGCGGCGAGCATCGTCGCGCCGAGCAGCACGCCGCCGATCAGGTCGGTGACGTAGTGCGCGCCCAGCGCGAGGCGCGACCAGATCACGGCGCAGCCCCAAAGGAACAGCAGCGGTGCGACGGCGGCGCGCACGCGGTGCGGCAGGCTGCTGTTCCAGATGAGCCACGCCCACAGCCAGTACACCATCAGCGCGAACATCGCGTGGCCGCTCGAGTACGAGAACGTGGGCTCGTGGATCAGCACCCAGTAGTCGGGCCGCGGCCGCCGGAAGACGTTCTTGAGCGCGTCGGAAAGCTGCCACGTGATCAGCGTCGTGGGCACCGCGTAGATCACGCGCGCGCGCCACGACGGGTAGCGAATCGCCACCGCGACCGCGACGATTCCGAAAAAAACGAGGGCCTCCCACCAGCACGACTCCGTGAAGATCAGAGCAAGACGCGGCCCGTGCCGCGCGAGCGCGCGCCCCCAGAGATCGATGCCGTGCGGCGGCACGTGCGACACCGACGCGCCGAGCCACCAGTACGCGAGCCCGGTGGCGAGCCCGGCAGCGAGGTAGCGGATCATCCCGCGAAGAGATCGGTTTGCGCGGGGCGGCCGATGCGGTCGGCGATGCGCTCGAGGTCGGCGGGGGATTCGAGGATCACGTTGCGCGGCTTGGTGCCTTCGTTGGGGCCGACGATGCCGAACTCTTCGAGCAGCCGCATGAGGCGCACGGCGCGCGGGTGGCCGATCGAGAAGCGCGCCTGGAGCGCCGCGGTCGAGCCGACGCCGGCCTCACCCTTGGCAACGCGCGAGTCGAGCAAGAACTTCGCCGCGTCGTACCACAGCTCGTCGGTCTTGCGCTCGCCGCCGTTGCCGCCACGCTCGTCGTCCTCGCGGATCGGCGTGATCTCCATCGCCTTCGTCGCGTCCGGCTTCGCCTGGCGCTTCCAAAAGTCGACGAGCTTCTCGATCTCCTCGCTGGTCACGAGCGCACCTTGCGCGCGGATCGGTTTCGGCGCGTCGATCGGCAAGTACAGCATGTCGCCGCGGCCGAGCAGGCGTTCCGCGCCGCCCATGTCGAGGATCACGCGCGAATCGACCTGCGAGCTGACCGCGAACGCGATGCGCGACGGGATGTTCGCCTTGATGAGGCCGGTGATCACGTCGACCGACGGCCGCTGCGTCGCCACGACGAGGTGGATGCCGGTCGCGCGCGCGAGCTGCGCGAGGCGCATGATCAGCATCTCGACCTTCGCCGGCGCGATCAGCATCAGGTCGGCGAGCTCGTCGATGATCACGACGATGTAGGGCAGCTTCTCGTCGGGGAACTTGGCGTTGTACTCCTCGATCTTGCGCACGCCGGACTTTGCGAAGCGCTCGTAGCGCATGTCCATCTCGCGCGTGATGATCGCGAGCGCGCCGGCGGCCAGCGACGGATCGGTGATGACCTCGTTCTTGAGGTGCGGGATGCCGTTGTACACCGTCAGCTCGACGCGCTTGGGATCGATCATCAGCAGCTCGAGCTGGTCGGGCGTGGCTGTCACGAGCAGTGAGGCGATGATGCAGTTCAGGCACACGGACTTGCCCGCGCCGGTGGCGCCGGCGACGAGCAGGTGCGGCATCTTGTTGAGATCGCCGAAGACCGGGCGCCCGGTGATGTCCTTGCCGAGCGCCATCGAGAGCGGCGGCACGCCTTGCGGGATGTTCTGCAGGATCTCGCGGATCGCGACGATCGACACGGTCGAATTCGGCACCTCGATGCCGACCGCGGACTTGCCGGGGATCGGCGCTTCGATGCGCACGCTGGTGGCCGCGAGCGCGAGCGCGAGGTCGTCGGTGAGCGACGAGATGCGCGAGATCTTCACACCGCGGTCGGGCTTCAGCTCGTAGCGCGTGATCGACGGCCCGCGCTCGATGTGCGTGACCTTCGCGATGACGCCGAACGATGCGAGCGTGTCCTCGAGCGTGTGCGCGCGGCTGGCGTCGTCGTTCTTCTGCAACTGCGGCGGATCGAAGATCTTCGTGATGTCGGGCAGCTTCCACGCCGGGCGCGGCGGCGGGGCCGGCTCGTAGTCTCCGCTCAGCGCGAGCGTGCCGATCGCCGCGCGGTCCTGTACGCCCGACTCGACGTCGCCCGGCGCGTCGTCGTCGGGCTCGTCCGCTACGGTGTCGTCGACCGCGTCGTCGTCGTCGCCGTCCGCCTCGTCCTCGTCGTACGACTCGTCGTCGTCGTCGTACTCGTCGTCGAAGTCGTCCTCGTCGTCGATCTCGTCGTCCGCGAGCTCCTCGTCGTAGAAGCGAACCGGCTGCGTCTCGACGACCGTGTGCGTCGGCGCGGGGATACTCGGCGCTGCGACGGCGCTCGCCGCGGCCGCAGCCGGCTGAGCCGCGCGCGGCAGCAGTGCGGGCAGATGAAACGCCTCGCGCCACGTTGCGGGCCCCGGCGGCGGCAGCGCCGCCTTCGCATTCGCACCGCCGTGCGCGGGCGCGGGCGGGCGCAGCGCGGCCAGGCGCATCACGCACCAGCCGATGACTTTCTTGAGGCTCACGCCGGTGATCGCTACCGTGACGGCCAGCAGTGCGACGAGCAGCACCACCCAGGCGCCCGCGTCGCCGACGAGCGCGCGCAGCGCGCCGTTCAAGCCGCCGCCGAGCAGCCCGCCGTTGCGGCCGGAGGCCGCGATGCCCGCATCGATGAGCACGAAGTACGCGCACGCCGCGCCGCCGAGCGTCGCGATCATCTTCGGGACGTTGATCTCGAGGAAGACGATCGCGGCGACGAGCGCGATGAGAATGACGAACATTCCCGCCGCGAGCCCGAACAGCGCGTGCAACGCGAACGCCGTCGCGCCGCCGACGGCGCCCGTTCGTGCGGGCGGCGCGACGAGCGCGATGCCGAGCAGCAGCGCGAAGCCGAGCGCGGCGATGCCGGCTATCTCGAGGTTCCAGCGCGCGCGGGCGCTGGTCTTGCGTCGGACGCGAGCCATTGCGTCCGACTTCCCGTTACGAGGGGTTCCTCACCTGTGCGGGCTGGTCGCCGGAGCGGGCGCCGCGGATGCTGCAGGCGCGGGAGGCGCCGCGAGCTTGGCGAGCAGGTCATCGGCGGCGGCGACGATGTCCTTCGCCGAACTGCGGTACATCGACGGCCGCGTGTCGCTGCCGCTCGACGCGATGTTCGACCCGTTCTGCGCCGTCGACTGGCGCCAGTCGTACACGTCCTGTGCGATGCGCTTCGCGTTCAGTGCGACCGCCTTCGCGTCGCTCGGCCGGTTCAGGCCTACGAGCGCGCGCGCTTCCAGGATCGAGAACTGCGCTTCGCGCGTCCACGCATAGTGCGCGTTGGGCTCGACGTTGCCGTCGGACAGATTGCGCTTGGCGCAGTTGTCGTACGCGGACGTCGTCGCGTGCGCCGCGTCGTAGATCTTCTGCGGCGGGTCGTTCGGTGCGAGCGTGCCCAGCGCGATGACGTACTGCGTCGCCTCGGGACAGAGCTTGTCGGAAAACGCGGCGTCGGCGCGCGACGCCGTGACGGCAAGCGCGGCGATGCCGAGGGCGACAGCAAAAGCACCCGCGAGAGATTTCATGATGGCGCAACGTTCGCGGCCCCGATTTCGTGCCCTCGGCAAAGGGGCGGACACCGTACGTTCGGGCGCGAAACCGCGGGGTCGTGCCCAAGCCAACCATCGTCGTCCTGGAAGGCGACCAGACCGGACAAGAGCTGCTCGTCGAGTCGCTGCGCCTGCTGGCGCCCGACGTCATCGGCCTCGACGTCGCCCTCGAGCGCTTCGACCTCTCGCTCGAGAAACGCCGCGAGACGAAGAACGGCATCGTCCACGAAGCGGCCGCCGCCATGAAGCGGACGAAGCTCGGCCTCAAGGCGGCGACCATCACGCCGGAGACGCCGGGCGACGTCGGGTCGCCCAACGCGATCCTGCGCCAGGCGATCGACGGCAAGGTCATCGTCCGTACGGGCCGCCGAATTCCGGGCGTGCGCCCGGTCGCCGGCATCCACGCGCCCATCTCGGTGGTGCGCATGGCCGTGGGCGATGCGTACGGCGCGAAGGAATGGCGCGAGCAGTCAGGCGGCGACGAGATCGCGTTTCGCACCGAGCGCATCGAGCGCTCGGTGTGCCGCGTCGTGTCCGAGTACGCGTTCTTTCACGCGCGCCGCATGGGTGCGAAAGTGTTCGGCGGCCCCAAGTACACCGTGAGCCCGGTGTACGAAGGGATGCTCAAGGAAGAGATGGACGCGGCGGCGTCGCGGTATCCCGACGTTCCGTACGAGCCGCAGCTCATCGACGCGACGTACGCGCTGCTGATCTCGACGGCCGGCGATCCGATGGTGATCCCGTCGCTCAACCGCGACGGCGACTGTCTGTCGGATCTGGTGATGCAGCTGTTCGGCTCGATCGCGGGCGCGGAGTCGACGCTGATGTCGTTCACGCCCGAAGGCAAGCCCGACGTCGTGATGACGGAAGCGCCGCACGGCACCGCGCCGCGCCTGTTCGGCAAGAACGTCGCCAACCCGATGGCGATGATCCTCGCGATCGCCGCGCTGCTCACGTTCGTCGACGACCGCCGCGCCGCCAGCGCGTCGCGCGCGATCTACGAGGCGACCCTCGAGACGGTGCGCGAGGGGATCGCGACCAGCGATCTGGGCGGACACGCGTCGACGACCGAGTTCACCGACGCCGTGATCGCCAAGGTGAAAACGAAGCTCGACGTCTGGGCGACGCTGTAGCGGCGCAAGCTCAGCGCGCCAGCGCGATGCAGAGGACGCCGGCCAGCGCGACGGCGACGCCGGCCCACTGCACGAGCACCAGGCGCTCGCGCAGAAGCAGCGCGGCGAGCGCGACGGTCCCCGCGGGATAGAGTGAGGTGACCACCGCGGCGATGCTGAGCGCGCCCGCGTGCGCGGCGAGCACGTAGCAGACGTTCGCGCCCATGTCCAGGACGCCGGCGGCGACGACCGTCGGCAGCCCCGGCCGCGCGACGTGCAGCGGCCGGCGCAGCAGCAGCGCGCCGCAGGCCAGAATTGCGATCGAGGTGAGCCGCGTCGCGAGGAGCGGATAGAGACCGGCGTCCGCGTGCGTCTGCGCCAGCGCGATGAAGAAGAAGCCGAACGCCGCTCCTGCCCCGAGCGCCTCGGGGATCCCGGGCGGGAAGCGGCGAGCCCGCGGTGCTCGAGCCGGCCCGTCGCGCTCGTCCGGCGGCGGCGGCGGGGCGGACGCCGAGACGAGGACCACGGCGACGAGCGCGCATGCGATGCCGAAAAGCGCGAGCGCGGTGGGCCGTTCGCCGCGCGCGACGGCGAACGCGACCGGAATCGCCGCGGCCAGCACGGCCGTGATCGGTGAGACGATCCCCATCGTCCCGGTCGCAAGCCCGCGGTACAGGAGCGCGATCGCGAAGGCGCCCGAGATGCCGCAGGCCAGGCCCCAGCTCAGATCGGCGGGGCGCGCAATGCCGCGAATTGCAAGCAGCGCCGGAATCAAGACCAGCAGCCCGACCGCCTGCGACCAGACGACGACGGCCAGGGACGAGACGCGCCGCGACGCCAGCCCGCCGCAGAAGTCCGCAGCGCCGTAGAACAGCGCCGCCGCGAGCGCGAGCACGACGGTGGCCATCGCGCGCCGTTAGTGCTGCTTGGGGTCGAGCGCGTCGCGCAGGCCGTCGCCGAGCAGGTTGAAGCCCAGCACCAGCACCGTGATCGAGACGCCGGGAAAGATCAGCGCCCACGGCGCCGACAGCCAGTAGTCGCGCGCGTCGTTGAGCATGGCGCCCCACTCGGGGGCGGGCGGCCGCGCGCCCAGGCCCAGATAGGAGAGGCCGGCGGCCTCGAGCTCCGCCGTCGCGACCCCGAGCGTGGCCTGGACCAACAGCGGCGCGAGGATGTTCGGCAGAACGTGCCGCGCCAAGATCGCGGGCGTCCGGGCGCCGATCGCGCGGGCGGCTTCGACGTACTCGTGCTCCTTGACCGCGAGCACCGACGATCGCGCGAGGCGCGCATATTGAGGAACGTAGACGATGCCGACCGCGATCATGAGGTTGGTGATGCTCGGCCCGAGGATCGTGGTTATGCCGATCGCCAAGATGATCGACGGGAAGGCGAGCATGATGTCCATCGCTCCCATGAGGGCGGCCTCGACCCGTTTTCCGGCATAGCCCGCGACCAGGCCGATCAGCGTCCCCACCGTGATCGCCAGGCCGACCGCCACGAACCCGATCCGGATCGAGATTCGCGCCCCATACAGGATGCGGGCGGAGATGTCGCGGCCGAGCTTGTCGGTGCCGAACCAGTGCGCGCTCGACGGCCCGTGTGCGCCTTGGGCGACGTTCTGCGCGAGCGGGTCGCTCGGGGCGATCAGCGGCGCGCAAACCGCGAGCAGCACGATGAGCGCGACGACCGCTGCGCCGACGAGGGCGCCCGGTGCCTTCCGAAAGCGCCGCCAGACGTCGGCCGCAAACGTCCGGGATGCGGGGTCCGGCGCGGCAGCGGGATCCAGCTCGGCCGGGGTCGGGACGGCGATCATCGGTATTGGAGAGCCCGTGTACGGAGCGCCGGCGCGTAATGCCTTTGGGCCAATTGGCCGTCCTCTGTCAGTATTAGGAGGAGATTGGAAGCGAATGAAAGCAGGGTTTCCCGGCAGCCTTTAAGGTT
>Ga0213874_10000061_pt1 | contig 15937 bp, 13 predicted proteins | sample BarmaccomBMRX_R7_FD_160098 | JGI IMG/M metagenome (GOLD analysis project Ga0213874, IMG submission 160098) | Root-associated microbial communities from Barbacenia macrantha in rupestrian grasslands, the National Park of Serra do Cipo, Brazil - RX_R7 | ecosystem: Host-associated > Plants > Roots...
GTATGCCTTTCCGCCCGGATGGCCTCAAGCCAGAGCTCGACCGTAGCCGGAAAAGCCCGCATCTGCCGGAAATACGGACCGGCGACGGTTGGAAATGTGCCCGCCGGGGTATCATCCGTCTAGGGGGTAGACGTTGGCGATCGGATTCGCTCTCAGGGCAAAGCAATCACAGCCGGACGCGACCGAGCGGGAGCTGGTGTCCGCGATCCGTGCGGGCGACGACGCCGCGTTCGAGGAGCTTTTCTCCCGGTATCGCCGCCGCATCAGCGCCTATGTCTTTGCCGCGGTCCGCGATCACGGCCGCGCCGAGGACATCACGCAAGAGGTCTTCATCTCGGCTCTGCGCCGGCTGCGCGCGACCGAGCAGCCAATCTCGTTCAAGCCGTGGATCTACGCGATCGCGAAGAACGCCTGCATCGACGAGTTCCGGCGCACCGGGCGGTGCAGCGAGGTCTCGCTCGACGCGGAGGGCGAGACGGAAGCGCTCGCCTCGCGGCTGAGCTCGCCGGAGCCGACCCCCGACATGGTTGCCGAGAGTCGCGAGCGGTTGAGCGACCTGCGCGGGGCGCTTCAGGGCCTGTCAGAGAACCAGCACCGGATCCTGGTCATGCGAGAGCTGGAGGGCCTCTCGTACGTGGACATCGGCGAGCGCCTCGGCATGTCGCGGGAGATGGTCGAAAGCACGCTGTTCCGCGCTCGTAAGCGGCTGAACGCGGAGTTCACGGAACTTGAGAGTGGCCAGCGCTGCCGGCGCGTCCGCGCCGCGATTGACCGCTCGGAGGCCGGCTCGGTAACGACGTTGGGGACCCGCGAACGCCGTCAAGTCTCGCGCCACCTGGCTCACTGCCATGCCTGTCGCCGCCACGCCTGGATGGCCGGCTTCGACCCCTCCTCGCTCAAGCGCCGCGGCATCGCGGAGAAGCTCGGCGCCCTGCTGCCGATCGCGTGGTGGCGCGCGCACCGGGCGGCGGGCGGCGGCGATGGCCCGGGCGCCGGCGGTGGCGCCGCACCGGGCGCCGGCGGTGGCGCTGCGCCCGGCGCGCGAGCGGATTCGCTGATCGCGCTGGCGGCGCGGTATGGCGAGCCCCTTTCGCAAGCGCCGGTCGGGCGGAGCGCGGCGGCGCTCGTCGCGCTTGCCGTCGCGGCGGTCGGCGGCGGCTACGCGGTCGGCCACGGCGCCAATCGGCCGGCGCGACCGGCGAGCCCGACCGTCGTGTCGGCCGCCCGCGGGGGTGGATCGGGCACGACGATGCCCGGCAAGAGCATGATCGCCCGCGCCGCGACCACGGGCAGCGCCACAGTTCCGCCCGTGAATCGGCACGGCTGGCGGACTGCGAGCCAACACAAGTCGAGGTCGGGTACCCATCCCGGCACCGTGGTCGCGCGTGCCTCGAGGACCGTCGGCGCCGGCGCCGCTTCAGCGGCGGGCAGCCGCCGTGCGGCGGCGGCCACGCAGGGCGCGGCGCCCGGCGGTGCGAGCGCCGAGAACCGGTCCGTTCAAGGTCCGGCCAAGACCGCGGGCCAGACGGTGAACGCGGCCGGCGGCGCCGTCTTGGGAGCCGGCCGAACGGCGGGTAACGCGGTCTCGGGGGCCGGCCGAACGGCGGGTAACGCGGTCTCGGGGGCCGGCCGAACGGCGGGTAACGCGGTCTCGGTGGCCGGCCGGACGGTGGGTGGTGCGGTGTCGGGCGCTGGTGGTGCGGTGGCGGGCGCGAGCGGCGCGGCGGGTGGTGCGGTGTCGGGCGCTGCTGGCGCGGCGGGTGGTGCGGTGTCAGGCGCTAGTGGCGCGGCGGGTGGTGCGGTGTCGGGCGCTAGTGGCGCAGTGGGTGGCGCGGCGTCGGGCGCGGGCGGCGCGGCCGGAAACACCGTCTCTGCGGCCGGGAACGCCGCGTCTGGCGCGGTCACCACCGCCACGAACTCCGCCGGCGGCCCGATCCTTCCCTGACGCCGCGACAGCCGGGGCCAGATGGTCGCGACCGGCCCGCCAGCGGCAGTCAGTAAGGGCGCTGTCGACTCGAGTCGCGACGCCGGCGGGCCCTCATCCGCCGCGGCGCTGTGGCAAACTGGACTGATCGGGGCGTGGCGCAGCCTGGTAGCGCGCACCGTTCGGGTCGGTGAGGTCCCCGGTTCAAATCCGGGCGCCCCGATCAGCGAATCCCCCACGGCGGGGGATTCGGCGTCTCTGGGACGACGCGGGGTTCTATCCGGGCCCCATCTTGCCCGCGGCGGTAGCCTAGGCCTCAGGCATAGCAACGCCCCCGGCGCGCGTCACCGCGCGGGCCCGGGACCACGAGAGGGGGACTCGTGTCCGACAGCGACTCTACCGTCGACCGCCTCAGTAGCCGCGCTCCGCGGCGCCCCAGCACGACGCTCGATCACGCCGTGAGCGCCGGCGCAGAGCGCCGGGGGTAGGCGGCCACCACACCACCTGGCCTCAGCCAAAATCGTCAGGCGATTCCTCGAGAAACCATTTTGGTCGCTGTCGCTCATCCGGGCCGTCAGCCCCTCGCGGAGCTACAGCGAGCCGGCGCGCGCTCAGTCGCTCACGCGGGCCGTCACCCTCTCTCGGACCTACAGCGTGGGGCGCCCGCTCGACCAACCACGACCGCCCACCGTCCGGCCGCGGTTCCGGGCGCGTTTGATAAACCAACGCGAGTGCTCGATAATCGAAGATGAGGAGCCAGCGAGCTGACGGCCGACTAGCAAGAATGGCGCGAGCTCCAATTGAGCCCCGAGCGTCCGGACATGCCCTCACGCGCTAACCCGCCGAGGGGCTTCGCGCGCGCACGCCTGGTACTGGCGGGCTATGGGTGGCGGGCGTTCTTCCACGCGTATCGCTGGCCGCTGGTCGCCGCCCTTCTCCTGGTCGGGCTTGCGGGAAGCGTGGCCGCGGTTGTCGTTCTGGCCACCTCGCGTAGTTCAGCATCATCGTCGGGGCCCGCGCTCGAGGGGTTCGGGGCCGCGCTGGGCGCGGTGCCGACGAACCGGGTGACCGGGAGCGGGACGGTCACCGTCGAGCTTCGGGGCACTACCGCGACCTTGACTTTGAACACGTACGGCCTGCTCGACGGCTCGCCCCACCTCGCGCACATTCACGGTGAGGGCACCGGTAAGTGTCCGACGGCGGCTTCAGCTCGGCTCCACAACGGCCACATCGCGATCAGCACCGGAGACGCCATCCGCTTGTACGGCCCGACGTTGGTGTCGCTCACAGAGTGGGGCAGCACCAGCGGAAGCGTGCCGAACAACATCGACCTGAACCGCTATCCGGCAAGCGGGAACATCCATTACAAGCGCACGATCGCTCTCGACCAGCTCACCGCCGACCTGATCCGTGACGGCGACGCCGTGATCGTGGTCCACGGAATCGATTACAACGGGAACCATATCTACGACTTTGCCGCTCTCGGGGTGAGCGATCTCGACAAGACGCTACCGGGCGAAGCAACGGCCCCGGCGCTGTGCGGTCCGTTGCGTAGGTCGCCGGAAAGCCAGTCGACCATCGCGGGAAACCAACACGCCTCGCCGGCCACGACCTACGTCGCATCGCTAGCGCCTGAACCGGCGGCGCTGGTTCCTCAAACCCCGAGCGCGAGCGGAAGCAGCGCGGACACCGCCTCGCCGAGCCAACGAGCGGCGCAGCGCTTTGCATTTGTGTGCCATCTCGGAGACGCCGCGGGCTGGCCGACCGCGTCGGCGACCCCAGCGCCGTTCGGGACGGCAGCCGCTTGATCTCACCGCGGCGAATCCGAGCGCCAGCTTGCGGCGAAGATGTGCGAGCCGTCAGGCGGGTCCGCGAGGTCCGCACGGCTCTGTGGCGCAAACGCCTCTTGGTTACCGACGCCGCCGTGTCGGGGCGCAAGCTCCGGCGGGCTCCGATCGTTCAACCTTGAGGGAAAATAACCCTGCGATCTATGGCCACACCCCACCGAGACCCGACCCGGACAGACGCCGCTCGTGAGCCTGAACCGCGGCCGGCACCGACCGCGGCAGACGAAGAACCCCGTCCGGTCTCGCGCGCAACTGATGACGAGCTGAGGTTCCCCACGCACGAAGACGCGCAGTCGTCAGAGATCCCGGACGCTCGTCCTGAACCGCAGCCGAGCACCGAGGTAATGCCGGAGCCGGCGTCACGGCGCGAAGTCGCAAGCTCGCGGGAAGAGGCAGACGACGACGTCCATTTCGGGGTGGCTGCGAAGGCGCTGGGCGTCTCTCGCAAGACGGTGGAGCGGATGGTCAAGCGCGGCGAGCTCGAGCGAGGTCCAACGGGGGCACCAGCGACAGTTTCAAAGCGAGGTCTCGTCACGGTGCTCGACCAACGTCGGCGGCACGTCGGCCCGCTGACGCCGGCGACCGAGAATGGTCGTGCGGGCACGAGCGACGACTACCTCACGCCATCGCGCCCGCAGCCGGCGGCCGATGGGTGGGAGAACTTCGTCAGCCCGCTGTTGCGCTCACTGCTCGACGAGCTCGTGGCCGCGAGGACTCGAGCCAACCTGCTCGAGCAAAAGCTGGAGAGCGTGCTTGCGGCACAGGCGGCCGAGGAGCGCACCGAGGAAGCGCTGCTGCGGATGCTCGCCACCGGAGATCGGCGAGAGCGCCGTGAGGCGCGGAGAGCGGCGATACGGCGCTACATCTAGCCGGACGCCGGGATGGGAAACAGAGTCGATCGCGACCCACGGTGGTGCGCGAAGAGTGTCGCTCGTGGATCGTGGGAGAGACGTACAGCGGTCGGCGCCCTTCTCGATGGGTGCGGCAAGCAAACCGCCGGATGCCATCCGGCGTCGGCGTTAGCCTCTCGCCTATGAGTGAGAAGAGACGTAGACAGCAGGACCGGCGCGCGAAGCGACACGACGCTCGGCGTCACGCAAGCAGTGCCGGGTTCCAGGACCGAGAGCTGGCGCAGCTGATGGACCGCATGGTCGCGGTTGTGCTGCGCGACGTCGGCGAAGTGAACGACGCCCTCGAGGCCGAGTGCTGGGCAGCCGACCTCGTTTCGATGTGGAGCGAGCGCGACGCGACCGGAGATGACGCGATCGAGGTGTTCCTGCCGGCGTTTGTGCGTGCCCTGGAGCGAAAGGCCTCGCTGAAGGCGTTGAAGACCCTGCGCGCCCTGAGTGTGGTCGGCAACCAGCGTCTGGCCAAGCGCGCGGCGACGGCGGCCGACCGGCTTGCTGCCCGCGGACTGCCCGAGCCGTCGTGGGGGCCGCAACTGGGTCGCTACGAGCCGGTGACGGCCGAGCTGATGTACGAGACCGCGTTCGACGACGGCGTCACCGTGTTCATCGAGTTCGCCGCGGCGGCGGCCGAGTCGCACTCGATTGCGGTCTACATCGACCACAACCTGGGTGGGCTCGTCAAGGACGTATTCGTCGCCGGCCCGCTTGCCGATCTGCGCGGGGAGCTCCGGTCACACGCGGGCAATCACGTCGGTCTCGGGTTCCGCGAGCTTGACCTCTCGGAAGCCAGAGCGCGCGTCGAGGCGGCGCTGTACATGCTCGACCACACCTACGACCCGCCGATCGACGACGACGTCCGCAGCCTGCGCGCGCTGGTTGAGGCGAGGCTGCGACTCCTGCCAACAGGCTTCGAGCTCCCCGACCCCTACGTGGAGCTCTCGTCGGACGAGCGTGATCGGCTGCTGGGCGGGTTCCTGGCCTCGCCGGAGGGCAAGCGCTGGCGCGGCGACGAGGATGCCGAGGACGCCGTGAGCACCGCGATCGATTTCGGTGCCGACTACAACCACGGTGGGCCGCTGCGCTGGAGCCCGGTGGTGGTCGAGATCTTCATGACCGGTTGGCTGCCGCGGAAGGTCGCCCGCGAGCCGGCGTTCTTCACCCGAGTGGCGGAGGTGTTGCCCGACTGGGTCCGCTACGCGGGCCGACTCCGCGAGGTCCCGACGGAGCCACTGCGCGAGGCGATCGATGCCGTCGGCGAGTTCCGTCAGGAGATGCTCGAGAGCGTCGCCGACCCGGAGGCCTGGGGCCCGGCGAAGACGTTTGCCGTCGCCGCGCAGACGGCGGGAGTCGATCTCGCCGACGTCGACGCGATGAACGCGTTCATCGACCGATACAACGCAGAGCTCGCGAGCTAGGCGTTACGCAGGACAACCGGCGTCGGCCGGAAACGGCTCCCAGCTCTCGGGACGTCACCGAGCTCACCCGCCGCTCGGAGGGTCTGGCGCGTGCTCGCCCGGGAGGAGAACCGTGCCGAGGATCCGCCGCCGGCGACCGGCCTGGGGTGCGTTGGCCAGACGGGGACGGATGACGCGGGTGAGTTCACGGATGAACTCCGTGAACTCGGCGTCGTCGAGCCACAGCCCCGCCAGCTGGTAGCCGGCGCCGTCGCGGATGGGATCGAAGTCGTCGCGCTCGAGGTAGCGGTCGGCGTCGCCGAGCAACCCGGCGACGAAGGCCATGAACGCCCGCCGATGATCTTCCCGGCTCATCCGTTCCACCTCGGCCAAGTCGATGCTGGCGGCGGCCGTCCGCAGCACATACGTACGCTCGACCGCGCCGCGGACGCGGCGTTCCGAGACGACGGTGAGGACGCCGGCGGCCACCAGTCGCGCCACGTGGCGGTAGAGGCTGGCCGCGGGGACGTCGGCGAGCTCGGCGCGCAGGTCCGAGGTGGTGAGCGCTCGATCGCCGAGGAAGGCCTGGACGATCCTCAGGCGCACGGGGTGAAGCAGTAGGTCGGCGCTGGGCATCAGTCGTGTTGACGCATTGTTATCAAAACTGATATCGTTATCACTTCATATATCAAAGCTTTCTGATCTCGAGGAAGGGATGACCGTGGCGCGTGCATCTTCGTGGAAGGGCCGCCGAAAGGGCGGAAACTCTGCTCGGGCTCGCCGCCGAGCGATCACGCTGGCGACCGCGGCGGTCGGCGTCGACACGGGCCTGCTGTGGTTGCGCACGTCCCGGATCGGCGGCAACGTGGTCGTCCGCTGCCGCGACGGTCACCTGTTCACCACGATCTGGGTTCCGGGAGCGTCGTTCAAGTCGCTCCGGCTCGGCTGGTGGAGATTTCAGCGCTGCCCCGTCGGTCGGCATTGGTCTCTGGTGACGCCGGTCAGGGAGTCTGAGCTCACCGAAGCCGAGCGACAGCTCGCCCGCGAGCACGAGGACGTCCGAATCCCCTGACCGGTCGCTTGCGGCGCCGGGCCTAGCCGGTTGCTTGGCGGCGGCGACGCGCGCCGCTATAAGCTGCTCGCCGATGGGGCACGATCTCGACCTCGGCGAACGGTTTCGCGTGGAGCGGGTTCGCCGCGCGCCGTCGCAGGTGACGCTGATCCCGACGGGCGCCTTCGCGGCCGAGCGCGCGGCTTTGGCGCCCGCGGCCTGAGCGGCACCTCGGCAAATTCTGGCTCGCCGATGACCATGCTCGAGCTTCCCGACTACGGGATCGTCGGATTCCGCGCCGACAATCCAGGGCCGTTCACGCTGGGCGGCACCAACTCGTGGGTGGTCGGACGCGACCCGGCATGGGTCGTCGATCCGGGGCCGGCGCTCGACGCCCACGTGAGCGCGCTGGCGGCGGAGATCGAGCGCCGTGGCGGCCTCGGCGGGATCGCCGTGACGCACCATCACGCCGACCACGCCGACGCCGTGCCGGTGCTGCGGCAGCGGTTCCCCGCGGCCCGGCTGGCGGCCGCGCGCGGCGAGGTGGACATCCGGCTCGAGGACGGCGACACGTTCGGCCCGCTCGAAGCGCTGGCCACGCCCGGACACTCGCCGGACCATCTCGCGTTCCTGGCCGGGGAAGCGGCCCTGACCGGTGATGCCGTCCTCGGCCACGGCAGCGTGTTCATCTCGCCCGATCCCGGGGCGCTGAGCGCCTACCTGGCCGCACTGCGCGAGCTGCGCCGGCGCGCGCCGGCCGTCCTCTGCCCCGGCCACGGGCCGCCGGTCCGCGACGTGGCGGCAAAGCTCGACGAGTACATCGCCCATCGACTCGAGCGCGAGCGCCGGCTGGTCGCGGCGCTCGACGGCGGACGGCGGTCGGTCGACGAGCTGCTCGATGAGGCGTGGAGCGATGCTCCGGCCGCGCTCCGGCCGGCCGCTGCGGTGACGTTGGCGGCTCACCTGGACAAGCTCGAGGAGGAGGGACGGCTCCCGACCGGCGTCGAGCGACCGCCCCGCGGGTGGTGAACGCCCGCTGCGGCGGTGCGCGTTCGCCGCGGTGCGAATCAGCGCGCCACCAACCGCTTGCGGGCCAGCTCCATCGCGGCCGTGAGCGGAGTGGTGTCCATCGACTCGGCGTCGTCGAAGATGTGACGTAGCGTGTCGGCGATGCCGGTCACCCGCCGGCGCGCCCGGGCGGCGTCGTAGCCGTCGAGCTCCTGGGCGATGTTGATCAGGCCCCCGGCGTTGACCACGAAGTCGGGCGCCCACACGATGCCGCGGGCGGCCAGCAGGTCGGCGATGCGGTCGTCGGCGAGTTGGTTGTTGGCTGCCCCGGCGATCACGCGGCATTGCAGGCGGCGAACGGTGCGGTCGTCCAGGAAGCCCCCGAGCGCGCACGGGACGAGGACGTCGACCGCGGACTCGAGCGCGCGCTCCGGCGCGGTCCAGCGCGCCCGCAGGTCCTCAGCAAAGCGCCGCTTGCCCTGGTCGACATCGGAGAGCAGCAGCCGGGCCCCGGCGCGGGCGCAGCGCGTGGCCACGCGTGAGCCGACGTGCCCGAGCCCAATGACGGCGAGCGTCCGGCCGCGCAGCGAGTCGCTGCCGAACGCCCGCTCGCAGCAGGCCTGGATGGCCGCCTCCACCCCGAGCGCGGTGAACGCACTCGGATCGCCGGATCCGCCGCGCCGGCGCGAGAGACCGGCCACGTGTCGGGTCCGCTGGGCGATCACGCTCATGTCGCGGCTCGAGGTTCCGACGTCCTCAGCGGTGATGTACCGGCCATCGAGTGCAGCGACCGTGTCGGCGAAGTCGAGCAGCGCGGCATGACGGCGATCCGATGGCCAGCCACCAGCCGGGGTCGCCATGATCACGCCCTTGCCTCCGCCGAGCGGCAGGTCGGCGACCGCGGCCTTGTAGGTCATCGCGCGGGACAGCCGCAGTGCGTCGCGCAGAGCCGCGCGCGCGTCGTCGTACACCCACATGCGACAGCCGCCGAGCGATGGGCCCCGCACGGTCGAATGCACGGCAACGAACGTGAACGCGTGTGAGCGCCGGCCGCGACGGACAAGCACCTCCTCGTGATCGAGTTTCTCGAGGTACTGATCGATCGCGCTAAGAGCCCGGGGTCGTCACGGACCCGGTCGCCGCCGCGTTGGCGGGCGGAGCCGCTCCGCCGTCGGAGCTGGGCGGGGCGCCGGCCGGCTGGCTCTCCGGCGTTCCGCTCGCTGCCGCCGCCGGGCCGCCGCCTGGAGCTCCGGTCGCGGTGCCGGTCGCGGGCGAGCCTTCGGGCGTCGATGTCGTCGCGCCACCGGTGGCCGGCGCCGAGGCGGTTCCCGACCGGACGGTGGTCGATGCGCCCGCCATCGCCGACATCGAGGGCAGCACGGTGCCGACGCTCCTAAGTGCATCGTTCACCGGAGCCTTTGGCCGGGCGCCTACGGTGTCCTGGCTGGCCGGCGACCGCTGGGGCGGCGACTGAGCCGGCGTGGCCGCGGGGGTGGCGCTGGGTGCCTGCGGCGCGGCCGGCGCCGCCACGGTCGCGGGCGCGGGCTGTACGACGGGTGCCGGCGCAGCGACGGTGGCGGTGGCCGCCTGAGAATGGACGACCGCGGCCGGTGCGGCGGCCGGCGAGCGCGCCGGCGAGGGCCGCCGCGTCGCGGCGCGGCGGGCGTAGTGGACGACGCGATGGTGCGCAGGTGGCGTGATCGTGCCCTGGAGCTCCACGGTGCCGCCCGCGGTGACCAGGGCAGCGGCGATCAGGGTGGCGACATGGCTCGCCGCGCCCCCGGAGAAGACGCCGGCGGAGGCGAGCGCGCCGCCGGCGCCGGCCGCCCCGCCGACCGCGGCGGAGCCTCCGCTCGCCGCAACGCCGCCACCGGCGCCGCCACCCAGCCCGAGCAGCTTGGCGGCGAGCCCGACCGGCCCGACCGCCGGGGTGAGCGCCGCCAGCCGGCGGCTGACGCCGCGCAGCTCACGCCGGAATTGTGCGCAGCCCGGGCAGTCGCGGATGTGGCGGCGGGCCGTGGCAGCCGGGCGCGTGCGCCGATCGTGGGCGAGGATCAACTCCTCCCGGATCTCCCCGCACGCGGTCTCCCGGGCCTCGGCCGCCAGCGCGAGTGCCATGCGAGCCCGGACCAGCAGCGACTTCACGGCCGGGACGGAGATGCTGAGGACATCGGCCAGCTCGGCGTAAGACATCCCGTCGAGCTCGCGCATGAGCAGCGCCGAGCGCTGCTGGTCGGGCAGGCGGCGGACATCGTCGACCAGGCGCCGAAGCGACTCCCGTTGATCGGCCTGGGCGATCGGATCCTGGATCGGCGCGCTGATCAGCTGAAGCGCCTCCGGCGGAGGGGGCGCTGGACGCCGCAGCTCGTCGATGCAGCGATTGTGGGCGACGCGATAGAGCCAAGCGCGGAGCGCCAGCTCACGGTCGCTCGCCCGGAGGTGACCGTACGCCCGGACGAACACGTCCTGCAGGGCGTCCTCGGCATCCTGGCGCAGCGGAAGCATCTGCCGGGTATAGGCGAACAGGCGCTGGCGATAGCGATCGTGGATCACCCGGAAGGCCTCGTCGTGGCCGGCGCGGAAGAGCGCCACCAGCTGCTCGTCAGAGCGCAGCCGCAGCAGGGCGGTGCCGAGGGAACTCCGGTTCCGGGGGACAACTGCCGGTGCTTGGAGGGCGGACGCTTCCACGAATCCCGAGCCGCACTCTACCGCCTACACGCTGGCAGGCTTCACTTTTCGATTGAAAGGGGCCGGCCAAGGCCGGCCCCCGGGCGTCGCTCAGGCGAGCGAGACCATCACGTGCTTGACCACGGTGTAGTCCTCTAGCGCGTACATGCTGAGGTCCTTGCCGTAGCCGGACTGCTTGAAGCCGCCGTGGGGCATCTCGGACGCGAGGGGGATGTGGTCGTTGATCCACACACACCCGAAGCGCAGCCGGCCTGCCACCCGCATGGCCCGCGCCACGTCCCGCGTCCACACCGATGCGGCGAGGCCGTACGGGGTGCCGTTGGCCCAGGCCACCGCCTCGTCCTCGTCGGAGAAGGGCTGGACCGTGATCACCGGACCGAAGATCTCCCGTTGGATCATCTCATCCTCCTGACGCAGCCCGGCGACGACGGTCGGCTCGAGGAAGAAGCCGGGGCCGTCCGGTTCCCGCCCGCCGGTGGCGATCTCGGCATGGGCCGGCCGGCGCTCGAGGAAGCCCTCGACCCGGCTCCGTTGACGGGAGGAGTTGAGCGGTCCAAGCGTGGTGTCGGCGGCGCGGGTGTCGCCCATGACCAAGCCTTGCGCCTGCTCGACCAGGCCGCCGACCACGTCGTCGTGCACCTTGGAGCTGACCAGCACGCGGGTGGCCGCGGTGCAGTCCTGGCCAGCGTTGTAGTAGCCGGTACCGGCGATCGTCTCGAGCGCCGTCGCCATGTCGACATCGTCGAACACGACCACCGGAGCTTTGCCGCCCAGCTCGAGATGAACGCGCTTCAAGCTGTTCGCCGCGGCGCCGGCGATCCACTTGCCGGTCGCGACCGAGCCGGTCAGCGACACCATGTCGACCTGGTCGTGGGTGACCAGGGCCTGACCGGCCGGATCGCCATGACCGGTGATCACGTTGAGCACCCCTTTGGGCAGGACCTCGCCGGCGTACTCCGCGAGCTTCAGCGTCGTCAGCGGGGTGGTCTCGGCCGGCTTCAGCACGATCGTGTTGCCCGCCGCGAGCGCCGGGCCGATCTTCCAGATCGCCATCATCAGCGGGTAGTTCCACGGCGCGATCTGACCAATCACCCCCACCGGCTCGCGGCGGATCATCGACGTGTAGCCGCTCAGGTACTCGCCCGCGGCGCGGCCCTCCACGCACCGAGCCGCGCCGGCGAAGAACCGGAGGTTGTCGACCATGAACGGGATCTCGTCCTCGCGGAACGCGTTGATCGGCTTGCCGGCGTTGTCGGACTCGAGCTCGGCAATCTCGTCGGCGTGCGCCTCGATTGCGTCGGCGAGCTTCAGCAGCGCGGCGGCGCGCTCAGCGGGGGTGGTGGCCGCCCAGCCCTCGTCGAAGGCCCGGCGGGCGGCGGTGGCCGCGCGGTCCGCGTCGGCGGCGGTGGATAGCGGCGCATGGGCGATGGTCTCGCCGGTGGCCGGGTTGAGGACGGGCTCGGTCTGGCCCTCGACGGGGTCGACAAACTCGCCGTCGATGAAGTTCTGGAGCGTGGAGGTCGCTGTAGCCATAACGGGGCGAACGCTACCACCGCCGGAGAGGGGTCTCGGGCGGGTGTCGCCGCTAGTCTCAAGGTGAAAGAGATGGATCCCGCCTCGGGCATCGGCATTCCAGTGGCATTCGGCGCCGGGCTGATCTCGTTCCTGTCACCGTGCGTACTGCCGCTCGTGCCCGGCTACATATCCGCCGTCGCCGGCGTGAGCCCGGCGGAGATCAGGGCCCGCCGGGTGATCGCACCGAGCCTCGCCTTCGTCGCGAGCTTCTCGGCGATCTTCATCGCGCTCGGACTGCTCGGCCAGCAGGCGCTCCACAGCGCGCTGACCGGGCCGCGCGCGCTCAAGGTGTGCGGCGCGGTGATCGTGGCCATGGGCGTGCTGTTCATGATGGCGCCGCTGGTTCCGCGCCTGGCGCGTGAATGGCACGTCGGCTCGCTGATGGAGCGCGCCGGGCGTGGGGGGCCGATCCTCACCGGCGCGGCGTTCGCGCTGGCGTGGACGCCGTGCACCGGGCCGACGCTCGGCGCGATCGTCACGGCGGCCGGGGCATCGGGCTCGGCGGCGCACGGGGCATTCCTGCTCGCGGTGTACTGCGCGGGGCTCGGGGTGCCGTTCCTCATCGCCGGCCTGGCCTTCGGGACCGTGACCTCGGCGCTTACCGTGGTCAAGCGCCACTACCCGGTGATCATCGGCGCCGGCGGGCTCGTCCTCATCGGGATGGGCGTTCTGATCTGGACCGGCGAGTTCACGCAGCTCAACATCACGGTCAACCACTGGCTCCAGACGCTGGGCCTGCCGGATTTCAACTCCGACACGTGACGCGGCCCCCGAGCGCATCGGAGCGGGAAGGTTCGATCGCGTTCGCCGAGACGCGAGACCGCCGCCCGCGCGCCACCTCCGGGAGGACGGCGGGGTCCGAACTCCGACTGGAGCGGTTGGTCTTAGTGATTTGAGCCTGGTACGCTTGCCGACCCAGTGATTAGGGTGCCCTAACCTACGTAAGCAGAGTGTCCTTTCTCCACACGATCGTCCTCGGCGCCCTCGCCGGCTTCACGATCTTCCTCGGGCTGCCGGTGGGACGCTTACAGCTGCTCGGCAGCCGCGCGCGCGTCGCGATGGCGATGCTCTCGGTCGGCGTGCTGGCCTTCATCTTCGTGGACGTGCTCTCGAACGGCCTCGCGATCGTCGATTCGGCGCTGACGGCGGCCAAGCACCACGACGGGTCGGTGGCGTACCTGATCTGGCTCGTGTTCCTGCTCGCGGCCGGTTTCGCCGCCGGCAGCGCCGGGCTGGCATTCCTCGAGCGACGGATGCGCCCGCTGGGGACCCGTACCCCGCCGATCGCCGGCGGCGCCCAGGCGTTGACCGCGCCGGAGACCGACGCGCTGGCGGCCGAGATCGACACCGCGCGACGGCGGGCCCTGCGGATGGGGCTGACGATCGCCGCCGCGATCGGCGTGCACAACTTCGCCGAGGGTCTGGCCATCGGCGTTTCGGCGCGGGCGGGCGCGATCAGCCTGGCGACCGTGCTGATCATCGGCTTCGCGCTGCACAACGCCACCGAGGGCTTCGGAATCGTCGGGCCGCTCGGCAGCGTCATGCCGTCGTGGCGGTGGATCGGGCTGGCCGGCCTGATCGGCGGCGGTCCAACCTTCGTCGGCGCGATGGTCGGCTATGCGGTGACGAGCCATCCGCTCGAGCTGGCGTTCTACGCCACCGCGGGGGGAGCGATCCTGTACGTGATCGGCGAGGTCTGGAACGGCATGCGGCGCTACGGCCACCGCGAGCTCGGGCTGCTGATGCTGACCGCCGGCTTCATGGTCGGCGTGCTGACCGACCTGATCGTTACGTTGGGCGGCGCCTGAGGCGTCCGCCGCGGCGCAGGCTCACGCCGCGGCGCAGGCTCACGCCGCGGCGCCGGAGTCAGTCTTCGTCTTCGTGCTGCTCGCGCCAGCGCAGCGAGGCAGCCTCCGCGCTGGCCGAGTGGCGGTTGGGGACGACGCGATCGTCCTCGGCGGGCGACAGCGGCGCCGGGTGGTCGACATCTTCCTCGGGATGCCGCTCGGCCCACCGGATGGCCGCCGCATCCACGCTGCGCGAGGCGCCGCGCTCGTTCTCGGATGCAGGGTGCTCGGACATCGACTTAGCCTAGCGGCGCCGGCCGCAACCGTCCAGACGCCCGTCGTGATCCCGGTAGGCTCCCGCGGCACGCCGATGACCCCCAGCATCCCGCTGCCCCGACACGACGCTCCGCTCACCGGCGGCTCCCCGTTTCCGCCGATCGCGGACTACGCGCTTCTCTCCGACTGCCACACGGGAGCGCTCCTCGCCCCCGACGGGAGCATCGAGTGGATGTGCCTGCCCCGATTCGACGGGGCGAGCGTGTTCGGCTCGCTGCTCGATCGCCGGGCCGGATCGTTCCGGGTCGGCCCGTACGGGTTGATGGTCCCGCTGTCGGTGCGCTACGTCCCCGGGACCATGCTGCTCGAGACGACGTGGATGACCCCCTCGGGCTGGATCGTGGTGCGCGACGCGATGACGATCGGCACCTGGCAGGACGGCAACAGCGACGGCACGACGCACACCCGCCCGCCCACCGACGAGGATGCCGAGCACGTCCTTTTGCGGATGATCGAGTGCACGCAGGGTCAGGTGCAGGTGGAAGCGGTGTGCGAGCCGATGTTCGACTACCGGCGCACACCCGCGCGGTGGGAGTTGCTCGACTGCGACTGGTGCGCCGCCGAGGCCACCGACGGGATCACCCGCCTGCGCGTGGTCTCGGACCTGCGGATCGGGATCGAGGGCAACCGGACCCGCGCTCGGCACACGATGTCTGAGGGCGAGCAGCGGTTCATTGCCCTGGCCTGGGGACGCGAGCTGGACTGCCCGACCGACATGAAGGACGCGTTCCGGCGCATGCGGGCGACCGCGCATTACTGGCGCAGCTGGCTGGCCGCCGGACGCTTCCCCGACCATCGGTGGCGGAGGCAGCTGCAGCGGTCCGCCCTGACGCTGAAGGCGCTCACCTACGCCCCGACCGGGGCCACCGTCGCGGCGGCGACCACGTCGCTGCCGGAGACGCCGGGCGGCGAGCGCAACTGGGACTACCGGTACTGCTGGATGCGCGATGCGACGTTCACGTTGTGGGGACTGCACGCGCTCGGATTCGATTGGGAGGCGGACGACTTCATGCAGTTCGTCGCCGACCTCGAGCGCGACGGCGACGGCGCGCTGCAGATCATGTACGGCCTCGGCGGAGAGCGCGACCTGCACGAACAGGAGCTCGGGCACACCAAGATGGGCGGTCACATCCCGCAGCGCCTGTGGCCGGTGCTCCAGGCCCAGGTACGGCGCGCGCTCGAGGTGTGGCGGATGCCCGACCAGGGCATCTGGGAGGCCCGCGGGCGCCCCCGCCATTACGTCTCCTCGAAGCTGATGTGCTGGGTGGCGGCCGATCGCGGCGCGCGCCTGGCCGAGCTCGAGGGCGAGAGCGACCTGGCGCGGCAGTGGCAGGCCGCGGCCGACGAGATCCGGGCCGACATCCTCGAGCACGGTGTCTCCGAGCGCGGCATCTTCCGCCAGCACTATGAGACCGACGC
>Ga0213874_10000062_pt1 | contig 15772 bp, 11 predicted proteins | sample BarmaccomBMRX_R7_FD_160098 | JGI IMG/M metagenome (GOLD analysis project Ga0213874, IMG submission 160098) | Root-associated microbial communities from Barbacenia macrantha in rupestrian grasslands, the National Park of Serra do Cipo, Brazil - RX_R7 | ecosystem: Host-associated > Plants > Roots...
ACCCCCATACTTATGGGTGGAACTTCGATCCACGGCGGGGCAATATGCACGATCCTTAGACTGGAGCGCAGGCGGGGCAAAACGACTTGCTTTGCATAAGATTCATAGTATTGGACGGCGCTATCAATATTCATTCATATATCCCTTGGGGTGAGATTAACCCACTTCCGTAAAGTGCAGAAACCTGAAAGGTGAACGATGGAGCACCGTTCGCCTTACATTTTCAAGAACAAAGGACACCTTTAACAGTATGTGATAGGTAAAACCATCATGTCAAGGGTATGAAACGTTTTTGGCGTTTTGGCATTATCACTAGACTTTCCTCCATGACTCTGGTATACTTTCCCCAGTACAATAGTATAGAAAAAGCAAAGATGGGGAGAGTAAGCGTAAAGAGAACGCCCAGAGAGAAAGGGTCATCGACTGCAAGCCCTTTTGCGCAACCGTACGCCGAAGTTCACCCCAGAGTTGGCTGTTGAAAGCATATCTTAGAAGTAGACAGACCCGGTCGTCCCCGTTATTAAGACAAGCCGAGAGGAATTCCGTAGGGGCCGGATTTATCGTGCCCATATGCGCTAGAGGCCGATGTATCGTACCCATGCGCATCGAATTCAATAAGGGTGGTACCACGAAGATTACCGACAACTTCGTCCCTGTTGACGAATGACTTGTCGGTTTTTTTATTCTTAACTATAGAGGTGCCTGTCATGATAGGACAACTTGAAGATTTGCTAGGGCAACTCGATGAGTTGCTTACACGTGCTAGTAGTGAGCTAGAAACCATCACTACATCGGCAGCATTAGAGGCGTGGGATACCCACTACTTGGGGCGCAATCGTGGCGAACTGAAAAACATCTCGTCTGTAATGCCGAAACTGTCGAAAGACGAACGCCCCGTCGTCGGACAGAAGATCAACGCGGTCAAGACCGAGCTGGAGCAACGCCTGACAGCAAAACGCGGCGCTATGCAGCAACGCGAACTGCTGCAGGCTATGGAGCGGGAGCGCATCGACGTGACGCTGCCAGGACGTACATTACCCGCTGGGCGCATGCATCCGCTATCGCAGGTAATAAAAGAAGTAACTGACATCTTCGTGAATATGGGCTTCCAGGTTGTACAGGGGCCGGAAGTAGAGACCGATTACTACAACTTCCAAGCCCTCAATATCCCTGTGGATCATCCGGCTCGCGATATGCAAGACACGCTCTGGGTATCACCAGGCGAAATCCTACTACGCACCCAGACATCGCCCGTACAAATCCGCGTTATGGAACAGATGCGTCCTCCCGTACGCGTAGTAGCGCCTGGCAAGGTGTACCGTAACGAGGCGATAGACGCCACGCATGAAGCAATGTTCCATCAGATAGAGGGGCTGCTCATTGATGAGTATTGTACTATGGCCGACCTTAAGGGATGTTTAGAGCGCTTTGCCCGGCAGATGTTCGGCCCAGGGCGGCGTGTACGCTTCCGGGGCAGCTACTTCCCCTTCACAGAGCCAAGCGCCGAAGTCGATATCGATTGCCCATTCTGTAATAGCAAGGGCTGTCGTGTCTGCAAGTTCACAGGCTGGGTAGAACTTCTTGGTTCAGGCATGGTCGATCCACGAGTGCTACGCCAGGTGGGCTACGACCCAGCCAAATACCGCGGCTTCGCCTTTGGTATGGGTGTGGAGCGCATTGCCTTGGTGAAATACGACATTAATGAGATACGTCTGTTCACAGCAAATGATTTGCGTTTCTTGCGCCAGTTCTAGTAGGGGCCTGATTTATCATGCCCATGCTTTATCATGCCCATGCTTTATCACGCCTAAGGAGCATTGTTATATGAGAGTGCCACTAAGTTGGTTAAAAGATTATGTTGATATCACTATGTCGCCCGAAGAACTGGCGCATACATTGACGATGGCTGGTCTAGAGGTCGAGACTATTGAGTATATTGGCAAGGAGTGGGGCGACAAAGTTGTCACTGCACAGATCATCCACCTGGAGCAAGTTGCAGACTCGAATCACCTGAACTATACGCGAGTGACTACGGGCAGTACTGAACTTGGCGTAATCTGCGGAGCACCGAATATTAAGCTAGGCGATAAGGTGCCGCTAGCGCTGCCGGGCGCACATGTAGGCGGTATGACCATCGGCGAGACGAAGAAGATGGGCTATGTCTCGCAGGGCATGCTCTGCTCACCCTATGAGCTGGGCATAGGGAGTGACCATGCGGGTATCTACATTCTCGATGCACAGACCAAAGTGGGGCAGAGATTGGTAGACGTGCTGGGAGCAGACGTTGTGCTCGAATTCTCTATCAAGGCTCATCGCGGTGACCTGTCGTCGGTGATTGGTATTGCACGCGAGGTAGCGGCACTGACGGGCCAGCAACTGCGTATTCCGCAGCCGCTCGTGCAAGAACAGGGAACCCCAACGGCAGAGATGGTACAGGTCACCGTCGAGGATACTCACCTCTGTCCACGCTACACGGCTCGTGTGATGAGCGGCGTTCAGATAGCCCCGTCGCCAAACTGGATGGTGCAACGCCTGTTACTGGCAGGTCTGCGCCCGATCAGTAATAGCGTGGACATCACCAACTACGTCATGCTTGAGTTCGGGCAACCCCTGCACGGCTTTGACTACGACTTGGTACGCCAGCATCACATTATTGTGCGCCGCGCACACCCAGGCGAGGTCATGACCACACTTGATAACGTGCAACGCAAGCTGACGAGCGAGATGTTGCTCATCACCGACCCACAAGGGCCGACGGGAATAGCAGGCGTGATGGGTGGAGCGATCAGCGAGATCAATGACAAGACCACGACCGTGCTGCTGGAGGCAGCGAACTTCAACGCGAGCAATGTACGCCGCACCTCAGTTGCCTTGGGACTACGTACAGATGCCTCCAGCCGCTTCGAGAAGGGACTGGATCCCGCACTGCCACCCATCGCAGCCAGCCGAGCTGCGCAGTTGATGGCCGAACTGGCGGGTGCAACGGTACATCCTGGGATCGTCGATTGTTATGCGCATCCCGTACAACCTCGTACCATTGCCTTCTCAGCACGAGATGTCGAGTGGCTTACGGGTATGAAGGTCACGCAGCAAGAAACGGTTGCTGCACTACGAGCACTCAACTTCGAGGTCACCCCTGAAGAGGATGGCGATAAGATGCTGGTCACGATACCAACGTATCGTGGCGACATCGAAGAGAGCGCCGACTTAGTAGAAGAAGTCCTACGCATCATTGGCTATGATAAGCTGCCTAGCACTATTCCCGTCGGGCCGCTACCAGAACCGCAGAGCACATCGTGGTTCGCACGAGAGCAGGAAGTACGTGAGTTACTCGTCGGAGCCGGACTGAACGAAATCATCACTTATACGATGACCAGTCGACCTCGCATGATCAAACTGCTTGCCCAAGCTGACAGCAGTTCCGCCAGTTTTCTGCTGCTTGCTACCAGTAGCACGATCAACGGTACAGCAGCAAAGCACGCACCTGCCGTTGTAGCAACTACATCTACTGCCGTTGCGCCATTCGATGCGCGTAGCATCCCTGCTGTGGTGATAGCGAACCCACTTAGCAACGACCTGGAAGCCATGCGGCTCACGCTGATGAGCGGACTCATGGAGACAATGCAGGAGAATAGCAAGCATAACAGAGCTGGCCTGCGCTTCTTTGAAATTGGACGGCGCTACCTGTCAGCAGACGAGGTACATGGGCAGCCCGATGAGCGGCGCAGCGTGTGCATTGCTTTGTGTGGTCCGGCAGATGTCTCGTGGGTCGCCGAACTAGCACGTCCCGCTGACTTCTACGACCTCAAAGGTATCGTTGAGACACTTCTGGCTGGTCTGCATATCACCCGCTACCGCTTCACTGCGACGCAGCATCCCACCTTCCATCCAGGGCGTTGCGCCCTGCTTGAACTGGCTCATTGTTCAAACACCAGTGAAGAGATATTCAGTCCTGTCGGAGTGCTAGGCGAAGTGCATCCGCTGGTGCAGCAGCGCTACGACCTGCCACACCGCGCTTACCTATGCGAATTGGATCTGGAGATGCTCTGGGCCGCAGAGCCGCAACGACTGACCTACAGCCTCATCTCACGCCACCAGGAACTCACACGCGACCTCGCCTTGGTCGTAGACCAGAACATAGCAGCACAGGACATACACGATGCAATTGTACGCAATGGGGGAGACCTGCTACGCTCGGTAGCGCCCTTTGATGTCTACACAGGCGATCCCATTCCAGCAGGCAAGAAAAACCTGACCTACTCGCTGGTATATCAATCACAGGAGCGTACACTTACAGACGCAGAGGTGAACGTCATTCAAGAGCGCATCATCTGTGTACTCCATGACGAATTTGGGGCAGTTTTGCGTTAACCACTTAGGGCAAACAGCGAATATGTTTGCCCTAAAACTCTACAAGGCATTGGTGCGTACTATGAGTGTAGAATATCTCTACATAAAGATTTTGCCCTCGCGGGCACCTATGCACCGACAGCAGGAAAGACTATGAGCACCACACCGCCTACCACTGCTATTATCATTGCCAACCCCATGGCCGGCAGTTATATCCAACAGCGGCACCAAATAGAAGAGACTCTCTCCTACTTACGTGACCACAACTGGCAGGTTGAACTGAAATTGACAGAGCAGGCAGGTGACGCACCTCGCCTCACACGTGAGGCAGTAGAACGCAACGTCGAAGCCGTCATCGCGGTGGGAGGCGACGGTACGATCAATGAGATAATTCAGGAACTCGCCGGTACTGAGACGGCGCTGGGAGTACTCCCCAGTGGCACGATCAACGGTTGGGCGCGTGAGACAGGGATTCCATTGGACAACGTGGGAGCACGCGAGGTGCTACTTCGGGGTCGGACACGGCGCATCGACCTAGGGCGTCTCAATGACCGCTATTTTCTGCTGATGGCAGGCGTAGGCGTCGACGCCGAGGTTACACGTGCTATCGAGCACAAGCCCCTCAAGCGCTTTGGGGTACTCAGCTACCTGCTCGTCGGCACTTGGCTGGGCCTGGGCTATCCTAGCTTTCAAGTGATTGTGCGTGTGGGCAAGCGCACCATACGTACACGAGCTGTAGAAATTATTATTGGTAACACCCAACTGTACGGCGGGGCAGTAAAATTTACCTGGCGAGCAAAATGCGACGATGGACTACTCGATATCTGTGTTGTACGTACACAAAACGCGTTTGGACGCATCGCTGTCTCCCTCGACTTCTTACTACGTAAGCCAGAGCGTCATCAATGGGTACGCTATGAAAAATGTAATATGGTGCGACTGCATACAAACAAGCCTATTGCCATCCAACTCGACGGTGAACCTGCGGGTTACACTGCCAAACGCGGCTTTCCACCCACAACCTTCACCGTCGTACCAGGTATACTCAAAGTGATCGTGCCTCAGAAGACAGCAGAGGATTTGTTCTCACAGGCATAGTGGCCGAAGCTATGATGCTAAATCGCGCTCGCTTTGCGCAATTGCCTGCTTCTCATCGCGCCAAAGACGGCTATGATGCATGCCATAGCTGAAGTACAACACGACACCTACGACAAGCCAGATGACGAATCGTATCCAGGTGACGAGTGGTAGGCTCACCATCATGTACAGGCAGATGAGAGCAGCGAGAATGGGCACAATGGGTACGAACGGCGTACGGAAAGCACGCCTCATGTTGGGATTGGTGCGTCTGAGAATAAGCACTCCGATAGAGACCAGCACGAAGGCGAGCAACGTACCGATATTCGTTAGCTCAGCGAGTGCGTCGATAGGAGTGAAGGCCGCCACCAAAGCAATGATAATGCCAAGGATGATGCTGATTCTGTACGGTGTGCTGAAGCGTGGATGTACCTTAGAGAACCAACGCGGTAAGAGATGATCACGGCTCATGGCAAAAAAGACGCGGCTTTGACCCAACAGCAGTATCAGAATAACAGCAGTCAAGCCGCACAGAGCGCCTATCGAGACGAGCACTGCTGCCCACCCTTGCCCTATCGCAGCAAAGGCGGTTGCCATCGGCGCAGCGGTATTTAATTGCTTATAGGACACAATGCCCGTTAAGACCAGCGAGACGGCAATATAGAGTATGGTGCATATCAACAGCGAACCGAGAATACCGATGGGCATATCGCGCTGAGGCCGACGCGTTTCCTCGGCAGCGGTGGCGACGATATCAAAGCCGATGTACGCGAAAAAGACATACGCGGCTCCTGTGATGATACCCTGGAAGCCAAAAGCCTGCTCTTTACCCCCAATCAGCAATTGCAGCAATGGCGTGCCCAGGATGCCACTACCGCCTCCGCTTGCTGGCTGTGCAGCCGCTGGGGGAATAAACGGCACCCAGTTGGAAGTCTTAATGAAAAATATGCCAAGAATGATGAAGAAGAGCACTACTGATATTTTGATAGTGGTCACAACCAGATTAACACGGGAACTCTCTTTGATACCAATCGTTATGATAACAGTTAATAGTAACGCTATCAATGCCGCTGGCACATTAATAGTCAGGCCCAGGAAACCCTTCTGCACTCCCGTAATCGTATCTGGTAACCCGATGCCGATCACTTTGAGAATAGTAGTGAAGTATTTAGACCAGCCCACCGAGACGGCAGAGGCACCGACAGAGAACTCTAGAATGAGGTCCCAGCCGATGATCCACGCAATGAACTCACCCAAAGAGGCATACGCAAAGGTATACGCGCTTCCTGCCACTGGCACCGAACTGGCAAACTCGGCGTAGCACAGCGCAGCTAGGCCACAGGCAATGCCCGCCACGACGAAGGAGAGTGTAATAGCTGGACCAGCACGCGTTGCCGCCGCTACGCCAGTGAGCACAAATATACCCGTACCGACGATGACGCCGATACCAAAGACGATCAAATCGACGGGGCCGAGTGCCTTCTTGAGCTGGTGCTCCGGCTCTTCAGTATCCCTAATGGACTGTTCAACGGATTTGGTACGCAGAATATTCATGCTCACGTGGTTCTATCTCCTATCACTTAGGGCTGAGTGTGTTGAACACGGCGTTGATGAGGAAGACGGCGAGATACGCTGCACCTAGTGCGAACAGCGTGACACCCCAAGGAACCGCCTGGGTTGTTGCTGCACCCACGATAATTGCGGTCAGCGGAATAAGGGCCATGACGGAGACGATAGCAAGTGCCATACGTTGACCCGCCGAGGCTGCTTTATTAGTTGTTGGATAGATCTTCTGACTCTGCCCCATACGCTGCGAGAGACGTTGCACGAGCATGTCGATATGCTCATCATCGTACGTTCCGCCTTGCTGGTTATAGCCTCGGTTCTCTTCGTAGCGTCCATAAGCAGAACGCCCTTCGTCGCGCTGAGTGCTGCCTGGGTCCATGTGAGACATCATGAAACGTGATCCTTCCGGTTCTGGTGATACACAATCACTATACCATCTACGGCCTATTCATGTTGGAGGTTGCAATGATGGTGCCCTTCTGAGTTTCCCGTTAGCGGGCATGGATGCTGCATTGACATGCTTGAAGATACTACGATAGTGCGGGACGTGGAACAGTTTACCCGTGAGCACATCGCACTTACCAACAGTAAGCAGGCGAAAGATTGCTACAGCTAGTAAAGCACCAAGGGGAGGGGCAACCCAGTAGAGCCACTGGTCTTGCCAGAACCAGGAGACCAGGGCAGGTCCAAAGCTTCGTGCTGGATTCAAACTAGTACCAGAAATGGGTGCTTCAAGCCACACCATTACCGCTACGAGAATCCACACCATGAACGGTGTCCAACGCATGAGACGATGGCTACTCACAAAAAGGAAAATGGATGGTACAAGTAGAGAGGTCAAGCCCAGCTCTATCAGAAAGATCATCCAGAGGGGATAGCCTGCCCCTGGTACTGTTCTTCCATCACCTACGCTGACAGCACGTCCTTCCCAGACAAGGACCAGCAGCAACGTACCGAGGACCGCACCAAGAAACTGACTCACTACGTAGCCTGCCAAGTCAACACGGTGCATCTTGCCCTGTGCCCAGAATGCCAACGAGACAGCAGGGTTGATATGTGCCCCACTAAGTTTGCCAAGTGGCGATAGAGCAACAAGTGATCCGCTTCCTGCAAACAAGAGTCCGGTGATGAGTAGACGCGCACTCTTATCGGATAGAATAGCAGCCAGTGGTGAACCGGTGCCAAAATCGAAGACAACCGCACTTAGTCCTGCAAAGAGGAGAAATGCCGTTCCTGCGAGTTCTGCTCCATATTCAGGCCAGTGGAGTTGTTTCCACCATACACGACTGCGCATTTGTCTCCTCCTTAAATATACTCTGCTGCCAGCAAAGCGGCCACTTCGTCAAGCCACAGCCCAGAGAGAATGGTACATGACATGGTGTAGTTTTGTCCAGCCTCCTCCCAGAGACTTTGCGTGGGATGTGCTAGTGTGCTTTGAGGTAATCCAGCAACCTGACCTTCTGCCATTGTTATGAGCCTCCTTAAGGTTGGCATTTTGCATAAAGAATAGTTTTATTATACAGTGATACTGTTTGCTACAATCTTCATGGAAGCACAAAGACGATCGTTACGTTCTCACAGGGGAGGCATCAGCGTGCTGTTGCCATCAAGCCACAGGTCACCCTTGAGGATAACCCTCAGTACCTCCGCCCGTCGAGGCTGGCGCTCTCGTTCCTGTGACCAGTTATTTCTACTTCTCCTAGCAGAAAGGACACAATCATGATACAGATCCCTGCGAATCTCACCAACCTTGCGCTCAAACAGCCTGCTACTGCTTCCTCGTACTGGGATAATAATCATAAGCCTGAGTTTGGAAACGATGGTAACCGAGACACTGAGTGGTGGCCCAAGTATCGTAACGATGTGGTTCCACCTGGAGTACAAGTACAACCAGGATATGTATATCCCATTAGCTGGTGGCAGGTCGATTTGGGCAGCACCTGTCAGATCTGGAGTATAGAACTAGTAACTCGTCGACAATATGACCATCCCTGGTGCCGATACAACTTTGCGATTTGGGCTTCCAATGACCAAGACATGAGTAATTCCAGCGTGCTCGGTGGGGTAGGTAGTGATGATCTTGTACAGTTTCAAGGTACCTTTGTCCTCAATCTAACAAATTCGGTCAATGCCCGCTACATAAGGGCCACCAAGCTCGTTAGAGAGATTGTGGATGAGGTCGACTTCGGCATTGCGGATTTTCGCGTCTGGGGATCCAAAGGATAAGCCACCTAGGAGCAAGGAGGGATACATGCTGAAGGCATCCCTCCTTCTGCTCCCCCAGCCGACACATACCAAGCAGGAGGCTGCACACAATGTCCGCGCACCATGAGCAGTAAGCAGCATGGCAACCGCAAGGGTCGCCACTACTCTACTCGGTGTATGCCATTCGTGCGTGTACCGCAGTGGCGGGCGCAAGGCCCACCATACTCACTAAAGCGGAAAACGACACATTGGGTTGACTATCATGGTGACACAAAAGCAGTTGAACCCACATGTGTTCATCATGCCTCCCACAACGCCCAAGAGATCCTCCTCGGTCAACTCCACTTCACCGGCGGGATTGGATGGCACCAGAGCCTTTTGCTCGTCGCTCAGGCTCTGATAGTACACTTCGTCTTTCCAGGCACGCGCAATGTCAAGTTCCATGTTGGATATCCCTTTCTTTTTCAAAAAAACTTTCTATGTTTCCAGGCATGGAAACAATGTACAGAAGGTGTGTACATAACTCTCGTATACAACAGAGGTGGCCGTCAGATTTTCGAGGAGTAGGCATTGGCGATTTGCTTAACCGCATTGTGGAAGAGTGTGCAATATTCCGGACTAATTGAGCAGTATTGAGTCTACCTAGCCTTCAGGATCAGCGATGGGCATAGCCAGCAGCTTGAAGATTGAAGAGATGCGCGTACGTCCCATCAAAGCGCATAAGCGTCTCATGGTCACCATCCTCGATGATCTGACCTTTATCAAGTACGATGATACGGTCTGCCATGCGTACCGTCGAAAAGCGATGGGCAATCAGCAGCGTTGTAGCGCCAGCGGCAATCTGTTGCAAACGGCTAAAAAGTTCGACCTCCGCTTCGGGATCAATGGCTGATGTCGGCTCATCTAACACGACAATGGGAGCCCTACGCATGAAAGCACGGGCAAGTGCGATCTTTTGCCATTGCCCAATGGAGAGTTCATGGCCTTTCTCAAACATACGCCCCAGTGGGGTCTCATTTCCTTGAGGAAGACTCTGAATGATCGGTGCCGCTCCGCTCTTTTCCGCTGCTGCTTGGATACGCTCATCATTGCCCAGTTCCTCTACATAGCCGAACCCTATGTTCTCGCGGGCTGTCATTTCATACTGGATAAAATCCTGAAAGATGACACTGATACGTTTACGTAGATCAAGGAGATCGTATTCCTCTATCGGAACATCGTCGATCAGGATTTGTCCTTCTGTTGGCTCGTAAAGACGTGAGAGCAGTTTGACAAGAGTAGTTTTCCCCGCACCATTATGACCGACGAGTGCGACACACTCTCCTGCTTGTAAGAAAAGATTGAGATCACGTATCACCACCTGAGTGGTACCTGGATAACGAAAACTTACATGACGGAACTCAATCCCTTTTTGCAAACGGTCAGGAACGGCACGTTTCCCACCGCGAATCCGAGAGGGGGGAATATCCAGAAACTCAAAGAGACTGCTGATAAAGAGATTGTTTTGATAGAGTTGAGTTAATCCTCCCAGAAGTGATTGCATGGTAGATTGCACAACCCAGATAGCCTGGATGTAACCGGCTAGCAAGCCTATGCGACCTAAAGCGATAGTTGTGATAATCGCATATACCTGCGCTCCTGCTGATACCACACTACTGAGGATATTGAGAGGTGTTGACATCAGCAATTGCTGTTTAAGTAGATTACTATCGGTCTTGTAGAAACTGTTATTGAGTGTGCGGTATCGTTCCAGGAAGTGAGTACCGAGATGGAATAGTCGAATTTCCTTCACGGCACGTGCATTCGTGACAAGGAATTGAAGATACATGAGACGACGGCGGTCTGATGAACGATTGCGCTCAATAGCGTAACCTCGCTGGCTATAGAAGACTTGTGAATAGACCGCTGGCAATGGTGCTAGCAAAATGAGCAGACCGAGCCACCAACTCCAGGAGAGGAGCACAGCGACAACCGAGATCAAGGTGACACATTGTGAGCAGAGTGACACCATCTGCGCGAAGATCTGGTAAGGACGATACATACTCTCTCGATTGGCACGCTGTAATGTATCATAGAGCACGTCATCCTCAAAATGTTGTACATCGAGGGCGACGGCTTTCTCCATGATGTGAATACTAATATGGTTTGCTAATCGCAATTGCAAAAGCGTTTGCAAGAATTGCTGAATGCTGCTTAACACTAATGAAATGATGGTGATCCCTCCTTGTGCCATACCAAAGAAGACAGCCACAGAGACGAACTGGGAAGTTCTCCCTCCGCGAATGGCATCGGCTGCACTCTGCACAATATGGCTCGTGATCTGGATTTGCAGCGAAGGAATCAGTCCCGTGATACAAGTCAGGGCCAGTAAGAGCACCACGTACTGCGGACCCGCTTTCCAAACGAGAAGCAGAACCCGCCGCCAGGAGGTGGTGACCAACTGGACATGTCGTAGAAAACGTTGAATATGCGACACTACGTCTCACCTTTCTCTTCCATGAAGTGTATTAGTGGAGATCATTTTGTGTGTTATGCAGATAGAGAACTCTTACTTGCCGAACGCCGTTGCACACTTTCGAGAGTATGCCGCCAGAAAGCATACACTTTGATTTCCTGCTCCCTATTAATGCCCAGTAGACGGTTGACATGCATATGCGCCAGACTGTCTAGGATGTTTTCCTCTGGAAGCCACAACTCTTCACTGATAGAGAGGCGATGTATCTGTTCAGAAAGTGCATGTAGCGGTTCGTCCTGAATAGCGAAGAAGGAGCACAACTGCTCTCGCTGAGGTGTCACCACACGGTCATAAACGTCCTCCCACGGAGAAAGAAGCTCACAGAGAAGTTTACGCTGTTCGCGAAATTCCTTACTCGCCTGGTATTTTTCCGTTCGGCTCTCCAGCCGCAACAAACGTTCAGCACAATCGAGTCCCCAGGCGGCAAAGAACCGGTCCAGACTGAATACTGCTACAGCTAACGGATCAAGGGTGATACGTCCTGTATACTGAGCCGCAATAATAGCGCTGACGATAGCGCTATCAACGGCGAAGACTTGCTCCAGGGCATCAATAGCCCTGGGACCTCCATATCGCTCAACCTCACGGTCGTAGGTGTCAACACACACTCGATCGAGCATACCCTTTTCTACTTGTTGACGTGCCCACGCTAGAGCTGTTACAAGCAACCTCTCCCCTATCTGTTCATTGGCCGCATGGAAACGCAGACGCAGATGTGGTTCCGGGTCGGTATAGCGAATAAAGAACCAACGATCAATCATTCCCTGCTCTTGGAGCATGTGGACAACCTCTCGTAATGGTCCGGCGATACATGCATCATGTTGTTGGAAAGCAGCGTAGAGCTTGAGATAGGTCCACGTAGCGCCAGGAAGCATCCGCCGCTCTTCTCTTGTAATAATGCGAGGTGGATACGAGCGTTTTGTTGCCATTGTCTTGGATGCCGACGATCTTGGCGCATCGGTACGAATAAGTGGCACCACGATTTCAGCAAAGTACGGGGCATTGTTGCCGTCTTGCAACCAAAGATGGTCAAAATCGGGGAGCACCTCCTGGACCTTAACAGTGCCCGAGTCCCCAACTTTTGCCAGTTCGGTACGCAATTCTGCGGCCATGAGTGGATGCTCTAAATCTAGCAGGAGACGATTGTCGGCTTCTACGATATACACATAGTGCGGAACACGCCATCGCTTACGCCATTGCTGAAGTCCAGTGAACCAGCGAGCATCTTCACTACCGACATCGGTCAGCTCAATGGTCGATGCCTTCAAGTTCCATTGGGCTGGACAGAGCACAACCCGTCCCTGGACAATGCGCGGCAGAAACGGTGAAGCGCTGGCTGTGCCCCAGTCAAAAGGAGAGAGGCAAGGACGGTTATCTTGAGAGATCTCAACAAGGAAACGGCAGATATTTGGAGCTATCATCGGATTTAACATGTGACTCTGACACACCACCACTTCTTTCCCGAAGCGCAGTGAACGTAGATAAAATCGATTGTTACGTACTCCGACAACTAGGTCATTGAGGTGAATCACCTTCTCTGGTGACACCGACGGGGTAGTATTAATGACAATCTCATAGTCTCGCAGTGCTGGTCGCACGGCAACATTGGCAGAGCGGGCCGTTGTGGGAAGATAACTCAGCTCGGCAAAGATCACATCGGGGGAAAGCGACTCCTCACGCTTGGTAAAGCGCTGCAACATTTCTAGACCCTCTGACTCCAAAATGTCAAAGAAGCGACTGAATGTGCGCCCACCCCCTGGAGATCCACAGTTAGGACTTACCACAACTCGCCATTCACCCCTATCAAGAGCCTCTCGTGAGGTAGCATGCACTTGTAGGTAAATTTCGAGGGAGGGTGGGGCAGGATTGTCCGCCTGCGGAGACCATTGTTCGAGCTGCTGGAGCAACGATGCGGTCAGTTCAACCTCCAGACAACGATCATTCACTGTTTGAGCAAGCAATCCACACAGCATGGTATCACGCTGACGCTGATCTGGTGGTAGCTGAGGACGAGTGAGCCTGTAGGTACGCTGAGGCTGCACGTACGTCGGTGGAGCATCGAGGCCCGACTCTGGACTGAGCAAATCCAGTAACGGGACTTCAGCATCCGCCCCATACCGTTCCACAAATTCCGAACGGTACTCCTGCAAATGTGGCAGACCTTGCGAAACACGACTCAGCCTAAGCAGCGTTTCCGCTGCTTGCGCTGCTGCTTCACCGATACTTTTATTGAGATACGATGACTTCATATGCAATGCGGTATCAATTTGGAAAGGCACGTCCTTACTCTCAGGAACAAGTTGCTCCTGCTGTCGTGTCAAATCACGAATGAGTTCAACCGGACCACCCATGCCCACACGGTCAATCTCTGCCGCCTTATGTAATACCTCTTTGAGTTGTGTACTCATGGGTTGTGCATGTGGCAAGCAGCTTACTTGCTCCAGCACGTAGTGCGTAGGGTGCGCACTTGTCAGAGGAGGGCGCAGATTGCTCGTGAGAAAGTGATTCTCCCACAGTTGCTGCAACAGGGCATCTACTTGCTCAGGGGTAGCCTGTGGAAATCTTTCTAGCAGTTCCGTACGCAGATCAGTATACTGAATGGCTTGGCGTGCATGCTCTAGCACATACTGCACGACTGGTGTAGCTCGTACGTTAATGGAGCGACTATCTCTCTGCCCGTACACATCGGCATAGGGCAGCATTGCCCGCCCACCAGCCAAGTAAACCGTCTGGTTCACAACCATATGAAGCTGAGGAATCAGTTCCTCTGTCTGTTCGACTTTCTGTATAACGGAAAGCACCCAACTCATATCTGGTCGCGTGCGTATACGCCTGACAGTTGGTATTGCTAGCTGGACCGTCGTGTTGTCCGCAAAGGCTCCCACTGCCACTCCCGCAAACAATCCAAAGGGGGTGGGGCGGGTACTCATACGCACGATATAGCGCAGTAGGCGTGAGTAAGTGCGTTCAGCCCGGCGCGAATCTTCACCGCGCCGGATGCGTGCTACCCCTTCAAAAATGGCAAAGCTAGCTGCCGCCAGTGCCTGCTCTATCACGGGTTGTGAGGCCAGAGATTGCAGCAGGTCGTAGCAGCGCTGACGGGCTTCCGTCAGTAAGCCCTCAATATCTTCATTGCTACGGGCAACGGCACCAGTGGAGGCTATCTGAGAGAAAACATGTGCGGGCAAAACAGGAGCGCGCAATAGGTAAAAATCTGCTGCTGTATATACTGACGGCTGCAGTAGTGCGTCGTATCGTTCTCCCATGAATGTCCCTTTCCGTGATGACTAGTAACGAAATAGAGCAATGAAATCCCTACGCCTAATTTCCTCATCGTCCAGGAGCGACCATACCACAATGGTTTCCTACAACCATGACGCCGCTTTATTGAGTCCGATGGGTATAATCTTCAATCAGCAGTGTGCCCTGACCAGCTTGTACCAGTATTCCTTCTGCACAATGCTCAAGTATTGAGCCTGGTTTAGCTGATAGAGCTGGGGCGAAGGCATTGATCACTCGTGCGCGGCGTAGCAACAAACGTTGGCCCTCAATCTCTGCCAAGGCACCTATCAAGTCCCAGGCACGTACTTGATTACGGAGTTGGGTAGCTGAACGCATCCAATTCAGTTGACGTTCAGCATCTGTAACATACGGTGCATAGCTAGCTCCCTCGATAGGTTGTGGTGTACCGGGGATACCTGCTACTAAAGCATGTAGTACATCTGGAATAGCGTCAAGTGACAATGTTAGAAACTTTGAAAAAAAGCTGTTCATATCATCTTCAGCCTCTATTGTGATAGCACGCTGCACCAGAATCGGCCCAGTATCAAAATTGGTATCTATACGATGAAAGGTCAGACCAGACTGTGTTTCACCATTCATGAGTTGCCAGAAGAATGGCTCGGGGCCACGGTAACGAGGTAACAGTGAGGGATGTAAATTGACACATCCCAGCCGGGGCAGATCCAGAAGAGCTGCAGGCAACTTCTGAGGAAAACCTGCAACGAAAATGAAATCAGGTGCTAAATCATGCAACATAGCTGGCAATCGGTTAATATG
>Ga0213874_10000063_pt1 | contig 15693 bp, 10 predicted proteins | sample BarmaccomBMRX_R7_FD_160098 | JGI IMG/M metagenome (GOLD analysis project Ga0213874, IMG submission 160098) | Root-associated microbial communities from Barbacenia macrantha in rupestrian grasslands, the National Park of Serra do Cipo, Brazil - RX_R7 | ecosystem: Host-associated > Plants > Roots...
TGAAGAGTGGTGGCACGCTCCACCCGTCGGTCTGGATCACAGCTTGCATGTTTGCGGGAAGGATGCGCGAGAGGTTGCCCTCGAAGCCTCCTCCCGTGATATGGGCGATACCCTTGATACCTTTTCCACGCTCTACTAGGCGCTCGCGTAGCAGGTTGATTTCGCCTAGATAACAGCGATGTGGCCGCAATAGCGCATCTACCAGCGGCTCGCCCAACTCAGGAAACACACTATTGAGTCTGGACTGATCGCTCTCGTGCAGACCGAAGAGGTGTCGGACCAGCGAATAGCCATTCGTATGTAGGCCACTCGACGGCAGACCGAGCAGTATATCGCCAATACGGATGGTGGAACCGTTAATGATCTCGTCTTGCTCCACCACACCGACGATAGTTCCTGCCAGATCAAATGCACCAGGCAGGTACACACTAGGCATTTCCGCTGTTTCTCCTCCCAGCAAAGCACAACCAACTTGCTGGCATGCACCTGCTATGCTACGGACAACCGCTGCAGCTTGCTGCGGGACTAGCTCGCCCATAGCGAGATAATCCATGAAGAAGAGCGGTCGTGCGCCCTGTGTCAACAGATCATTCACACAGTGGTTGACAAGATCATAGCCAATGGTGTCGAAGCGTCTAGCCTGGGCTGCGATAAGCGTCTTAGTGCCTACTCCATCGGTTGATGAGACGAGAGCGGGGCAGCGCATTTTCTGCAGGGTAGTAGCGTTAAAGACACCAGCGAATGCACCCATTCCCGCCAGCACCTCAGGTCCGTGCGTCGCTCGTACAGCATCGTGCATTAGGCGTTTTGCGCGATCCGCCGAGGCAATATTGACGCCGCTATCGGCATACGATATCTGCATTGGAGACGGCGTGATGCCTTGCACGCCCTCAATAGGGGCCCGATTGATCGTGCCCTTGGGGTGGGGGGAATGGGGAAAACCCCGCAGGCTCTGAGCATAGGCATAAGCATTTTTGAAAATGAGTAACCCCTCCCCTTGGGCACGATCAATCGGGCCCCTACCGATGCCGCGCCGCTGTGGATGTTGAAGTGCAGAGACATAGCGTTCGGGATGCGGCATGAGGCCGAGGACGTTACCACGTGCGTTGCACACCCCCGCCACGTTACCAACAGAGCCATTAGGATTGTCGGGGTAGGCAACGGTTTTCTGTCCAGACCCGCCACTGTAGAGCAGCGGAATCTGGCCCAGTGCTTGCAATTGTGTGATATCGCCGCACAAGACGAATTGTCCCTCACCGTGAGCGACGGGAAGTTCGATAGACCGTTCAATGCTCTGCGTGAAAATGCATGTGCTCGGTTGGACTGCCAGAGTGATCCAGCGACACTCGAATTGCGCCGATGCATTATCGGTTAATGTGGCAACATGCTGCTCAACGTTGCCCGGTAGCAATCCTGCGCGTACCAGCACTTGAAAGCCGTTGCAGATGCCCAGCAGGGGGCGACCTTCGTCGACGAACTGGCGCAGTTGTGCGCCGAGATGAATGGTCAGATTCTTGGCTAAGAGCGTACCCGCACCAAGGTCGTCGCCATAAGAGAAGCCCCCTGGAATGACTAAAAAGTCGTAATCGAGCAGCTTTGTAGGTGCTTGCAGCAGTTGATTGATATGTACAAGGTCGCTAACAAAGCCGACGAGACGGCATGCCCTGACCGTTTCGCGATCACAGTTGATGCCCGGAGCACGTAGCACAAGAGCGCGTATGCTCTCCATTATGCCTATCCTCCCTTCCATGCCTCTTGTAGTGTAGCAACACTTACGTGAATCAGTTCGGTTTCACCATCGCGCACAATAAAGTTTGGTGTGGCAGAGACAGTACCAACGTAGGTGAGCGCTTCGACGCCAGCGGTGCGCATGTGTGTCTCAAACGCGTCACTTTGCTGCGGGGCGATCTCTACGAGAAAACGCGAGGCCGACTCACTGAAGAGGCGAGCAATGTTTATTGCGGGGAAAGCCTTACCCCACCCTTGGGGCGCGATAAATCGGGCCCCTATGGCGATGTTGCCTACATCGAGAGTCATACCCAGCATGCTTGCCAACGACATCTCGGCGGCAGCAACGGCCAGTCCTCCTTCCGAAAGATCGTGACAGGAGTACACTAGTCCCTCGCGTATGGCCGTACACAGCGCCTTCATCGTGGCCGCCGCGCAAGTAATATCAACACGTGGCACAATGGGGGGAATGAAGCGTTCAAGTGTAGCACGATCCACCACCTCGGCGTAATGCGATCCACCCAGTTCACAGTGTGTCTCCCCTACGAGATAGAGCAGATTGCCTGGCGTCTTGAGCGCCATGTCGATGGTCTGTGCGGCATCCTCAATCACACCGACGGCAGAGATCACTAGCGTGGGCAGAACTGGGATGCGACGTTTTGCGGTGCGATACTCGTTGTTGAGGCTATCCTTACCAGAGATAAAAGGTGTACCAAAGCCAACGGCGGCATCGTGGCAGCCCTTGACAGCTCGCACAAGCATGCCAAGTTGCAGTGGGTCGTTGGGATTGCCCCAGCAGAAATTATCTAGCAGGGCCGCGTGCGTAATGTCACCACCCACCGCTGTTAGATTGCGAAGTGCCTCGTCGACGACGTTGAGCGCCATTGCATACGGATCAATCGTGCCATAGAGTGGATTGACGCCGTTGGAGATTACAATACCTGCCCGCTGCCCCTCTCCTGTCCCAAGCAGAGGTTGCAGTACCGCCGCATCGCCCGGTCCATTGCCCGCTCGTCCTACTAGTGGCTTGAGCACCGTCGCGCCCTGGACTTCGTGGTCATAGCGGCGCACCACATCTTCCTTTGAGGCGATGGTGGGATGACGTAACAATGCTAACAATGCGGGACCGCATCCATCTATAGTAGGGGCGACTGGCTCTGCCCCCGTCCTGTTTGGCTCTGCTCCTACCATATACACCGCTTCTAATGTTGGCCTTGGCCTGCCGTGGTGCAGAAACTCCATATCCATATCGGCAACAACCCGTTCCTGGTAGGTAACTGTCAAGCGACGGTTGTCGCTAAAGGTTCCGATGACGCTGATTTCAACCTCTTCAATAGAGCAGATTTCCTGTAGCTCCTCTAGCTTTGCGGGCGGAACGGCCAGTACCATGCGCTCCTGCGCCTCCGAAACCCATATCTCCCACGCAGCTAAGCCCTGGTACTTGAGCGGAGCCTTCGTTAGTTCAACGCGTACGCCGCTAGCAGCTCCCATCTCGCCGATAGCAGAGGAAAAACCGCCTGCACCGCAATCGGTAATCGCGTTATATAATCGGTGCTCTCTTGCCTGGATCACAACATCGGCGACCTTCTTCTCCGTAATGGGGGCACCAATCTGTACCGCTGCACCCGCTTGCGCATTCGTCTCACTGCTCATCTCGCCCGAAGAGAACGTGGCACCATGCACACCATCGCGTCCCGTGCGCCCACCCAGCACGACGACCAGATCGCCTGACTGCACGGCGCTGGGATGGCTGCCGTGGGGAAGAATACCGAGGCAGCCACAGAAGACGAGCGGATTGTAGATATATCCCTCGTGATAGAGAATGGCCCCGTTTATCGTAGGAATGCCCATCTTATTGCCATAGTCGCGTACGCCATCCACTACACCGCTGGCGATACGGCGCGGCGAGAGTATATCGGCTGGAAGCTGCTCGCTTGAAGTAGCAGGTGGTCCGAAGCAGAGAATATCGGTACAGGCAATAGGCCAAGCCGAGACGCCCAGCACATCACGAATGACGCCGCCCACGCCCGTATTCGCCCCGCCAAATGGCTCAATAGCCGAGGGATGATTGTGTGTCTCGACCTTGAAGGCCACATCATGTGTCTCGGTAAAACGCATGACGCCTGCGTTATCGCTAAACGCCGAGACCAGCCACTTGGGCCTGACCTGCTCGGTGGCACGCATAATATAGTGCCTGAGCAGCCCAGGGATCGTCTCCATCTCAAGCACATTGCCGTTGCCGTCCACCTCTCGGTATTCAATAGTAGCTTTGAAGGTCTTATGCGAACAATGCTCCGACCAGGTTTGCGCTAGCGTCTCCATCTCGACATCGCTCGGTTCGCGTCCTTGCTCTTGATAATGCCGCTGAATAGCGCGCATCTCATCAAGGTTGAGTGCCAGTAGCCCTGTTCTGCTCAGCTCAAGCAATTGCTCATCATTCATGCGTGTAATGGGAACAGAGACAACAGCATTGCTGTCGGGGACAATGGCCTTGCTTGGTGCAGTCTCCACATCGGGGGGAGAAAACCTGGGCTGGAGCACGTAGTGCTGAATAACCGGGTTATATAATAGTGCCTGTACAATGGTGTGTACCTCTGCCTCACTCAAACGTTCATCAAGCACATAGCGTCGCCCCGTCTCAACCCGCTGCAAGGTTGCAATACCCAATATCTGAGCGCCTGCCAACACACTCTCGGCCAGCGTATCGGTAACACCCGCGTGAAAGAATACATCGACTACGTGGTCCGATGTGGGCAGCCAGAGTGTGTGTGCCTCTTGCACGACAGGATCAACGAGTAATTCTCGCGTCAATTGAGCGATAGCAGCGGAGGTAAGGTTTCCTGAGAGGCGATAGAGTTGAGCCGTACGAATGCTGAGAGGGATGTCATTGGCGGAGAGGGTTGCGAGTGTAGGGACATGGCTAGTCGGTAAGTGGAGTATCTCGCGAGCAAGGCGATAAGCCTGAGCATCGTTCCGCCTCTCCCTTGCTCGTACCTCTATCTGTTGTAATATCACTTTTCCTGGTCCTGGTTCGGCTATAGCAAATCTTGCTGGGATTGGTGTTTTGGGGTGTTTCCCAAAACTCCACCATAGGGACGATCGCCCCTATGAACCCTGTTCGCGGAGATAAACGCACACATCGTGGGAGCATATTTATTGTAGCACTTTGCGGCTAGGGGGGCAAATTACGGAGCGTGGTGTTTTAGCGTGTGGGTGACACTTAGTTATGACGCTTAGATTCTTTGCGAAGAAATTCTGTGATATCAGGATTATCTAATACCTTGACATTTCCTTTGGCGAAGCCGCATTTCTCTAACCGTTCTACACACCTATCGGCATCCTTCTTTGGCGCTGCACCTGAGCGGTAGATATATGCTCGCCAATTAATTTGCTGGAGATAATCTTTGCAGAATGTGCATTCTTTTTTCAACATTTCACGTAGATGGGTATATGTCTCTTTGATCTGCTCCTCTGCTTCCCCTAGGTTAGCACTCTTCATCTCCACTAGGCAAATCACTTTTTGCGTACCATGAGCGTAAAAAATAATCCCATCACAGCATTTCTTTCCCACACCTAAGCTTTGGCGCACTATATCACCATCTATCTTGTCAAAGAAAAGAGCAACCTCACCAGCTCTGGGAGTTTGCATACTCACTCTATCCCCACCATAACCCGAAATATGTCTTTCAGAACTTACTGCAGTCAGAAGTAATACGCTAAAGGGCATAAAATCTCCACTCACAGATCATAATGAATGTTTGCCACTCGATCGCTAACACCACCAAACGTGCCCCAGTTTATTTTTCCTTCTTTTAGAATGTTTTCCGCTTCTCCATGATCAACAAGGTAGATTGCTACATTTTCTTGAGAGATAAAGGCATCTGGACGTTTCAGGAAGAATTGACTGGCAAGCGATACCTGCTCCTCTTTCTCGTATTTTCCTGCTTTTATTAAATTTGAGAGGTGGTCCAACATATAGGGACTATGTGTCGTAATCAGAACTTTCAATCCTGCATTGACGAGCATGGCAAGGAACTCAATGATCTTTACTTGCGCTTCAGGGTGCAAATTCATCTCTGGTTCGTCAATGATAAGTAGTTCACCTGGCTTCGCCAAGTAACGCAGGTAGAGGACAAGTGGCGCAAGCTCTTTGACCATTGAAGATGCGATGGGAATCTCCAACATAACCTCTTGTGCAGGTTGAAAGAGAATCTCTCGCCTCGGATCTGGCTCCGGTGTGGAAAAATCTACATCACCTGCTAAGATCTGCTTTTCCAGAACTTGAGCTAGCTGAATATACTTCTGAATATTTGCATTGTTCTTTGCTTCTTGCTGTCTTTTTTCTTTTTCCTTGAGGCCAATGCGGAAAGTAGAAGCCATCATAGTCAAAAAGGAACCTACTGGTTCGATGGCAGTTCTTGCATTCTGTTCAAGCATTGTGCTGATGCTTGGTCCAGATAGTTCTTCTAGTTGTCGCAAGGCTTTCCCAATTGCTTCAAACGTCTTCTCATCGAATGTAAGTGACTCTTTCTCTCTCGTTCTGTCACTGAAACGAAATGTGACCAGTGCTGTCCTTTCAGTAGGAAATACACGTATCTGGGGATAGAGTGATTGATGGAGTATACGAGCAACACTTCGGACTAAACGCTCTTTGATTCCTTCAATAGGTAGCCTCTCGGTTATTAGTTCTTCACCTTCAGTTGATGTATAAATATAGAGTATTTTGTCACCCTGTTTTTTGCGGATAGTAAGTAGCCCGCCAGCAATATTGCTCTGTAAAGAACACTTCTCGACACGTGCCAAAAAGTCTGCTTTTGTCTCGGTCAGGCTTACCGACATATCCATATTGTCAAAAATGGCAAGTTGCGTACTCATGAACGCACCCATCCAGTGCTGGGCAAAATTTGCGACATTCTTGAAGTATGTTTCCCCGTATTCCTCTGCAAACTTGCATAGATCAATGGTGGCATTCCCCTTTGCTAAAACATCCTCAATTGCTTTATCCAGGGGAGGATATACTCTAGCAATCTGACCTTCAGCATATGCTTGTGCATACTCATTCCAGCCACGACTCCCAAAAATGCCTGAAAGAGTATAAGCTAACCACGTCTTGCCCGAATTATTTTCGCCAATAAATATGGTAAGAGGCTTAAGGTCAATTTCAGCCTTTTGAATAACACCCAGATTTTGGATAGTTACTTTCATGGTGAGACCTCCCAATGTACCCTGATTACTCATTTTTATCTTTGCTGTAGTATATCAGATACGATAGAGGCATGAATATTTTAAAGAAAAGCACGCACCAAACCTTCCATCCTTGCTAATTAACTCACCCGTTGGCACACGCTATCATCGATTGCCCAGCCACCATCCTGCTCTGACAGATAGTATGTGCAGTTAAAGCTAACTCCGTTAGGATAAAGAATGGAGAGACCTGTCTGCTCACCGCCGTTCTGACTTTGTGTAAAGCCCTTGGTATTTCCACAAAGTGCCTTATAGTAGTTACTAGCAAAAGTTTGCTCAGTTTCACGCGCTTGGAACTGCGGCGAAAAAAGGTTATATGCACTTTGATAGTATCCTCCGTACAAATCTGTACAGAATGCGTTCATTGTCTGAGTTGCAGTTGCACCATAGGGACTCTGTGTTGGAGTTATAGGCGCACTAGTGGCCGTAGGTACAACGCTGGTTACAACCGGAATAGGACCCGAAGTAGGGGTTGGAGCTACTGTTGTTGGAGCTTTGGTAATTACAGGTCCCAATATTACTGTAATGATAGCAACGATTATGCCCCCGATGGTGGTAATGATAGCAGCTTTAACCTCTTTACTCATAGCTATCTTCCTTCAATGCATAATGCGGGGCTGCCCACTCGCAACGCATATTATAATCACATCCACTATTTTTAGCAAGGGATAAAGACTGGCCTAATTGCTCATTTTTATCTGTGCTGTAGTATACCAGATGTGATAGAGGCTTGAATAGCTCAACAACTCATAGAGACGATTAGCTAACCTCTTAGCTGAGTTGAGCATGATTGCTCAGCTAGGTGGTTAGCCAACAGTCTTACATAGTCTGGTCGGGAGTGTGCAAGAGACCATACACTGCTAAGTGGTATGATGGTGGGTTCGTGCCAACGGGGCCGCGTCCGAAGGTAGCCATGTACACCTTTCCGTTGGCAATTGTGGGTGGACAGAACTTCGCAAAGTTGCCGATGTCGTCGCGAGCAGCGTTCTGCTTACTGTTCCATAGCTCCTTGGTCAAATCGGCAGCATCGTAAGCACGCACAATCCCCTCCACAGCAGCATGCAGAGCACTACTAGCACTGTAGGGGTGCGAAGCCCACACGATGCCGCTGCCAGGTGTATTCCCATTGGCAGAAATGGACAACATGCCTCCTGGCATACCTGGCGACCCGCCAGCCACACCGACTGGCTCGGTCGTGGTACTCTGTGACACAGGCGTCGTTTGGAACTGCCCGTTGACCAGCCGATAGGCCCGCAGATAGTCATTTTCGGGCCAGACGTAGACCCAGGGACCATTCGGGCCATGCCAGTAGACAGGTCCGCCATGAATATGGTGATCCTTGGAGACATAGAAGCTCTGCACAATCTGACTATCGCTGTTAGCATTGAAATGGCCTAGGTGCTCTTTGTCCAGCAGGTAAAATTTTCCTTCTTTCCCACCTCCGAGCAGCAAGTTTGTGTCGGGGATCAGCAGTACTCCGGAGGAGCCAAGGTCGGCATCAGCGTCACTGAGCACCTGACTGTTAAAGGGGGCGAACCAATCGGCAACTTTGAGGTCAGAACTGAACTTCACTATAGTATTACCTAATGCCGATGCATCAGCCTCAAAAGTTCCATTACCCACCATCACATAAGTGTAATTGTTGTCAGCAGATGGTCCCTGCCCGGCCATCCAGATGCCTCCTTCTCCGCCGTTCGGTGTAGTATTGTACACCGCCACTTGCTGGAGGGTCGTAGCATGGTAAGCAAAGACCCAGCCGTGATAGGGATCGGCATCCCCATAGGATGCAAAGGCAATATAGATGATGTCGTTGCAGAGCAACAAGGCTGCACGCTGCAGTTGCTGATGACTGACGAAGGGAAGCGTTCCCTTCACGCTGCCATCGCCAGTTCCCGGGACGCTGGCCTCTAGCCGTACTGGCCCGCCAAACTTGTCGGCCCCAGTCGTCAGGTCCAGAGCGTGCAGATGATGAGCGTACTCGTTCCCAACTTTGGTGGCGGTAACAGCATAGAGAGCGTTGTGCTCAAGTGAGATGACCGGCGTACCGACGATACCGACCTCGATGACGATATCTTTATAGCCGCTAAGAAGAGCTAATACTGATGATAAATCCGCTCCTGGCGCTTCTCCCCGCAGAATTCCCAAAAGAGTTGAGATGTGTAAGGGATGCTTCGCTACGAAGTCTAGCACCAGTTTCAGTCCTTCGAATGGGCCAGTATGACCAATATTGGGATCAGGTAGAGGGACCGAAGGTTCCAGTGAGGTTTTCCAGAGTGGAGAGGCGGCCTGCGGATCGTCGGCATCGAAAGCATAGACGGAGTTGTGCATCGTCGCCACATACACCACGTTGTGGGTGCCTTGATTGGGGATAGCGAGGTTGCTCACGTATAACGGTTGTGCATAGATCTGACCATCTACCTGCCGTTCAAACAGCTTGCCGAACTGCTGCTGGTTCACGTTGGAGGTCGTAAGCACAACCTCTTCAAGATTGGCTCCAGTACGGCTGATGTCATTGTGCTGGGTGAGCACATGGATTGGATTGCCCATAGTTCACGCTGCCTTTCTTGCTAGCCATAGGTGTGTGATGAAGAGCATTGAGTATATAGCAAGGATATCACGGTAGCGAGTGCAATGCTAGACGGCGTTTTCCGTTTTGATGCTTCCCCCACTAGCTTCTGCAAACACAGGCAGATATACAGGCAAGTACATGCGCATTTTTTTCTTGTGATATAATTTCCCCACAACATCCTGTATAAAGGCTTGGTGAGAGGAGCAATGGTGGGGCGTTAGCGCCTCATCTGTAACAATGTTTCGTAAGATTTTGGTTGCTAATCGCGGCGAGATCGCCTTGCGTGTTATTCGTGCTTGTCGTGAGATGGGAATATGCAGCGTGATAGCCCACTCGGAGGCAGACCGCGATTCATTGCCTGTGCGTATGGCTGATGAGCGTATCTGTATTGGCCCGGGGGCAAGTAGTAAGAGCTATTTAAACATTCCGAATATTATTAGCGCCGCTCTTATTTCTAACGCAGAGGCTATTCATCCTGGCTACGGCTTTCTCTCCGAGAATACCAGTTTCGCGGAAATTTGCGCGGATGTCAATGTTGCCTTTATCGGGCCTTCCGCAGCAGTGATGTCGAGGATGGGAGACAAAGTATTGGCACGTGAGGCAATGGCTCAAGCTGGTTTGCCAACATTACCAGGCACCTCGGTATTACATACACTGGCAGAGGCGCGAGAAATGGCCAAGGAGGTCGATTTCCCCCTGATGCTCAAGGCCGTGGCAGGCGGTGGGGGACGTGGTATTCGTTTGATGCGGCACCCTGATGAGCTTGAACGCGTCTTTGTCGTAGCACAGAACGAGGTGCGGGCAGCTTTTCACGATGACGGTATCTATTTTGAACGTTACCTCGAACGCGCTCGGCATATTGAAATACAGGTAATAGTTGATCACTATGGTCATGGTGTTCATCTTGGTGAGCGCAATTGTTCATGTCAAAGACGTAATCAGAAGGTGCTAGAGGAGTCACCTAGTCCCCGTACACCATTAGCACTGCGCCGCGAGATGGGCACCAAGGCGATAGAGGCGGTGAAGCAAATTGGTTATCGCAATGCTGGTACGCTCGAATTTTTAGTCGATGAGCAGGAGCGCTACTATTTCATGGAGATGAATACACGTCTCCAAGTTGAGCATCCAGTAACGGAGATGGTGGCGAGCGTTGATCTGGTCAAAGAACAGATCCGGATCGCGGCTGGGTTGCCATTGCGACTGCGGCAAGAGGATGTTGTGTTCCACGGCCACGCTATCGAGTGCCGCATCAATGCCGAAGACGCCGAGGCAGATTTCCGACCACAGACAGGTAGAATAGAGCTGTATTTGCCACCCGGCGGGCCGGGTGTGCGAGTCGATAGTCATCTCTTCACAGGCTACGAGGTGCCTCCGCACTACGACTCGCTGCTGGCAAAGCTGATTGTCTGGGCTCCTACGCGTGATGAGGCTATCGTACGTGCATTACGAGCACTCGACGAATTCATCATCGAAGGAGTAACTACAACCATTCCATTTCTGCAACGCTTGCTTGCGCACGAGGGATTTATTCGTGGTGATACCTATACTCGTTTTCTACAAGAAGAAGCCGTTACATTAGGGATATAGGGGGTAAGGTTATGTCTCGCGTAGTTGTTACTGGATTAGGCCTGATTACCTCGCTCGGTAATGACCTGGCTTCCTGCTGGGATGCGCTCTGCCAGGGAAAATCTGGCGTGAAAGAGATTACAGGCTATGATACCAGCCAGCATCGTATTCATTTTGCTGCCCAGATCAAAGATTTTGACCCAGCGCGTTACATGGATCGCAAGGAAATACGCCGTACCGATCCCTATGAGCAACTTGCGATTGCAACAGCTAAAGATGCACTCGCCCAGGCGCAGTTACAAATTAGCAAAGATTTCGCCGATGATGTAGGCGTCTATATTGGCAGCGGCATTGGCGGAATTATAACACTACACGAACAGTTCAAAGTACTCTTTGAGAGGGGGCCAGACCGTATCAGTCCTTTCTTCATTAATATGATGATTGTCGATGGTGCTCCCGGGATCGTCTCTATCATGACTGGAGCAAAGGGGCCTAACTGGGCTGCTGTCTCCGCCTGTGCCACCAGCGGTAACACTGTTGGTGAGGCCTGGGAAACGATCCGCCGTGGAGATGCTAAGGTCATGATTGCTGGTGGGACAGACAAGGCTGTGACCCCTATTTCTATGGCCGCGTTTGACAACATGCATGCCCTCTCACGACGTAACGACGACCCACAGGGAGCCAGCCGTCCGTTCGATCTCACTCGCGATGGCTTTGTCATGGGCGAGGGCGCAGGCATGCTCATCTTGGAGGACCTGGAGTTCGCAAAGGAGCGCGGTGCTCCCATTCTTGCCGAGCTGGTTGGCTATGGCTGCACAAACGATGCCTATCATGTGACCGACCCGTCTCCTGGTGGAGAAGGGCTGGTGCGAGCCATAAGGCGTGCATTACAAAAAGCAGATCTGCGCCCCGATCAGGTTGACTATATTAATGCTCATGGTACTTCAACTCTGCCTAATGATCGTACCGAAACCCAGGCTATCAAGACCTGCTTCGGCGAACACGCCTACAGGTTAGCTATCAGTTCAACCAAGTCGATGATTGGGCATACACTAGGGGCCGCTGGTGCAGTTGAAGCGGTTATCTGCACTCAAGCTCTGCTCGCAGGAGTCATCCCGCCGACCATCAACTTGCACCATCCCGACCCTAATTGCGACCTTGACTACGTGCCCAACGAGTCGCGATACGCCAGCCTCAACGTCGTCATGTCCAACTCTATGGGCTTCGGTGGCCACAATACGTGTTTAGTGCTCAAACGTTATGCGGGGTAGGGATGGAATACAGCATGGATAAGCAGAAAATGGCGTTGTGGCTAGAGCGCGTCGAAGAGATTATCAACATCCTTGAAGGCAGCACCATCGGTGAATTAGAGCTAACTGAGGCCGGTACCGAGATCATCATCCGCCGCAAACCCGGCGTAGTCACGGTCTCGACTCCTACACAGCATGAAAGTACTAGCCATGCAGGGAGTCTACGACCCCTTGATACAGAGAGGCTTCATAGCAGTGAGGAAGGTGTAGCAATCGTTGCCCCTTTACCGGGCGTCTACTATGCCGCTCCCTCACCTTCTGAACCGCCCTTCGTCTCTGTCAATGATATCGTCCATGCTGGGCAAGCAGTCGCCCTGATTGAAGCCATGAAAGTGTTTAACGAAGTTCATAGCGAGTTTTCGGGACGCGTCATTGCTATCACTGCCACTAGCGGAAATGTCGTGCAAAAAGGGGATGCATTGCTGCGCCTTCAACCGCTTTAAAGCGGTTGAAGGCGCAGATGTTACTCTAGCGTCTGGGCTTCTTCTACCATGTAGCCATCTGCGCGCAGACGGCGCAACAGTTCTTCGCATTGTGCTCGGTCACGCGTCTCCAAGGTAATCGTCTCTTCACGTTGCATGATGGGCAAGCGGTTGGAAATGCGCTGATGGCGCACATCAATGACATTGATGCGCATTTCAGCAATAATAGCAAGCATGCGCATCAGTTCGCCAGGGCGGTCGGTGAGGCGAGTATGAAAGACAAAGTAACGTCCGGCAGCCGCTAGACCATGTTCAATAAAGCGGCTCACCAAGTTGATGTCGATGTTGCCACCCGTCAAGGGCACAAGGATCTTCTTGCTTGGCAACTTAACGGCCTTGCTCAATAGGGCTGCAAGCCCTGCTGCACCTGCGCCCTCCACCATCATCTTACAGCGCTCCATCAACAGTAAGACTGCATTGATAATAGCTTCATCGCTGACAGTCACCACATCGTCAACCAAATGCACAATGATGGGGAAGGTGAGTGCGCCCGGGCTCTTGGTGGCAATACCATCAGCTACGGTAGTGATGGCTGGCAAGGTCTGGGGCGAGCCTGCATCCAGGGAGGCGCGACAGCTCGCCGCGCCTTCGGCCTCCACGCCGATGATAGTAATATCAGGTTTGAGTGCCCGAGCGGCGATAGCGATGCCGGAAATGAGGCCACCTCCACCAACGGGCACCACAATAGCGTCAGCATCAGGCAGGTCATTCAGCATCTCTAGGCCCAGTGTCCCTTGTCCCGCAATCACCTGGGGGTCATCGAATGCATGGATGTGTGCCGCTCCCGATTTTTGCTGCAGTTCGAGGCAGTGCTGATAGGCATCGTCATACGTTAGGCCGTAGAGAACTACCTTGGCTCCGTAGCTCTGGGTAGCTGTGACCTTTGCCAGGGGAGCATTTTGCGGCATGACAATTGTGCAAGAAATATTATACTGAGCTGCAGCAAGGGCAACACCCTGAGCATGATTGCCAGCGGAGGCAGCGATAACACCAGCACGTCGCTGCTCCTCCGAGAGACTCGCAACCTTATAACCTGCACCGCGTGCTTTGAAAGAGCCACCGCGCTGCATATGCTCGCATTTTAAATAGATATCAGCCTCGGTCATCGCACGCAGTGTCCGTGAGGGTGTAAGTGCTGTATGGTGAAGAAGTGGCTTCAGAAATTTGTAAGCCTGCCAAATATCAGCAATGGTAACGGGAACGAACTGTCCCTCCTGCACATCCTGGATGGTTCTGGTGGTGACACTATTCTCTAGTAGACGCATAACGATTTCCTTTCCTTCCCTCCATGGAAAAGACCACAACCATCGTGGTTGCATCTCCATGCTCCACTGCCTAGTTGCTATGCAACGATTATATATCATGTGTCGAGGGGGGGGAAGATTGCGTATGCTGTTGACTTTGACGAAATGCTTCTGCTCCCATAGGATATAGCTAGAAACGCTGCTTCCTAATAGAAGGATCAACTCTCACATGGAAACATATGGAAAGCATAAGTATCCAGGACGACTATTTATCGTAGAAGGGGTTGACGGCTCAGGCAAGAGTACACAGATTGCCTTGCTGCGCCAGTGGTTAATTAGTGAGGGCTATACAGTTTTCTTCAGCGAGTGGAACTCGTCTCCCCTGGTTAAGAAAACGACGAGCAAGGGAAAGCAAAAGCAGCTCCTCACTCCCACAACCTTTAGCCTCATTCATGCTACCGATTTTGCCGACCGCACTGAGCGTGATATTATTCCCCCGCTCAAAGCAGGCGCGATTGTGCTGGCCGACCGCTACATCTTTACTGCTTTCGCACGAGATGTGGCACGTGGGGTGGATCGGCAATGGGTGCGCGAACTGTACCAGTTTGCTGTGCAGCCAACGCTGGCCTTTTATTTTCGTGTGCCCTTAGACATTTCTTTGAGCCGCATTCTGACGGGACGAACTGAGCTTAAATACTACGAAGCTGGTATGGACCTCGGACTGAGCAGTGATCGCTATGAGAGCTTCAAGCTCTTCCAACAGCGTATTGTCAGTGAGTACGAAGCAATGGTCGCAGAGTGCAACTTGACGGTCATGGATGCAACGCGATCTATTCCAGAGCAGCAGCGGCGTATGCGCCGTCTGGTAAAACCATATTTACATGGAGTGCGTTGCCTGCACGCCCCTATTCAGGAGACTGCCGTAGTTGATGGTGCGCAGTGGCTGGAGAGTGGTGGCTGACGAGGCAGTTTGTGTTAAGGGAGGTAGCTAGCATGACTAAACTTGAATTTTACGGCATTGACGCGATGCACCTGATGAAGCGTGACGAGTTGTTGCCAGGACGCCTGATCGTAATTGAAGGAACCGATGGGGTAGGCCGTTCAACACAGTTGAACCTCCTGCGTCCTTGGCTCGAAGGCATTGGCTACGCGGTGGTCAACACAGAGATGACGCGTTCCGTGCTGGTGGGCAGTGGACTCAAGCAGGCCAAAGAGGGACACACCCTCGGCTCCATCACACTCAGCCTGTTTTACGCTACCGACTTTGCAGACCGCTTCGAGAGCCAAATTCTGCCCGCTCTACGTGCTGGCTTCATCGTGCTCACGGACCGCTACATCTATTCGCTCATAGCACGTGCCTTTGTACGCGGGGCTGACCTGCACTGGTTGCGATCCATCTACGGGTTGGCGCTCAAGCCCGACGCCATCCTCTATCTCAACATCAGCCTGGAGGAGCTCATCCCGCGTGTCCTCCAGCGCGGCGGATTTGACTACTGGGAGTCCGGCATGGACATGCGTCTGGGCAATGACCTCTACGAAAGCTTCATCAA
>Ga0213874_10000064_pt1 | contig 15663 bp, 7 predicted proteins | sample BarmaccomBMRX_R7_FD_160098 | JGI IMG/M metagenome (GOLD analysis project Ga0213874, IMG submission 160098) | Root-associated microbial communities from Barbacenia macrantha in rupestrian grasslands, the National Park of Serra do Cipo, Brazil - RX_R7 | ecosystem: Host-associated > Plants > Roots...
ATCATGTTCCTATATGAGCTGATCAAGGGCTACCTGCAGTGTTTGTGGATGAGTAAGCACAGGAAAGATGTGCAAACCCGTTTCGCGACGTAATCGTGCCAGTGCAGAACTATCGCAGGGATTGGACATCGCCACAGTAAGCGTGCCGCGCTCACGCCCTAGCGGATAGCAGTGTAGCTCCTGGGCCAGTTTGGGGTTGACGAGTAGCTTTACTTTTGCAGGAGATAATTGTGGAATCAAGAGGAGATATGGCACACCCAGTTTTCGCGCTAATGCAGGTAGCTCAGTCTCTTGCATCTCATACTCTGCTCGTTTAGATGTGTCGGATGGTGTCTTTTCCATCTCAAAACTGAGACAGGCATCGCTAGCCGCTAGGATACAAGAGGAGATATCCTTGGAGGGAAATGGGTACGCGCTGTGCCCAATACTTACGTAACGTGGTTGTAGGGCCTCATCATCACTCACGTTGTGAACCTGCCAGAAGAGTGCATCCCGCAGACGTATCTGCACAGTCTTTCCCCCCTCTAGGTCGGCTCCAAGCAGAAGGAAGTAGCACGTATGCTCAACGAGCACTACCATGTCTGTTTTCCGCACTAGAGGACGCAAGTTAGTCAAATAATAGTCTACACTTCGCTCTGTCGACACGTAGCTATTTGCTTGCATCTTCCCTTCGGTTTCAAAGCAGAGGGTGATAGTCACAAGAGCGAACTGTACCATAGGCGGCGTGTCAACAATAGATTGTACCGTTGCTGCAAATCCCTCCACTGTTTCCAAGGATTTGTATATGTGTGCGCTTTGCGCGTGCTCTATAAGATGAGAAGTGGCTGCGCTGCCCATTGAAGCGTCTCCTTACAAGAGATAGTTCTGCCAGTTACTCTACCAACTCGTTAAGTATCGTACACTAATAAGGCTGGGAAGCATACAAGGAAATGGTTATGTTCTCGTTGAGACTTTGTACCCATGGTTAAAGAAGGGAAACATGTTCTGTTGTGTCTGGTATAATGAAGCTAGCAAATGTAGGAAATAACAGAAACCTTGTTCTACTTAGTACTCATTATTGACTTTGACAGATAATGTTAGAAGTATGACAATCTGTATAGAGCAGAACGGTGTCCTGTAAGGGTTTATATGCAACAGTTCAATTTGCCTCCTTCTTTAGATAATACGACACGCAATACTGGCAGCATACCTGCCATGCAACAGGAGCAACAGCATACAACCTCTTCCCCTACGGGGCAGGAGGCTGTCCAGGCAGTAGAGCGAGGACGCTTGCGCCAGGCCGTTATGCACGTGCGCATTCAGCATTTCTACTGTACACTGGAGGAGATGTTTGATCCCTCTTTGCGAGGGCAGTGTTTTGTCGTGGGCACGGGAACCGGACGGCCAAATGAACCTGGGCGTGTTATTGACGCCTCGCCCGCTGCAACACGTTTGGGCATAAGCCCCGGTATGGCTCTGCGTCGTGCCCATCGCATAGATGCCCGTACACGCTTTCTGTCCGCGTCTTATGACCGTTACCAGCCTTTCCTGCAGCAATTGTATGAGCACTATCGGACCTATTCGCGCATTATCGAGTCGAGACCCATTGCTGATGCTTTTATCGACCTGTGTGGGTGCGAAATCCCCTTCGACTCGCCCGTATCGCTAGCCGAGCGGCTGTGTGCAGAGATTGCGAAAATGGGTCTCACTGCCCTCGTTGGCATAGCTAACGGCAAGACAATTGCAGAGCTTGCTGCGCTCATGAGCCGCAAAGATGGACGACATGGCGTCTTCTATATCCCGCGTGGCCGCGAAGCAGCATTTGTGCAGACGCTCCCGCTCTCTCTCCTGTTGCAGTTGAGGTCGGTGGGGACCGATGCACCCAGCATGTTGGCGGAGCTTAGTGAGCAGCGAGAAGGGAAAGTTGCGCGACCATTTCAGGTCGAGGGCAGGAGCGAACATATAGATGCGGTTGCACTGGCCGAGCTGGTGGCACACCTGCGCGATTTTGGTATTACCACCTTTGCCCAAGTGGCTACCTTGACCGAAGAGGGATTACTGCGTCGCCTTGGACGATTAGGTGCGTGGGTCCACCAAGTCGCCCGTGGTGAAGATATAAGCTTGGTAGTGCCTGACGCTCCGCCGCTCAGTCAAAATGCGCGGGTTCGCTTTAATCACGCGGCAGATGCTAATGAAACCTGTGCTGCTATTCAGCGGCTCGCCGACTACCTAAGCGCACGTTTATGTGAGCAGCGTCTCAAGGGACAAGTTATTGCCCTCATACTGTGGCCTGATCGTATGCACAGCGAAACACATAAATTGCTAATGGACGAAGAGGATGAAGAAGTGGCTGTGAACCCCTCTGAAGAGACGATTGGCGGGCAGATGATTCTCTCACGTCATACCGACGAAGCCGATGTCATTGCTCATCATAGCTTAATGCTCTTTGCCCACTACCATCACACCACCTATCGCTATCTGCAGGTGCAACTGCGCATCGGTAACATTATTACCGCCGTTCCGTCCTATTATCTTCCTCCTACTCGCCCCCGAGGCAGGCTTACACGCAAGCTTTGATAGCAATGAACCGAATCTGATATCGTTTCTTGTAGCAGGCATTATTGAGCATATGAGGAAAGAAATTCTATGACAATCACTACATGTACCCTGGCCACATCCCCTGCTTGCTTGAGCGTCCCTGGCCCTCCTGCAATGCCCATTGTTGGCCCCAAAGGCAACGTCTTTCGTTTTATCAGCGATCCGGTTGGCCACACCAGCCATCTGTTCAAGACTTACGGCCCGATAGTTGCTTTGGCTGCTGGTGGAGGCACCAACTTCTACTCGCCGGAGCGTAACTGTCCCGGTACCGTGTTCATCTGTGGACCAGCTCTCATTCGTCAGGTCACGACACAGCACGAGATCTATTATAAGTATCCCTTGACCGCGACACTTTACCGTAAGAGAGAGACCGCGCCACGAACTGAGCCTCTGAAGCATGTCGGGGTCGGGCTTTTCGGTGTCAACAGTGATGAGCATCGCCAGCAACGCCGCCTGCTCATGCCTACCTTCCACAAAAAGCGCATTGAGGCCTACCGCGACGACATGGTGACCATCACCCAGCAGGAATTGGATCAGTGGCAGGATGGTGAGCAGCGCAACATCTGCAAAGCGATGCAGATGCTTACTATGCGCGTTGTCACCAAAACGCTCTTTGGTGAGGATATCGAGCAAAATGGCAGTGAAGCGGTACAGACATTGCAGGACGCCCTTATTCTATTGGCGTCACCGCTCACCACATTGTTGCCGTTCGATCTGCCGGGGCTACCCTACCACCATTTCCTTGACTTAGTCGGACGGTTTGACGGCCAGATGCGTGCCATCCTTGCGCGAAAGCGAGCGACAGGTGCCAATGGAAGGGACATGCTCTCAATGCTCATTCGAGCTCACGATGAAGAAAGTGGAGCTACCCTAAGCGAGGATGAGTTGCTTGGACATATCGGCGTATTCTTCGCTGCCGGGCATGAAACCAGTGCTAATGCCCTCACTTGGACGTTGTTTTTGCTCGCACAGCATCCCCAGGTGGCAGCAGACCTGCTCGATGAACTGCAGAGCGTGCTGTATGGCGAGGCACCGACTGTCGAGCAGTTGCAGCACTTGCCTCTGCTAGATCGGGTCGTCAAGGAGAGTATGCGTGTGCTACCACCTAGCCCGTTGCAATGGCGTGTCACCTCGCAAATGACTGAAATCGGCGGCTATGCCCTCCCAAGCGGAACTGAACTCATTATCAGCACCTACCAGACGCACCATATGCCCGAAATCTATCCCCAACCGAAGGTGTTTACTCCAGCGCGCTGGGAAGCAATCAGCCCCAGCGTCTTTGAGTACAATCCCTTTAGTGCTGGACCACGCATGTGTATTGGAGCGTCCTTTGCCATAATGGAGATAAAGATAGTGTTAGCGCTGCTCTTGCAGCGGTATCGTTTGCAATGTCTACCTCGACCATTGGTGAATCGTTTCGGTTTGATGATTATCACGCCCAAGGGTGGCTTGCCCATGATTGTTCAGAAGCAGGACCGCCAATTCGCCCACGGTGTTGGCGGGGTACGTGGCAATGTGCGCGAGATGGTGGAGTTGCCTATATAATCAACGCCTATTAGATCTCTGGCACCAACCTAAGTTCTTCTAGAGACTTCTAAGCCTTGCAGTACGTTATAACAGCAAAGCGTATGTCTTTCTATATCTCTTCGTGTCAGAGGTAATCAATGACTACAGGTCCACTAGATGTACCAGATGTACAAGACAGCAATCCTTCTGATGCCGTTCCTGCCCCTTCTATTCCTATGCCAACGAGATCGCGCTCCTGGTTTCTCTCTATGAGACTTTTACTGCTGCTCCTGTTAGGTATTGCTACACCCCTCCTAGTGACTACCAATTATGGTGCAAGTGCCTATACAACCTATATAACGCTGCGTACTCATGGGGCGAGCGGTATCCAGCATCTGTTGAATGTCAAAGCACTCTTTACAGGTACCACCGATTATGCCAGCAATGTAGTTGATAGCAACAAGTTGTTGCTTGCAGGAAAGGAGTTTGCGGCTGCACGCCAGGACTTTGAGCTGGTCCACTCGCTTATTGATCATGCTGTGGTCATCCAAACAGTTACGCAATTCTCGCAGCAGTATCGTTCCCAAGTAGTGACAGCAGATGCCGCAAGTCAGATAGGCATAGACGTTGCCACTATTGGTCAAGAGCTGACTGCTACCGCTACTGCCCTGGCCCCTGTATTACGCGGTCCACTCCTGCAAGATTCTGCTACTCCACTGCTGACATCTGCTCGTCTAGCAACGATTCGCTCCACTCTTAATACTATTCTGCCCCTGCTTGATGATATACAAGCGCAACGTCCCTTTCTTTCCGTGGACGCTTTACCTGTGAACGCCCATCAGCGTGAGCAAATAGTGCAACTGATGCAACTGTTGCCACAAGTTAGGACGGTGCTCGTACAGGGCCGAGACCTGCTTGATCCTCTCGGCTGGTTGCTCGGAGTGAACGGGCAGCGTACCTTCCTCGTGCAAACGATGGATCGTTCAGAGCTACGGCCTACGGGAGGGTTTACCGGGCAGTACGGTGAGCTACAAATAAAGAATGGGCGCGTTGCTCCTTTTACATTGAAGGATATTGCTCTGCTGGAGTATACCGATAGCAGCACTACGGCAGGTCAACTTGCACCTGAAGCCTATCGTTCCTGGTGGCCTTTCGCTAATTGGGGCTTACGTGACTCAAACCTCTCTGCCGATTTTCCCACCTCGGCGCGGCTCGCTATTGACCAATATCAAAGCGAAGTACACCGCAACGTTGACGGTATTATCGTCTTCACCCCTTTCTTAATCGCCCATATGCTGCAAGTGCTTGGCCCCATTACTCTTCCTACCTATCATGAGACGATTACCGCGCAAAATCTTGAGGCTCGGTTGCACTACTACCAACTGGATAATACCGGTATTCGCAAAGAAGAGATTATAGAACATATCCCCGACTCTCCTGCGGATCCGGCTATTGCACGCAAGCTCTTTACAGCGCTAGTGGCTCGCACGTTAATAGACCGTGTACGCCACGCCTCGCCTACACAACTGCTGGCACTAGGGCAACAGATGTTTTCTGATCTCAAAACGAAAGATGTACAAATCTATGTAAGCGATGCTCAACTCGAAGGATGGCTGATGCAACATGGCTATGCAGCACAGGTAGACCGCTCGGCTGCCCACGACGGACTATATGTGGTGCAGGCCAACGTGAGCGCCAGTAAGGCATCGCAGTATGTGCAGACAATTATTCACGATACCGTGAGCCTAGACGCAGGGGGAGGAGCGACACACGTCATGCAGCTACACTTGGTCTATAATCAAACCGGACCTGTCTACGGTCTCGACACCTATCGTGACTATGTGCGTATCTACGTTCCATCATCGGCGAAGTTTCTGTGGGGTGATGGCTTTGATAGTGGCACAGCGCTGTGTGGTGGCCCACTTGCCGCCTGTCCCCTAACTCATATATACCCGCATGATGAGCTACTTTGCCCTGCTGGTCAATATTTCGCTGGGGCTGCCGCGCCAATGCTCGATGATCCCTATGATGGGCAATGGCATCCTCTTGATACCGTTGGTCCGCCTACCAACTTCGCCAGTGACGAAACAGGCCGAGCCATGTTCGGCGGCTTCGTCATTGTACCCAAAAACTGTACTGCTACGTTGACACTCTCCTGGTATGTGCCGCCAGCATCTTATCATCCCTACAGTCTACTCGTGCAACGTCAAGCCGGCACGTTTCCAGAACTGGGCGTAACGATACTCTCCGCCCCTGACGCTTGCGGCACGCTCAATGCGCGGGCTGTGCATGTTGATCATATCTTAACGCAGGATGAAACTTTCTCTGCCGACACCTCCTCCAAGCCGCACGCGACACAGTGCTATGCGCAACCCGACGTCTGAGCAGGCTAGATGACGAGTAACAGCCATTACTTCTCTTACCACACTTTTAGATACAGAACCTAGCGAATTGAATGGGAAATTTGTGAGTGCCTTCATTCGCGCTCGTAAACCTACAAGAGCGTAGATGTTCGTTCTATTTGAGAAACCTACTCCATTATGATACTATTGGGACCGCAGCAGAACTGTTGCAAAGTCGAGAATAACATGGAACGGCGCAACGTATATAGCAGGGGCGACCACAAGGGTCGCCCTAGCCCTTGTGGTCGTCATACCTTCCAGCCACTTTGTAACAGCCTGTGGGAGCGCAGTGGACCAAGCGTCAGATGGATGGGAGTCATGCTAGAATGCCTTCTTCAGTAGATTTCTCTATATTTCTTAGCCAGTTCTTTGAGCTATTTACTACTAAAAGTTTCAGGGGTGGCAACTATCTTCAATACCTCAATCGGCCAAATGAGCAACGTAGCGGGGATGAGGCTGCTATCGTGGACACTGCTATCGTTGGGCCATTGTTAGGATTGTTGAGCTTCTCACCAGCGGAGAGAGTGTATAACCAACAACGTCAGAACGGGCGGCCCGGTTTTGCTCCTAGCGGCGCACTGTATGGCACATGTTTTATAGTTGAGAATAAAAGTACTTCCCTCCCCCTTAGCTTTGATCTAAACGATCCTGACAGCCATCTCTCACAACTTATTGGCTATATGCGCTCGACAGGTGTCTATCTCGGCTGGCTCACGAACGGAAAACAATTAACACTTTGGCAACTGGATCATCTACAAAACCCAACATGTATAAGCGACCTGGATATCCCTGCTGCAATCCTTGATTGGCAGCGCAACGCTTCCACACTATCCCCATCATTTGAGAGGTCCCTCTACGATTTGTTTGATCTTTGCCGCAAGGAATCCTTTGCTGACATACAGCGCCTAGAACGAGAAATTGCTACAAGTTTTGAGGAATGGCATCACAAAGCACTGCCCTTAGGTATAGGAAGCGGCAATGAAGCTATTCTCGTTGCAACCCTACAATCCCTGGTAATGGAGTTACAAGGCGACGCACGGCGTATACTCGACAATCATTTGGGGCGTTATGCTGAGTACGCAGACAAGGTAAATCGTTTGACTGATGATTCTTTTGAGCTTGCCAGTCAGCAACTTAAAGAGCTACGCAGCAAAGTTATATCCATCCTCATCAACAGTTTTCAAGTCATCTGGGGGCTAGAGCCAGAGGATGTGGTGCAGATTGAAGACATATTAGTGAAGCTAGAGCAGGACGTCAGGGCCTTTACCAGTCCAAAAGAGGTTGTGGCTGCCATACTCGCTGTAATCAATGCCGCTCGGCGACGCAAATATGTAGCGAAGCCGAAATCTGCACAGCCTATGCCAAATCTTGATGATATCCCTGTGCTACGTGAGGTCTTACAGATCTATAGTGAAAAGACGTTCGCATGGCATCAACGACGCGCAATTTTAAACCATGATTATCAAGTTGATCGTGGTGTCTATGAAGATTATAATGACTGGGTGTCGCTTGTGAGAGAGACAACGTTGGGCGGCTTGGACGAAGAGCAACGCAGAGACGAGTTTGCACTACAGGCGGCATACGTTGTCTTTATTCGGCTCCTTCTCATCCGCGTCTGTGAAGACAAGGGCGTTTTCCCGCATCGCTTCATTTCTGATGGTGGCATCAAACACTGGCAAGAAGAGATTGAGCGATACTTCATCTTCGCACGGGGCAATCCTTATGAGCCACTATTAGATATGGCATACAAAAACGCACAAAATATCTATGCTCACTTCTTTACTGGACGCGAACTCTTCAACTGGTATCATTTGGATTGTCAGCGCTTTGTCATGGCCCTTCATAGGTTAAGCCGCTTTGACTTCGCAGAGGTCGATTCAGATATCATAGGCACCATTTACAATACCTATGTGAGCCGCAAGGAAAAACGTGACAAAGGACAATATTACACACCCCCTCAGATTATTCGCTATATACTGGATACAGTTGGCTACAGTGGTAAAAACGTTATTGGCTTTAACAAACGCTTGATTGACCCAGCATGTGGTAGTGGTTCGTTCTTGGTTGAAGCTGCTAAGAGGCTCGTGTCTGCATACAAGGGGGCAGCAGAGCGCATTGAGGATCCTGTAGCATTATTAGGTCGCATAAAAGATAATCTCTTCGGCTTTGATCTCAATCCTTTTACCTGCTACCTAGCAGAGGTAAACCTACTTATTCAGGTCATGGATATTATCAAGCTGGCCCACGAGAGAAAACAACAGCCTGAACTGCAGCGTTTTCATATCTACAACGTGGATGCCCTCACTCCACCGACAGGCATGCTTTACTATTCTTATTTCAACACACTGCTAGCAGAAGAAAACGACCAAGTTGATCAGATTAAAAGTCGCAAACCTGATACTCCTTACGAACTTGGTTTTGCCTTTGTAGTGGCTAATCCTCCTTATGGTGCTTCCCTCAGTGATGACTACAAAGTGATGCTACGTGAGAACTGGGCGGATGTCTTCTATGGGCAGCCCGATACCTATACATTCTTTCTGAAACTAGGAGTAAATTTGCTGGCGAAAAATGGCAGGCTTGGCTTTATCACACCTAATACCTATCTGATGGGCAAAAACACAGCAAACTTACGCGGTAAAATTCTCACCACTTGTCGCATTGAACAAATTGTTGATTTACCGCAGGGTATATGGAGTGACGCCAACGTGGATTGTGTACTCCTCTTCTTAGCAGCTGAAGCTGATGAAGTAAAGCGTAGGACGCAGCAGGTACAGATTAATCTGTTAGGATTGCACGATACGCTTGAGAAACTCTTCAGTAAAGAATGGATTGAGACATTGGTGCAGCAACAAGCGGGTTGGATAGATGATGCAAAGTACGAAATTACCATCCGCAACGACGATTTGCTGGAACGAATTGAAAATGCGTGTCGTGTCTTTATCGATGAGGGGCCTGTTACAAAGACTTTAAGACTCAATGACATCACAGAGAGCACGCAGGGAATAATTCCGTATGTAACGCAAGAAGGGGGAAAGGCCAATCTTTATATCAAACCTCGTCGAGAAGTTCCACCTACAGAAACTGATTGGAAGCCATTATTAGATGGTAGTGCGTTCGTTGGACGGTATGAGTTGCGATGGGGTAATAAGCAACCATATTTGAAATATAGTAAATCGTTGGGTCGACCACGAGAAGCTAAATTCTTCGAGTCAGCCAAATTACTTGTACAGTACATGAGAAATCGTGCGTTAAAGCGACGTCTGGTTGCAACCTTTGATGATCAAAAATTTTACAATCGTCACAATTTCAGCAACATTATTGCAAAGGATGCACAGTACGATCTCAAGTATATCCTTGCCCTTTTCAACTCTTCACTGTTGAATTATTGGTTTGCACGCAAGTTTGATAACGTAAATATCAATCCATCCTACTTCCGTCAATTACCTATTTGTCCTGCTCCTCCTCCTGTACAAGCAACTTTTGTGACACTAGTAGACGATATCCAGGCAACACACGCTGAACTAAACACATTAAGAGCACGGGGCTACATTATCAGGCAAAGACGCGATAGCACAACACTCATCGACGTGCCCTACGACATCCTTCTGAACGATCTTCAGCAAGCTGATCACAACTTCCCCGTGTTGACTCTCTATGATGCGAAGTCAGTAGGCATGTTTAGCATCCCTGATCGTTGTAGTCTGCAAGCAACTATAAGCAGAAACATCTACATCCCAGAAAAATATCCCACTAGCCTCGTATTGCGCCTTAATAAACTGTGGTTTGAGGTACCCGACGAGCATATACGGCGCTACCTGCTTGGCTACCTCAAGCGTCCACGATGGCAAGGGAAAACATGGGACGACATCAAGAATAACGCACTCATTCCTGCTGATACCGATGCGTTGCAAGTCTTTTTTACTGCTGAAGCGCAGAAGCAACACCACATTGTCACCATTCTTGATGAGATCAGGCGCATTGACGCAGAAATTGACGAGCGCGTACTCGATTTGTATGGTATTACCAATGCGGCAGATAGGCAACGCATTCTAGGTAATGCACCGCTAGAAGATGATGAGCAGGTCAACGATAACCAGACGAGTAGGCAATCCGAAGACGAATGCTAATCAGGTTGCCAGTGCTGCCTGCGATAGATCTCTAGCGTATGTTGATTGCCAGGCACGTAGCTTACCATAGAGCAGGCGGAGATGCCAGTAAAGACGGTGGTAGCGGTGCGCAGAGTGAGACGCCCCAGTTGACTGTGCTGTACTTGGAAGACGAAAGATGGGGCAGGCTTCCCAGTAGGGGAACAGGAAGCAGCAATACGTCGGAAATCAGGGAGATCGCGCAACTGTTTCCACAGCGTTTTGTATTCGGGTAAGTGGGTCGATTTGCGTGTGTTATATTGAAAATCAGTTACCAGGCGGTGTGCCAGATTTTCCCAGTCAAGAAAGCGATGGCGCAGTCGTGGGTCGAATATTTGCTCTAGGAGATGACGCTTCTCACCTTCTAAGATTTCATCATGCACTTCAAACAGTTCTGTCGCCGCATTGTTCCACGAGTGTAGAAACCACAAGCGATCCAGCGAATGGGCCGGATAGGACGTGTTGTGTACAAGCAAGCCCGCTAACTTCCCGAAGTCAAGTAGCGTGCTCTCGGCTTGCTCAGTATCAATCAACTGCCCCGTGAGCCTCGTGTAAGCAGCATAGAGCATTGCCATCTCTTCGCTGTGCAGCCCTAGCGCGTGCGCAATACTATGCGCAACATGCGGCGAAGGATTAGCACGCTGCCCACTCTCTAAGTGATAGATGTAGGTACGCGAGAGTTGCGTAGCCTGAGCAAGCTGTCCCTGTGACATACCGCGTTGCTGGCGAAACGTCGTTATGAGCTGTGCAAAATCTGAGTGCTTGTTCGGAACCATTTCGTGCTCGTTCTGCCTAGGCCATCGTCATGCTCTCCTCAGTAAAAAAAGGCTACACAATACTATACCAAAAATGAGCAAGGGGACTGGGCGACCCAGATCCTCTTTATACCACAAGAACACAGCAGAAAAACAGCCTCCTCTTCAGGAGGGGAACCTATACTCCTGGGATTGCCTTCCTGCTTGGGGAGTCGTCCTATACGTGCTGGGAGAAGTCTCAGGAGGCGTCAAACGGGTCCGCCTAGCTGCGGGACTCGCTCCTCCATACTTGCTAGGAGAAGTCTCAGAAACCGTCGAGTGTGTCCATCCAAACGACATTCCCTGCATTTCTGCGACGAGAGGATCAAGATAGCTTCTCTCAAAAGGTAGAATTGGTTGCTGCTGGAACTTGCGTGCCTGTCGAATAATCGTAACATAATTAGCCACAGCTTGCTCAACGCGCTTGAGTTGTTGTTCTGCTTGTACTGCCCGCTGGTGACGTACCAGCAGCGTATTCAGGGCACGCGAGATTTGCCAAAGCAGATTGTCTTCTGACAGCGGAGCGCGCGCTCCATAGTTGCCATTTGCCACAGCCACATGCGTTTCCAGAATTTGCTGAACGCCTTGTTGCAGTGCAGCGCTCTGTTCAGCCAGCGCATGCTCAAGCTTCGCAATAGCTTCTGCGCGGCTAGCACGCCCAATCGCGGTTGTCAAATGTTGGGCCAAGATATAGCTAACGCCTCCTACTAGGAACAAAGTCCCGATAGGCCGCGCAACAATAATCGGCAAACGCGTACTCAGATCGTAGTTGAGCGCGGCTGTATGTGGCATGGTGAAGAGTGTAATGAGGAACACTGCAATAGACGCCACAGTGACGAGAAAGACGCTACGGGGGGGCAGTAACGAAACCGCCAACAGATCGGCAATAACATACATATCGTATGCCTGGAGGGTCGTTTCATCAAAAGGGACGGTGGAGAAAATTGCTAGCGTTAACGCGGTGAAACCAGCAGATATAACTAGTATGCCAGCGGCCAAGGTGAGTCCTTTGCGATTTAGGACCAGCGCAAAGATGCAGGGACCAACCAGTCCCAAGTCCAGCCAAAAATGGCTGCGATACGGAGAGAAATAAAGGGCTGGCAGCAGTGCAACCACCATAGTTGTGAAAAAAAAGAGCACGTTACTAGTGAGTTGCGACTTACGTACAGCTTCGCGTTGGGCAAAGCTCGCGCTAGCTGGGACGTCGGGGAGAGCGGTGAGTGTCAGCCATTTCTGTAGCAGGCGACTCCTCTTGTTTACCTGTAGTGATTCCTCTGAGAAATCAGTAGGTAGTGGGTAATGAGGTACGTTTGTCATCGATGGAAAGATCCTCCCTAAGAAAAAATCTAATGAACAGGAAAGCCCTTGCTCTTTTTCCCCTCCTGCCACGCAAAAGGAGTTTCGTACAAGAAACAGTATGAAACTTTTTGACTTTCTTTAACAAGTTACGCTATAAGATACGCCAAAAGTACTAGATAATTGAAAACTGGTTCTTTAGCAAGCAAATGCTGTTACAATGATAACAGATGCTAGGGGTTTTTCCCACCGTCTAACCCTTTTGTGCTAGATAAATTGATGGTTTCAGTCTCAGTAACGAAGCTCAAAGGCTGAAAACAATCTTGACAATGCAAAATAGTAATGATATACATTAAATAGGTAATTGTCCGAACGATTGCTATTATCAGGAAATCATCCCTCCATTTGTAATATGTTCATAACACGTATTTTATTAACTTATCTCCTTACTGCACGTAGCAGGAAGAATCTTATAGTGCATCCAATGCGGCTTAGTCGACAGTCTGTTGCTCATATTCTCTATGATCTTTCGCATGAACATTGCTTGGTTGTCCACAAGTTCACATCGGGACCTCTGTCTCTGAGAACTCCTGCCTTTCAGGCACATAGTTATATATGAGGCAATGCTCGATGAAAGAGGGGTCGAATGAACCATACCATTTCACCTATTTCTAGAGAGCCGATTGCCATTATCGGTATAGGGTGTCGTTTCCCTGGAAATGTCTCTACTCCTCAGGCTTTTTGGAATCTGCTCATCACGGGCACAGATGCCATTGGCGATATTCCAGCAGATCGCTGGGATATTGAGCGATACTACCATCCCAATGCGGCACAGCCGGGAAAGATGTATACACTGCGGGGGGGTTTCCTGGAAGCATTTGACCGCTTCGATGCCCCTTTCTTTGGCATTTCCCCTGTGGAGGCAGAGCAGATGGACCCGCAGCAACGTCTCTTGTTGGAAGTCAGTTGGGAAGCATTGGAAGATGCTGGGCTGGTGCCACAACAACTAGCAGGGACGCAGATGGGCGTCTTTATTGGGATTTGCTCAATTGACGCGAAACGTTGGCAAGACGTTGCTGCTCTGAATGTCTATAGCAATACGGGTATGACATCCAGCATTGCTGCTAATCGCATTTCTTATTGCTTCGATTTGCGTGGGCCCAGTTTAAGTGTGGATACTGCATGTTCCTCTTCTTTGGTAGGGGTGCATCTGGCCTGTGAAAGCATCTGGAAAGGGGAGTGTCAGCTTGCGCTTGTTGGTGGCGTAAATGTTATCCTGGACCCAAATCTGACCATTGGTTTCTGTAAAGCGCAGATGCTTTCTCGTCATGGTCAATGTCGCGCTTTTGACGCGGACGCCGATGGCTTTGTGCGCAGTGAAGGGGCCGGTGTGGTCGTGCTCAAACCCTTGTCACAAGCACTGCAAGACGGAGATTCCGTGTACGCGCTCCTTCTCGCCAGCGGCATCAACCAAGATGGCAAAACACCTGGCATCACACAACCCAATTGTGTGGCACAAGAGACACTCCTCCGACAGATCTACCGCCAAGCGGGTATCTCTCCTCACCAAGTCCAGTATATCGAAACACATGGTCCCGGCACCCCAGTAGGCGATACTGTTGAAGCTCAGGCGCTGGGAAATGTACTCGGTAAGGATCGAGAGGAGGGGAAATGGTTGCGTATAGGATCAGTGAAAACCAATATTGGGCACTTAGAAGGCGCTTCTGGCATGGCAAGTCTGATCAAAACTGCTCTGGTGCTCAAACATCACCAGATTCCGCCCAACCTGCATTTTCAGACACCCAATCCAAACATTCCCTTCGAAGAACTGCATCTCAAAGTGCCACAGGCTACAGAAGTGTTGCCAACCCACGGTTCTCCTCCCATTGTCGGTGTCAATAACTTTGGTTTTGGTGGCACGAATGCTCATGTTGTCCTGCAAGCCTTCCAGCCTCCTACAGCACAGACGCAACAAAATGTTGCTGTCTTGCCCTACCTGCTTCCTCTTTCTGCACGCAGTCCCGAAGCATTACGTATATTGGCGCGCTCCTACCGAGAGATGGCATGCTCCGACGCTCCACCCCCACTTCGCGACCTGTGCTATACGGCGAGCGTACGCAGAGAGCATCATCCTTATCGTCTGGCCCTGATGATCCAGTCATACGAAGATTTGATCGAGAAGCTGAAGGCGTTTCTGGCCGGGGAAAGCCGTCCTGGCATCACGTCTCACCATCAGTCTGGCAGTGCTCCTCACATCGCATTCGTTTTTTCTGGCAATGGTTCTCAATGGTGGGCAATGGGAAGGCAGTTGATAGAACAGGAACCATGTTTTCGGGAGGCCGTTGTTCGCTGTGATCGCTCACTCCAACCCTATACAGGGTGGTCCCTGCTGCATGAACTGCTAGCAGATGTGAACCATTCACGCATGCAGCAATCAGAGATTGCTCAGCCTGCACTTTTCGCACTCCAGGTCGCGTTGGCCTCCTTATGGCAATCCTGGGGCATTGAACCACAAGCTATCATTGGTCATAGTGTCGGTGAGATCACTGCTGCTTATGTTGCTGGCGTGCTGAACTTTGAAGATGCTATTCAGGTAGTTTTTCATAGAAGCCGACTGCAAGGATTGACCACTAGACAGGGAGCCGTGCTGGCTGTTGGTCTTCCGCCAAAAGAAGCATTGGAGATCATCGCTCCCTTTGAGGGACGTGTTTCACTTGCTTCCATCAACTCACCTCGCTCCGTGGCGCTCTCAGGTGTCGAAGCCGTCCTAGAACAGATCATGATAGACCTGGAAGAAAGAGAGATATTCTGCCGCCGTGTAGTTATGGACTTTGCCGCTCATAGCCACTTTATGGACCCTATCCAGGAGAAGCTACTATCCTCACTTCAGGATGTACACCCACAAACTAGCAGACTCCCGTTTGTGTCTACCGTTACGGGCCA
>Ga0213874_10000065_pt1 | contig 15656 bp, 12 predicted proteins | sample BarmaccomBMRX_R7_FD_160098 | JGI IMG/M metagenome (GOLD analysis project Ga0213874, IMG submission 160098) | Root-associated microbial communities from Barbacenia macrantha in rupestrian grasslands, the National Park of Serra do Cipo, Brazil - RX_R7 | ecosystem: Host-associated > Plants > Roots...
CGACGGAAAAATTAACAAGTTGAAGTCTATTAAGCGCTCGATGTATGGCCGATGTGCATTCCCGCTCTTGCGCCAAAAAGTGTTAAAGGCGGCATGAGCCAGCACCTCAAGTGCGGGAGAACCCACGGAATTTTGTAATTTACAGTAAGTAGTACACAACGACTAGCTAATTGCGCTCTTTTCAATCGAAGGTGTCAACACGTGTACACGGCCTACTGGGGTAGCGGGGAATCCCCGCTACCCCCCTTGGACTTTATCACCAGAGGTACGACAGATGAGACAAGAGAAGCAAAAAGAAGAGCGTCTACGCCTTGTCAGCATTGAACTACGAAGTTACCCCGATGGCACAACGCTAGCAATCACTCCTTCCGGTCGTCTCTATCAGATTCACACTGACCCCGCTTCGGTCCATGACCTGCTTGAGAAGTGTGACGGAACAAGGACCATCTCAGAAGTTCTCGCCGATTACAAAGATGCTGCAGCTTTCTCCGAAATCATCACCTTGCTCATGCAGGATGGTTGTTTACGTACTGGTCCTGCTGTTCCCGACGAGCAAGATTGGATTCGTTTTAGCAATGAGGGAATCGATCCTAGAAAGATTGCTAGAGCGAATCTCGTGTTGCTGGGTGATGACGAGCTGCTCTCAACACTGCTTAGTTTGCATCTCACGGAAAGATTCGCCTCTGTCGAAATTGCTACGCTTGAAACACTCATAACGATTTGCGCCAAGTATGAGCCCTCAAATCTTGTCATCCTCGTGCTACAAGAGAGTGACAATCATGATGTGCTCATTCAGATCAACAACTTCTGCGAGATCCATCGTATACGCTGGTCACAGTTGCATATCAGCCAAGGTCGTGGATGGTTAGGACCATCTGTAGTACCCGGCAAAACTGCCAACTATGCCGATTTGCTAGGAAGAAGGCTAACTGCAGCCGAACAAGTAGAAACCTTCCAGGCATCTATCTCGCAGCCGCTTTATGGAAAGACACATCTTCCTTCTCGGGCAGAAGTTATCTGGATGCTGACATTTTTCCTAGTAGATATTGAACGATGGCTTGTTGATGCGCCGGCTTCTACCCCCTGTCACGAAATCGAGCTAGATCCTATTACGCTTACATCCACTGCGCACACTCTTCTGCCTCTTCCTGATCGAGTGTTGCAGAACGATGAAACGAGATATTGCATAGAAAATTGCGAGCAAGTGCTAGTGGATGAACGGACCGGTCCCATCATTACCCTACAGAGGCTTGAGCACCACCCCTCAATACCTGCAAAGCTGGTGACAGTTACAGCCCAGGTAGCCGCCATGAAGCGTCTCTATGCTTGGTCAAATGATATTTTTTGTGGCGGTAGCTCGTTTGAGAGCTATGATGAGGCAAAAAAGGCAGCCATTGGGGAATCAATGGAACGATATTGTGCCAATTGGATTCCAGCAGAACAGTTGAAAAAAAGCTCATATCACAAACTCAAGTCGGAGGGACAGTACGCTATCGATCCACTAGACCTTGTGTTATACTCACAAAGCCAGTACCAAGCTGAGGGATTTCCTTTTGTGCCTTTTACCCGCGACTTGGAAGTGTACTGGGTACGAGGATGGTCTTTGACCAGTAACACAGCGGCTTGGATGCCTGCGAGTCTGGTGTATGTGAATTGGTATGCTGGAGCACATAAAGATGAACCTGCCACAAACAACCTGTATTACCCTGGAGTTGCAGCAGGCTCGACACTAGATGCAGCTCTCGTCTCAGCAATCGAAGAGATTATAGAGCGAGATGCAACCATGATCTGGTGGACCAATCATCACCCCCTACCAGCGCTTAAGCTGCCGCTGCAGCTTATGGCGCTGTGGGAGGGGGCACCCAAAGAGATGGGGCAGCGGGCATGGATCATTCCCTTGGAGAATGAATTCCGGGTTCCAGTAATGGCCGGTGTGGTCGAAAACCTTGACGAGCAGTTGCTCACTATCGGTTTTGCAGCACGCCCTGATCCCATAAAGGCTGGATTGAAAGCGTGGACCGAGGCTCTCACTCTGCAAGACGGAAGCAGAGATTTACAACGTCCCAACGGACTTTTTAAGCAAGCAGCAGTTTGTGCCCAAGTGAATGATTCGGCGATCAAACCTTACCGCGCTGATAGAGCCTACCTTAATGAGTATCAACCAAACTTCCACGACGTCACCGACCTCAAATGCCAGCAGCAAGTATTTCTTGACCCCCGTGCGCGAGAGTATATACGCGCATGGGTTGACGTAGAGGAGTCAAAACAGCTTAAAGATGTGTATTGGCTGGCGAATCGTTCATTAGAAACCTACCAAAATCTTGTCGAAAGACGAGGCTATGAAATCTTCTATGTTGATGTCACCACGCCAGATATACTCCTATCTGGTATACGTGTCGTTCGCGTAATTATCCCCGGACTAGTAGCAAACTTTCCTGCTGCGTTCCCATTTCTTGGTCGCAGCAAAATCCAGCTAGCTGCACTAGCATTAGGATGGCGCACTACTCTGCTCGCAGAGGAGGAGCTGAATTATTTTCCACTGCCGCACACATAAACACTAATTAGCTGTTCGTAGTTATATCAACAACGTCTCCTGGCTTACTCATCGGTTGGAATGTGATGCCCAGTGTGGAGAAGTGTTTGCCATAATTCTCGTAGCGTTGTTTTAGGAAAAAATCTTTGGCATAGCCGTCATGTACAGGAATGACCATTTGGGGAGCCATCATCTCAGCAAATTGAGCGACAGCTAATTCCGTGTTCCAGGGAGCCATGACTGGCAAAGCCAAAACTTTTATGCCCTTCAGACTGGACAGATGAGAAGCAAAGGAATCACCAGGGTTTAAGAGAGTATCATTTATGATATACGCCGTATTTTGTGGCAGGGTAGAAGAGAGTATTTTCTCGTGTTGGGCGGCAAGAGCACGGATAGTAAAGTTTTTGGTCTGGTAGTTTCCCTCTTCAAGCACTCTCGCTTCAATATTTTCCTTCTCAAGGGTTTTTTTTCCTTCAGCATTCGTCACGACAGATGCTCCACTGTGGGCCACAATGTTTTTGAGAGCAGAAATATCCACGTGGTCAGGATGCTGATGGGTAATAATGATTGTCGTTACATCTCTGAATACTTCTGGATGAACTTTCCCTTCGATAAAAGAAAAGACACCGGGATCAAAAAGAATTTTATCTTCACCTTCTTCTACGAGAAGACAAGAATGGATATATTTGTAAATACGCATCTCTTTTAAACCTCTGCTCTCTGTAAGGATGTTCCCATTACTGCTTAATACGATAAACACACAAAAAAGGAGTCTTCTACCGTTGCGCCAATTGCGCTACTTAAAGAAGGAGACAAGCAGGTCAACGCTTCTACCCTGCCAGGTACCGTTTGAACCACTCACCTGCCAACCGCGCAACCTTCTCCAAGGCACCAGGCTCTTCAAAAAGATGCGTCGCCCCAGGGACAACCTCAATCTGCTTTTCACTCCTCAACAGCGAGAGTGCCATACGGTTCAATTCAAGAACCTGTGTATCCTTCGAGCCAACTACCAGCAGTGTCGGTGCCTGCACTTGTGTAAGAGATGAACCAGCAAGATCGGGACGCCCACCCCGTGAGACTACTGCTCCCACGGCCAAGGGGCGTTCAGCGGCTGCAACCAGGGCAGCGGCCGCACCTGTGCTGGCACCGAAGTAACCAATCTTGAGGTTCGCTGTAGTAGACTGCGTTGTAAGCCAGTTCGTCGCATCCACGACCCGCTTACTGAGCAGATTGATATCAAAGCGTAAGTGGGCCGTCTGCTGATCTTGTTCCTCTTCGTCTACTGTCAGCAGGTCGATCAGCAGCGTCGCAAACCCAGTCTCCTGCAATACACGGGCAACGAATTGATTGCGCGGACTATAGCGACTGCTACCGCTACCGTGCGCAAACAGTACAACACCGCCAGCGTTTTCAGGAACACTCAAATTGCCTTCAAGTGTCCCACTCTCCATCATAACTTGCACTTGATACATCTTACTATTTGATGGTGAACTTCTATCCATCACATACTGCGGCACAGCTGCCGCTCCTCCTCTCCGCGTTTCATTTCACGCATTGTTGCTTATTCACTGCGTAGGTGAGGTAGCCGCTTGCTCATGTGCAGCTTGTTCAAGCAAGTCATGTACTTCGTCGTCGGTTGTCTGTGAGAAGTCCTCGTACCAGTAGCCCACTCCATAGAAAGGCTCTGGCGTTAGCAAACATACGATTTGGTCTACCTCTGCTCCAAGCTGCTGGCAGACCTGGGGTGCTGCTACAGGAACAGCAACCACAATACGAGCGGGATGCAGCTCGCGCAATGCTACGACAGCCGCGAGCATCGTTGCGCCAGTGGCCAAGCCATCGTCTACAAGCATGGCTGTACGCCCATGCATACCAGGTGCAGGACGACCACCGCGATAGAGCCACTCGCGTCGTTCCAACTCGTGCCGTTCCTTCTTCGCCACCTCATCAACCACGTCGCTGGGAATAAGGAGAGACTGCACAACCTCATCGTTGAGCACACACACCCCCCTCGTCGCGATAGCACCCATCGCCAATTCTTCATGGCCTGGCACACCAAGCTTACGCACAAGAAAGACATCGAGCGGAGCACGGAGTCTTTTCGCCACTTCAAAGGCCACAATCACACCACCACGTGGTAATCCCAGTACTAGTACATCTTGGCGAGCAGTATACTCCGTAAACTTAGTTGCAAGTAGCTGCCCCGCCTCGCTTCGATCTCGAAAATGTGTTAGCATCTTTTACCTCTTATCTTCGACATCTATTTCGATCTCGAACTTCACCACGCTTTTTTGCGTTCTTGTATAATGTGTATACGTATTGCCAGGCCAATTGGCTTTAAGCAAGGCTAGTACGTTTGGCACTCATCTTACGATACTAAGCGCAATCGCGGCGGCACTTGACATATAGATGGCTGTCCCACGAGAATAGCACAAACCCCAACAGTTTTTCTTTGATAGCATTCTCCCTGTATGTGTTGCCTGCACGTTATCTTCTTATTATGGTTGTGTTCTCGGCATTCGTCAAAAGACAGCAACTCACGAGTAGAAGCTTGACAAGTATCCCTTAATATTGTACAGTTATTTGCAAGTAGGACTGTTTTTCAATTGAGCATAATTTAGAAGGGGAGGGTGAGTGACATCGGTTTTGGAAGTACAGCACGTAACGATGTGCTACGAGACAGGCCACAGTCATCCGCTCGTCGCCTTAGAGAACATTACCCTGCACATCAACCAAGGTGAGTTTGTTGGCCTAGTCGGGCCAAGTGGCTGCGGCAAGAGTACACTACTGGCTGTGATTGCGGGCCTAGAGACTCCGACAGCGGGAACAGTAGCTTTGCATGGTGACAAGTCGGCCAAACGACTCGGACGCGTGGCCTACATGCTCCAACGTGATGTACTACTTCCTTGGCGTACGGCTCTGGACAATGCTATCACGGGCTTGCAGGTGCAGGGAGTAGGGCGAGGCGTAGCGCGGGGACGGGCGAGGCAGCTCTTCGTAGAGTTTGGCCTCACTGGTTTCGAGCGAGCCTACCCTGCCCTACTCTCTGGCGGGATGCGCCAGCGGGTCGCCTTTGCTCGTACCGTGCTAGTCGGCAGCGACTTGCTTTTACTGGATGAGCCATTTGGGGCACTGGATGCTATTACCCGTGCAAGCTTGCAACAGTGGTTAGCGGCCATCTGGGGCAAGCTGGATGCCACCTGCCTGTTTGTGACCCATGATGTAGATGAGGCACTGCTGCTGGCTGATCGCGTCTATGTGATGAGCAAGCGACCGGGGCGAATGTGCCTGGAGCGGCGTATACCGCTTGAACGTTCACAGCGAGAAGGGATGTTTGCCCGTCCAGAGATTGCAAAGCTCAAAGCAGAGTTGCGTGCTGCCCTTTTTGATGAGTTAGAGACACCAATCCCATCCGTTGTTGACTCAGAGCAAGGAGGAAAGCAGTAATGTTCCAGTTGAACCAAGAGCAGGAGCATAAGTCTTTGCTGCCACCTCAAGATGTGCAGCAGAAGCATAGCACTGCCGCGTATTTACAGTCCAAGCAGTGGGCTGAGTGGCTACTGTCCCAACGGCGCTTATTCCTCACTCTCCTACCTGCCCTTGTCTGTTTCTTCCTCTTGCTACTGCTCTGGCAGTGGTATACCATGCAGCCGGGAGTGGACACGCATTTGTTCCCCCCTCCACTCTTCGTCTGGACGCAACTGGTTCTACATAGGGATCTTCTGTGGTCGCATATGCTCGTGACGTTGTATGAGACAGCCGTCGGATTCGCTGTAGCACTAGTGGCTGGTATGCTCTTCGCCACGCTCATGGATTTCTCGTCTTGGCTAAGGCGCGGGCTTTATCCCCTGTTGGTGATGTCTCAAACGATCCCTTTTGTTGCCATCGCACCTCTGCTGCTACTCTGGTTCGGCTTTGGCCTGATCTCAAAGATCATCCTTATCACTTTGGTGTGCTTTTTCCCGATCACCGTGGCACTGGCCGATGGGCTAGGCGCTACTGACCCAGAGGCACTCAAGCTCTATCGGACCTTTGGTGCAGGTCCGGTACGCATCTTTTGGTCGCTACGGTTGCCTGGGGCAGTGCCTACTCTCTTCTCTGGCATCCGCATTGCCGTGAGCTATAGTATCCTGAGCGCAATCTTCAGTGAATATATTGGTGCAACTGCAGGTCTAGGCTTCTATATAGAAGTCAATCAAAGCGCATATTCCACTGTTGGTGTCATGGCAACGACCATTGTTATCGCATTACTGACCGCAAGTCTGTTCGTCCTTACTGGTCTGGTCGAGCGCCTCGTGATTCCCTGGTACTACCTTCATCGACGTTCGACATGACAAGAAAAATAGCAAGAAAGGATTCACTGCTGATGAGTATGCTCTCTACATTTCGACAAAAAGCTTATTCAAAGGGTAATGTCGCGCCCCTCTTCCTTCTCACTCTCGTTTTTTTTCTCGTAAGCTGCGGTGCAACTTCCAATACAGGTACACCTCCATCAACGAGTACGACACCTACCGAGGTGAAGGTCGTGTTGGATTATCTGCCTAATGCTAATGACACCGGTATTTTTGTGGCACAGTCGAAAGGGTGGTACAAGCAACAGGGCATTAACTTGACCATTCTGCCCTACTCGAATAACGTTTTTCCCGACCAACTGGTCAGTAGCGGCAAGGCGGATTTTGGTGTAAGTTTTGCCGAATCGCTTGCTCAAGACCGTGCTCTAGGGCAACCACTGATTTCGGTGGCGGCAATCTTCCAGCACGACACTACTGGCGTGGTCACACTCAAATCATCTGGACTAGATAGCATCGCCAAACTGGCTGGCAAAACCTATGCTGGCAATGGAACCGCCTACGAACCGGGCCTCATTTCTCAGATTCTAAGCTGTCGTGGGGCCACGAATGGCAAATTCCAGAACATTACAACAAGGACCGACCCAGTGTCTGCCCTGCAGAGTAAGAAGTTTGATTTTGCTATCATGGAGCAAGGCTTCGGCGTGATACAAGCCAAGTTTAGGGGCATTGAGCTGAATATCTTCCCATTTATTGATTACTGTGTGCCAGACGTGTACGAGGAGATCATCATCAGCAATGAGCCGTTCCTGAAAGCCCATCCTGATGTGGCACATCGTTTTATGGCAGCCACAGCTCAGAGCTATACTTATGCAGCTCAGCATGCACAGGAAGCGGCAAATATCTTGTTCGCCGCTGCTCCTCAGGGATTTTTTACCAGTCAGCAGGAGGCCCAGGCCAGTCAGGCATTTCAGAGTGCCCAATATATCAATGATGGCAAATGTTGGGGGCAGCAGACGTTACAGAGGGCGACGGACTACCCACGCTTCATGTTTACCCATCAAGGCATTGTAGATGCAAATCATGAGCCTATTACGAAGGAACCTGACTATGCTGCCTCCTTTACCAATGACTTCTTGCCCAGTTGTACATAAAAGGGGGGTATCCGTATCGCTCTCAAAGAGAGGGATACGGGCAAGGCTATGTTCTAATTGCGTAGCGGCTTACCGGATGCGAGCACGGACTGTATACGCTCCTGCGTCTTTTCCATACCGCATAGGCTGAGGAATGCCTCGCGCTCCAGATCGAGCACTTGCCGCTCTGTGAGCGGGGTGCCGTCCGTGTACTCGCCACCCGTGAGGATGTGGGCGAGATGACGACCGACAATGGCGTCGTGCTCGCTGATGCTACCTAGAAGCAGCATGTTGTCGATTTGCTGTTCCAATACTAGGCGTCCTCCAGTTCCAGGTAACACGAGCATTTGGGGCTGTGCAGGCTGCCATGTGCCGCTTTCCCTGGCTTCGGCTAGCTTTATAGCATCGGCCTTGGCATCACGCAATACTAGCTCGCGATTGACAGTGATGGCGTCGGTTTTGCGTAGGAAACGCAGTTCCTGGGCCTCCACTGCGCTGGTGGAAACGGTGGCCAGGGCGATGATCTCGAAGGCCTTGCGCACAGGTGGAAATGGTCCACCTGCCTTTTTCGCTTGTTGTGACTCAAGGCTGGCCCCGTAGCGCAGCAACAATTCCTTGCAGCCACCGCCAGCAGGCACCAGACCGAGACCCGTCTCGACGAGACCAATGTACGACTCAGCATAAGCACGTGTGTGCGTGCAGTGCATAATTACTTCGCAGCCGCCACCCAGTGCGCGTCCGGCTGGCGCAGCGACGACAGGAAGAGGACTATACTTCAGTAAGAGATGCGCCTGCTGCAAGTTAGCAACGGCTGCCTCAAGCATCTTCCACTCGCGCTGCCTAGCACCCATGAGCACCAAGAACAGGTTAGCACCAGCCGAGAAGTCGGGTGCCTCGTTGCCGACGACCAGAGCGCGGAAATGTTTCTGTCTCTCTTCGACAGCATAACGCAACATCGTGACGATGCCTTCGTCGATGGCGTTCATCTTTGTATGAAACTCAATGCAGCCCACACCATCGCCCAAGTCGATGAGCGAGGCCGAGTCATTGGCGTACACTACGCGTGTGGGATGTGTCTTGATTGAGGAAAGGGATAGCGTATCCGCAGCTATCGGTACAGGCTGGTAAGTGTTCGTGGACAAGTCAAAGAACTGCTTCTCAGGCCCACTTCCTCTATAGAAGGTTCCTTGCCCCTTAGTCTGCACACGCTGCACCAGTTCTGGCAGCTCACGCTTAGCAAGCACCTTTTGCATCGTTGTAGGATTTTGCAGCAGCGCGTCCCACAACTGGAAACTGCCTACGTCGAAGTTGAAGCCCCAGCGCATAGCATTATCAATGGCAACAACGCTGTCGGCAATCTCCGGGGCCAGTTCAGCGGCGTAGAGCAACGCGTCAGCCGTGGTCTCACGGGCCAGTTGTCCCGCCTGATCGTCCGCCTGCAGGATAGTCAACATGCGCTGTAGAGGATTATCTATACTGCGTGCGATGCCAATCGAAGGGTAGCGTGTCTTGCGCTGTGGCTCGTACTCTAATGTCTGCAGATTCAACTCTAGAATGGTGGACTCTCCATCGGGGTTCTTGATACGCTTGTAGAAACCTTGGCCGCTCTTCTCACCAAGCATGCCTCGGCTTACCATCGTGCGCATAACCTCTGGTACGCGGAACGTCTCGCGCTGGGGGTCATGCGGCGCATTCTGGTACAGGTTGTCGGCGACATTGACGATGACGTCCAGCCCTGACAGGTCGGATGTGCGGAAGACGGCGGACTTGGGTCGCCCCATATTCGGCCCTAGGATCGTATCCACTTCGCCGACCGTGTAGCCTTCTGTCAAGGTACGCTCTAACGTTGCTAGAAAGCCGTAGATGCCAAGGCGGTTAGCAATGAAATTGGGTGTATCTTTGCACAGCACAACACCCTTGCCCAGTACCTCCGTTGCGAAGTGCTGTATGAATTGCAGCAGCGCCGGATCAGTATCAACATTGGGCACAATCTCCAACAGGCGCATGTAGCGCACGGGATTAAAGAAGTGGGTAATGAGGAAACGCCGCCGGAAATGTTCACTGCGCCCTTCTATCAACAGATGGGCAGGTAGACCCGATGTATTAGAGCTGATGATGGTACTAGGAGTCAAGACCTGTTCCAACTGGCTGTACAGCTTTTGTTTGATATCAAGGCGCTCGACCACGGCCTCGATAACCCAATCGACATTGGCCAACTCGTTCAGGTCGTCCTCAATATTACCCACTGTCACCAGTTGCGCACCTCGCTGACTGTAGAAAGAGGCGGGTTTAGCCTTGAGCGCCTTCTCCAGACCCGTACGGGCTACGACATCACGATCCTCGCCTACATTAGGCGGCACGATATCGAGTAAGAGGCTGGGGATGCCGACGTTGGCGAGATGGGCGGCGATGGCGGCACCCATTACGCCTGCACCTAGCACAGCAGCTTTGCGAATGTGATATGTCATGGCTATAGTAACCTCCCAAGAATTATCGCTACTTCCTGTTTGTCGCCCACACAGAGCGTGGCGATGCCTGGCATGTTGTCGGCAGCCTGTAGATCATTGCTTGTTTGCATAGCAGTATCATACTGAAGGTAGTATAGCATGAGAACGGGAAAAACATCCTGTAGCTAGCTACATGTAAGTGTAATTCATCAATCAGAAAACCCAGCCACCGGGAGCCACATGGGCTCGTACAGTCTCCTGGTCCCCTAATGGGAGGTATATTGCGGTGCTGTGGGATAATAACACGATGCAGGTCTTAGATGCTGGCGCAGAACAGGAGATCTTCCCTCAAGAAGTGGGAGAGGGATATGGCTTGGCTTGGTCTCCTGATAGTCATTTTCTTGCTTCTGTAGGGAGAGCAGATCACACGATACAGGTCTGGAATATGGCGACACATCAATGCGAGGCCCATATACTTCATCAATGTCTGACTTATACGCAGCACACTGCGCAGGTAAAAGCCATTGCCTGGTCTCCTGATGGACGCTCCATCGCATCAGCCAGCGATGACGGAACCGTCCAGGTCTGGAATGCGCACACAATGAAACAGCTCTATACACACCGAGACCGCGGCTCAAAAGTCACGGCAATTGCTTGGTCTCCCGATGGAAAGCGCCTTGTTTCAGGAGACGACAACGGCCTTATCCAGGCATGGGATGCTTTCACAGGAGCGGATCTCATGAGCTACGTCGGTCATACGGGGGCGATTACGTCTGTCAATTGGTCTTCCGATGGCAACTGTATTGCCTCATCCAGCTATGATAGCACGGTACGCATCTGGAACGTTGCAACGGGTAACTCTGACTATCTCCTCTCTAACGGTAGCCCTGTCTTTGCTGCCATCTGGAGCCCTCACTACCATACCTATCTCGCTCTTGCTTGCTATGATGGCTCTGTGCAGGTCTGGAGCATCACGCATCAGCAGGCAGGCCAGGAGGTGCCTAGATACCCCAAGCGTGGCAGGGAACAGTACAATGGCATCTTCACGATCTCGTGGTCTCCTGGAGCAGACCAGCTTATCGCCGGAGGACACGGATATATTCTCGCCTTCAAACTCGGGGACTGAATCCACTCAGGAGGAACTCTTATGATACCAGAACAGCATTTAGTGTTCAATGAACTGATCACCAAGTTGCGTTCAGGTCGGGTGACTCGTCGAACATTCCTAGAACAAGCACGAGCACTAGGGCTCTCTTTTGCCTCCGCACTCTCTCTACTGGAAAGTTGCGGGAGTCCTAGTTCCAGTGGCACTATCTATCTGATTTGGCAAGCCGAGTATGATCGCTCTGGCACTTACCAGCAGCTTGTGAACACATTCAACGAGCGCAACCAAGGTCGTATTCACGTCACCTTGCAGATTGGCCCAGCCGGGGGACCAATGATTTGATCACGATAGAACGAAATATGCTCAAAGCGCGCAGTACTGCTGTCGATATCTTCTCAGTTGATATCATCTATGTTGCCGAGTTTGCTCATCAGCGCTGGCTTCAACCACTCAGTGAGAGTCGCTGGCCGCGACAGGAGCGTGCGAAATATTGGCAGATCCCTCTTCAAGCGTGTACCTTTGAGGGGCAACTCTGGGCGGTTCCTCTTCGCAGCGATGTCGGGCTGATCTACTATAGGACAGATTTTATCTCTACCCCACCTACCACATGGGAAGAGTTAACATCCACGGCACTCACAATCGGGACGCAGAAGAACTCTCACCCTCGGTATGGATATGTGTGGCAAGGTGCCCAGTACGAAGGGCTGGTTTGTAACTTTGACGAGGTGCTCCACGGATATGGTGGCTCTCTCTTCGATCCACTCCATCCCACAGTTGTGACCATCGATAGCCCAGAGGCAAAACAAGCACTGACAACGATGGTCAACTGGATAGGAACGATTTCGCCTCCCGACACGGATACCTACACGGAGGAAGTAACGCGGACCACCTGGAGCAGCGGTAATGCTCTTTTCATGAGAAACTGGCCCTATGCCTACCCCGACCGGGCGCTGGCACACAAATTCGATGTCCATCCCATGCTTTCTGGAGGTAACAACCATACGGGACACTCTTCACTTGGTGGCTGGCAACTCGCAATCAACGCTTTTATTGATCCGCACAAACAGGATGCTGCCTGGGAGTTTATTCAGTATATGCTGCAACCAGAGGCCCAAAAGATCGGGGCACTCACGGCATCCTGGGCGATGAGCTTACAAAGCATCTATGAGGATCAGGATGTGCTCAGCAACGTCCCTCTCTACAAAAAATTCAAGTCGATTCTCCAGACAGCAGTGACACGTCCAGTCACCCCGAACTACACCGATATCTCGACAGCTATTGTGTTCCATGTTCGTCAAGCACTCGCACGCAAGATATCTGTTCCAGAGGCGCTGAAAGCGCTTGCCTCGAATCTGAAATATGCGGCAAGTAGCAATCAAGCCATATAGGACAGCTAAACGTCACGCCTCAGAGCCTCTTCGCGCACCTCTCATGAACCGTTCAAGCACGTCAGCACAACGTTGCCACGTCCCAGAGGCATGACGAGTCTGATATGCTGTCCTGACACGCATCAGATTCCTGTAGAAGTCCACGGCCGTACCAAATGCAACTATCTCATGTGCTAACACCTCTAGAGCAACTCCTTCATCGTTGCTTCGCTGCAGTGGACTGAGGTGTTGCCAAGTCTTGACTGTTTGAGTTAAAGGTGTGATACTAGACGAGACTCAAGCTGTTACTCATGAGGGGATGTCCAGTACCACACCGCCTACAATGCTATCTGAGAAAGCAAAACACAGTAAGGAGCAGCTTCTGCAACTTCCAGAAGCAGCGTTGAAGAGTTGCATGCTCTGCTCACCATTGCAGACCTGGATCAGCAACAGAAGGAAAGGTGAAAGTTTCAATGCAAACCTTGTACTGGTGGTCTCGCTACGGGGATTTTTCCCCAGGAATGGGCATCCTGCCGCACATGGGCCAAGTCATCGCCCACTACCGCAAGCAGCGCTACCGGACACAGTTCGATTTTGCCAAAGCCGCAGGCGTCATCCTGCGTACCGTCCAAGAATGGGAAACCGCAATGATGACCAATGATCAAGAACGTCGCATCTTCTTAGCCAAATTACTCAAAATCCCGCCCGCTCTGCTTGGGTTGGATTGGCGTCTTGTGTATTATCAGGATAACACAGGAACCCATGAGGCACCCTCAGAACAGTGGGTGCATGTGCTAGAAGAGGACACCTTTTACTACTACGAGGATCTGCTTACCGCAGCATGGGACATGCTCTATAGTGGCAGACTTTTTGCCATTGCCACTCGGGTTGAACGTCGTCTTACCAAGCTGGTGAAGCTCGTGCAAGAGGCACCAGCCCAAGACAAAGAAGCCTGGTTGTGGATGCTGGCTCAGTTCTACCTCATCGCTACTACTATTGCCCAGCATCGTGGGAAAGATGAGGAACATCAGCGACAAGCAGTGAGTGCGACGACATCAGCATTGCAGATTGCTCAGGAGATCGATGATGCTGAACTGATGGGCCTTTGCTTGTATAAACTGACCAACCTGTACTCCAGGCAAGAAAGTGATGCTCTTGCCAGACAAACCATCCAAGGGGCCTTGAACTATGCCGAACGTGTCAGCACGCCCCTGCGGGGAAGTCTCTCTCTGCGGGAAGCCGAAGTCTTGACACGTTTTGCAGCAGCCGATGAGACACTTGCCAAGCACATCAGGCACAGCCAGGATCGCGTCGTAGCTTTGCTCTATAGGGGCAAGCTGGAGCCAGAGAACAGCTTTTTGAAACTGAACTTGGCCGGTGTGCACCACGAACGGGCCAAGACCCTGATCCAGTTTCATGGCTTCCATCCTGGCAGGAAGCATCTGCTCAAAGACGCCCGTCATGAGATGCAGATGGCCTGGGATGCCTTGACCCCTGATATTGCCGAGTGGCGAATCTACTTCTTCTTGACTGAGGCACGGCTCTATCAAGCCGAGCACGACGTAGAGGCAAGTGTGAAGCTGGCGCTGGATGCTTTACAAGCGGCAAGAGAAGTTCACTCGAAAGGGCAAGAGGACCAGGTACGGTCCTTGTACCACGAGTTGATACAGATGGATACGCAGCATCCTTTGGTCCACAACTTGGGGGTGCAGTTAGGCATATTTTAACTTGCAAGGGACTCTCTCTCATGCCTCAGCACCCTGAGACTTTTGCATAAATCGTTCAAGCACATCAGTACAGCGTCGCCACGTCTGAGAGATATGACGCGTCTGATGTGCTGCCTGGACGCGCATGAGATGCCTGTAGAAGTCAATGGCAGTACCCAATGCAATCCATTTCGTGTACTAACGCCTCCAGAGCAAGAGCTTTATCGTCGGTTCGTTGCCGTGGACTAAGGTGTTGCCACTAGCTCGTACATCGTAAACGCAAGGTATCAGGATAGCAGATCACGAGGTGCCCGCCTGCAGGCAAGCCGCTCAATGCCATTCCCTATCTGGAACTTGCGGAGAATTCACTCACCACAGCCGACTCAGTGACCCCTCGTTGGCAGGCTCTCTTGGAAATCAGCAGAGCACAGGCGTATTGTGATGCAGGTGACATTGCTATAGGTATTGAATTAGCTTGTAAAGGCTTCCTCAAGGCGTACCAATGCCATTCACCGCATCAAATGAATCGTGTGCGCAAGTCGTTGAGGAAGTTGGAGAAGAGCCCTTTCCACAACCATCCAAGAGTACAAGACCTGAAAAACCTCCTCTATGAAACATATATGCGTATGGACCCAGTATTGGATAATGGTATAATAAAGCTTCATGGAGTCTCATCAAAGGAGATTGTCTCTATGGCAGATCAAGCGGCAGGCGTTCTGGTTACAGTGAATATCGTTATCCCACGCTTTCTTCCCTCTGGATGGGAAGTGCTATTGATCCAGCGAAACAAGCAGCCGTATCAAGGCATGTGGGCACTTCCTGGTGGTCACTTGAGCGGAGAGGATTCGTCTTTAGAAGCTGCTGCTCAACGTGAAACACGAGAGGAAACAGGTCTTGACATCCCTTTGCATCTCTTTAAACAAGTCCAAACCTTTGAGGACTTTGAAGACCCACGCGGAAAGTACGTGTGCTTGCTCTATGTCCTAAGAGAGCCGTTGAGTCCAGAAGCCATCATTGAGGCAGGTGATGACGCGTCTCGTGTGCAATGGCATGCAGTAGAAGATATCCAGAGCCTT
>Ga0213874_10000066_pt1 | contig 15649 bp, 10 predicted proteins | sample BarmaccomBMRX_R7_FD_160098 | JGI IMG/M metagenome (GOLD analysis project Ga0213874, IMG submission 160098) | Root-associated microbial communities from Barbacenia macrantha in rupestrian grasslands, the National Park of Serra do Cipo, Brazil - RX_R7 | ecosystem: Host-associated > Plants > Roots...
TCGCCACGACGGCGCTCGGGTCTCGTGGGTCTCGCTGAACCACTGGTACGAGTCCGGCGTCGGCAGCGCGGACGGCGCCAGCGGGTCGGGGTCGACGACGGGGACCATCATCGGCGGCTCGCCGCGGAAGCGCGCGGCCCGGTCGAGCTCGAACTGGGCCTGGAAGCCGGGGACGAAGTCGGCGCGCACCAGCCGGCGGAAATTCTCGTGCCCGGACACGAGCGGCACCTGGGAGGTGACGCATTTGACCCGGCGATCGATCGCGGCGACGACGAGCACGTGCCCGCCGGAATAGCTCGATCCCCAGATCCCGATCCGGTCGCTGTCGACCTCAGGGCGAGTGGCGGCGTAGGTGATCGCGGTGCGGTAGTCGCGGACCTGCGCCCACGGATCGATTTCCTGCCGCGGCTCGCCGCCGCTCGCGCCGAAGTTACGGTTGTCGTAGACGAGCACGGCCAGACCGGCCTTCGCGAACGCCTCCGCGAACCGATCGAGATACATCTCCTTGACGGCCGAGAAACCGTGCGCCATGACGATCGTTGGCGCGGGCCCGCTCGAGCCCTCCGCGGTGTACAGCCAGCCGTGCAGGGCGACGCCCTCAGCGTCGAACTGAACGTCTTCTCGCATCGCAGTCTCCTGGTTGTCGCGGGATCAGACCCAGATACTTTCCCGAGATGCCGACGGCGAGAACTTGGTCGCAACCGCCGCCGTGCGCGCGTTGCACGCGTCGACGTGGCAGGCCCGAGCGATCGGGCACCGTCGCAGACCGCGATTCACCAGCTGCACCCGGCTCCGTCGGCATTGCGTGCTCGAAGGCGGATGCGCACGGTGCGCGGCCTTTCGCGGAAGCCCGGCCGCCGCCCGCGCTAAGTCGGTTCGGCGTAGTAGTCATTGCCGCGCGAGAACTCCACAAACACACAGCGCTGGCCGCCGACGCTCCAGGCGTCGTGGCCGGGCGGTAGAAGCATTACGTCGTTCGGGCCGAACTCGTCCTCGCTGCCGTCGTCCATCACGACGTGAAGCCGGCCTTCCAGCACGAGCGCGACGTGGGGAAGCTCGCAGCTGTTGGTGCCGGCGAACGGCTTGAGGTCCTCCGACCAACGAGCCCCCGGACCGAAGGTGACGCGCGTGACGGTGACGCCCTCAAGCTCCGCCGACTGCTTACCGATCCGGCCGTGGGCGTCGGGTTCGACGCTGTCGAGGTTGGCCTTCTGCATCGCGGCGACGACCATTGTTGACTCCTCGTTCCTGCGGGATGGCGTACGACTCAAATGTAGCTATCCCGGTCGGAATCCGCGAGAAGCCTCAACGCAAAGGGCGTGCCAGCCTTGGTGTTCTCTCTGGGGTTCTGGGCTCAGTAGGCGTAGCGGCGGCGGCGCCGGCGCACGAGTGAGATGACCATTGCGATGATGACGATCCACAGCAAGATGCTGAGACCGCCGTGCGAAACGAAGAGGTGCAGGATGTACAGCCAGATGGCCGTCTTCACCGCCCGGCGCAGCAGACTGTGGCCCGAGCGGCGGCTGACGCCGCCGAAGCCGTAGCTGCGGCCACGCACTCTGCCTAAGCCAACGTGGCTGCGGAAGGCGACCGGCTCCGGCGCTGCGTGAACAGCGGCGAATGTGGCTCCGCGTGATCGCGTCGTCGCGGTCGCCCCTGCCGGCAGGCAGAAGATCGCCGCGAGCGCGACGGCTACAACCAGGCGCACGGCTAGAACCGCCCGTACCGGCGCCGATGGCCGAACAGCGCGCCGAGCGGGAGCACGAAGAACAGCGGTAGGAAGATCACGTGGCCGCCGGAGAGAACGAAGATAGCTGCAGCTAGCAGCAGTCCGTAGAGGGCAAATCGCATGGGGTCGCTTTCGGTGAGGGATGGAAATGCGCGCGAAGACGCGTCGCCACCGGCTACCCCAGTACCGGAGGCCCAAACACGTGTTCGTGTTAGTGACGGGCGAGTTGCGCGGCGCGGCGGCGTTTGCTAACCCGATCACTCATCGAATGGCTCCCTGGTCGGCTGTCGCCGCGTGCATGACGGGCCTGAACTCCGACCACCGCTTATAGTCCGCCCGCCGGCCGATCGGCGCGGGCTTGGACGATCATGTCGACGGCGCCACGAACGTGGGGAAGCGTGCCTCGTCCAGTTCGCGACGGCGCATCAGCCGAGTCGTTCATCACGGCGTTCGAGAGTAACCCCGAAGGCGGAGCGAAACTGCGGGGCACCGGGGCGGTGCTGATGAACTGGGAAACCCTTCGCTCGGCTCGAGGCCGGCGCGGGGTGTTGAACCGCGCGTCAGACGAAGCAGGCGCGGAGGTAATGAAGCGCCCGCCACCGAGCCCCCGGGCCGTGAAACCGCGCGAGCTCGCGACCGTCGGTCAGGCACACCGCCCAACCCCACAAGATCGGCTTGAGGACGATCGCGAGCGTGCTCTTCATCGCAATTACGATGATGGATCGCCTCCCGAAGAAGACCCGAAGAACTCTGTGGACGCGAGGCGTCGAACCCGCTTCGCCCCTTGCCATAGTTGTCATCTGACTTCGGAGTGCAGCTATGCCGCGAGGTCGCTGCTGGAGCCGCGACGCGTGCGCGATGAGCACTGGCACGCGAGAATCCCTCGCCCACCAGCGCCGATCCGCCACAAACTGCCGCGCAGCGGAGATCCCGCCGCCGGCTGCGCCGCACCCGTCGGGGTCGCTGAAGGACCCGGCAGCATTGGATGACGATCCGGTAAGGTCGGCTCCGCTCTGGTGAGACACCAGCGTCCTTGGCGCAAGGCACGACGCTGGTACAGCGCCAGCTTGACGCGGTCCGACGAACCATCGAACTTGACGCATGCACGGGCGTAGCTCCTCTTCATCGCCAGCCTGCGGTTCCTGTAGAAGCCGTTGCCCTGGGAACGTCCGCGGATCCCAGGCAGGAGGACGATCTCGTCGATGCTGCCGGGTGACCGGACCGGTGTCCTGCTTTACCGAGGTGGCGACCTTCCAGATAGCGCCGTCCGGGGCGTGGACAACGCGCCCGTAGCCGCCACAGCGACTTCGCGGCGGGCGTCAGGGACGTAGCGCCGGCCTCGAGTGCCGCGCCGATGAGTAAGGGTGCTGCTCGCATCGTGTGGAGACCCCAGAGCCAACCGGAATGGTTTGCATTGACCGCCGTCGCGTCGGCAGGACAATTGGCCTTTCGCGTGGCTCCGAGCCTCCGGTGGGGGCGCGGCAGGGCTTAGGCTCGCGAGCATCGGTCGCGCCCACGAGAGACGTCCCCACTGTGCCGCGCTGTCCGTGATCGCGAGAGCGATGAAGACGGGGATGGGTAGGCCGGGCAGCGGAACGAGCCCGGCGATCTCCTTGGTGGCCTGAGCAACCGTGAATGGCTGCAGATCAGCAAGGTGGTATCCAAAGTGGATCGCCTGGGCGAGCGACGCCGTCGGCCGTCGAGGGCTGATACGACCTGCGGCGCCGGCACTCCACGCGACTACCCCAGCCCATAGGCCTTGATCTGCTTTGCCGTGTCGACGTAGTGGCGCATGCGGGTGATCCTGCCCTCGTCATCGAGCGAGTACAGATGCAGCTCCTCGTCGGTAACGCTGCCGCCATCCGGCATGGCGATCGAGATCTGCACCTCGACAACCACCTGGCGATCGCTGGCGAGCATGTCGAGCACCTGTAAGTCCTGGATCTCCATGGTCGCCACGTACGCGAAGAACTCGGCAACGCCAGCCCGGCCGTGCCGCGGCTGCATCGGCGGCAGACCCGCCTTCTGTCCGTGGTTGTCGAGCCACGACTCCCACGCGCACTCATCGGCGATCTGTCCGAGGATGAAGTCGATGTCGCCGCGACCGAACGCCTCATAGATGCGGCCGACGACGGCGATGTTGGCGGCGGCTCGGTTCTCAATGGCACTCATCGCGATCTCCTCTCTGTGCGGTGTCTGAGATGACCCTAGATCCGGCTTGGTAGCGGGATCAAGCCCTCAGGCCTCGCCCGTCAACGATCACCGGAATGCTCCAGTGCGATCATGGAATGCCCCAGCCGGAAGTCCGCGATGCGCGCGAGCGCGAGACCAGACCGAGCAGCCAGGCAAGATCGGCGGCCCAGGGCTGTGCCTCGCTGGCGATCGAGCGGGATGCTCGCCGGCCCGCGATTCTTCATCGCCACGGCGAACCGCGCGGGTGGCCGAAGTTTCGAGGGTGTTCCAGCGCGTGTAGAAGTTCAAGGTGGCGGCGGTCGCTTCGGCCCGTCCGATCCTGGTGGGAGCGTGATGGGCGATCCGCCAAGATCCGAGGAGGAGCGCCGGAAGTAGCAACATACCGGTCGCGCAGGCGACCAACGACGAGGCCCTGCTTCCCGAGCGAGTGCAGGAGGAGCTCGGTCAGCTGGTTGGTGCCGCGAAGGGAAGGATTGCTCGCGCGGAGCGCGGGCGTCGGGCTCGGCGTGCTGAGCGAGATGCTCGAAGCGGAGGTCGAAGAGGTCGTCGGCCCGAAGCGCTAGTGGAACCGGGAGCCGGACCGCCTTGCGCCTTCGATCAGGCGCCTGCTCGGGCTATGGGATGCGTCGGCGTCGCACCCGGGTTCATGCAGATGGAGAGCGTTTTGTGGTTCTCGTGCGGTTCGGAATCTGTTGGATGTTTGCGTCGCCAGCGCGTGACTCGGTGGCGACGATGCGAAGGCGAGCTACTTGGCCGGTACTGGTAGTTTGTTGCCGGAAGGCTTGGCGTTGAGGACAAGGAGAGGGGTGAGAATGTTCGGGCCTGACGATGGCGAAGTGCGAGCTGGGTGGGTGACCCGCGCGACCAGTCGGCGCCGGTTCCTCGGGGGGACGGGCGCGACCTTGGCTCTCGGCGCTGGGGCGATGCTGGAGCCTGTGCGGCAGGATGCGGCTGATGCGCGCGCGCCCGCGTCGGGCTCATTGTTGGGCGCGGATTGGTCTGAGCCGTTCCGGGGTGTTCGGATTGGTCCGTCGGATCGCCGCTATCACACCTTGAGTAAAGGGTTTAACCAGCGGTGGGTCGGTGCGCCGGCGTACATCCAGGTTGTCGGCGACACGTCTCAGGTCGTGAGTACGGTGCGGGAAGCGGTTCGCCGCGGGTTGCGGATCACCGTGCGCGGTGGTGGCCATTGCTATGAGGACTTTGTGTCGGGCAATCATGGTGGCGTGATCATCGATATGAGTCAGATGCGCGGGGTGTTCCGTTCGGAGGACGGGATGTACTGGCTGCAGGGAGGCTGTACGAACTGGGACGTGTACACCGACCTGTACAAGCGCTACGACGTGACCTTGCCCGGGGGTTCTTGCTATTCAGTTGGGTTGGGCGGCCACGTCGCCGGGGGCGGCTACGGCCTGCTGTCTCGGCAGTTTGGCCTCACCGTCGACTATCTGAGCGCCGTCGAGGTGGTAGTGGTCAACCGCGACCACTCGGTTTCGGTCGTCACGGCGAGACGAGGCGATGCTCCCACCAGGGGTCTGCTCTGGGCGCACACAGGAGGCGGAGGCGGGAACTTTGGGGTGATCACCCGCTACGGGTTCGAACGTCTGCCCCGGCCGCCCGACCAAGTTTGGTTGAGTGTCGTGGGGTGGGACTGGGACGCCATGACCGAGGCGCGGTTTCGAACCCTGCTCGACAATTACGGGCGCTTCATGGCCGCCCACAGCCGACCGGGGAGTCCGTACTCTGCATTGTTCTCGCTGCTGAAGCTGACGCACCGTTCCGCGGGGCAGATCGTGCTAGTAACCCAGGTCTCGGGAACCGATGAATCCTTGCTCAACGCGTTCCTCGCCGATGTCAGCAGGGGGGTGGGAACCCCTGACGCCCAGGCAAACCGGCAGATGCCGTGGCTGCAGGCGACCCAGACCCTCAACGGATCTGGGGCCAACCAGCGGGGCAAGTACAAGTCCGCCTACATGCTCACCCCGTTTCCCCGCGAGCAGATCACCGCGATCTACGCAGCCCTCACCGATCCCAGCTACGACAACCCACAGGCGCTCCTGCAGGTCGACTCGTATGGCTGTCAGATCAACGCGCGCAGCCCGACGGCGACCGCTGTGCCCCAGCGCTCCTCAATCATGAAGCTTCAGTATCAGACCTACTGGACGGACCCCGCAGAGGACGACGTCAACCTCGCTTGGATCCGCCGGTTCTATAAGAGCGTCTACGCCAAGAGCGGCGGAACGCCCGTGCCTAACCGCGTCACCGACGGCTGCTACGTGAACTATCCCGATGTTGATCTTCAGAACTGGCCGACGCTCTACTACAAGCAAAACTATCGTCGATTGCAAAGAGTGAAGGCTCGGTGGGATCCGAACAACATCTTCCACTACAGCCAGTCAATCCGTCGGCCCTGAGTAATACGAAACCGGGATAGAGCGAAAGTCGGGGCCAGCGCAACCTCTGTTATGCGCGACGAGGGATGAAGACCATACGCTGGTCCCCGGAAGTGTCGGTCGACGAGGTGGTGTGCGCCCAGCTAGGCTAAGTGGGCCTGTCGCGCGAGGGAAGCAAGGCGGTCGGTGAGCGCATCCGCGACACGCTCGTTACACGGCGAACTACATCAACGAGGGGCTGGAGGCGGCGCGCAACTTTGTGGCCGAGGATGCGCTGCGGGCGGGACTGACGCCGGACTCGCTGCGGATCGCGGGCGGTCCCGTTCCTCGCGACGTCCGGGGTGACGATCTCGGCGAGTACGACCCGGCCCGGAGCGTGCGCTTCTTCCTGGGCGTCGGGCGGCGCCTGGCTCAGGCGGGACCGTGGCCGCCGCCGGCCAGCCCGGCTCGAGGGCGCAGATCACCAGGGCCCGAGCGGCTTCGGAACGGACGCGATCCGCGGCGGAGTGCTCAGCGTGAGGCGCGGGGGAGGGGAGGCCTGGTACATTCGCGGGGGGCAGTGGACGGCCCGGCGCTGCGTGTGTGGCGCCTGGTTATGAGGTTCCTGTTCGCTGAACACTCGGGACGAGAAGCTGATTTCGAGTCCGGGACGGTCTGACGGGGGTGAGCCGGCGTGAGTCACAGCACGATCAGCTTCATCGTCCTAGGCGCCGCGGTCTGTCTGTTCGTATCCAACCGCCTGCCGGCGGAGGTTGTGGCGGTCGCCGCCGCGCTGGCGATGTACGCCACGGGTGTGATCAACGCTGACGACGTCGCGCGCGGGTTTGGCGATCCGGCCGTGGCGTTCATCGCGTCTTTATTCGTCGTCAGCGAGGCGCTCGACGCGACGGGCGTCACCGCGTGGGCGGGGCAGAGGCTGATCGCGAGGGTCGGCTCCAACGAGCCGGCGCTGATGACGTCAATGCTGCTGCTGGCTGCTGTTGTGGCTGCGCTGATCACGCCGAATGGCTCCGTTGCAGCGCTGCTGCCGTTGGCGGTGGTGATGGCCACCCGGATGAAGCGCTCGGCGTCGCGGTTCCTGATGCCGCTGGCGTTCGCCGCCAGCGCGGGTTCCTTGCTGGCCCTGACGGGTTCGCCGGTCAATGTGATCGCGTCCGAGGCGGCGGCGCACAGCGCCGACGCGGGCTTTGGCTTCGTGTCGTTCGCGCTGGTCGGGATTCCGATCGTACTCGGCACGGTGGCGATCTCGATGCTGCTAGGCGCGCGGCTGGTCCCGGCTCGCGCTCCCGCCACCATCACACCCGACCTTAGTCGGCACCCCCGAACGCTGGCGGAGCAGTACCAGATCGACTCCGAGATCATCAATCACCACGAACTATCGCAACGGCTGATCACCCGCCGCCAGGGCGCTGCGGAGGTGGTGATCCCGCCGCGGTCCGAGCTGCTCGGGGCCAGCTTCTTCCCCGGGATGCGCACCGACAGCGGCGATCTGGTGGTCCTTGCAGTGCAGCGCAATGGCGAGGACCGGCCCGGCGAGACGACGCTCAGGGTGGGCGACACGCTGTTGCTCGCCGGCGATTGGACCGCGCTGGGCGAGAACCTGGCCGATCCCCAGGTGCTGGTCGTGGACCAGCCCGACGCGGTCCGGCGCCAGGCGGTGCCGCTCGGCCCCGGGGCGAAGCGGACACTCGCGGTACTCGCCTGCCTGGTGGTCCTGCTGGCGACCGGCGCCGTGCCGGCGTTTGTGGCCAGCCTGCTGGCGGCGAGCGCCCTGGTGGTCCTGCGGGTGCTGACGGTGGAGCAGGCCTATCGCTCGATCTCGTGGACGACCGTGGTCCTGATCGGGGCGATGTTCGCCGTGTCGCTGGCAATCCAGGAGAGCGGGGCGGCGGAGAAGGTTGCCAACGCGCTGGTGCAGATCGTAGGCGGCGCTGGGCCGCACGTGCTGCTGATCGGGCTGTTCGTGATCACCGTCGTGTTCGGCCAGTTGATCAGCAACACCGCCACCGCGCTGATCGTGATCCCGATCGCGATTGCCGCCGCCGGCGATCTCAGGATCTCGACGCGCCCCGTTCTGATGAGTGTGACTGTGGCGGCGGCGGCCTCTTTCCTCACCCCGATTGCCACCCCGGCCAATCTGATGGTCATGGAGCCGGCCGGCTACCGCTTCGGCGACTACTGGCGTATCGGATCGTGCCTGATCGCCCTCTTCTTCGTGGTGGCCGTCTGGCTGGTGCCGGTGTTCTGGTCATTTGAGCCGGCTAGCGGATGGCAGACGAGCGGGCCGCTCAGCCTGAAGAGGAGCCATTCACGTCGAATCTTCGTGACGCGCCAGTCGCCGTTCTGGTGGGGTGACGCCTACGAGGATTGGGGCGCTTCGAGGCTTGTGACGTCATGCCAGTCCGCAGCGGCGCCGTCGTGTTCGGGATGAGCGAGCTCCCGCCTCGCTGGGCCATCGCCGAGTGGCGGCATCGCGGTCCCAGGCCGGCGCCGCGGTTGGAGGGCTCCGAGACTCCCGGCCGCCATGCACCTCGAGACCCATCTACCCCTTGCGGATCGCGACTGGCGATTCGTGAGAGTCTCGACGGCGTCCAGCCGTCTGACGTGAATCGGTGATGCTGGCGCCGGCGTCGAGGTGACGATGGAGTTCTGAACGTGCTCGGCGAGCGCGCCCCATGCGGCGGCTCCCGGCCACGGCCGTACGACCTGAGCGAGCGCGAGCCGATCCACCCTGGCATAGATCGAAGCGACATCCCGGCCGCGGTGCGCAACACCTGGCCGACCTCGGCCAAGCCCCCGCCAGCGCGTAGCATGATTTTTGCCCTCCGTAGCTGTCCAGCACGTCCGGTATGCCTGTCCCGCTGTGCTCGCGACAACAGCGATCACGGAGTCAATCGATGAGTGATCGCGTGAGCGAACGCCGCCGCGCCGCGCAGCTCGCCCGACATTACCGCGACCAGGAGAACCTCACCACCGCGGAGATCGCGCAGCGGCTAGGCCGGGCGGAGACCACGATCACGGCCTACCTCTACGACCCGTCTTAGGCTTGTCCGACAGCGGTCGCCCTGCGCCGCGCCAACGGCAGCTGCCGGCCTGCTGCTTCAGTGCTGATGCGCAATCGGAGGGCGGTCCGCTCCACGCACCGCGGCCGCTTGCGACTAAGGGCCCTCACAGCAACGCCGGGCCCGCGGCGCGTGCCAGGGATGAGCGCGATGCGGGGGCGCTTGTCGTGTGAGTGAGGGTGCCCTGCTCCGGTGCGCTGGACGCGGGTCGGCGGTCGCGCGGCCCGGTCAGCCGCCGGGTGCTGTTCACGTGCCGCGCATGGGCTGGGTCAGATGGTTCGGGTGGCAGCCTGCTGCGCGCCCGACTTGAGGATGCGGCTCCGAGCGAAGATCAGAGCGCCTCGGCGATTGTTGCCGCCGCCCGCGCGGCTCCATCGGACGCGACCGGGCGATACTCGACCGGGTGCCTGAGCTCGGAGGCGATCGCCGCCGCGATCGCGTCCGAGGGTGACTGGTCGAAATCCATGCGCCGCCCTGCGCCGTAGCGGCTTAGACGGTGGTGGACGTGGAAGTTCTGCTCGAAGTGGTGCTTGAGTGGGAAGTAGATGAACGGGCGCTGGCTGGCGGTCAGTTCCATCGCGGTGGTGAGCCCGCCCTGGACGACTGCGAGGTCGCATGCCGCCAGGTGCTGGTAGAGGTCGGGCACGTAGGGGCGGATCTCGAGGCCGTCGTGCCCGGCGAGTGATCGCGGGTCGATCCGTGGGCCGGCGACGGCGATCATCCGCAATTCGGGGACGAGGCGCTTCGCCTCTGGGAAGCTCGCGATCACCCGGCGCAGAAGGTCGGCACCGACGCCCGAGCCGCCGACCGTCACGATGCACACGCGCTCATCGGGGCGGTATCCGAGCTCGGCGCGTAGGGCGTCGCGGTCGGCGGTTCCCGGTGGATCAAAGCCGGTCACGTAGCCGGCGAAGCTGTAGTGCTGCTCGGTCCACTCCCGGATCGCGGGCATGTCGGGCCCGAAGCGCTCCGGGACGATGTCGTCGGGGTCGCCGACGAATATGGCCTGGTCGCGAACGCGCGGGTAGCGTGCGATCTGCTCGATCATCTCGGCGTTGTAGTCGGCGGTCAGGAACTCCTCGCGCTCGCCGCCGTCTGACATCGGGAGCCAGCCGACGAAGTCGGTCAGCCACACGTACGCGGCAGTCTTGAGCTCGGGGTTCTCATGCAGGTAGTAGTCGAGCTCCCAGGCCTCGTCGCCGATCCACACGTCGTACTGCTCGGTTGTGACGAGGTCGTGGAAGACCATGAAGTTCGCGACGAGCAACTCGTCCATCCGCCGGATTGCTTGGAAGGCGTGCAGGTCGTGCTCGGCCGACTCGGACTCGATGTGACTGGACTCGTTCGCCAGCTCTGCGCTGGCGGGATGGATCCGCTCGCCGCGGGTCTCGAGGACCTTGGTGACCGGGTGCTGAGCGAGCCAGTCGATGGTGAGGTCGGGGTGCAGCTTGCGCAGCTCGTCGGCGATCGCGACGTCGCGCTGCGCATGGCCGAGACCGATCGGCGAGGAGATGTAGAGGGCGCGGCGCCCACGCGCTCGGGCACGCTTCCAGGCCGATGTGGCCGCTCGGTGTCCGCCGACGAACTCGCGTAAGAGCAGATTGACCTTGACCGGGTCGCGCGCGTTTGGGATGTGCCCCGCGCCTGCCAGTGTCACGAGCTGGCCGCCGGTCGCCTCCGCGAGCGCGGCACCCTGTGTGACGGGCCGGATCTGGTCCTCGTCGCCATGGATTACGAGCGTCGGGCAGCGTACGCGCGCGCAGGTTTCGGTGAACAGTTCCTGACGGGGCATTCCGATGCCGAGCACGGTGTCGCGGATCGTTTCGGGTGTGGTCTGCATCGCCCAGTGGATGCAGTCCTCGATCTGCTTGCTCGAGTGCGGCTCGGTGAAGCACCTGGAGAAGAAGAACTCGACGAAGCCGATGTAGTCCCGGTCCAGTCGGCCGGCGGCCTTGGCCCACTCAGTGTCGGTTTCGATCGCGTCCTCAAACGGAGAGACATCGCGTTCGGGGTGGTTGGAGATGAGCGTCACCCCTGGGCCGATGTACACCATCGCGTCGATCCGGTCGGGGTAATCGGCGGCAAGGATTGTCGCCCACAGCGCACCGGACGACAGAGCCGCCAGCGCTGCACGCCCGGTCCCGGTCGCATCCATGACGGCGAGCGCGTCGTTCGCGAACTCGCTCGCGCTGTACGCGTGGGCGCCGGCCGGCCGGTCCGAGCGCCCGTTGCCGCGGCCGTCGAACGTCACGACCCGCAAGTGCCTTGCCAGGTAGGGGATCTGCGCCTTCCAGAAGCGCGAATGAACGATCGACCAGGTCGGCAACAACAGCACCGTCCGTTCGCCCGTCCCGTAGACCTCGTAGAACACGCGCACGCCGGCGCGCTCGACATAACCGGTGCGGTCCGGATATCGGGCGCGGGTCTGTTCGGCCCGCCGGGCGCCCGCACCGTTCGCGGGCGCCATGGTCTCGTCGGTGGTCGTCGTCACGGACGCACCTCGAACACGAGATTGAACGGTGTCTCGGCCACGCGGCGGAATCGGGCGAAGCCGCCCGTCTCGACGACGTCGCGGATCCGGGCTTCGCCGGCCTGAGCGCCGAGCGCCAGCCCGACCTCCTGCGACAGCGACGCCGGCGTGCACAGCAGCGTCGAGAAGCCGTAGTAGGCGCGGCCGACCGGGTTGAGGTTGTCCTCGACGCGATCGCCGGCATTCGGTTCAACGATCATCCAGGTGCCATCGGGCTTGAGCGTCGAGCGCACGTGGCGCGCAGCGCCGACCGGATCGCCCATGTCGTGCAGGCAGTCGAACATCGTCACCAGGTCGTAGCGTGAGCCACTGTACCCCGCGGCCGGGGCGATCTGGAAGCTGACGCGGTCGGCGACGCCGGCTTGTTCTGCCCGCCGCCGCGCGGTTTCGATCGAGCCTTCGTGATAGTCGGAGCCCACGAACCTCGAGTTCGGAAACGCCAGGGCCATCAAGATCGTCGACGCGCCGTGGCCGCAGCCGACGTCGGCGACCACCGCACCCCGCTCGAGCCGTTCGACGACGTCCTCGAGTGCCGGCAGCCACTCGGCCACGAGGTGCGCGTTGTAGCCCGGCCGGAAGAAGCGCTCGCAGCCCTCGTGCACGTCGTGGACATGCTCGTGCCACCCGAGCCCATCGCCGCCTCGCGCCTTCTCCACGATCCGGGGAGAGTCGATCACCGAGCCGAGGGCGATCTGGAAGAACCCCGGCAGGTAGGCTGGGCTCGACTCGTCGGTCAGCGCCACGGTCTGCTCGGGCGGCAAGGTGTAATGCCCGCTGTCCGGCTCGTAGGCGACGAAGCCACCCGCTGCCTGCGCATTCAGCCATTCGCGTACGTACCGCTCGGCGGTACTTGTGCGCTCGGCGAGCTCCGCGGGGGACAGCCCGCCGCTGCCGGCGAGCGCGCGGTAAAGCCCGAGCTTGTCGCCCATCACGACCAGCGCCGCGTTCAGCGTGGCGCCGACCTCGTCGACCGCCCGGGACACGAACTGCATCAGCTTGTCGCCGTCGACCCGGACGGATTCGGTGGTTGCGCCCATTTTGAACATCTCCCTCGGTTGGTTGACAGGTGCGACCGTACGGCGCGAGAGACGCAGTTCGCTTCCGGGGGCCACCTAGTCTTTTCGCCCTACAGGACCCGGTGCGAGAATCGCGCCATGCTGGTAGGGCGGGAGCGTGAACGCGGTGACGTCGAGCGTGTGCTCGAGCGTGCGCGGTCGGGCGAGAGCGCAACGCTGGCGCTCGTCGGTGAGCCCGGCATCGGCAAGACCGCGCTGCTCGACCACGCCGCCGCGCGCGCGAGCGGGATGCAGGTGCTACAGGCCCGCGGTATCGAGTCAGAGGCGCAGATCCCATTTGCGTCGCTACTCGAGCTGCTCCGCCCGGCGCTCGGGGCGCTCGACCGCATCCCGGAGCCGCAGGCACTGGCACTTGAGGGTGCACTCGCGCTCAGGCCGGCCCAGGCCCAGGAGCGGTTCGCTGTCGGCGCCGCGACGCTCAGTCTGCTCGCCACGTGCAGCGAGCAGACCGCGGTCGCCGTGCTGGTCGACGACGCCCACTGGCTCGACGGCCCCAGTGCGGAGGCGCTGCTGTTCGCCGTCAGACGGCTGGTGGCCGATTCGGTCGCGGTGCTCGTCGCGGTGCGCGAGGGCGAGCCCTCGCTGCTCGACGGCGCGGACCTGCCGGCCATCCGGATCGGCGGACTCAGCCGCGCTGAGGCCGCGTCGCTGCTGGACTGGCTCCCGCCGGACGTCGCCGCCCGGCTGCATGACGCCACCGCCGGCAACCCGCTCGGACTGCTGGAGCTGGCCGGCGACGCAGACGAGCTTGCGCTCGCACCAGAGGGAGTCCCGATGCTCGTCTCGGCGAGGATCTCCCGCGAATTCCTGCGCCGGATGGGCGAGCTCGACGAGGCCGAGCGACAGGCGCTGCTACTCGTCGCAACCAGCGACAGCGGCGACCTCGCACTACTGGAACGCGCGGCGACCAGGCTGGGCGTCGAGCTCTCTGCGCTATCCGCTGCCGAGCGGACCGGGCTTGTGTCAAGACGAGTCGGGTCGGTTGATTTCCGCCATCCGCTCGCACGCTCAGCGATCTACGCCGGCGCTGGCCCCGACGAGCGCCGGGCGATGCACCGGGCGCTGGCGTCCGCGCTGCCCGACCGAGACATCGACCGCCGCGCCTGGCACCTGGCCGCAGCCGCGGCCGGCGTCGACGAACAGGCATCAGCCGCACTCGAGCAGGCGGGGGTACGGGCCCAGAATCGAAGCGCTTACGGAACCGCCGCCCTTGCGTTCGAACGTGCCGGAAGGCTGGCGGCCGACGGGGAGCACCACTCCCGGCTGCTGCTGTCCGCCGCCCGGCAGAGCTGGCACGCCGGGTCCGTGCCACGGGCTGTGGCGCTGCTCGACGAGGCCCGCGCATCCACCGAAGCGCCCGCGAGCCTGCTCGAGATCGACGAGCTGGCCGGCCACATCGCGACCCGCCAGGGACCGGTGATGCAAGGCCACGCGATCCTCACCGCCGCAGCCGAGCACGCCGATCCAGACCGCGCGATTGCGATGCTGGTCGAAGCCACGGGAGCCTGCTTCTACGCCGGCAATCCGCCGGAGATGCTGGTGATCGCCGAACGAGCCTCGAGCCTGACGCCGAAGCACGCTTCGATGCGCACCCGCTTCCTGGCCTCGATCGCGATCGGAATCGCCCACGTCGCCGGCGGGGACGCCGCCGCTGGCTCGGAGGCGATCCAGCAGGCGGTCTCCCTGGCGGGTGCATCACCCGAACTATGCGACGACCTGCGGCTCCTTCCGTGGCTGGCGATGGCGCCGATCTTCCTGCGTGAAACAAGCGCCGGCCGCGCGCTGCTCGACCGCGCGGTCGAGGTCGCCAGAGAACGCTCGGCGATCGGGAGGCTGCCGCTCGTGCTCGACCTGATCGCCCTTGACCACGCCACCACCGACCGCTGGGCGGTGGCCGAGGCCACATACCTGGAGGCGATCGGTCTCGCCCGCGAGACCGATCAACAGACGGATCTCGCGTTCGGGCTCGCAGGACTCGCACGACTACAGGCCCGCCGGGGACGCGAACGCGAGTGCCGGGCCAACGTCGCGGAGACCGTCGAGCTCTGCGATCGCCTCGGGACGCGGCTGTTCGAGGTGTGGGCGGTCGAGGCACTCGGCATGCTCGAACTCGGTCTCGGCGACACCGAGCGGGCGGTCGAGCACCTCGAGCGCCAGCAGCGTCTGGTCAAAACGCTGGGTTTCAGCGATCCGGACCTGTCGCCGGCGCCCGAGCTGATCGACGCGTACTGCCGACTTGGGCGCGTCGAGCAAGCACGTGCGCTGGCCGACGAATTCATCGCCGCCGCCCAGGCCAAAGGTCAAGCCTGGTCGATCGCCCGGGCGCTCCGTGGCCAGGGACTCGCGGCCTCGGCCGATCGGTTCGCCGCCAGCTTCGAGCAGGCGCTCGAGCAGCACGCCGGCACGCCCGACGCGTTCGAGACGGCGCGCACACAGCTCGTCTACGGAGCGCGACTGCGGCGCACGCGCAACCGCAAGCTGGCGCGCGAGCACCTGCGCGGCGCGCTCGGGACATTCGAGCTACTCGATGCGCGTCCCTGGATCGATCTTGCGCGCGCGGAGCTCGCCGCGAGCGGCGAAACCCTCCGACGTCGAGACCCGAACACGATCGACGAACTGACGCCGCAAGAGCTGCAGATCGCGATGCGGCTCGCCAGCGGAAGAAC